>Ga0209578_10003472_pt1 | contig 11957 bp, 8 predicted proteins | sample tdAd472_FD_187127 | JGI IMG/M metagenome (GOLD analysis project Ga0209578, IMG submission 187127) | Marine sediment microbial communities from the Atlantic coast under amendment with organic carbon and nitrate - tdAd47.2 (SPAdes)... | ecosystem: Environmental > Aquatic > Marine > Coastal >...
GTTGGATAATATCGTCGTCCTCCTTGCCACCCAGCTCAGCTTGCCACATCCGATAGCGCGCAATTTGCGCCCAGCCGCCCATCGTCATGAGCAGCCTGTGGAAATAGCTTTCAAGTGCTTCCGAAGGCAGGCGCAATCGACTGACAGAGTCGGTTAAGGCGTCATTTGCAGTCAACGGCGATGATGCGATATGCGCAGCAAATCCGGAAAGACCGGCAATTTCCGGGCGAAGGTCCCGCATTGCAAAATCACGCCACGACCGCCACGCACCCTTGTCGGTTGCCATCGGCCAAAGGGCTTGCCCTTCATCGAAATAACCGCTTGCCCACGTCCCGAACAAGTCAACGATCAGCTCCGGCCAGTCGGTGCCGCTGACCTCGGCAACCAATTCTGCCACGCTCGGCAAACCGGCCGGTGGCGGGCATGATGCCGTAAGATGCGAACGCAATGCCGCTGCGTCCAGTTGGTGCATATCAGATGGTGCAGCCGAAATCGCCGCAACAAGATCGGCGTCGGCGATCTCGCCGGCGTCGATTTTGTCCTTGTACCATTCACGGCCCATGACGATCCGGGTGCCTGCGACCCGTTCGAGACGAGCCGCCGTCGTTGCAAGATCCTCTCCGCTTTGGCCAAGGAAGGGGTTCACTGCAACATTCGCGGACAAAGGCCAGAGTGGCGGCACGGCCAAGGCGGCACGAAGCGCGGCATCGACGACGTTTTTGCGCGGCAAGTTGAAGGTGCTCTCGATTGTCATCTTGGCGCTCTCCTCAATTATCCAGGGGCTTGGCTTGTGAAACGGGCTCGAACGATCGGCTTTTCAGCAGCTTGTCGATCACAGCGTTGATATAAAAACCGTTGGCGACATGAACGCGCAGACCGGAAGCGGCCGGGTGCGCTGCCCAAAGCGGGAACAGTGCCTGAGCGAAAGCAACGAACCCGAAAGACGTGACCGCCAACACGATCAGCACCCATTCAAGCGCTGTGGCAGGAGGCGTCGGCGGGAGCGTGCCGGCCAGCAGTTGGATACTGGCACTCTGCAGGGCGAAATAGCCGACACTGACTGCCAATGAATAAACGATGGTGCGGCGCGTCAGCGCTACAGGTGCAGCATCGGCAAGGCCTTGGGCCAGAAGATACGCGACCCCGAAAACAAGAAGGGTGCCGACGGCGATCGCTTGGGGTGATTTATCGTAGAAGCCGAAGATCAAGCCGACGACGCCGTATACCCCCAGCGCCATGGCGAAGGCCCTGAACACCGCTGCCATGCCGGGAACCGCGATAGGTCCAGGCCGACGAATAGCCGCAACATTGGTTACCGCATTGCCGGAAGACAGAAACGCATGCGCCTTGTAGAGAGAATGTGCGACGATATGCAGCAAGGCGAGCGGGAACAGCGCCAAGCCGCATTGCATGATCATAAAGCCCATTTGCGCAACCGTGGACCATGCCAGGGATGTCTTGACGGCTGATTGGGTCAACATCACGACACATCCGAACAAAGCGGTGAAACCTCCGATGATGACCAGAAATGCCAGCACGCCGGGCGCCAGCAACATCAGATCGGCAAGCCTGATCAGAAGGAACCCGCCGGCATTGATCACGCCAGCATGGAGAAGTGCGGAGACCGGTGTCGGCGCTTCCATCACTTCGGTCAGCCAGCCATGCGTCGGGAACTGTGCGGACTTGAGAATGGCCGCCAGTGCGACCAGCGCCGCCGCTATGGTGACGCCGTCAGGTGCAAGTCCACGCCGCGCGCTTTGCAGAATTTCAGCGATGTCATCCGTGCCATATCCGAAGACCAGCAATACTGCCGCGCTGGCCAGCGCAAGATCGCCGAGGCGTGCGAAGATGAATTTTTTATGCGCGGCGCGTCTGGCCCCGGACCGCCCGTCATAAAATAACAACAGCTTATGCAGGCAAAGGCTCATGGCGACCCAGGCGGTGACCAAAAGAGTCAGAGAACCCGACTGAACCAGCAAAAATACGGCAGCAAGCGTGGCACATAGCCACCCGGTGAAGGCGCCCTGCCGATCCTCACCGTCAAGATAGGTAGCGCTGAAACGAAGCACGACCCAGCAGACCAACGAAATCAAAAGCATCATGACAACGCTGACCATGTCGATTCGGAGCGTCAGTGAAAGGGGACCGGCAATCAGTATCATCGCCGTGGACGGCCCGTTGATAAAAAGAAAGGCGGCTGATGCGATTGCCGAAAGTATGGCAATGATGCTCGCCAACGTAGCCGCAAGCAGTGTCGCCTTCGGTCGCTTGCCGGGGACGCAGGCGCTGACGAGCGCTGCCAGCATGAATACGGCCGGGGCTAATACTGAAATCTGTTGTATCGACATCGGGGTTCCTGTTGATCGAGGCGTTCGGTTACGCGCTCAATAACAGCCCTCAATAAATTAATAAAATTCATTGTATGTTTTAAATCATTCTATAAAAAAGAACGTCATGAGGACCTTCAACTACAACCATCTGCGGTATTTCTGGGCCGTTGCCCATGACGGCAACCTGACGAGAACGGCAGCAAGGCTCAACTTGTCGCAATCTGCGTTATCCGTGCAGATCCGCAAACTCGAAGAACGTCTTGGGCATGATCTCTTCGACAGGCGCGGACGCCAGTTACATCTTACCGAGGCGGGACGGATCGCCCTCGACCATGCCGATGCGATCTTTTCGGCGGGCGATCAGTTGCTCGGCACATTGTCCGGCACCGGTACAGGCCAGCAAACGCTCCGTGTCGGGGCCATGGCAACGCTTTCGCGGAACTTTCAAATTGCCTTTCTAAAGCCGCTCCTCGCACGAGATGACGTCGAGCTGGTCCTCCGCTCCGGCAGCCCGGCCGATCTTCTCGCAAATCTTGAAACGATGAGCTTGGACATCGTCTTGCTCAATCGTGCGCCCGATACGACCTCGGGCGCGTCCTTCATCGCACATCGTTTAGCGGAACAGCAGGTCAGCCTGATCGGCACGCCTGCCCGAATTGGTGAAAAGGCGACGATTTCAAAATTGCTATCCGAGAACCCGGTGATTCTGCCAACCGCAGACAGCACGGCGCGGATCGGTTTCGATGCCTTAACGGATAGACTAGGCATTCGACCCCGCGTCGTAGCCGAGGTCGATGACATGGCAATGATGCGCCTTTTGGCGCGTGAAAACGCAGGTCTTGCGGTTCTGCCGCCAGTCGTCGTCAGGGATGAGCTCATGCAGGGGAGTCTTGTTGAGGCCTATAAACTGACCGGTGTAACCGAGGCTTTTTATGCAGTTACTGTCGCTCGGCGCTACCCGAACCTGCTTCTCTCGGACCTCCTGGAGGCAGCAGCACTGAATGAGGTTAATGCAGCTGGTTGAGCAAGGTTGCTCCCTTAATACACGGTAAGTTCAATATCAAAGAACGCCTTCCCTGACAGTTATTCTGTTGTCCGCTTCCGGCAAAACCCGGCTGTTCAGCGCCTACGCCTGACGTGGCCGCTCTGCCGTGAAAGCAGACGCGGGCCAGCGCATCTTGCGCCGGTTGACTTTGACGCCCGGCGCGGCTTCGATCACGCGCCATGACAAACGCCCCCCTCGACATATCCGCATCGCAAGCGCGGGCTCTTGTTCTCGACCTACAGGGCCTTGCGGAAAACCCGCGCCGCCGTCTGGGCAGCGAGGGGCTTTTGGCGATGATCCGCAAGCTCGGCTTCGTTCAGGTCGATTCCATACAATGGGTGGAACGCGCCCATCACATGATTCTGGCGAGCCGGTGGGACGGCTACCGGCAGAAGGATCTTCACCGTTTGATCGAAACGGAGCGGATGCTTTTCGAAAACTGGACCCATGACGCCGCCATCCTGCCCGTCGAATTCTTCCCGGTCTGGCGGCACCGCTTCGCGCGCGAGGCTGCACACCGCGCCGGGCGGTGGACGGGTGATGAGCGAACGCAACGCGACCGCGTGCTGGCGCTTGCGGCGGACAGCGGCCCGATTACGGCGCGCGAAATGTCGGAACGTCACGACCCGCCCAACGATGCCGGGAAAGGCGCTTGGTGGGACTGGAAGCCGTCGAAAAAGGCACTGGAGTATCACTGGCGCACCGGCGGGTTGTGCATCTGTCACCGGCGCGGTTTCCAGAAGGCTTACGACCTGACCGAACGTGTGATCCCCGATGCCTATCGCACCGAGGCGGTGTCCGTTGACGAATACATCGACTGGTCCTGCCGTGAAGCGTTGAGCCGCATCGGCTTCGGCACGGCGGGCGACATCGCCGGGTATTGGGGAAACATCACGGCGGCGGAAGCCAGATCGTGGTGCGACGCCCGCCTCGGCACCGATGTCACGCATGTGCGGGTGCACGGTGCCGATGGCGGTGACGGGGGTGGTGCGCCGCGTAAACTGTTCGCGTTGGCGGATATCGAAGCGCGTCTCGCCGCAACGCGGCAACCGACGGAGCGCTTGCGGATACTCAATCCCTTCGATCCCGTCATCCGCGACCGCAAGCGCCTGAAAGCCCTGTTCGGTTTCGATTACCGGATCGAGATCTTCGTCCCCGCGCCGCAGCGCACGTTCGGGTACTACGTCTTTCCGCTGCTCGAAGGCGCGCGGATGATCGGGCGTCTGGAAATGAAGGCCGAACGCGCGGAAGACACGCTCTCGCTCAACGCGCTTTGGCCCGAACCCGGCGTGGCGTTCGGCAAGGGGCGCATGGCGCGGCTGGAAGGCGCGCTGGAGCGCGTGCGCCGGCTGACCGGTATGGCGTCGGTCCGCTTCGCCGACGGCTGGCTGCGTGACGCGCGCCGTTCGTAAAAATTTCCCGCATGCCCGATGCTCCGCCGACAATCGCATCTCGACATATTCAACTTTAGCATAATATCATTTGGCGATTGAAACCAAGAAACCGCCCCATGCCACAGATCATAAGAAATGAGGGATATCCATGATGAGACTCTTTTCAGGCATCGCCTTGGCCATTGTTATGTTCGCGACGACGGCTTCCGCCGCCGAACTGGAGGTCAAACTCAACGCGGCGACACCGAGCGTCACGGTTCAAACGTCGAACGGCCCGGTCGAGATCATGCGCAACCAGGACACCAATGCGACGATCGATCCGAAGTATTCGAAAACATCGCGCAAATGCCCGCCTTTCTGCATTCAGCCGATGCAGGTTGCGCCGGGCGTCACCACGGTCGGTGAAATGGAGTTGCTGGCCTTCGCCAAGGCCGGCGGCAAACTGATCGACGGCCGCACCGTGGAATGGCACCTGGACGGCACGATCCCGGGCGCGATCAATATGCCCTATACGCAAATGGCCAGCCGTCTGGGCGAAATCGGCTGCACCGGCAGTGTCGGGAAATGGGACTGCACGAAAGCCGAAAAGGTGCTGCTTTTCTGCAACGGTCCCTGGTGCGGTCAGTCGCCGATGGCGATCAAGGCCATGCTGCGTGAAGGCTACCCGGCCGACAAAATCCTTTATTATCGCGGTGGCATGCAGGCCTGGCATACGCTTGGGCTGACCGTCGTCGAAGGCGAAATGTAAGCAATACGGTTCGCGGCCCGATTGAGGCCGCACGCGTACAAAACCTACGCCCTGGACAGTTCCGCTGTTCAGGGCGTTTGCATGAGGTGCGCCTCAGCCCTGCGGTGCCGACAGGCCCTTGAACTTCTGCAGCATGCGGGTGAACCCGGCGCGGTCGTCGGGGTCTTCGAAACGAAACCGCAGCTCGCCGGTGTCTGTGTCCAGCCGAAGATCGAACGGTCCCTTGCAATGGCCGTTGCACCAGGCGCGCAGGTTGAGCACGGCTTGCTGCGGGGTGTATTGCTCGCCGGCCAAAAGCCCGCGCCGGTCGCCGCCCGAGCGGCGCTCCCCGCCGACGCGCCGTTCGCCCTCCGCAGGCAGCGCCGTCTGCGTCTGGCGCCGGTCGATGCCGGAACGCCGGTCCGAGCGTTTACGCCGCGACGCCGTCCCGTCCGGTGCGGTGGCGAGCGGCGGGGCCGGTGCGTTCGCGGCCTGTATCGGTGCGCGTCGGCTGCATGGCCCCTTGTCCAGACAGGCCTGAATGGCGGCGAACATCTCGTCGCGGTGCGGGGCGTTTTCCACAGCGTCGACGATGCCGAGGTCGAGCAGGCGGCGGCAGATGCAGTCGTCATTCATGTCGGGCGCGTCGTTCAAATCGCTCATTCCGGCAGGATAGAATGGCCGGGCGCTTCATCCCAGCGGCAATTGTCCTTTTGCCGGTGCGCGCCCGCGTCCACGCATCTTTAAATCTTCGTAACCTTTCGGTGAACGGGCGTGTTTTCCGTTGATCTGGCGGCGGAACACGTCCATATCCGTTGCATGCGGACATATCGGACATATTCAAAGATTCTGTTCGTGCTGGCGGCGCTCGCCGCTTTTGTGCCGGCGCGTGCCTGGGCGCAGATTTTCGACCCCGAAACTTTCACGCTGAAAAACGGCATGCAGGTCGTGGTGATCTCCAACCACCGCGCGCCCGTCGTCCGCCACATGGTCTGGTACAAGGTCGGCGCCGCCGACGAGGCCCCGGGCGAGACCGGCATCGCGCACCTGCTCGAACACCTGATGTTCAAAGGCACCAGCAATTACGGCCCCGGCGCGTTTTCATCCGCCGTGGCGCGCAACGGCGGGCAGGAAAACGCCTTCACGTCGTACGACTACACGGCATATTTCCAGACCATCGCCCGCGACCGGCTGGAAATGGTCATGCGCATGGAATCCGACCGCATGACCAACCTTCTGATCACGTCGGAACAGGTGGCGCCGGAACGCGATGTGGTGCTCGAAGAGCGTCGGTCGCGGATCGACAACAATCCGAGTGCGCAGCTCCGCGAACAGGTCTCCGCCGCACTGTATCTGAACTATCCGTACCGCCGCCCGATCATCGGCTGGGAGCATGAGATCGAGGCGCTCGACGTGGACCGCATTCTCGCCTTCTACAAACGCTACTACGCGCCCAACAATGCCGTGCTGATCGTCGAGGGCGACGTCACCGTCGATGAGTTGAAGCCGCTGGCGGAAAAATATTACGGTGCCATTCCGCGCGGCCCGGACATCGAGCGTACCCGCACCACCGAGCCGCCGGCGCGTGCCGACCGCCGCGTCGTTCTCGAACACGAGCGTGTCACGCAGCCGAGCTGGTCGAGGCGTTACATCGCGCCCAGCTATCGTTACGGCGCGTCCGAGCACGCCTATGCGTTGCAGGTGCTGGCGGAAATCATCGGCGGCGGTCCGTCCAGCCGCTTGCACAAGAAACTGGTCATGGACGACGCCATCGCGCTGTCGGCGGGCGCGTTCTATGACGCCGACGATCTCGGCCCGGCGGCGTTCGGGTTCTATGCTGCGCCGAAGCCGGGCGTCGACATGAAGAAGATCGAGGAAACCGTCATGGCCGAGGTCGACCGCGTGCTGAGCGGCGGCGTCACCGCCGGTGAAGTGAACGGCGCCATCGAACGCATGCGCAACAACGCGGTGTTCGCCAAGGACGATTTCGGTACCGCGGCCCGCGTCTTCGGCACCACGCTGACCAGCGGCGGTTCCATCGACGAGGTCGAGAACTGGTTGCTGCGGATCGAGAAAGTGACGCCTGACGATGTCGCCCGTGCGGCCCGTGCCGTGTTGCAGGGTACGCACAGCGTCACCGCCGAACTGCGTGCCAAGCCCCAAAGCTGATGCAAAGCTGATGTGATGAAAAAGATATTCTCGTCCTTCAATGCGGTGATGCTGGCGGCGCTGGTGAGCATTTTGCTGGCGGCGACGCCGGCGAAAGCGGTGGACGTCGAACGCGTCGTCTCGCCCGGCGGCATCGAGGCCTGGTTGATCCGCGACCCGTCGAACCCGATCACGACGCTGAAGCTGGCGTTCCGGGGCGGTGCCGCGCTGGATCCCGAGGGCCGCGAAGGCCTCGCCAATTTTGTCGCTTCGACGCTCGATGAAGGTGCCGGCGACATGGACAGCAACACCTTTCAGCGCGCCTTGGACGACCGCTCGATCTCGCTCCGTTTCAGCGCCGGGCGGGATTCCTTTCGCGGCTCGCTCCGCACCCTGAACAAGTATCTGGACGACGCGTTTGAATATCTGCGGCTGGCGCTGAACGAACCGCGCTTCGATGCGCAGCCGCTGACGCGGATCCGTGCGCAAATCCTGTCCGGCATCAAGCAGCAGCTTGAAAATCCCGGCAACCTTGCCAGCCGGGCGCTCTTCGAAGCCGCGTTCCAGGGCCATCCCTACGCTCGCGACAACGACGGCACGGCGGAAAGCGTCGCCGCGATCACGCCCGACGACATGCGCCGCTTCGTCAAGCAACGTCTCGCGAAAAACAATCTGCTGATCGGCGTTGTCGGCGATATCGACGCGGAGACCCTGAAAGGCTATCTGGACAAGGCGTTCGGCGCGCTGCCGGAGAAGGCCGCGCCGTGGCGGGTCGAAAAAATCGCGCCGAAGCTGAACGGCGGTGTGCGCGTCATCGATGTCGACGTGCCGCAAAGCTCGATCCAGTTCGCGCAGCCGGGCATCCTCAGGGACGACCCCGATTTTTATACCGCGTACGTGCTGAACTATGTCATCGGCGGTGGCGGCTTCGTGTCGCGGTTATACGAGGAAGTGCGCGAAAAGCGCGGTCTCGCGTATTCCGTCTATAGCTACCTGATGCCGTTGGACGCCGCGGGCACGGTGATGGGCGGCGCCGGCACCGCCAATGCGCGGGTCGCCGAAACAGTCGCCACGGTGCGCGACGTGTGGAAAGATTTCGCCGAGGACGGGCCGACGGCGGACGAATTGAACGACGCCAAGACATATCTGACCGGGGCCTTCCCGATGCGCTTCACGTCGTCGGCGGCGATTGCCGACATGCTCGTCGGCATGCAGGAAGACGGCCTCGGCATCGATTACATCGACAAGCGCAACAGCTATATCGAGGCGGTGACCCTCGACGAGGCCAAACGAGTCGCTTCGCGGCTGTACCAGCCGGACAAGCTGACCTTCGTCATCGCCGGCAAGCCCGAAGGCCTCGCCACCGGTAACTGATGCTCGGGTGCGTGTTTCCAAGGTGGCACCCGGCGCGCGGTTTTGATACAAGTGCCCATGTCGCTGATTTCCCAAACCGACGCTTGGCGGGCCCTTCTGCATCTGCGCGATCAGATGCGCGATACCCGTCTTGCCGACTTGTTCGCCGCCGACGCCGGACGCGCCGAAACCTGTGCGCTGGACCTGGGCGATCTCTATATCGACTTTTCGCGCCAGCGCGTTTCCAGGGATGTGCTCGCAGGATTACGTGCGCTTAGTGATGCTGCCGATGCGCCCGGGTACCTCGCGCGCATGGCGAACGGCGAGATCGTCAATCCGAGCGAAGGCCGCGCCGCGCTGCACATGACCGCGCGCGGCACCGGCGCGGACGCGGTGGCCGATCCCGAGGCGCAGGCGCTGGCCGACGAAAAGTGTCGGGCGTTCGTGACGGATGTGCATGACGGTCGCATCGTGTCGGCCGCCGGAACGCCGTTTCGCGCCGTCGTCGCCATTGGCATCGGCGGCTCGGAACTGGGGCCGATGCTGGCGCTGGATGCGCTCCGCGACGGCCATGACCTCAAGCTCGATGTGCGGGTATGCAGCAATATCGACGGCATTTCCTTCAAGCGCGCCTTCGACGGACTGAGTCCGGCCGACACGCTGGTGGTGGTCGTGTCGAAATCGTTCACGACCATGGAAACCCAGGCCAATGCCGAACGCGCACAGCGCTGGATGTGTGCCGCGCACGGCGATGCCTGGGCCGCCAACTTCGCCGCCGTCAGCGCCAATCCCGACGAGGTGCGGAAATTCGGTATCGCCGAGGCGCGGACCTTTGCCATGCCGGACGGCATCGGCGGCCGCTATTCGTTGTGCTCCGCAGTCGGTCTTTCGGTCGCGCTGGCCTTCGGCTGGGAGGCGCTTTCCGATATTCGCGCCGGCGCGCGCGCCATGGACCGTCATGCGCTGGACGCCCCGGTCCACGAAAACGCGGCGCTGACCTTGGCGCTGCTGACGGTCTGGAACGCGAGTTTTCTGGGTTACGGCGCCGAAGCGTGCGTGCCGTACGACACGCGGCTGCAACGGCTGCCCGGCTATCTGCAGCAGCTTGAAATGGAAAGCAACGGCAAGCGCGTCAGCCGTGACGGCGAGGCGCTTGATTTCGCCGCACAGCCCATCGTTTTCGGCGCTGTCGGCAGCAACGCCCAACACGCCTTCTTTCAACAACTGCATCAGGGCACGACCGCCGCGCCCGTCGATATCGTGCTGCCCGCACGCGCGCCGGCGGGCGATGCGGCGCTGCACGATCTGCTGGTCTCGAACGCCATGGCGCAGGCCGATGCGCTGGCCTTCGGGCAGGACAATCCGGACCAGCCGCACCGTCATTATCCGGGGAACCACCCGTCGACGATGATCGTCTATGACGATCTGACGCCGCACATGCTGGGCAGGCTGATCGCGCTGTATGAGCATAAAACCGTTCTTGCCGCGGCGCTGTGGGGCATCAATCCGTTCGATCAGTGGGGCGTGGAACTCGGCAAGGTGCTGAGCGACGACATTCTGCCGGTGCTGGGTGCGCCGGAACGCGCGCCGGGGTCGCTGGCGCCGTTGCTCGGTGTGTTGAAAAGGATGCGCGGCGCGTGACCCTTCGCAGACTGCCGGAAACACTGGTCAATCAGATTGCCGCCGGCGAGGTCGTGGAGCGCCCGGCGTCGGCGGTCAAGGAACTGGTGGAAAACGCCATCGACGCCGGTGCCGCCAGGATCGACGTCACGGTCCGGGACGGCGGTCAGACGTCGATCACGGTTACCGACGACGGGCGCGGCATGACGGCGGACGAGCTTTTGCTGGCCATCGAGCGGCACGCGACGTCGAAGCTGCCCGACGACGACCTGACGGTGATCGCGACGCTCGGCTTTCGCGGCGAGGCATTGCCGTCGATCGGCGCCGTCAGCCGCATGACGATCACCAGCCGTACCGCCGACGCGGACGGGGCCTGGTCGCTGGCGTTGGAGGGCGGGCGCATCCGCCCGCCGGAACCGGCGGCATTGTCCAAAGGCACGCGGATCGAGGTGCGCGATCTTTTCTATGCGACTCCGGCGCGGCTCAAATTCCTCAAGACACCGCGCACCGAACAGTCGCGCATCGTCGAGGTGATGCAGCGCCTGGCCATGGCGCACCCGGAAATCGGTTTCACGCTGAACGACGGCAATCGCGATGTCATCAAGCTGCTGGCCGAAAGCGGCGATCTGTTCGATGCCCGTCTCGAACGGCTGGGCGCGATCATGGGCCGCGATTTTCGCGAGAACGCCTTCGCCATCGACGCCGAGCGCGAAGGCTACCGGCTGACGGGGTACGCCGGTGTGCCGACACTGAACCGTGGCAACGCGCAGATGCAGTTTCTGTTCGTCAACGGCCGCCCGGTCCGTGACAAGCTTCTGCTGGGCGCGGTCCGGGGCGCGTACCGGGAATTTCTCGCTTCCGACCGGCACCCGCTTTTGGCGCTGTTTCTGGATATCCCGCCGCGTCATGTCGACGTGAACGTGCATCCGGCGAAGACAGAGGTGCGCTTTCGCGATGCCGCCATGGTGCGCGGCCTGATCGTCGGCGCGCTCCGGCACGGTCTGGCCGAAGCCGGACACCGCGCCTCGACGACGGTCGCGGAAAGCGCGCTCGGCGCGTTCCGCCCGGGCGGGCTGCCGATGGGACGCGCAGGTGCAGGCGGGGGAAGCGGTGGCGGCTATGCCTATCGGCCCGACAGCCCGTCCGCGGGACTGGCCGACCGCACCAATGAATTCTACCGTCCGCTCGTCGGGTTCGACGCGCCGCCGTCGGCGCGCATGGAAGCCGAGCCGGACCCCGCGCAGCCGACGGCGGATCATCCGTTGGGTGTCGCCCGTGCGCAGGTGCACCAGACGTACATCGTCGCGCAGACCGGGGACGGCATCGTCGTCGTCGACCAG
>Ga0209578_10003474_pt1 | contig 11953 bp, 7 predicted proteins | sample tdAd472_FD_187127 | JGI IMG/M metagenome (GOLD analysis project Ga0209578, IMG submission 187127) | Marine sediment microbial communities from the Atlantic coast under amendment with organic carbon and nitrate - tdAd47.2 (SPAdes)... | ecosystem: Environmental > Aquatic > Marine > Coastal >...
CCGCGGACTGAGCCGCCTGCGTTCGCTGCTGCGCGAAGAGTCCGAAATTCCGGCCTGAGAGCCTGACTCAAGGCAATCCCGGCAGTCTGGGTTGCTCTCAAGTCATCTCTGGCTCACACATCGCCCCGGTTTGTCGTGTTGGACCTTCCGCCATTCGTCAGACTGTCCGACCCCCTGTAAAATCCGCACTCACTGCCACTGAGTGTTCCGCGAGTAAGTCAACGAGCCCCTTGCCGGTGTCCTCGCTCTTCACTCGATTGCAGTCAGCGATGATAGTTGATCGATCCTTCTTTCCATTAACGGTTACGTCACAAACCGTGTTAACAAGGCAACCTGTGTATCGTTTGATGTCCAGGAAAGCCGTTGTGTCGTCCGAATCGTTGATCACGTCAAATAGCACCTCAGCTCGCATCTTCAATGAGTCCCATCAGTTCCGGTCAATATCATCGTAGCTGGCTGGATGGACGATTGCGGTCCTTCGTCCGTTTCGCCGGACATCCTCAATCTGTCCGGCAAACACGGTGATCTCAGCCCGACCTCTTTCTCCAACACAGCCGCTCCACGGCTGAGACCGCGACTCTCCCGCAAGCGGGAGAGTGAAAAACAGCGTGTTCGGATCAAGAGTCAGTCAGTGTGGCCGGAACCGCTCCGCCGTTCTCTGTGGCCGCAGACGTCGACCGCGAATACACGAGGAAGGGGCTCACGAAAACTGCCCGTCGAGCCCCCCTGCCGAGAAGTCAATCCGCTTCCCGGCGTTTGCCTTCCTGGTACAGCGTTTCCATGTCGAGAATCGAGGCCTCGCGAATGTCGCGGCCCTGCTCTCGCAGGCGGTCTTCGATGTAGCGGAAGCGGCGTTCAAACTTCGCGTTGCTGCGCCGCAGCGCCTCTTCCGGGTTGATGCCCCAACGGCGGGCGATATTCGCGATCACGAACAGCACGTCCCCAAGTTCGCCCTCGATCCGCTCGCGAAGTTGCGGGTCGTCGACCTTTTCATCCGGAGTCCGCTCCGCATCAACGGTCGCTTCCATCTGCGGAATCTGTCCGTCGGAGAACAGTTCGTCGGCCAGTTCGCTGATCTCTTCTTCGAGCTTCGCAAACAGCATCGCTCGATGCGGGAAGTCGTACCCGACGCGGGCGGCCTTCTTCGTGATCCGAGCCGCCTTCGCCAGACCGGGCAGGTCGGCGGGGATGCCATCAAGGACAGATTCGCGGTCTGACTTCTCGGCACGTTTGGCCTTATCCCAGTGCGCAAAGACGTCCTCGGCCGACTTCGCTTCGGCATCACCGAAGACGTGCGGGTGCCGGCTGATCATTTTCGCGGTGATGCCTTCAATGACGGGGACGATGTCAAAGCGGCCTTCGTCCTTTGCGATTTGAGAATCGAGCACCACCTGCAGCAGGACGTCGCCGAGTTCCTCGCAGATCGCGGCATCGTCGTCCGCGTCGATCGCTTCCAGCAGCTCGTAAGTTTCTTCGAGCGTGTACGGTTTGATGGAACTCAACGTCTGCTCGCGATCCCACGGGCAGCCTTCGGGCGACCTCAGTTTCGCAATCGTCTCGCAGAGTCTGATGAACGCGTTGGCAACGGCGTACCGGTCAGGCGCGACGCCGAATGTTGACGGGTCGAGATTTCGAGGCGAGCCGGACACGGCGAGGCTTTCGTCAAAGACTTGTTTGACCCGAAGCCGCAGGCGACGGCGTTTCTGTAATCAGAGCCACTCTGAAACGCCATCGCCTGCGGCTTCGGGTCAAACGATACAGGTTCCGATACTACGCATCAGCAAGGCGGCCGTCTTTCATGCGGATGATGCGGTCGCTGTCTGTGACGAAACTCGCATCGTGTGTCACGACGAGAACCGTCGCTCCGGTCCGACCGCTGAGTTCCCGCAGCAGACGGAAGATTTCAGCGCCCGTCTGGCTGTCGAGTTCGCCCGTGGGCTCGTCGGCGAGGATCAGCTTCGGAGACTTCAGCAGTGCTCGCGCGATGGCAATCCGCTGCTGTTCCCCACCGGAGAGTTGGCGCGGCTGGTGGTGCAGACGATCGCCAAGGCCAACGTCGCGGAGCAGTTGCTCGGCACGGTTCCGCAGTTCCGCAGAAACGCCCTGCGGCAGAAACGGGACGAGGGTGTTATCGACGGCGTCGAGATTGCCCAGCAGGTTGAAGCTCTGAAAGATGAAGCCGACGTCGTCGCGGCGGTAAGCATCTCGTTCGCTGGTGGACTGCCGGGCGAGCGAACGACCGGCGACTTCGATGTCTCCCGACGTTGGCTGGTCGAGGGCTCCGATCAGATACAGCAGGCTGCTTTTCCCGCTGCCGGACGGGCCGACCATGAAGTTGAACGAGCCGCGTTCGATCGAACACGTCACACCCCGCAGCGCATGAACCTCGGTCTCGCCAAGCAGGTGCGTTTTGGTGACGTTCTGAATTTCGATCACGGAAGTCGTGCCCGCGTTGCTGAATGACACATACGTCGTAGCTGGATTCGCAAGAATTCAGTCTCCGACAGACCGTCTGAATTCTCGCGAATCCAGCTACTGACGGTTCTTACGAGCTGAGTCCCGACGCGGCCAGGTCGCGGCAGATTGCCTGCAGCAGGTCGAGCGAATCGCGGGCTTCATCGATGGTCATGGTCATCGGCGGACTGACTCGCAAAACCTTGCCGGCCAGCGGCCCGAGGAAGTGGATGCCGCCGCGGTCTGCCTGTCCGAGGTAGCAGGCTTTAACAATCGCGTTGGCGACGTCACCGGCCGGCACACCGTTGACGTCGGCGCACTCGATGCCGAAGACGAGGCCCTCGCCGCGGACCTTCGCGATCAGGCCGGTTTCCTTCAGAGCGTTCAGCCCGTCGAAGAAGATCGGCGTGAGCTGCTCGGCGTGTTTGATGACGCCGGTCGCTTCGAACTCGTCAATCGTCGCGACGACGGCGGCGGACGCGATCGGATTGGCGCTCCAGGTGTCGGAAGCTTCGCCGTACTTCAGCGTCGCCATGATGTCGCCCCGGCCGACAACTCCGCTGACGGCGACGCCGTTGCCGAGGCCCTTGCCGAGCGTCACGAAGTCGGGCTCGATCTCGTTTTTCTCGAACGCGTACATCTTGCCGGTGCGACCGAAGTTGGACTGCACTTCGTCGAGGATGAACAGGATGTCGTGCTCGCGGCAGAACCGCTGCAGCATCTGCAGGTACTCTTTCGGCGGGTGATAGCTGCCGCCGCCGCCGAGGTATGGCTCGGTGATCAGGCAATTGATGCGGCTGCCGAGTTCGTCATGCAGAGCCTGCAGTTCGGCCTCGTACTTCGACAGGTCGAGCGGCTGGCCATACTGGCTGTGATCGGCGATCTCGTCCTTCGGGAAACTGATGAAGCGGACGCGCGGGTCGCGGTTGGGGTCAGACTCAGAACCGGTGACCGCTCCGGCGAGGCCCTTCTTGCCGTGAAAGCCGCCGCGCGTTGCGAGAATCATGTCGCGGGATTCGTCGCGGTGCAGGCAGGCCCAGAGCGCTTTGATAACGGCTTCAGATCCGGACGCCGACCACATCACCGTGTCGAGCCGTTTGCCGAACTCTGTCGCCTGGACGCTCTGCAGCAGCTTCTGAACCGCCAGCGTTTCGACTTCGGTGATCGCGTTGTAAGCCGTCAGCGGGACGAGTTCCGAATAGCCGTCGCCACCCTCGAAGATCGCCGGTGTCCAGCCGAGATTCTCAACGAAGCGCTTCATCCAGTTCTTCGGATTGTGGCCGAGGTTCGCGACGAGCACGCCCGAGCTGTAGTCGTAGAGTCGCCGTCCGTCCGCCGTCCAGTGAAAACAGCCAGCCGACTTCGCCAGCACGGCCTGGCTCGGTGTGAAGGTTCGCAGTGCGACGGGCTCCTGATGAGCGATGATGTCTCGCGCGGCGTTGGAACGGTCTTCTCCGGGAAACGTGATTGCGTCAGTCATGGGCGAAGGTCCAGAGTTGAGAGTCCAGTGTCGAAAGTGAAGAAGGCTGGGTGGCCGGGGCTGGACTGAGCCTGCGAAGGAAGCCCCGGAGTTTCATGGCAGATAAAGAACCGGGGTTTCGCTCGTACCTCGCTCCAACCCCGGCCACCCGAATGCTGGTCCTGACGCGCCGTTGCAGGAACCACTCAGCCGCAGCTTCCGCCGCCGCAGGTGCCGCCCGTTGAGCAGCCTTCCGCCAGCGGTAGAGACTGGTGAGCGGCGAACAGTTCGCGGGTGCGACTGTCGCCGGTGACAATTTCAAAGCCCAGATCCTCGATCATCTGGAAGTCCGCCGAGGCCGCCTGGCCCTTCGTCGTCAGGTAATCGCTGACGAACAGCGAATTCGCCGGGTACAGCGCCATGGCCTGCATCGACCGCAGGTTCACCTCGCGACCGCCAGCGACGCGAATTTCGGTATCCGGGTTTGCGAAACGAAACAGGCACAGCGCCTTCAGGCAGAAACGCGGGTCAAGGTCCCGTTTGCCTTCGAGCTGCGTGCCGTCGATCGGGTTCAGGAAGTTGACGGGAATCGATTCCACTTTCATCCCGGCCAGTTCGAGCGCGACATCGACCAGGTCGCCGTGATCCTCGCCCATGCCGGTGATCACGCCGCAGCACAGTTCCATGCCGGCTTCGCGGACCGTCTTCAGCGTATCGAGCCGGTCTTCGTACGAGTGCGTCGTGCAGATCTCGTCGTAGTAGCGGCGGCTGGTGTTCAGGTTGTGGTTGATCCGGTCGACGCCGGCTTCCGCGAGCTTCGCCGCCTGATCCGAGTTCAGCAGGCCGAGGCAGCAGCAGATATGCAGTCCGTAATCCGCTTTGATTGTCCGCACGACGTCGGCAACGCGGTCGACTTCCGAGTTCGTCGGGCCGCGTCCGCTGGTAACGATGCAGTAAGTCCGGGCCTGAGCGTCGTAGGCCTGCTTCGCACCGGCGAGAATCTGCTGCTCGTTGAGCAGGCTGTACTTCTCGATGTCTGCCGTCGATTTGACGTTCTGCGAGCAGTAGCCGCAGTCTTCCGGGCAGAGGCCGCTCTTAGCGTTCTTCAGAAAGTACAGGTGGACCTTGTTGGCGAAGTACCGCTCGCGAATCAGCCAGGCGGCGTCGAGCAACTGCAGCAGCTCGGCATCGCTCGAATCCAGAACCGCGAGACCTTCCTCGCGCGTCAGTTTGTGCCCGTCAAGAATCCGCTGAGCCAGTTCAGACCAGCTTGCCACACGGGCCGGCAAATCCACAGTCGACATTTCCGCCTCGGACTTCAAAGAAACTTCAGAACGCAGACCGATCAAAATCGGCAGCACGGCGACGCGCTGAGGGGCCTGCGGGAGGGCGGCAGTCTAACGTCCGGCGAGTTTCGTTGCAGTGAAACGACTTTCGCTGGTACGAAAGCAGGAGCGGCGCCGGGCTCACCGAGATCGAGCAACCTCAGCGGCGTGAGGAAGCATGAGCTGTCGCGGAAAAAGTGAGCACATCGGCGAGCCGCTGCCGTGAGGCGGGCTCTCAACTGGCGAGCCGCTGCCGTCAGGCGGCGGGTGCTGCTGTGGGCGAAAACCGCGGCCTCACGGCACACGGCTCGCCTGGTACGAAACTCTGGCACGGCCCCGAACGCAGTCGACTGGAAACTTCGGGCAGCGGCTGCTCGAACTGGAACCGGATCGGGGGGCTCCCCAGTCGCCATCAGAGTGCACTCAGATTTAATTGTGAAACCGAAGAACATCGTAGCTACCGTCGCCAGACGGTGGGACAGTCCACCGTCTGGCGACGGTAGCTACGCCGGGTACCGAAATCGCTGAGGGCACCCGCCATCACGACTCCGGCGAGCGGGTAGACGCAGGGTTCGAGGCGGTCGATGATGCGCGTCCAGATCGGAGCGAGAAAGCGGGCAGCAGCGATAAGGGACGAAGTTGATGAATGGAGCACAGGCGACAGTCGCATCCCTGACCGGCCCCGCACGCGAACGTGTCGAAACCCGATGCCGTGAGTTTCGGCAGCTCCTCGAATCAGGCCAGGCGTCCAATCTGACCTCGTTCCTGCAGGATTCGTCGGGCGACGAACAGGCAGCACTGCTGCGAGAACTGCTGCAGATCGAACTCAACTGGCAGAGTGGCCAGGGGCTCGTGCCGGATCCCGACAGCTATTCTGACCTGCCTGGCGTCCTGCAAAGCGTCGTTGAAACGGTGTTTGCTGAGCGTCTGCAGACTCTTTCTCCAGAGGAAGACTCGACCGCCCGCACGAACGCGAACGACACTGCAAACGCAACCGAGCGTTCCGCAGCTCAACCGGCGGTGTCCGCAGCCGGGGCCGCGCCCGGGACCACAGCCGGAACTGTCGGACCGGGCAGCGGAGACACGCAGCCGGAACGGAATCTCAAAGCCAGTTGGAACGCCCCAACCCTCGCTCCGGACGAACTGGCAGCGCTCGACGATTCGGGAAAGTCACCGACGATCGGCAGCGCGTCCTCCGACGCCGGATCAAACCGCGCGTCGTCAATCGACACGGAAGCCGACAGCGATGCGCTACAGACGCTGGAAGAGTTCTCGCTCGAAACAGAAGGCGATTCCACGGAAGCCGAGGGCGACTCCGGCTACAGCGCCGCGACGATCGACGAGCAGCAGCTGACGCCGGAAATGCGATCGCAACTCTCCCGCCTGCGATTGCGTTCGGGACAGGGCCAGGCACCATCGGAGTTCGAGCCGGAAAAGGTCATCGGCGATTACGAGATCCTCGGCGAACTCGGCCAGGGCGGCATGGGCGTCGTTTATCGGGCTCGGCAACGCAGGGCGAACCGCATCGTCGCCCTCAAAGTGATCCGTCCGGATCGGCTGTCGGGCATGAGCGAGTCGACGCGCACGCGGATGATCGAGCGGTTCCGCAACGAGGCTCAGGCGGCGGGACGGCTGCAGCACGACAACCTGGTCACGGTGTTTGAAGTCGGCGAGGCGGACGGCTGTCACTTCTTCTCGATGCCGTTTATCGAAGGCGGGTCGCTGTCGGAACTGCTCCGTGACGGGCCGCTCGAAAACCGCCAGGCCGCCGAAATCCTTGAACCGATCTGCCGGGCGGTCGGCGCGGCACATCAGCTCGGCATTCTGCATCGAGACATCAAACCGCAGAACATTCTCATCGAACGAGAAACGCAGCGGCCACGGATCGCCGACTTCGGCCTTGCCAAGCTGGCAACGGACGAGCAGACGCTGACGAAAACCGGCGAGGCGATGGGCACGCCGCCATACATGCCGCCCGAGCAGTTCAACAGTGCCGCCGACGCAACCACGCAGTCCGACGTCTACTCGCTTGGGGCAACGCTGTATCACGTTCTGAGCGGCCGACCGCCGTTTCAGGCGGCATCAACGTTCGCGACGATGCGGCAGGTGCTTGAGCACGAACCGGTCGCGTTGCAGCAACTCAACACCGCCGTCGACCGCGACCTCAGCACGATCTGCATGAAGTGCCTCGAAAAAGATCCCGCCCGGCGGTTCGAGTCCGCAGAGGCACTCGCCGACGAACTGAAACGGTATCTCGACGGCAAGCCGATTCTCTCACGACCGGTCTCGCGCACGACGCGATTGCTGAAGTGGTGCCGTCGCAATCGAGTGCTCGCCGGAGCGATCGTCGCCACCGCGGCCGGCTTGTTGTTCGGCGGTGTGAGCCTCGCCGTCGCGTACGTCGAAACGGAAGGCGCGCGCATCGCGGTCGAGCAGAGCCTCGACGAGACGAAGCAGGCTCAGGAGCTGTCCGAGGCGAGCTTTCAGGACGCCCTCGAAGCGGTCAATCAGTTTTTCACACAGGTCAGCGAGGACCGGCTGCTCAACGAACCGGGCAGCCAGAAACTCCGCCGCGAGCTGCTCGACCTGGCCCGCGACTACTATCTGCGGTTTCTCGATCGCCGCTCAAACGACCCGACGGTGCGCGACGAACTGGCGGCGACGCACTTCCGGCTCGGACTGATCACCGAGGAACTCGATTCGCCACAGGCTGCTGTCGAGCCGCTCGAAACCGCCCGCAAGGTTCAGGCAGAGCTGCTCGCCGAAACGCCGGACTCCAAGCCGCGCCGCCGGGCACTCAGCCGCACACTGGCAGCACTTGGCCGAGTCGCGACGCTCGACGGTGACCTCGACACCGCCACGCAGCTGTTCGAGCAGACGCGCGCGATGCGGCAGCAGCTCGTCGACGACACTGACGATCCGCAAGAGCGCGTCGAGTTCGATCGGCTGCTCGCCAATGCGGATATGAATCTCGGCCTGCTGGCCAGGCGGCGACAGAATTTCGACCGGACACTCGAGCTGTTTAACACGGCGCAGGACCTGCGGCTGGCGACGCTGCAGCAGTTCCCGCAGGCCACGCGGCTGCGGCGCGACCTCGCGAAGGGCTGGTACAACCTCGCGAACCTCGGCGTCGACCAGAACAACCCGGAGCGCGTCGCTGAGAACATTGAGCAGGCGATCGACGAAATCCAGAAGCTGCTGGCCGAGAACCCGGACGATCTCCGCGACCGCTACCTGCTGGCAGTTTGCCTCCGTTTAAAGGGAGACCTGTTCGCTGCCCTGGTGCCGACACAGCCTGAATCACTCAGCAAAGCCATTGACGCTTACGGCCAGGCACGCCTGCAGTTGCTCGACCTGTCGCAGCGGTCGCCTGCCGTCGCGTCATACCGCGCCGAACTCGGCGGCCTGCTGCTGAACATTGGCCAGCTCGAAGCCCAGCGGCAGCAGTACGACGCCTCGCGAACGACGTTCGAGCAGGCTCGTGAGATTTTTCAACAACTCGCGGACGAGACTCCCAACGACCCCGAACTCGCCCGGCAGGTCGAGCAGATCGACAGCTTCCTCCAGGAACTCAACCGGCTGCAGAACGCCCGTTAGGAACTACCGCAACCGCTTCTGACAGAAACGGCGGCGTCACGCTGGCAGACTCTGCCGGTCAGGCAAACTGGTCCGTTCGCTTGAGTTAAAGCGAATTCCGGAGCTGAAGCGGGTCGAGACGTTCGCGACCTGTCGCCGATATCTCCAGAAGGTGCTGAGCGCGCACGCGATCGGCCCCTTCCGAATCCGGTTCCTGGCGACGGAGCGCGACCGATGCGAACGATGACCGTTCTCAGCGGGCTGCTGACCACGGCAGTCTGCCTCAACCCCTGCCTCACGGCGGACGCTCAATCAAATCAGCCGCGTCCGACGCCGGCAGTCGGTGCCGCTTCCGCTCGAGAATCCGCTCCGGAAATTGAGGACTGGTGGGCGGCTCCGGGGAATCCCCAACGTGACGAGTATCTCAAACGCTACTCGCAACGATACTCCGCAGCGTCATCCCGGCTGAGTTCCGGCGACCGCCCCGCAATGCCAGCCGCACAGTTCGCCTTCCTGCCGCAGGAGCGTCCGCAGAACTCCGCACCGCCAGCCCCTCCGGCAGCAGCTCAGCCCAAGCCGCCCGCTGAACCGGCCAGTCCGCCAGCGACACCCAAGCAGCCTCCGCTCCCGCCACCGGCCACACCACCAGCCGCGCCACCGGCCACACCGGCAATCCCCGAGCCACCCGCCGCGGAACCCGCGCCTCTGGCCGAGCCGTCTCCGTTGTCGCCCTTCACGGCGCTGCAGTCGCCCCCGCAACCGTTCCTGACTCGACTGTCGCGGGCTCCCGACATGTTCGGCGACTCGATCGCCACCAACTCGGTCCTGATCGATCAGCAGGGCATCAATACCAGCGGCCCGAACCGGTCAATCCAGCTCGATCTGCCCTCACCCGGCGGCTTCGCGCGGTTCAAGAACGAGCACGCCCGTGCGATGCCCACCGACCGGGTCTTCGTCCTCTACAACCACTTTCACAATGCACTCGACTTTCAGTCGATTGGCGCTGGCACGGTGACGCGTAACGTCGACTTGGTCACACTCGGAGCCGAAAAGACATTCGACGCAGGCCGCTCCTCACTCGAAGTGCGTCTGCCGCTGGTCGGCTTCAACGACGTCAACATCAACGGAGCAGGCTTTGACGCCGAGACCGTCGGCGATCTGGTCCTCGCCCTGAAGACACTGCTGGCCACCACCGATGACTTCGCGATCGCATCGGGCGTCGCTCTCAGCCTGCCGACAGCCAGCGACGTTTCCGTCGCGCTGGGCAGCGGCGACACCCTGACGATTCAAAACCGAACGGTGAGGCTGCTGCCGTACCTCGCGTTCCAGCTCACGCCGGATGAAAACTGGTTCTTCCACCTCTACGCACAGCTCGACGCCACAGCCGAGGCCAACCGGTACGTGTACCGCACGGCGGGCACGAGTTCCTCGAACCGGATCGCTGATCAGTCGCTGTTTTATCTGGACTGGTCGGCCGGCTACTGGTGGTACCGAGCCGACAATCCGCACGCGACGGGCCTGACCGGACTGGCCTCAGTCTTCGAGCTGCACTGGACCACAGCGGTCAACGATGCCCAGGGGGCGCTGATCGGCGACCTGCCGATCATTCCCACCAACAACCGCTTCGACGCCTTGAATGCCACGGGCGGACTGCACATCGAATTGAATTCCGCAACCGCACTGCGAGTCGCCGCTGTGCTGCCTCTGCGTCAGTCGCGAGATAATCGGTTCTTCGATGCCGAGGTCCAGGCATCGCTCATTCACCGCTACTGAGCAACGTCTCCGAAGCAGGTTGCCCAGAGTGGCGCCTCGCTTCCGCCAGACGAGCCCAACCGCCGAGCCTCACACCACAAACTCGGCCACAACACACGAAAACAGCCCGCCATGTATCCGACACGGCGGGCTGCTCTTGTTCTGTCGAGTTCGAAGTTCGAAACGGGTGCCCTCAGCGATTTCGGTACCTGGCGTAGCTACCGTCGCCAGACGGTGGACTGCCCCACCAGCTGGCGACGGTCGCGACGATGTTCTTCGGTTTCACAATCAAATCTGAGTGCACTCGTTCGAAGCGACCACAGATTGAGCGGCCTCAAGGGCGAGCTATCTCTGGTCGCAGTCAAACACGTTTCGCTGTTCAAGGCACGTCCGCAGGCGACGAATTCGAGCCTCAATCTCACGCAGTTCGTCGAGCGGGCAACCATCCGGGCAATCAACCGCCGTCTTCACTTGAGCGGCTTCCAGGCGTGCGGCTTCCGCTTCCAGCATCGCGAGCCGCTGTTCGAGTTCCGCTTCCGTCTCGACCACCTCGGCGGCTTCTTCCACCAGTAGAGCGGACTCCTCAACCAGCAACGCTGACTCTTCCACCACAGCGAACGCCTCGGTGGCGACGGCGGTGTTTGCGGCCACGGCATTGGTTTCAATAAAGCCCTGCACCGACTGATTGAACGAGCCGGCAATCGATGCCTGCACCTCGGTCGCGACGAATGTGTTGCCCCGATCGTTGAATCCCATGCCGCGATTGAAAGCGTGCGTCCCGAACCCGGCGCCACCTGCCCCGCCCCCAGCGGAACCGCTGCGTGCGACGGACTGCCCGCTGACACGATACGACTGGTTGAGGCTGGTCAGCGCGTTGGCAATATCCGTGTACTCAAAGTTCAATGCCGAGGAAACGGCGCTGACGCCGGTCACAAGGGCCAGCACGCCGACGGTCATGATGATCATCAGTTCGGCCGACGCGACCATGCCGCGTTCGTCATCCAGAAAGTCACGCAGCACGCGCGAAAAGCGAATTGGCGGGGGCGAAAAACTCATCGGGTCTGTCCTCTTTCTATGCCGTGGTAAAGCGGCGGATCGAGAACAAGACCTGAGAACATTCGCGGCAGCGTGAGCAGATGGTTCGCGACGAAGCACGACCACAAACAGTCCATGACAAGACGCGAACACAAGCGGTCTGCGACAGAACACGGACACTGAGGCTCACCAGCGCTGCTGCGAAGCGCGTCCTCTGAAGCGGGACACTCCGACCGAGTGAGGCATCGCCGAAGGTTGCGATCGCCGGTCGACTGCTCCACGAGCGTGCAAAGCTCAGAACCGGCCATCAGTACCCGGTTCCGGAACAGTCAGTCGACGAACTTCGGTGGAA
>Ga0209578_10003476_pt1 | contig 11941 bp, 11 predicted proteins | sample tdAd472_FD_187127 | JGI IMG/M metagenome (GOLD analysis project Ga0209578, IMG submission 187127) | Marine sediment microbial communities from the Atlantic coast under amendment with organic carbon and nitrate - tdAd47.2 (SPAdes)... | ecosystem: Environmental > Aquatic > Marine > Coastal >...
GAAATCCAGCGCGTGGTCCTCGAAGCAGTGCAACCCGAGATGTTTTCAGCTCAATACAGCCACGCTTTGGAGTCCAATGACAAGTGGAATGCAATCGAGGTGGGATCGGGTGACTTGTACCAGTGGAATGAGGACAGCACCTACATTCAGGAGCCACCGTTCTTCGCCGACCTCACCGCAGAAGTCACACCTCTGAGTCCCATCAATGGCGCTCGGGTCCTCGCCAAGCTTGGTGACTCGGTGACCACTGACCACATCAGCCCGGCGGGCTCCATCGCGATTGACTCGCCAGCGGGCAGGTATCTGATATCAGAAGGTGTCCAGCCTGCGATGTTCAACTCTTACGGATCACGACGTGGCAACGACCGGGTGATGACCCGAGGAACCTTCGCCAACATCAGAGTCCGCAACCAACTCGCCCCCGGAACCGAAGGAGGATGGACGACCGATTTCCTCGACGGCGAGGTCAAGTCGATCTACGACGCCGCGATGGACTATCGAGATGCGAATGTTCCTCTCATCGTGTTGGGCGGAGTCGATTACGGGATGGGCTCGAGCAGAGATTGGGCCGCCAAGGGAGCGTTTCTGCTGGGAGCAAAAGCAGTCATTGCGAAGTCGTTCGAGAGGATCCACAGATCGAATCTGGTGATGATGGGTGTTCTCCCGCTGGTGTTTGACGACGGTGACGACGCAGACAGCCTTGGACTCAAGGGGACGGAGACGTTCGACATCTCAATCGACAACGATCTCTCCCCGAGGCAGGTCATCGAAGTGACTGTGACCCGAAGTGACGGATCGAAGACGGGCTTCAACGCCATCGCCAGAGTCGACACACCGATCGAGGTCGACTACCTCAGGCACGGTGGCATCCTCCACTATGTATTGAGGAGGATGGCTTCTGACTGAGTCAGACCCAGGACCCCTGCCACGCCCCAACCTGAGGCTGACAGCGATCTTCGGTGGCGTCATTATCCTCGGCCTTGTTGTCGCATGGGTTGTCAGCGCCTCCGATGGGACGCCCGACGTGGCCGAAATCGGCGCTCCAGCGCCGGACTTCACGGTTCCGGTCATCGGCGGTGGCGATTTCTCCCTTTCAGTTCAGCTCGAGACCGAGAACAAGCCTGTTCTTCTCAATATGTGGGCGTCGTGGTGTCCGCCCTGCCGCCTGGAGACGCCCGAGATCTCAGCGTTCGCCGAGTCCCACCCGGAAGTCAAGGTAATTGGCGTAGCCGTCGAGGACAGAGAAGAGAGCTCCATCGAGTTCGCGGAAGAGTTCGCGCCGTCCTACGACCTCGCCATCGGAGACGAGGAGTTTGAGAACGCCTACCCGAGGCTTGGTCTTCCGGTGACATACTTCATCGACTCCGAAGGCACCGTCACAGACGTGATCAACGGCATCGTCACCGAGGAAGTGCTCGAGGGCTTGGCCTCGACCGACTCCGGAGTCGCTGGCTAGAACTCGTCTTCGAAACGCTCTTTGTGGAGCTTGGAGAAGTCGAGGTTTGGTCCGTCGACCAATTCGGCAAAGACAACCAGACGCTGGCGGGCGCTGAACTTCGGATGGCAGGTCGTAAGCGTGAGCCACGCCCCCGCTCGCGGATCCGTCACCCAGATCGCGGTTGGGTCGACGATCTGGATCTCCTTCACTTCATAGGTGTGAACGCCGATGGCCGTCTCGACCTCGATCTCGTCACCGGCGACCAGTAGATCGAAGTCGAAGAAGGGCCGCCCATAAGTGGTGCGATGACCTGAAATCACCGAGTTGCCTACCTGTCCGGGCACAGGTGTTCTCTCCATGTACCCGGGGCCGCTCTTCAACGTCTTCTTATCGACGCCGGCAAATATCACCTGGTCAACACCAATCCTCGGTATGCGCATGAATCCAAGTGCCTCACCTGTCGGAGGCGCCGTCTCTGGATGGTTCTCGACGGTCTCTTCAACATCGTTGGGCAATTCCTCGATTTCGAGGTACTCGGCCGAATCGAACTCCTCGGCATCCGGCAGGTCTTCTCGGGATTCCTCGAGTGAATCGACCAGTTCGACCTGGGCCTCACTCTGGACACCGGCAGTGACGAGATCGGTTCCGAAGAGCTGCCAGCCGACGTACCCGAAAATGAACAACCCACTCCAAATGAGTGTCCAACCCAGTATCTGAATGTTGCGCCGCACCCGGGAAGGCTAAATCGAACCCCCGCCTAGACCAGGAGAAAGGTCAGTCTCACGACCCATTTGTCAGCGCAGGTCTCTCCTCTGCAAGGAAGGTATCGACAACAACACGAAGGCCAGGAACAATCCTGCGAGCACCGCCGCATGACCCCAGTGCATCCCGTTGACCAGCGGGTCACTTCCCAGGTAGTAGTGGAACGGCGACAACTTGGCCCAGCCTGCGAAGCTCTCGCTGAGAGGCATGAATGACCACAGGAAGTAGCCGAACAGGATCATGCCTGCCGACGCATAGGCGGATATCCGTGCCCTGCCCGTGATCGAGCCGAGGAAAAGGGCGAACCCACCAAAAACCAATCCCAACAGGGTCGCAAGGACGGACGTGGCGGCGATATTGCCGACGGCCAATTCGGGTTCGGCCAGGGAGACCGTGGCCCATGTTCCAAGGAAAGTGACAACACCGAGGACGACCGAGTAGGCCACCAGGGCGATTGCCTTCTCGACAATGACCTTGGACCGTGGAACGGGACTGGCCAGCAACAAGTCCATCGTGTTCTTCTCTTCTTCGCCGGCGATGGCTCGAGAGCCAATGAGTACGGCAAGCGCACCGAAAGTGACCGGGGCCGTTATCGAAAAGATCTCCGCCTGGAGGAAACCCTCGAAAGTGCCCATATCAGCTCCACCAATCATTGCCACCAGCACGTCAGGGAACTGTGAGGCGAGTTCGAGCATCACCTCGTCCATGAGCCCATAAATCGGGCCCATCATGAGGGTGAAGTAGAACATGATCAACGCACAGATCACCAACAGCCCTTGATGTTCCGAGGCTGTCTTCATGGCGATCCGTGATACCCGGGCCGAGCCAGCAATGCGCTCCGCCACCTTCTTGGTGACAGGGTGCTCTCGCATCCGATCGATGAGAGAAGTTCCTGTGGTTCGGCTTCTCAGGTCACGGCGGTTGACTCCGACAACCGCTAGCGCGAGGAACACCACCGACAGACCACCAAGAAACGCCATGTCGCTCCACTCGACTCCGTGGAGATTGGGGGCACCATGAGCGAAGTAGTACCAGGGGAAGAACTTGATCAGGTTCTCCGTGCCCTCGATCAGCGGAAGGATTCCGTAGGCCAGGTAAGAAATGACCATCACGGCCACTGCAATACCTGAGGCCATCTTGGCCTTGCCCGTCCAGGCCCCGATTCCAGCTGCGAGCATCCCGTAGAACAAGGCGTTGACACCAAGGTGAAAGACGAGAGCCTCGATGTGATATGGGCCCATGTCCACGCCAAGAAGCGGTGGAACGATGTATCCAGCAATGAGCAGAATCGCAGCGCCGGCGACTACGACCAGAAGCATCGCCAGGACCTTCGAGACGAGAACCGTTGTCCGGCTTTTTGGGTTGCCCAAAAGGAGCCCCATCGTCCCGTTCATCTCTTCACCGGCGATGGAAGCCGTCCCCATCGATATCGCCAATCCGGCGATGGTCAGCGCTCCCATGAAGCTGTACATCGCTCCGAAGGCAAGACCGGCTGCATCCGCTCCCTCCGGGATTCCCATCATTTCCAGGATTGCCGGGGGCATTGTCTCCATGTAGAGGGTCAGATCGACGTCCTTGTATACCGCCATACCGAGAAGGAGGAACAGCCCGATCGCCGACGCTCCGATCACCATCGGAGTGATCCGGTCTCGGGACGTCTTGGTGAAGACGTTGGCGTACATCAGGCAGACACCTCCTCGTCCTCGTAGTAGGTGAGAAAGATCTCTTCGAGATCAGCTTCCTGACTGTTGATGTCGACCAAGTTGTAGTTCGAGGTCGCTGTCTTGATGAGCTGGTCCATCTTTCCATCGAAGGACATCACAATGCTGTGCTCATTGATCCTCGCCTCACGCACTCCAGGGATGGACTCGAATACCGAACCGTCGATCTGTGAATCGAAGAACATCTCGACACGACGGATGGCCTTGGAACGGAGATCGTCAACCGATTGGACCTCGACCAGGCGGCCATGACGGATGATGCCAACCCGGTCCGCCACCCGCTGCACCTCCGAGAGAGTGTGACTTGAGAGAAACACACACCGACCTTCGGCAGCCACCTCACGAACCATCTTCTGGAACTCGCGCTGGACCAACGGATCGAGACCGGTGCTTGGCTCGTCCATGATGAGCACGTCGGGCTTGTTCATGAAGGCCTGGATAACACCGACTTTCTGGCGATTGCCGGAGCTGTAGTCGCCGACCTTGACGTCGAGGTCGCTACCGAGCCGTTCGGCCAGCTCACTGACGAAATCCCAGTCCACACCACCCCTGAGATTGGCGAAGTAGGTGAGAGTGTCCCTGCCGGTGAGACTCGGATACATGGCCAAGTCTCCAGGCACATACCCGACACTGTTGCGGATTTCCACCGCATGCTCGTGGGTATCCATTCCGAGGATCGAAGCACGACCGGCGGTGGGACGAATCAAGTCGAGGATCGTTCTGATCATCGTCGTCTTTCCGGCGCCATTCGGTCCCAGGAACCCGAATACTTCACCCTTCGTGACCTCGAGATCGAGGTCATTGAGCGCTTCAACGTCCCCGTAATGCTTCGTCAATCCTTCGGTGAGAATGGCGGTGCCGTCCATCAGTCGTTCTCCTTGATCAAGTGCTCTTTGAGCCGGCTCATCAATGCCGGCCATTCTTCGTTCATGAATTCGGCGATTCGGGCCAGTTCGGTGACGCGATCAGGTCGGTCGACCGGAAGGACGCCTTGAGCGGCCTCAGCCAACGCCAACAGGCTCTCAGTCCCGGCCTGTTTCTCGATCATCACCTCGACCCATGCATGTGGCCTCATCTGGAAATAGGAGGCGCGGTCGCCGGGAAAAGTCACTCGTTCCAGCAATCCGAGACCTTCGAGAAACCGGAGTTGATTCGAAACGGTTCCTGCACTCAGGTCCAGAGTCTCGATCAGGTCGGCAGAAGACTGATGGGGACGTTCGCAGATCATCAGCCACCCGAGGATCCTTCCCCCGGCGCGACTTCCCACTGCTCCTTCCCAAAACCGGCCAACCTGCTCGATGTATTCGTGCTGTGTGTCGTCAGGTTTCATTAATTTCAATCTTACCTGAAATCAATGAGATACCGTCTAGGGACTAATTGCCCTTCCACTCGGGACGTCTCTTCTCGAGAAACGCAGCGATCCCCTCTTGGGCATCTTCTGTCATCGAGATTTCGGTCAGTGCTCCTTGGAGACGGTCCAAGGCAGTATCGAAACTGCTGTCGGCCATACCTACGAACGAATCCTTTCCGATCATCAACGCGCCAGGACTGAGAGCCAGAAGCGAATCGATGATCTCGGACACGACCATGTCCATGTCATCCCGCTCGACCACACGACTAACGGCGCCCAAACGTTGGGCTTCGAACGGGTCGATCAACCGACCAGTGAGCATCAGCTCGAGGACCGGTTTTCGCGGCATCGTCCTGAGTAGGACGGCAGAGATCATCATTGGCCACAGTCCGACCTTCACCTCTGTCATACCGAGCTTGGCGTCGGAAACACAGACCGTGATGTCACATGCGGCAGCAAGACCAAACCCACCGGCGAGCGCATGACCATTGACTCTTGCCAGAGTGGGCTTCCCTCCTCGATCCATCAATCGGAAGAGATTCGCGAGCACTCCCCTTGCTTTGTGGAGACCGACAGGATCGTCGGCGAAGGAACCTGACAGGTCACCGCCAGCGGAAAAGGCCTTGTCACCGGCGCCTGTGTAAACGACAACCCTGACGTCCGCGTCATCGATCGCAACCCGCGTGCCTTCGAGCAGGCCAGACATAGTGTCCACCGACATCGGGTTGCGACGCCCCGGATCGTTGATCGTGATCGTGGCGACTCCATTTGAAACCTCGTAATCAACGCTCATGTCGTCCTCTTAGGATTCGTCGTGCCCTCTGATACCGTCGACGCCCATGCTATGGCTCGCCATCGTTCTCTTCGTATCTCTTGCTGTTGCGATGATGCGCGGTGGGCGCCTCGTGAATCTAGGGGATATCGAACTGCGTGGTTGGTGGCTACTCATGTTGGCCCTACTTCTCCAACTCGGCACCAATTGGCTACCTGACGAAACATGGTCGGCGAGGGCCGGCTTGGCAATGATGCTTCTCTCGTTCGGCGCTCTCATGCTGATGGTGACGATGAACCGATCAGCCCCCGGGATGTGGATTGCCGGATTGGGAGTCCTGATGAATTTCTTGGTCATTGCGCTGAACGGTGGAATGCCGGTCCTTGCAGGCGCCGCCGAGGTGGCCAGCGGGTTCACCGTTTCCGTTCCCGACCTCGCAGATTCCTATAAGCACGTCTTACTCGACGAAGGTTCGGTGCTCACCTTCTTCGCCGACGTGATACCCCTACGGCTTGCCGGCATCGGCGAGGTAATCAGCCTCGGCGACATTTTCCTGGCCCTTGGTCTTGGGATCTTCCTGGAACATGAGCTGAGACGCCCCCGACGCTTCTTCAAACATGGTGCGAGCGCCCAGCCGGGATCGGCCAACCGGCCTTTGGGCACCTAGGAACGAACGGGAACCAGAACTCCGCGACCTTCGAGCAATCGACGCAAAGAGGCGACAACATCCGGGTCGTAGTCATAGGCCGCTCCGGCGTGCAGGGCTTCCAATGCTTCCAATGGCGACAGCTTCTGCTGATGAACCCGCCAGTCATAGGCGGCCGAGACCTTGATGATCCGCGCGACGATGGTCACGTCCGGGTCCTCTTGCTCACCCGGCTTCCGGTATGGCTCATACTGGTGACGAACGTCACCGGCGACTCGTTCAAGGAATGGCGACTCGGCGATGATCTCCGAACTCCACCGGGCGATGTCGTCATCGGTATAGCCCATCTTCACAACGTTCGGCTCGTTGAGGCTCACCCGACCGATGTCATGCATGAGACCGGCGAATTCGACCTCCTCGACTTGGGAGGGACCTAGCCCCATTTCCTTGGCAATCGACGTGGCCAGGTCGGTGGTCCGATCCGCATGGCCGTCGATGCCGAGACCCGAGACCTCGGGAATCCGTGCAAGGGCTCTGATCGTCTGCTTGTAAGTGACCTTCGTGGCCTGGAACCGCTTGAACGCAGAGTGAGCGAACGAATAGGGCAATGCGGCGATCGCCAAAGCCCACCATCCGAGTTCATGAGCCCAGAGTTCTCCGAACAGGGCACCTGTCAGCGCAAGTCCTACAAAAACGTTGAGGTCGTAGATCATCGCCCGCGCCAGGTATGAACGCGAGAGCTCCCGAGGACCCAGGACCAGCATGGCTCGAAGCAACACTTCGACGGCAAGCCAGGCGATAACTGCGACCACGAAGGGGATGAGGTCTTCCCAACCACCCGAGAGGTCGGCTAAAACATCAACACGCAACGCTGAATACACCACCGCGTAGGTGACGTACCCACCAAATCTACGAATGGCGGTCGGCAGCAGCTCGCGATGTTCTTCTCCACGAGACAACCGCAATGCCCAGACGACCGCGAGGCCGATCCCATAGGCAGCGATGGTCGCTGCAAGATCTACTCCGCTGTCATCCGAAAACACGAATGGCAGAGCCGCAGCCACGGCGAGGCTGGTGGTGAACCGGTTGCCGGAGTTGGATGTTGCCACTCCGACCAGGGAACCGATCACGAGAGCCATCGCAGCTAGGGACAGCGCCAGCACGTCCACCTCGGAGCGCGTGGCGGCGTAGATCCCCACACCTCCAGCAACGATCGGAAAGAGCCACGAAGCGGCAGCGATGGTGCGAGAGCTCCAATTAGCCACGAAGGGTCAACTCCGGTTCTTCGGCCAGACGGCGTGCCATTTCCTCGTCATTCACATGGGGGGCTCCCCAGCTCCTGCCGGTCTTGGACAGACCGGCTTGGAAAGCGTCGACCACATCGGGATGGAACTGGGCGCCGGAATGCTTGCGCAGCTCTTCCAGCGCATACTGCTGGGAAAGTGCCATCCGGTACGAGCGGGCTGAGGTCATCGCATCGAAAGCATCGGCCACAGCAACGATGGATGACTCGAGACTCGGCCTCTCACCCTCTGTGTGCCCCGTACCGCCATACCCGTTTCCGTCGTAATGGCTGTGATGGCCCGAGGCGATCTCGACCATTGGCTGCAGGAAGTCGACTTCGGCGAGGATCTCTTCGACCAAATGGGCATGAGCCTGCATCTGGGCGTACTCCTCGTCATCGAGTCGACCACGTTTGCGGATCAATTCGGTGGGAACGGCCAGCTTGCCAAGGTCATGAATGAGAGCTGCCCACTTGATGGATTCCAGTTGGGTGCCGGTGAATCCGAGTTCTTCTCCAATCATCTGGGAGAAATACGCAACCCGTTCAGTATGCCCCCGGGTGTACATGTCCTTCGCCTCGAGCGTCTTGACGAAGCCTCGAATCGCACTGAGGTGCGACTCACGAAGCTGTGAGAAGGCGTAGAGCGACATGTGCCCGATGGCGTAGACCCCAACGATGAGAACCAGTACGGCCGGTGGCTGCCCGGCGATGAGGTAGGCAGCGCCGATGAGACCACCAAGGAGACCCATGACCATTTGTCCGCCAAGCAGAACATTCATCTGTGACCATGGCTGCAGATTGTCGTTGCCATAGACCGTCTTGACGGCCCGTCTGACCAGTATGTTGTTGACCGTCACGTACGCCAGAGATGCGAGGGTCGAGGCCACGGCCACACGGACCAGGTGTTCGGTGGTCACGCTACCGATGAGACCCAGATTCAGATCAAGAAGAAAACCGGCCACCGCACCGGAGGCGGCGAGTTGGCCGAAATTGGCCATGGGCTGGAACCAGCGTCGTTCCTTGAAGTCGTCAGGAGAGAGAGCCCCGGCTCCTGCCATGAGGGTCATCGCAAAAAGGGCGTCAGAGTCGGGTTGGATGGCAAAGATGACCCCGGCGGTCATCACCACCATGATCGAGGATGACTGCATGAGTCGGTCGTTCACCTCGACGGTGAACATCTCCAACATCACGAAAAGAACGGCGAAGGGGAGAAAGACCGTCCAATCGGGGGTATCGCTGAGGAAATAGGTGCCCACGAGGACGGCCACGCCCAACGCAAAATACGGCACAGCAACTTTCAGTTTTCGCTGTACCGATGGGTGAAGACGCTGATAACGCCTCCCAAGCGGACCTACTTCGAGCAACCTCACTGGACCCCTAACGGACATGTTGCCCCAGCCGGGTGAGAACTCGGCGTCATTACGTCAACCGATCTTCGAAGAAGCCGAGCCAGCCATGATCAAGGCTGAGAGGCTGGCGGCGGCAGCGAGTATTCGGATCAAACGGACCTTCATAGCTTTTGCACGCTCACCTGTTGTCGTATTTCACCGGCTTTGTATGCCAGCGTTGACAATTCGCTCCGCTTTGGTAGTGGGCGTTCATTTCACTAACGGCAACGTAAATCGACCGAGATCTCTCCCCGTTTCCCGGGTTACCGGGAAATTTCACATGTCAAATGGCCCCTGACTTCGCCCGCCGGGCAACTTTGGCGAGGAGTCAGATGACCGTCGCCCCACGTTTCCCGGATAGCTTCCAGCGGGAGCAATCTATACCCACTACCCCTCACCCACAAGAGAGAATCGGATGAGGAAGCCAATAAAGGGGCCCATTGCTCGGTACTCTTGTCCATATGGACTATTCGTCCTTCCAAGAGAAAATCGGACGACTCGACGGAGTCGAGGCTGCCCGGGTGGTGGCAGAAAACGGCCACGTCGACGAGATCCATGTCTTGGCACGCCACAACAAGGCCGCGAAACAACTGGTGCGAGACGTGCAATCGCTCAGCCAAGCTCTGTTCGGTATTGGTATCGATCGACGAATCGTGTCCGTCGTCCAACTTTCGGACGCCGATTTGGACGCTGGCGACCGCCCCGCGCTGGTCGATGTATCCGAATCGTTGGAAGGGGCAAGAGCCGAGGTGACCGTCACCTTGAGGTGGCACGACAGTCTTCTCCTCGGGACCGCAACGGGAGCAGCCGCGACTGCAACGCGGCCAAGACAAATCGCCGAGGCCACACTCGAGGCAATCCGCCAGGCCATTCAGACGGAAGTGGCCCTTGCCATCGGCTCGATGGACATTCCGAGTCTCGGCAGTCGCAAAGTGGCCATCGCTCAGGTGGTACTAGTCACTGAGTCGTCGGAGCGGATCCTCATTGGGTCGGCCTTCGCCGACGACGACGAGACCAAATCTGTCGTCCGAGCCGTCCTGGATGCGCTCAATCGCTTCCTTCCTGACCTCAAGGTTTCTTGAAGCGCAGCGCAGTCGTAACTCCGCATCGCCTCTCCGCTGAGGCAGGTCGTCGGATTCTCCAAGCCGGCGGCAACGCCGTTGACGCTGCCGTAGCTGCCGTCGCCGCCCAAGGTGTTGTGGCTCCGGAAACGAGCGGCTTGGGAGGAGACCTGTTTGCCCTCGTACATCAACCAGGATGGAACACTCCTCGGACCCTGAACTCATCGGGCAAGTCCGGTTCGGGAGCTGCGGCAGAATCCATTCGGGCCATGGGACTCGACGAAGTCCCTCGAGATCATCCGTTCACTGTGACGATCCCTGGGTGTGTTGACGGACTGACGGTCCTTTCCGAAGAGCTTGGACGCCTGCCGCTCAACACCACCCTTGAACCGGCATTAGCGCTTGCCAGCGACGGCTTCAGAGTGTCTCACGAACAAGCAATGGCCTTTGAGCGATTGGCTCCGATGATCGGGGACAACCCCGCAGTGACTGACTTCTATCCGGACGGGAAGACAGTCTCGGAGAGTGATCACATCACGCGCCACAACCTGGCTTCGACCCTCGAAGCGTTGTCAGCGGGAGGTCGACAAGCCTTCTATGCGGGTCGGGCCGGCGAAGACATCGTTGAAGCAGTCGAAGGGCTGATCACGATGAAGGATATGACGGAAATCCAGGCCGATTGGATTGAGCCCATCGGAGTACCAGTGGCCGGTCTGACCGCCTGGACCGTGCCGCCAAACTCACAGGGCTATCTCGGACCTGCGGCGTTGGCGGTGCTCGAGATGCTCGATCCACCGAAGGATCCCGACGACCCCCTGGCGTGGCACTTGCTCATCGAGTCCTACCGAGCCCTCGCGTGGGAACGAAACGATCTCGTGTCGGACGCCCGGTACGCACAACTCCCCGCAGAACTGCTGATGGCGTCCGACCGCTTGGAGCGGGTGGCTGCAACTGTGTCCCACCGCCAGGCGGGCGTTTGGCCGGATCGAATCGGAGCGACATCCGGGACTGCGTATCTCTGCACCTCGGACTCCGACGGAATGGCAGTATCGATCATCCAATCGAACTACCGAGGCATCGGCTCATTCTTTGGAGCGGCGCGATCGGGATTCATGCTCCAGGATCGAGGTGGCGGTTTTGGACTCACACCGGGACATCCCAACGAACTTGGCCCAAACAAGCGCCCACTGCACACCCTCGCACCAACTCTCTGGACGCAAGGCTCCAACCCCGCCTGGATCCTCGGTACCCGCGGAGGAGCAGTACAGCCCCAGTTGGTGGCCCAGGTAGGAACTCGTTCCATATTGAGAGGCGAGGATCTCGAACAGGCGCAAAGCGCACCGCGATGGATCGTCGAGGACTTCGGGCCCGGGTCGCGTTCGAGATTGGCCGTTGAGCCCGGTCTCGAGTCGCCGGAAACGACACACTATTCAATCATCGACCAGTGGGGTAACGCCGTTTCGAATACCTACACGATAAACTGGGATTTCGGCAGTGGCATAGTCGTCGAGGGCGCT
>Ga0209578_10003477_pt1 | contig 11941 bp, 8 predicted proteins | sample tdAd472_FD_187127 | JGI IMG/M metagenome (GOLD analysis project Ga0209578, IMG submission 187127) | Marine sediment microbial communities from the Atlantic coast under amendment with organic carbon and nitrate - tdAd47.2 (SPAdes)... | ecosystem: Environmental > Aquatic > Marine > Coastal >...
CGGGCTAGACGAGATTCATGCTAGCAATCACCGACCGCGGATTATTGCCCGCGCGCAAGCCGTAGCGCCCTATTCAGGTCCTCGTCGGCGGGGCTGCGCAGCGTCTCGACGGTGAGGGGAACCAGTACATGCGGCGCTACGCCGACGCCTTCGAACTGGCTGCCGTCGGGGAAATACATGCGCTTCGTACTGACCCGGAAGCGCATGCCGTTACCGAAGTCATAGAGGTAGGGCTGGCCCGAGCTTCCGCCGGTAGCACGCCCGACGAGCGTCGCTCGACCGGAGACGCGTAGGGGCATCACGAAGCCCTCGCAGGCGGAGGCGCAGCGCTCGTCGACGAGTACGATTAGCCGGTTGGTGAAGAGCGGATCACGGGGTTGGTTCACGCTGCCCGCAGTGAACAGCATCCTGCGGTCGGCGCCTTGATAGGCGTCGAGGTAGCCGCGTATGCGCTCGCTCATCTTGCCGTCGTCCAGGGTCTTGGCTAAGTGGGCGTAGGCGGACTCAAGACCGGTGACTTGGGGCGTGGCGGAAGTCCAGCCGCGCCAAGGGCGATCCATGAGCGCCTCGATGAGCTGGGTCGGCGTGGTTCCGCCGCCGTTGCCGCGGACGTCGATGATCAGCGTCGAGACCTCCCGGTTTTGGCGTATGGTCTCGATGGCGGCTTTCTCGATCTCCGGCTTTCCGAAAGAGCGAATGGGGAGATAGAAGACGCCTTCCTCGAGCAAGCCCGCCTCCATGGGCTTCGGGGGCTGTTTGGCTGAGCGCTGTTTTCTCTTGCGTTCGATCTCAAGGGTGCGACCGTCGTCCAGGCCGAGGGTGAATGTTGGCGGAAATAGGTAGGGGTTGTAGAAGAGATGCCGAACGCGCGCCGCCTCCGAAGAGACGGAGATGTAGCGGCCCCGATCGGCGAAAAAGTCGTCGAAAGGGCGTCCGTCGATGGCGATGACGACGTCGCCTCGCGCCAGGCCCTCCAGCACCGTCTGAGCCACGACCCAACGGTCTCCCAGCCGAACCAGCGAGAAGCCCGTTGAATGCCCCTCCCAGTAGCGAAGCGAATCGTCGTAGAAGTTCGTGTGGCCGTTGCCGAGCGAGGCCAGAAATCGCATCGACGCCAGAGAGAAGTCGCGGCGGCCCTGTGCCGCCACGGCGTCTTGGAGGTACTCGCGATAGCGAGAATCCAGGTCAAGATCCGGCACGGCCTCCCAATGAGCGAAGTTGGCCTGAAGCACCGAGTACATTTTTGAGGCGATCCAGGCCCGCTCAGCCTGATCCGGCGCCGCCATGGAGTGCTCCTGCGCACCCAGCCCTACCGCCATCAAGCACCAGCACGCCCAGACCCGCATGACTTGCCTCCTAACGATGTCCGATCGCTGCCGCGAGCGCGTCCGCAACCTGATCATCTTGTTCCCGAAATACCGTACGCAGATCGACCGCCAGACGTTCCTCCTCGATGCGCGTCAGCACCGGCGGATCACCTGCCCGAAGTCTTCGCTCCAACCGAGCAGCCGTCGTTCCCTCTGGAGGCGAAACCCGAACCACGAAGGTCGGCAGCGTTTGTTCAGGCGTCGAGCCGCCGCCGAGCAGGCTCTCGCCCTCCACAACTTCGGCGGCGGGGCCCAGCCGCTGGGCGAGTCTTTCAGCCCGCTCGCGCACCGCCTCCGGCGTCAGACGCAACATGCGAAGCGTCGGGATGTCGTCAAACCGCTCGCGAGCGAAGGCTTCGAGCGTCGCCTCCAGCGCGGCGTAGATCATCTTGTCCGCCCGCAGCGCCCGGAACAGCGGGTTCTTGCGGATGCGCGCCATCATCTTGGGCTTTCCGGCCAAGATGCCTGCCTGCGGGCCGCCCATCAGCTTGTCGCCTGAGAAGCACACGGCGTCCACACCCGCGCGCAGCCCCGCCGTCACCAAAGGTTCTTCTTCCAGCCCGTGCTGCGCCAGGTCGTACAGGCACCCTGAACCCAAATCCTCAACCACCGGCACGCCGAGTCTCGTGCCCAGTTGGACCAATTCATCAAGCGATGGTCGTCCCGTGAATCCCGAGATTCGAAAGTTGGACGGGTGAACACGCAGGATGAGCTTCGTCTTCCCGACCTCGAAAGCCTTTTCGTAGTCAGCAATTGACGTACGATTCGTCGCGCCGACCTCGCGCAGTCGGCAGCCGGAGGCCTCCATGATTTCCGGGATGCGGAAGCCGTCGCCGATCTCGACCAACTCGCCGCGCGAGACGATCGCTTCCCCGCCTTCGCCGAGTTCCTTGAGCGCAAGAAAGATGGCGGAGGCGCAGTTGTTGACGACCAAGGCAGGGGCGCCGAGCAGTCTCTCCAGCCAACGTCCGGCGTGCGCGTCGCGGCGACCGCGCTTTCCCGTCGAGAGATCGTATTCGAGATTGGAGTAGCCGCCGGCGGTGCGCGCGACGGCTTCGATGGCCGATTGCGCGAGCGGAGCGCGTCCCATATTGGTGTGCAGAATCACGCCCGTCGCGTTGATCACCGGGCGGAGTGAAGCGCGGCCGAGAATTTGGAGTCGTTTCCGAACGGCGGCCTCCACGTCGCCGGGATCTTTTCCGGCGGCGATGATATGGCGAGCGGCAGCGAGAGCGCTACGAACTTCGGCCACAAGCAGCGGGTGCGCGAGGTCCGTCTCGCCGTCGACCGCGCGCAGCAGTTCGTCCACCGACGGCAGTTGGCGATAGAGGGCTTGCGCGTTCTTCGGCACGTATCAAGAGCATAGCTTGGCGTTTTTTAGGAAACGCATGCGACGGGGAGCGCGTAAACTCACCGAAGCAGCTATTTGACGTCGGAAAGAGGTGCGCATGAGAGGGCTCATCGCGTTGGTATTGGTCTGGACGGCGCTCACGCCTGTGCTGGCGGCGCAAGCTTCGATTACCGGGCGCGTGATCGAGCGACGCGGCGATCAGGTGCTGCGGGTCGTCGACTGCCTGACATTCGCGCAGTCAATCGAGAACGGCGGGCTGGCGGGCGTCTACTCCGACGGCGAGGGACGCTTCCATCTGGAGTTCCCGCCGCAGGAGCGGGTATTCGTGGCGACCCGATGCAGCGGATACCGGGCGGTGGGGGCGAACGGGCGGCCAGGGTTGCGTCCGACCTTCGATTGCTCCAAGGACGCGCCCTGCGGCGAGCTGGAGTTGGAGCTGGAACGGCTGGGGGTGGTCGACGGCTACGTGATCGGGCCGCAAGGACAGCCGGTGGAAGGGATCGAGGTAGTTCTGAGAGCGACCTCGGCGCCGGATCCGCGAAGAACGCGGATGTGGCGGGGGCACTCGGATGATCGCGGCTACTACCGCATCCACTCGATCCCGCCGGGCGAGTACGAACTGCGACCACAGCCGAGGAATCAGTCGCGGAGCCGACCTACGTGGGAAGGCGAGCCGATCACGGTCCGTCTCGCGCCCGGGGCTGACTCGACGGGCCTGCAGGTCCCCTTGCAATTGAAGCCGCGAGCCGTATTGCGAGGACGCATCGCCGGTCTGCCGCCGGGGACGGAGCAGGTCCAAATCGAGATCGCGAGCGAGCAGTCCTCCTCGAACGAGAACGTTGCGGTGGATGAGAACGGGGTCTTCGAGATTGAGGGCGTCGCAGAGGGGGCCTACCGTGTAGCACTCTTCGAGAGCAGCGGGGAGGGTTCGGAAAGGCAATTGAGGCGGCGCTACTTGGGCGTCGCCGAGGCGGGTCCTTCGCCGGCGGCGACGCCGTTGGCGATTCTCGAACCGGCCGTGATTGAGGGGCGCGTTTCGGAAGTCGTCTGGCCGCGTCGGGGCGATCTGGGGCCGCCTCAAGATTCTCTTCGGCTGCAGTTGGAACCGGCGGTGCGCCGCAACCGCCTCTTCGGCTATGAGACGGCGGTCGCCAAGGATCCCGACTATACGTTTCGCATGGTCGCTGAACAACCGGGCGAGTATCGGCTGCGTGTTTTGGGCCCTGGCCCCGTGGTCGAACAGGTCGCCGAGGACGGGACGCGTGCGCCGTTGCCCGAGACGTTTCGGCTGGAAAGCGGCGACCGGCAAGAGTTGAACCTGGCGGTGCGATTCTCGGTCAGTCGCCTGACTGTGTTGGTCACGCCGGCGCCGGGATCGGACGAGGCCGAGCAAGGGCTGCCGGCGGCCCACTACGTGGTGGCGTTGCGGGACGGCGATCGGCTGATCACCTACCCCACGGACCAGAACGGACGGTTGCTGCTGCGCTACTTCCTGGCGGGTAGTTGGGAGATTGCGGCTTGGCGCTCGATCGATCCGAAGACGCTGCGCGACGACTCGGTTTGGGAGGCGGCAGGAGACGCGGTCCGTCGCTTCACCCAGACCGACGAGACCGATCTGGAAATTACGCTGACGGCCGTGCCGGCTGGGGAGCCCGAACATTGAAGTGGTCTGGGCTGATTCTGTGGCTGGCGGCGGCGGCGGGGGCCGATGCGCCCCCCGGCGAGTTGGAGGCGCAGATCCTGCGGGCGGTCGACGATCGGCCGGCCGTGGGCGCGGTCGTATCTTTGAACGGAAACGCGGCCGAGTCCAACCGTCCCGTACGTCGCGAAGCTTTCGTCGACGCAGCCGGACGGGTCCGCTTCAACAAGCTGCCCTTGGGCTCCTACCAGCTCGAAGTCCAACTGGCCGGACATATTCACGACCGGCTTGACCGCCGCCCGCAGCAGCTGGAGGCCGACAACCCGCGTGTCTCCACCGTCATTCGGCTGAACCGCAAACCGGTGGTCACGGGCCTGGTGACCGACGCCGACGGTCGACCCCTGCCCCGCGCGCGGGTCGAGCTCTACCGGAGCGACTACACCGAATGGGGCTTTGTGCTGCGGCAGACGCAGTCCGCGGCGACGGACGACCGCGGCATCTATCGGGTCGCGCTGGAGCAGCCGAGCCGGGTTTGGGTGAAGGCGTCGCACTCGGAGATCTCGTTCCCCTTCGGCGGCGGCGAGAGGACGACGGGAGTGGTGTTTGCGCCGAACTCGCCGGACTTGGCGGGTGCGCAGCCGATCCCGCTGGCGTGGGACCAGCCGGAGTCGCAAGTCGACGTGGCCTTGCCTTGGGCGCCGGACGTGGCGTTGGCGGTGACGGTGCGGTCCGGCCATACGGGCGGGCACTGTCGCTCTTGTCGCTTCGATCTGTTGCGGGAGGAGACGGTTGGACGGTACTCGATCATGAACGGGCGTGTGAACCGGCCGCGGTCCCCGGACGGCTACGGAATTACGGCGTACGGGATTCCGGCCGGGGACTACCGGCTCATCGTCCAGGACCAGGGCCGAAACGGCGAGATGTGGCTCGCGAGCGCGCGGCTCGCGCTGGCCGAGGGGCCCGTGCAACCGTATGTGATTGAGACCGCACCGCTGTTTCCGGTGGCCGGGCGGATCGTCGTCGAGGACGCCTCGCCTGAAATATTGGCGGGGCTGGAAGAAGCCGGAGAGAACGCATTTCAGGTGAACGCTCAGCAGGCCGGAGATTCACCGCTCGGCGGGATGCGGAATGCGCAGGCAAGCGTCTCGCTCGCCGAGCCCTTTTTTGAACTCGGCCCCGCTCCGCCGGCGCCGTTCGTCCTCGACGTCGGCGTATCGACCGGGGTCGGCTACGTCGCGTCGATCGAACGTGGCGGACGCAAAACCCCTGGGCGCATGCTCGATCTCTCCGAGGGTGGAGACTGGTCCGACCTGGTTGTCCGGGTCCGGTTCGACACGGCCCGCTTCGAAGCTAAACTGAGCGGGGCCCGCGAGGAAGACGGAGCCTATCAGCTCCGGCTGACGCCGCTCGACCCGGCGCAGTCGCGGCAAGTGACCGCGTACTGCGATTCGCGCGACGGGATCTGTCGGGGGTCGGGCGCCGCTCCGGGGAGGTATCATGCGGTGGCGCTGCCGGGCGGGGCGATCAACGAGGTGGAATTCTACCGCCCTTCCTTCCGAGCGGCGCTGCGGGGATGGGCTCGCGAGATCGAGTTGCGGCCGGGAGAGAATCCGTCGATCAGCGTGCGCGCCGTGCCGCCCGAGGTCTTGGAGGAAGCGCTCGCCGCGTTCTAGCGTAATGAGAAAGCTATTGTTTGCCGTCTTCGGACTGCTGCTCGCCGCCTCGTCAAGTCAGGCCGCCGAAGCGATCATCACCGGTCGCGCCGTGGTCCATCGCGGCGACCGATTGCTGCCCGTTTCGGATCTTCCCGTCTATGCCTTTTCGAGCGAACAAGGCCGACTTGTCCGCAGCCGAACCGATGACGAGGGCCGGTTCCAACTGGCGTTTCCGCCGCAAGCGAGCGTTTCAATCTATGAAGACGACCGCGGGTATCGGATCACTGCCGTCAACGGTCGAGACGGCTCGCGACCACAGTTCGACTGCTCGGCCGGTGGGCCTTGCGGGGTGGCGGAGTTGGTAGTACAGCGACTAGCCGTGGTCGAGGGAACGGCGGTCGGAGCGCAGGGCCAGCCGGTGGAAGGGGTGGAATTCCACCTGGAACATCCCGACGCCTTGCCGTCGGAGCCTGGACGGTCTCGCCGAGTTCCGCGTGCGCGCACCGACGACCGGGGCCGGTTCCGCTTCCACGGGATTCGTCCGGGAGACTATGAGCTGACCGTCAACGCACTTCGCATGAGGCCAGACGAGCCGGTTTGGGAGGGCGACCCGCTGCCGGTCTCGATCGCGGAAGGCGCCGACGCGTTGGGATTGCAGGTTCCGCTCCGGGTGGTGGCGCGCACGACGCTGCGCGGGCGGATCTCGGGCCTGCCGCCTGACGCCGGAGAGATCACGTTGCAACTTCGGTCGGCAGACGGCATGCGCCAGTTTCACAGCGTCTACCCTGCGGCCGACGGCTCGTTTGAGATCGAAGGCGTGCCCGAAGGAAGGTATTCGGTCTACTGGATGGAGCATCGGGGAGAGGACGAGACGCCACGGACTCGCACGCATTACCTAGGAATGGGTGAGGCCGGCGATGCGCCGCCGCGGGCGCTGCTTGAGCCGCGTGAGCCGGCGAGGGTGCACGGGCGTTTTAGCGAGGTACTTTGGCCGGAGGGCGGGAACGTCCCGAGAGACTCGCTGGTCATCCGCCTGCCGCGGTTAGATCCTTCTGCACTGCCGCATGTCTACCGCATCATCCCGGTCGAAGCGCCTGACTTCGCGTTTGATTTCGAGATCGAACAGGCGGGGCGCTACGGCTTTGCTCTCAACGGGCCGGGGCCTGTGCTGGAAGAGGTCTCTGAGGGCGATACGCGCAGTCCGTTCTCCGGCGAGATTGCAGTCGGGGAGGGGGAAACGCTCGAACTCGATTTGGCGGTTCGCTTCGCGCTTGGACGGTTGAGCGTGACGGTGGTTCCAGCGACCGGGGCGGACGGAGTTCGGCAGGAATCGGAGGACGGTCGGTACGTCGTGGCGCTGCGCGACGGCGACCGCGTAGTGACCTATACGACGGACCAACACGGTCGGATCGCGATCAACAACCTGCGGCCGGGCAATTGGCAGATCGCGGCCTGGCGGGCGATTGACCGAGAGAGGATTCGGGAGGCCTCCTACTGGGACGGCGCCGGAGAGGCCGTGCGGCGGTTTGAGCATCGTGAGACTGCCGACGTGGATCTCCGGCTGACCGCCGTCGCTGAGGGTGAGCCGCGATGAAACGTTGTTTGACGCTGTTTGCCTTGTTGGCGCTGGCTTGTGTCGCCGCCCCCTCTCAGGCGCGGGCTGCCGATGAGGCGACCGGAATCTTGGAGGTTCGGGTCGTGCGCGGGCCGAGTGGCGCCCCGGCGGTTGGAGCAGTGGTGACCGCGCACCACGTTGGTCCCGAGCAGACCCGCCGTCAAGGGACAACGAACGCCGCCGGGCTAGTGCGGTTCCGACGCCTCCCGTCCGGCACGTACGCGTTGAGAGCACACCTGGGCGGCCATGTCGACGTTCTCAACAGCGGTCCGGGACCGTACGTCCAGAGCGGCAAGAGCGTGACCAGGCAGTGGCGCTTGCGCCGCAAGCCTGTGATAACCGGCCTAGTTGCCGACTCGGACGGGCACCCTCTGCCCGGTGCACGCGTCCGGCTGGTCAAGCAGACTCACGCCCGGAGAGGTTCGCCCGTCGAGCAGGCCGACTCGATGACAGCCGACGATCGCGGAGTCTACCGCTTTGCCCTCAAGGAGCCGGGACGCTACTGGGTGCTGGCTTCCCACTCGGTCTCTGAGTACCGCTACGGCGGAGGCGATCGCCATGTCCGCTTTGCCTTCGCGCCCAACTCGCCGAATCTGGCAGGCGCTGAGGCGGTAGAGGCGGCGTTCGACCAGCCGGAGGTTCGCCGAGACGTCACTCTGCCGTGGGCGCCTGACGCGGGCGTCTGGGCTCGGGTGCGCTCGGGAAGGACGGGCGAAGACTGCGTACGCTGTTCGTACGATCTTCTGCGCGTCGAGGGAGACGCTCTATATCCAGTCCACAGCGGTCGAGTTCGTTCGCATGAGCCGCCGAAAAGCTACGGCGTGCGGTTGGTCGGCCTGCCCTCGGGCCGCTACCGCCTTCGAGTGACCGATCGTCGATCGGTTCGAGACGAATGGTCGAATACGCAGGAGTTCTCTGTCGCGGGTGCGGGCTTTGAGAGCTACGAACTGATTAGCCGACCTCCAATCGTCGTCTCGGGCCGGGTCAAGCTCGCTCCGGGGGCTGACTCCGAACCGGGCCGCCGGGAGCCCCTCTTGCACGGAACGGCCTTACGGGGAACCGTCGTTCAAGGGGTCGCTGAGCGGAGGTCCCCGGTGCGGAGTTCCCCCCTACGACTCAGCATCACTCGGCTTCCCGATGGACTCCGGCGCTCTACCTACCGCTTCTCCTCACGCGGCGCCAAAACGACCGGGCCGCCGGAGGACCTGCGGTTCCAGTTCGAGCCCGCGGAGCCTGGCAGCTACGAATTGTCGGTAGGCATTCCCGGTAGGGGCTATGTCTCCGGCGTCGTCCGGAACGGACGCGAACTGACGAATCCTATGCTCGACGTCAGCGAGAACGTCGACCTTTCCGACCTACGAGTGACGATCAGTCGTGAAACGGCTGAGTTCAGCGCGAACCTGAGCATACCCGAAGGGCAGCAGGCGAGGACCCTGCGAGTCTTGCTGACGCCGCTCCAAGACGATTTCACGCGACCTGCGCGAGGTTCCTGCTCAGAAGACGGGCGATGCAAGGTGCGGAACATCATCCCTGGCCGTTACGCCGTCCGAGTGCTGCCCGCAGGCGCCGACACTAGACGGCTCGACGCCTCCGAGGTTCGTCGTCGGCTGGCGCCTTGGACCCGCGAGGTCGAACTCAGCCCGGGCGAAAATGGCGGTTTTCCGCTCTCGGTCGTTCCTGCGGAAGTCCTGGAAGAAGCCCTCGCAGGCCCCAAAATCTAGTATCTGCCGTCTGGTCTGCCGCAAGAAGTGGGTATCACCTTGCCCTTCCCGGTCGACGATTCTACACTTGAGGACACTCCCCTGTGAGCCTGCGCATCTCCATCCTCGGCAGCGGATCGAGCGGAAACGCGACGTTTGTCGCGACCGATCGCGTGCGCGTGCTGATTGACGCCGGGTTCAGCTATCGCCAGATTGGACGACGGCTGGCCGAGATCGGCGAGGACCCGGAAGATCTGGATGCGGTCGTGGTCTCGCACGAGCACTCCGATCACGTCGCCGGTCTGCGGATGCTGGCCAAGAAGACCGAAGCTTCGCTGTGGATGACCGAGCGCACCTCGCGGGCGATCGACTTTGAAGGCGACGAGTGGAAGGGGCTCGATCCGACGCTGGAGACCTTCGAGGCCGGGTCGCGTTTGGCGATCGGGGACCTGGAGATCGATACGTTCACGATTCCCCACGACGCCGTTGACCCGATTGCGTTTCGGGTGCGCCATGAAGGCGCGAAGGCCGGGCTAGTGACGGATTTGGGGTACATCCCGCAGTCGGTAAAGCACCATGTAAAGGGCTGCGACTTCCTATTGTTGGAGTCGAACCACGATGCGGAGATGCTGCGCGTGGGGCCGTATCCTTGGTCGGTCAAGCAGCGCGTTGCGGGCAAGACGGGACATCTGTCGAATCACGCCGTGGCGGAATTTCTGCGCACCGACTTCGATCGATGCGCGCGCACGCTTGTGCTGGGACACTTGAGCGGCGAGAACAACTATCCGGCCACGGCCGAGCTGGAGGTCGGGGCTGCATTAGCCTCGGTCGGTTGCTCGGACGTACGGCTGATGACGGCGGCGCAGAACGCCCCGAGCGAGGTTTTTCGGTTTTGATCGAGCGTTACACCCGGCCCGAAATGGGCCGCATCTGGTCCGAAGAAAACAAGTACAGGCAGTGGCTGGAAGTCGAGTTGGCGGCCTCGGAGGCCCTAGCTGAACTGGGCGAAGTCCCGGCGGAGTCCGCCGCCGCCCTGCGCGCCCACGCGGACTTTTCCGTCGAGCGCATCCAAGAGATCGAGGCGGAAGTCCGTCACGACGTCATCGCGTTCACGACCGCAGTCGCCGAGAAGATGGCTGATGCCGGGCAGGCGGAGCACTCGCGCTGGCTGCACTTTGGACTCACCTCGAACGACGTCGTAGATACGGCCCAGGCGCTGCTGATCAAACAGGCTTCGGCGCCGGTCGCCGAACGGCTGAGCGAACTTCAGGCGACTCTTGAGAAGCGCGCCTGGGAATTCAAGGATGCCGTGATCGTCGGTCGGACCCACGGCGTGCATGCCGAGCCGACGACGTTCGGGCTCAAGCTGGCGAACTGGTACTCGGAAGTGTCGCGTCACGTGAAGCGTTTTGAAGACGCGCGGGAGCAGATCCGGGTCGGCAAGATCTCCGGCGCAGTGGGCACCTTCGCGCACATCTCGCCGCACGCAGAGGAGAAGATCTGCGAGCGACTGGGGCTGGAGCCGGCCGCGATCTCAAGCCAAGTACTGCAGCGAGACCGGCACGCGCACTATCTGTCGACGCTGGGACTGATTACAGCGACGTGCGAGAAGATCGCCGTCGAGGTCCGCCACTTGCAGCGCAGCGAGGTTCGCGAAGCGCAGGAGTACTTCTCCAAGTCGCAGAAGGGTTCTTCGGCGATGCCGCACAAGAAGAACCCGATCACCTCCGAGCAAATCACCGGCCTGGCGCGCGTCGTGCGCTCGAACGTCCAGGCGGCCTACGAGAACATCGCCTTGTGGCACGAGCGGGATATTTCGCACTCGTCGGTGGAGCGCGTCATCCTGCCCGATTCGACGACCCTTGCCGAATATCTGCTTTACAAGACGAACAATCTGATTGAGAAGCTGCTGGTCTACCCCGACCGCATGAAGAAGAATCTATCGGCCGGGGGCGGACTGATCTTCTCGGGCCAGTTGCTGCTGGAGCTGACCTCGCAGGGAGTGCTGCGGGAGAAGGCCTACCGCATGGTCCAGCGCAATGCGATGCAGGCGTGGGAAGAGGACGGCGACTTCCGGGCCTTGGTGGAGGCCGATCCAGAGATCCGCGCGGCGCTCGAGGACTCCCACTACGACCACGCGTTCTCGCTCGAAAATCAGCTACGGCATGTCGACCGCATCTTCGAACGGGTCTTCGGAAGACGCTCCTAGCCCCTCTTCGAGCCTCGGACGCACCCGGGAACGTATCCTCCGTTACTGAATTTTGGTAACCTACTCACCGTCGAGGCTTCGGTATCCGTTCAGATACCGAATTTACTTGGCCTATCCCGCTTCCGCGGATAGAATCTTCACCAGGAGACTCAAACAGCAATGCAGTCGCATGCATGGAGCGGGCCCGGACGGCGCGCATTCGGCGGGCTCGGAGCCGCGCGGATCCTGGTCGCCTCGGATGCGGTCGCAGCAAGGCTGACGCTCCAGACTCTGCTGGAGAAAAGCGGCTATCTGGTGGATACGGCCGTCTCCCCTACGGCTGCGATGGAGAAGATCGAGAGCTGCGCGTACGACATGGTCCTGTGCGCCTCCTGCAACGAGGACCACGACGCCTGTCGGCGACTC
>Ga0209578_10003479_pt1 | contig 11938 bp, 8 predicted proteins | sample tdAd472_FD_187127 | JGI IMG/M metagenome (GOLD analysis project Ga0209578, IMG submission 187127) | Marine sediment microbial communities from the Atlantic coast under amendment with organic carbon and nitrate - tdAd47.2 (SPAdes)... | ecosystem: Environmental > Aquatic > Marine > Coastal >...
CGCAGAACATCGACGGCCTGCACCAGGACGCCGGCTCTCAGAACGTGCTCGAACTGCACGGCACCGCCCGCTCGATCGCCTGCCTCGACTGCGACTGGCGCGAACCGGCCGACCGCCTCGTCGCTGAGTTTCAGCAGACACGCGTGGTACCGAACTGCCCGGCCTGCGGCGGCCTGTTGAAGCACGCGACGGTATCGTTCGGCCAGTCATTGCCGGGAGACACACTGCGCTCCGCTGCCGAGTGGGCGACAACCTGCGATCTGTTCTTCGCTCTGGGGTCGTCGCTCGTTGTTGAACCCGCAGCCAGCCTGCCTCGCATGGCGCGAGAAAGCGGCGCGAAGCTTGTCATCGTCAACCGAGACCAGACTCCGCTCGACGCACTGGCCAGTCTCATTATCAACGCGCCACTGGGTGCGCTGTTTGAAACGCTGGCCAGAACTTGACCACGTGCGCGAAATGCTCCGGAGATTCATGGACCGCCGGACGGACCAAACCTGCACGTCACGCATCCTCTGGCGAGTTACCGCCCGACCGCGGCACTCCACCCGTTGAAGACCATCGGGGCGTATCGGCACACTGCGGCGTCTCTTCTCCCGATCTCAGGTTGCCCGCGTGTCCGCATCCGATCCCGCACCGCCCAACTCGACGACGCCGCTGCGCCGAGACACCCGGCCATCATCGCCGGCCGCGCAGATCTTCTGGCTGGTTGCGTTCCTGCTTGCGTCTGTGATCTTCACGCCGGGCATGATCGCGTCGCTGCGTCCGCCCGCAGGAGCAATCTTCGACTTCTTCAAGGAGTGGGCGTCGGTACGAAACTGGCAATCGGACATGCCGGTGTATTCGCCGCAGCGGACCGCCATTCAGAAACACCTGGGCCTCGACCTGGCGAGTGAGGATGGTTTCTTCGACCCCTACAACACGCATCCGCCCACGGCGAATCTGTTCGCCATCCCCTTTGACGGCCTGTCCTACCAGGATGCCCACCTCGCCTGGAATCTCGCGTCGCTCGCCCTGTTCGGCCTGACCCTGTTCTGGATCGCCCGAGAGCTTGATGTCTCAATCGGCGGGACGACTCTGCTGGCGACCGCGACGCTCCTGCTCGCCAGCGATCCGCTGAAACAGAGCCTGATCCAGGGACAGCCCAACCTGCTGCTCGGCTTTCTGATCGTCGCCGCCTGGCGAGCGGATCGCCGCGGAGCCGCGTGGTTATGCGGAGCGTGCCTCGCGGTCGCAGCGGCGATCAAGCTGTACCCGGCTTACCTGTTTCTCTACCCACTTGCCCGGCGCGACTGGAGAGCGCTGGCGGGCGGAGCACTCGCCGGCATCACCATCACCGGCTTGACGGTCGCCACATTCGGCCTCGACGCGTACCGCGACTACGTCCTCACCGTGCTGCCCGAACTGAGAAACGTCACGAACAACTGGGGCAACTCATCACTGCTCGCGTTCTGGGAGCGGCTCTTCGGCGAACCCGTCGAAACGGTCACCCCCATCGCCACGCTTCCCCTCGTGATGAAGACGGGACTCTGGCTGTCGTGGCTGAGCGTCACCGCGTTCGCCGGCTGGTCAACCGCCAGAGCAGGCTCGCGCGACCAACGGGATGCAGCGTTCGGAATCGTCATCTCGGCCATGCTGCTGATGTCGCCGACGACCTGGCATCACTATTTCGTCCTTGCCGCGCTCCCCGTCTGCGTCGCGCTGGCTCGAACGCAGCCCGGTCGCATCAAACGTCAGGCGACATGGGCAGCCGTTGCCGCGCTGACTCTCGCCCCTCGACTGGTCTGGGCGTTCCTCATCCGACAAGCCTCGACTGAGGGCCAGCCTTCCGGCTTCTGGGACAACACCGACCGAGTCGCCGTTCCGTGGCAATCCCTGACAGCACTGTCCTATCAGCTGTATGCTCTGCTGTTGTTGATGGCCGTCCTGTGGCGGTGTTCCCAGGGCAATGATGCAGCGTCTTCTCAACGGAGCGAAGAGAGCGACAGTGAGTAGCGAGAGCTGGCGAGTACGGGTCACGAAAGACCATCTGGTTTTCAGCGCCGCCCACTTCATCACGTTTAATGGCAACGTGTGCGAACGACTGCACGGCCATAACTGGCGAGTCGCCGTCGAACTGGCCGGACCACTCGACGAAAACAGTTACGTGTTCGACTTCATCGCCCTGCGAGACGCCCTGCAGGCGATCGTCCTGGAACTCGACCACCGCGTCCTGCTCCCGACCGAGCACCCGGACATCCGAGTGACGGCGTCTGACCGTGAAGTCGAAGCAACGTTCGAGGACCGCCGCTGGCTCTTCCCCCGCGAAGACTGCGTCCTGCTCCCTATCGCAAACACCACCGCCGAACTCATCGCCCACTGGATCGGTCGACGGCTGCAGCCCACTGTCGAGCAGCAGAAAGGCGGCGCCAACGTCTCACTGATTCAGGTTGAAGTCGAAGAAAACTTCGGCCAGTGGGCCATCTGCCAGATCCCACTGAATTAGCTCACGATCCCCAGTCCCTCCGCCCGCATCACGCAGCGCCAGTAAAACGGGAGAAGAAGGAGAGGGAAGAAACCCGACAACTGCGAATCGGTCTGGGGCCGCACCGCAAAGTGTCAGTGGTGGGGCATGACCGCACACGCGAAGATCGGCAACCGTTCCCAACCGTCCGCTGCGCCCAGGACATGTTCGAACGCAGCGTAGTCCCCGTCCTTCCAAAACAGCGTGAGCCACGCGACAGCACGGTTCAGCACATGAAAACACATTCCAGCCGGGCAGACACGGGGGCGGCGAGACATCCAGACAACGAATCAACCATAGGCCTGCCAAACAATGACCTGCGTCCCCTTTTTCTCCTGCGTCCCCTTTTTCTCCTGCTTTTTCTCCCGCGACGGGTACACGGCAGCCATGACGGAAGAACAAAACGGGGCACGTCGTGTTGGCTAGACCACCCGGCGTTGCACGGATTGGCGAATGAGCGAGCGTTGTCTTCATCTGCCGAAGCAGTTCCGGCACAAACACTCTTCACGTGTTGTTCATCGAACGTCTGGCCGCTCACTGATCCTCGTTCTCAAAGTAGCCGACAGCCATGAAACCAATGACGACACCAGTGACGGTGCCCCAGCCGATTCCGGAGCCAACGTCCGACCAGTACTCATCCCAGCCTCTGGTGCGGTCGCTTACCGAGTAGTACTTCACTCGAACGCCCCCCCTACTTCCCGAGCCGCGACTCGTATGAGTGACGTCTGCCCCATGTCCTGCAAGCGCCCCGAGAAACATGCAACTAACTAGCGAAACCAGGAAGACTTTCGAACCGCCGCTGACTGTCGCGTCTCCATCGCTCGCCTGAATAGCCATCATCACCAGAAGCATGATGAGTGCCAACACTCCAAGAATCGCGCTGATGATGGCGAACCCTTTTACCAAATGGCCGTATCCTGTTGCATAGGCCATCCAGACGGGGCCACCAATGGCCACTGCCGCAACAAGTAATGTTGTTGGTGCAGACCAGTATTTCTGCGTGTCGCTATTTCGCACGCTGCGCGTTTTCGATTCCAGTCTCCGACGCTGTTCGCTGTGATCGATGGTTAGTGGAGGAGCCTTCTTCTTCGTGCTCTTGATGCTTAAGGTCGTATTCGAATCCCCTTCTTCCGGAAATGAATCTGCCTGGGTTTCGGGCGAAACAAGACGTTGACTGCCTGCATTTCGATCTGAATCATTGAGTAGATCAGAGGTGCTTAGTACAGATGCAATACGATTTCTGACACGTTGCTCACGTTCGTCGATCCTGCCGTCGGCCATTGCGGCTTCATCGATCATGTCGAGGAGAGTTTTCCCCTGAGTCTCGTTAATGACGCCCGGCAGTTCGTCACAGATATCCCGCAGCTTTCGACTCATTGAGCCTTTCCGGATATTTCGCACGATCTGTTGAACCCGGTTCTCGACTTCGTCAACGCTCCAGGGCGCACCGAACTCAAGCATCTTTGCCACGATGTGGTCTCTTTCTGCCTGAGTCGTTCTTTGATCCGCACAAATGACGATGCAGAGGGTTTCGAGAACCACTTCGAAGCTCCTGAGCAGCTTCGGATTGTTGCTGTTGGGTGCCGTCATGCCGCTTCGCTCCTATTTAATTCGTGTGCCGCATCACCATCGACGATCGGGTTCCGAAGACTACGCATGGTGACATGAGAGCGACATCAGCGTCGACAGATCGGTTTACGGAACGCCGTAGCACGCAAACGCCGCCCACATATACGGTGATTCGAAAGGCGTCGGACCGTGCAAGTGTTGCTCAAGGGGCCTGCCAATGATCAATTCGGCATCTTCTCTGGTCAACTGACGCAGCCATCTCTGAGCATTCGACAGAGCCCGAGACTTGAGTCCCGGCTCTGGCTGACACGCTCTGAGTCGGTGTAATTCGTAGAAGAATCGTGTGCTGAGCAAAAGCCCAACAAAGAGACCTGCCCCCTTTAAGGAAGACGTATGAGGTAATTCTTCACGTACGGATCTGTGCGGGGGGCCGCCGGTAACGGCGGTCCCTACCGCAATTCATTCTTCAGGCCTCATTCTTCAGGCAGGGAGGCAATGGCGGGCAGCTCGTTCTTCGACGCATCAGGACAGACGCGAGGACGGCGAGGCATCACGCCACGTTACCACTCACTGCCCGCAAGTCGATGAGCTGCTCCCCTGCTCTGTCCGCTGTCCTGTCCTTCTTTCCCGTCCTCCTGCTGTCTGATCGTCGATCGGTCTCGGGACCGTTGAAACCAATGCGGTGATCCGTCACACCTCGCGCATGAATGCTCAGGAAACGCTGCAGAAATGGTTTGGCTTCCCCTCGTTCCGGGGCCAGCAGGGGGAGATTATCGACCGGGTCAATGCCGGCGGGCATGCGCTCGTGATTATGCCGACGGGGGGCGGGAAGTCGTTGTGCTACCAGATTCCCGCGTTGATGGTCGAGGAGTCGGCTGGCCGGTCGGCTCCGCTGACGCTGGTTCTCTCGCCACTCATCGCGCTGATGCAGGATCAGGTCGACGCTCTGCGGCGGCGGGATATCGACGCGACGTTTATCAACTCGTCGCTGTCCCGCGAGGAACGTGAGAAGCGGTACGCGGGCATCGTGCAGGGTCGGTATCGGCTGCTGTACGTAACGCCGGAACGGTTTCGGAAGCCGGAGTTCATTGAGGGGCTCGCGCAGCGGGACATCCGGCTGCTGGCGGTCGACGAGGCACACTGCATCAGTGAATGGGGGCACGATTTCCGACCGGACTACACGCGGCTGCGCGAGTTTCGCAGCATCGTCGGCGATCCGACGACGATCGCTCTGACCGCGACGGCGACGCCGGACGTGCAGCGGGACATTGTCCGGCAGCTGGGCCTGACCGACGACGACGTGCAGTGCTTTCACGAGGGCATCGACCGGCCCAACCTGACGCTCGATGTCGTCGACGTCTGGGAAGAGGACGAGAAGCTTGAACAGATCATCAAGACCGTCGTCAGGCACGCGCAGAACCCCGGCAGCGGCATTGTCTATTTCACGCTGATCCGGACGCTCGACCACTTCAGCAATCTGCTCAGCAAAAAACGCATTCCGCACGTCTGCTATCACGGCAAGCTGGAGCGGCGCGAGCGGCGGCGGATTCAGGATGAGTTCATGTCAGGCGAATGTCCGCTCGTCCTGGCGACCAACGCCTTCGGCATGGGCATCGACAAGGAAGACATTCGCTTTGTCATGCACGCCGAGGTGCCTGGCTCAATGGAGTCCTGGTACCAGGAAATCGGACGGGCCGGACGCGACGGCCTGCCCTCTGACTGCATCCTGCTCTACGAAGAAGCCGACCTGAACACGCAGATGGAGTTTCTCCGCTGGAGCAACCCCGATGCAGACCTCTATCAACGCGTCTACGACCTGCTCGTCCACGACAAGGAACAGGTCGATGCGTTCGGCGTTGAGTGGATGCGGGAGAAGCTCCACGCCCGGCAACGGCACGATCACCGACTGGAAACCGCCCTCTCGATGCTCGAACGCTTTGGGGCGATTGAAGGCACCTGGGGCGATCCCGTCGACCTGCAGGTCACCGGGCCGCTTCCGCCACAACTGCAGGACAGCGAACGCCTGCAGGCCAAGCTGCAGCGCGATCAGGAGAAGCTTCTCGCACTGGTCCGATTCATCCAGCACGACGGCGACCGCAAGCAGTTCATTCACGAGTACTTCGGCCTGCCGTACTCCGGAGGGGAGTAGCAGCCGAACTGCCCTCGGCAAACAGGCAGAAGACCGTAGCCGCGTTCGCGTAGAAGCCGGGAATCGAACGACGTGGAAACCTGTTTCAGGCCCGCGTTCGGCGCGAACGCGGCGACGGCTCAGTGATTACTGACCGTCGGGCACAATCGGAAACCGGCACAGCGGCTTGCGGCGTTTTGGCACGGACAGCAGCGAAGCGATTGTGGTATCGCCGAACGACTCTTCGAGCATCCGACCGGCGTCGTCGAGCTTGCGGTGAAGCGGACACAGTTCGGGGCCGTGCGTCTGAATCTTCAGCGGGCATTCATGAAACCGCTGAATCGGATCGACCGCGTTGATGACTTCCAGCACGGTCAGGCTATCGGCGTCTCTGGCCAGCGTGAAACCGCCGTGCAGGCCGCGCTGAGAGTTGACGAGGCGACCGCGGCTCAACAACTGCATCACCTTGGCCAGATAACCGGCAGGCAACTGAGTCCCCTCTGAGATCCTGGCTGTCGTCCGCGGCTCGCCGTTCTGGTCGGCCAGATAAACGACGGCACGCAACGCGTACTCGGCGGTCTGCGAGATCATGAATCCATTCGCCTCAGAGCGGACACAGCCAGGAAACAACTTGTGGACATCAATGTCCAGGTTAGGCAGCTCCCGGCATCCGGTCAAGCTCGCCGCCGTCGCCTGACACGGTCTGCGATCCTGATAGGATTCGCGACTTTGCAACGCCACAGGCGCTCCTCTGCCGCCAGTGTTGCATTCTGAAACCAGCCGCTGAGTTCCGCTCGAAACTCACCCAGCCCCCTGTCCCGCCGGAGAATCTGATGCCGTCACCGAAAGCTGTCATCCTGTTGAGCGGCGGCCTCGATTCGGAAACGTGTCTCGCCATTGCGAAGTCGCAGGAGTTCGAGCTGTACGCCCTGACGATGCAGTACGGGCAGCGACATTCCACCGAAATCGACTGTGCCCGACGGATTACCGACGAGGCTGGTGTGTCCGAGCATCGGATCATCGATATCGACCTGCGGCAGTTTGGCGGCTCGGCTCTGACGTCTGACATTCCGGTCCCGCACGATCGGGCTCCCGACGAAATGGATTCGGGCATTCCCGTCACCTACGTCCCCGCCCGGAACACCGTCTTTCTGACCTATGCCCTCGCGTGGGCCGAGGTGCTCGACGCGTTCGACATTTTCATCGGCGTCAATGCGGTCGACTACAGCGGCTACCCCGACTGCCGCCCGGAGTACATTGCCGCTTTCGAGACGATGGCGAATCTCGCAACGAAACACGCCGTCGAGTCTGACCGCCGATTGACGATCCACACCCCCCTGCTGCACCTCACGAAAGCGCAGATCATTACGGAGGGCATCCGGCTGGGCGTCGACTACGGCCTGTCGAGCACCTGCTATTCGCCGTCCGCTGATGGCACAGCCTGCGGCCACTGCGACGCCTGCCTGCTGCGTCTGAAGGGGTTCGAGGAGGCTGGCCTGACGGATCCCGTCGAGTATCAGACTTAGGATCGTGTCGGAAACAATTTCCCCACAGTGGCACCTCGCTCCGCGAGGTCAGCCCAATGACCTGGCTGACGCCGCGGAGCGGCGTGCCACCATCAACGGGAAGTTGTTTCGGACACGTTCCTTAATGACCGACCTGGAGATTACTGTCGCGTCTGGCCCGAATGCGAAGGCATGTCCCGCCAACCCGCTCGACAACGCCATCACCTGCGGCTTCGGGGCAAACAGTCGCGCCTCGATGTCGAGGATACATCGAACGGTGCGGACCGCGACTGCTCTGGCGTCAATGTGCGGTTCTGGTAAGGTGAAGCTCCTCGCGAATGGCTCACCCTCCCGCCGCATCGATCGAGTCTGGTCATGTCCTACCCCGCTGCCTGCCACCGCCTCGCGGTCCGAGTCCTTGTCACGGTTGCCATGCTGCCGAGTCTGGCCGCGAGCCAGCTTGGCGCTCAGGAAGTTTCTCCCAGCCGGATTCTCCTCGACCGGCCGGAAGCCTCGGTGCAGTTCGTCGTACGAGTTCCAGACGATTCCGCTTTACCCGGTCAGAGTCGGCTTCGTGATGTGACGCGAAGGTCGCGTTTCCGCATCGAACCGGCCAGCATCGCCACGATCAATGAACAAGGCCTTGTGCGGCCACTGGCTGACGGCGAGGCAACTCTGCACGTTGACGCGGCGGATGTGAGCACTTCGCAATCCGTGCCGGTGCGTGTGACCGGAATGACAGCCCCGCAAGCGGTCTCCTTCCGCAATGAGATCATGCCGCTGCTCACGAAGGCCCGCTGCAACACCGGCGGCTGTCACGGCAAAGCTGAGGGCCAGAACGGCTTCAAACTGAGCATCTTCGGTTTCGATGTGCAGAGCGACTTCGAGTCGATCGTTCGCGAGGGCCGCGGTCGTCGGATCACACCGCTGACGCCCGAGCAGAGCCTGCTTTATCTCAAAGGGTCCGCCCGGATCCCCCACGGTGGCGGGCGACGCATCGAGCCGGGCAGTTACCGCGATCGCCTGCTGCTGCGCTGGATCTCCGAGGGCGCGAAGCTCGACCCCGACGGCAGCGATGTCGCCAGAGTTGTCAGCATCGAGATTGAACCGGTTGACCAGATTCTGCTCGCTGGCGAGTCACAGCAGATCCGAGTCACCGCGATCGACGCCGACGGAAAGCGACGCGACGTGACGACCGCAGCCGAGTTCGAGTCCAACGCCGGCACGATCGCCGACGTCGACGAACGCGGCCTCGTTCAGGCCAGTGAGATTCCCGGAGCAGCCGCCATTCTCGTCCGCTATCTGGGACACGTTGCCGTCTGCCGAATCACTTTGCCGCGGCCCGGCGTCACCTTTGACCGACCCGCCGAACAGAACTTCGTTGACCGACATGTCTGGGACCGCCTGACCGAACTGGGGATCGAGCCCAGCGGCCCCGCCGACGATGCCACGTTTCTCCGGCGCGTGTTTCTGGACACGATCGGCACGCTGCCCACGGTTGACGAGGCACGATCGTTCCTTGCTGATCGCTCGCCGGAAAAGCGGTCACAGCTCATCAATGCGCTGCTCGAACGTGACGAGTACGCCGACTACTGGACGATGAAGTGGCTCGACATTCTGCGAGCCGACCAGCTGATCGTGACGCCGCAGGGCACCGTCGCCATGCAGCGCTGGCTGCGAAACAGCTTTGCTCGAAACCGCCCGTTCGACGCCATCGCCCGCGACCTGCTGACCGTTCAGGGCAACACCGCCGAGGAAGGCCCCGGCTCGTTTTACAAGATCCTCAAAAAGCCGGACGAGGCGTCGCGTGCGATCAGTCAACTGCTGCTCGGCGTGCGCATCGAATGCGCTCAGTGCCACCATCACCCGTCAGAACGCTGGAGCCAGTCCGACTACACGGCGCTCGCGGGTTTCTTTACCGGCATCAAACTGAAGAAGCTTCCAAACGGCGAACAGGCGATCGTGTCGCTGGGCGGGAAAGACCTGCCGCATCCGCGTACGGGAGAACCTGTCGCGGCTCGCGCTCTCGGCGCCGAACCGGCTGACTTCTCGAACATCAGCGACCGCCGACACGTTCTGGCGGACTGGCTGACAGACTCGAACAATCCGTTCTTCGCACGAGCGATCGCCAACCGATTGTGGTCGCACTATTTCGGACGGGGACTCATCGAACCGATCGACGACCTGCGGGAAACCAACCCGGCAACAAACCAACCCTTGATGCAGGCGCTCACGCAGCACATGCACGACGTTCGTTTCGACCTGAAAGCGTTCACGAAAACGCTGCTGAACTCGCGCGTGTATCAGCTCAGCGCTGAAACCAACCCGTCCAACGACGACGACCAGCAGAACTTCTCGCACGCGACCTGGAAGTCGCTGCCCGCCGAAGTGCTGCTTGACGCGATCTCGCACAGCGCGGGCATCCCGGAGAAATTCAACGGCTGGCCCGAGGGTTACCGCGCAATCCAGATCTGGGACAACCGCATGCCCAGTTACTTCTTCCGCATCTTCGGGCGGCCGGTCCGAGCGACCGTCTGCGAGTGTGAACGCAGCGGCGAACCGAGCATCTCGCAGGCCCTGCACCTGCTGAACTCACCCGAGATCGCTGAAAAGATTGCCCATCGGCACGGTCGAGCCCGCCGCCTCGCGGCAACCGACCTTGCTCCCCGGAAGATCATCGAAGAGCTGTATCTGACGACCCTGTCGCGCTTCCCAACAGCGGTCGAAGAGCAGCTCATGCAACACGCGTTCGACTCAGGCAACCGAGCCACCGCGGCCGAAGACATTCTCTGGGCATTGATGAACTCGAAGGAGTTCGTGTTCAATCACTGACTCTCTCGGGAGCCTCGCCGAGACCAATCGCCCGCCCCGTCATGCACGGAACGGAACTCACCATGTTCAACTTCAAGCTTGACCGCAGCTGCACATCAAACTGCGACGGAATCAGCCGTCGCCACGCCCTGCGACTCGGATCCACCGGACTGATCAGTGGCCTGACGCTGCCACGGCTGCTCGAACTGCAGGCCAGGGCCGCCGGCAATGCCGAGCCACGAGCGAAGTCCTGCGTCTTCCTGTTTTTAGAAGGAGGACCTCCGCATCAGGACATGTGGGATCCAAAACCAGAAGCTCCCGAGGAGATCCGCGGCCCCTTCACGCCGATCGCGACCAATGTCGCGGGAACCTTCATCACTGACCAGCTGCCGTTGTGCGCGAAGATCGCCGACAAGTACACGATCGTTCGCAGCCACAGCCACCGCGATAACGGACATTCCACCGGTTACCACTATGTCATGACCGGTCGCCGAGCCAACTTTCCCGACGGCGACAACCCGGTGCCGAACAACGCATTCTTTCCGTCGATCGGCTCGGTGGTCTCGCGGGAACTCGGCCAGCGCGGAGCCCTGCCGCCATACATCAACCTGCCGCACCCAATGGCTGGCGGCGGCCCCGGCTTCTACGGCCCCGAGCACGCTCCGTTCGTTATTGATGCCGACCCGACGCAGCCGGACTTCGAGGTGAAGGATCTCACGCCACCAGGCAGGCTCAGCCAGCAGCGGCTGGACATTCGCCAGAGACTACTCAGCGGTATCGACGATCTGGAACGTTCGAGAAATCGCGGACGCGCACGCGAAATGTCGACCTACTACGAAAAGGCTTACAGCCTGATCACGTCACCGGAAGCTCGAAAGGCGTTCGATATTCATGCCGAACCGGACAGCACGCGTGAAAGGTACGGTCGCACTCAGATTGGCCAGTGTGCCCTCCTCGCCCGCCGTCTGATCGAAGCCGGCAGCCGCTTCGTCGGTGTCGACGCGCCCGGCTGGGATGTGCACTACAACTGCTTCCCGAGTCTGCAGACCGACCTGATTCCGTACGCCGACCGAGCCTTCAGTGCGTTGGTGACCGACCTCGAAGAACGTGGACTGCTCGACGACACGCTGGTCGTCATGATGGGCGAAATGGGCCGCACGCCTCGCGTTAACGCGCGAGCCGGACGCGACCACTGGTCGATGCCTCAGACCATCATTTTCGCCGGGGGCGGCATCAAGCCGGGACAGGTGATCGGCGCGACGGACAAAACCGCATCCGCACCAACGACCGACCCGATCAGCGTCAGCGACCTGCTGCGAACAATTTCGACGCTGATGGGCATCGACGCAGACCGCACCTATTACGGCCCCCTTGGTCGCCCCGTCCCGATCGTCGACGGCGGACACTTTATCGAGCAGCTTGTTT
>Ga0209578_10003483_pt1 | contig 11935 bp, 9 predicted proteins | sample tdAd472_FD_187127 | JGI IMG/M metagenome (GOLD analysis project Ga0209578, IMG submission 187127) | Marine sediment microbial communities from the Atlantic coast under amendment with organic carbon and nitrate - tdAd47.2 (SPAdes)... | ecosystem: Environmental > Aquatic > Marine > Coastal >...
AAATAATGCCAAGCCATTGTTCCGTTGTCAGGAACCCGTCACCCCACTCTGCTTCGTAAGATTTTATGGGGTGCATGGCTATCACCTCCTGCAGTGATTTTCCCTCCGCTTGCAACGCACTGAGCGTATTGAAAACACCGACCAGCATGTCCCGGTAGGCCATTAGTTCTACCCTATTCCCCACTGGCCCATGCCCGGGAATGATTTTTGTCTGTGCATCCGAGAGGGCAATGATCTGCTCGGTAGCCGCGATAACTCCTGCCAGGCTGCCGCCGTGTTCAACATCAATAAACGGGTAGAACCCGTTGAACCAGATATCCCCCGCGTGAATCACATTGGACTGCTGGAAGTGCACCACAGCATCGCCATCCGTATGAGCATTGGCCACATGGAATACGTGGATGGTTTCCTGATTGAGATGAAACGTCGTATCGTTGCTAAAGGTAATCACCGGCAAGCCCTCACTGGAGAGCGCCGGAACATCCCGATTAAAGGCGGAGATATGGTTGTCACGGGAAAGCAGCTTTCTGACATTATCGTGTGCGATGATCAATGTGCCTTCGGCACCCAGGTTTTCATTTCCCCCGGTGTGGTCAAAATGCCAGTGGGTATTTACCAGAAACCTGGGTGTACCACCCCCCAGTTCACCAATCTGCCACAACAGTTTGCGCGTCAGCGGGGCAAACTGATCGTCAATCAGAAAAGTGCCATCTTCTCCAATGGACACGCCGAGGTTGCCGCCCTCTGCTATCAAGGCATACAGATTTTCACCAACCCTGGTGGTCTCATAGTTGATGTTTTCCCAGTGATGGTCTGCAAGCGCCATGTTTCCACAACTCACCACTGCCGCCAGTACAAAGGTTTTCAGCACCTTGCTCATAAAACACTCCATTTCCATTAATTGTAGTTGCTGCTTGTCCCAACGATAAAAAAAGCCCCGGGGTTAAGGGGCTTTTTGTTATTAGATTTTAACGATCGGATATCGATCGCTAAAAGAGGTCTTCTATGGAGAGGTAGCGTTCACCGGTGTCGTAGCTGAACACCATCACCTGACTACCAGGAGGAATCTCCGCCAGTTTCTGATTGACGGCTGCCAAACTGGCTCCGGACGAGATGCCGACGAAAATGCCCTCTTCTCTGGCACACCGCCTTGCCATTTCAAAAGAATCTTCCTCGGAGACAAGAATCGTCCCATCCAGAATGTCGGTGTTGAGTACTTGGGGAACAAAGCCGGCACCAATACCCTGAATGCGGTGAAGTCCTTTTTCTCCGCCACTGATGACCGGTGATTTCTCCGGCTCCACCGCCAATACCTGTGTATTGGGGAATTTTTCCTTCAGCACTTCAGCGCAACCGGTAATATGACCGCCAGTACCGACACCCGTGATCAGATAATCGATGCCCTCGGGGAAATCAGCGAGAATTTCCTGCGCGGTGGTTTCCCGGTGTACCTTGACGTTGGCGGGATTGTTGAACTGTTGTGGCATCCAGGCATTATCTGTTTCTTCCAACAGCTCGTTGGCTTTGGCAATAGTACCGCCCATACCCAGCTCTTTGGGTGTCAGCACCAGTTCTGCGCCGAGCGCCTTGAGGTATCGGCGCCGCTCAACAGACATGGATTCCGGCATGGTCAGCACCAGGCGATAACCTTTCACCGCGCAGGCCAGCGCCAGACCAATGCCCGTGTTGCCAGAGGTCGGCTCAATGATCACCGTATCCTTATTGATCAGGCCTTTCTCCTCCGCGTCTTCCAGCATGGCCAGCCCGATCCGGTCCTTGATGCTGGAGCCGGGATTAAAGCGTTCCACTTTCATCCAGACGCTCACATCCCCCGGAAATAGTTTTCCCAGGCGTACATGGGGCGTATTGCCAATGGTTTCGAGAATGTTGTTGTATTTCATGCCGTGGTTCTCTGCGTTTGGTTATGTCTGGGTTAGTTCTGGATTCTATCTATAAACAGGTTAGCCTCATCGATAGATTTCTGCATATCCAGAATTAGTCGGTTTACATCGCCGCTGATGCTATTCAACTCTCCCTTGAGTGCATCTATGGCTCTGGCGTTCAGGTTGTGCTTGAGATAAAGCACCTGGTCGCGCATGGCGCTCAGCACCGGTTTGATACTTTTCTCGGCGCGACGCATGGCCGCCAGCAGGTGTTTGTATTTATACCGGGTGTCATGCAATTTTTTTGCACTGTCCTCACGCAGTGTCCGGTTCTCAATCAGCTGCAGCTCGTCTTCCCATTCATCAAACAGGTCTTCAGCGACATCTTCCACTGCCGCGATGCGCTCTGAGATCAGGTTCGCGGCTTCCACGCTATCCTGATATTCACTGTCCAGGCGGGTATATTGTTGCTCCAGATCGCCGCCATCAAAGTTAACCACAGCTCGATACTGTTCCAGTGCATCCCGGAATTGTTCCTGGGCATCTTCCTGTGCTGTTCGCGTATCTTCTATCCGATCAACCAGAATATCCCGCTTGTGAACGCCCACCTTTTCCCATGCGCTGTAATAGGCTGACTCGCAACCGAGCAGGGTGAAAAACAGCAAAAACACACACCAGATTTTTTTCACTCGTCATGCTTCCTTGATCTACAGTCCACGTTATTTTCTACCATTACCGAACACCATACCAATCCACCAGCATCAATCCCACATCCGGTCAGCGAACAGGGGGGAAACCCCTTACTATTCGTGGGTTGCAGCCTTATAATTGCCAGCTTTGCACGCCAATAGGGGAAGCCAGGTGTCACAGGCATCAGCGGACGTTTCAACATTTCAGGGGCTGATTCTGGCCCTGCAACAATTCTGGGCTCAGCATGGCTGTGTCATTCTGCAACCACTGGACATGGAAGTGGGTGCCGGCACATTTCATCCCGCTACCTTTTTAAGGGCTATCGGGCCGGAAACCTGGAATAGCGCCTATGTTCAGCCCTGTCGCCGTCCCACCGATGGCCGATACGGTGAAAATCCCAACCGGCTGCAGCACTATTACCAATTCCAGGTAGTACTCAAGCCGTCCCCCGACAATATTCAGGACCTGTACCTTGAGTCGCTTCGCATGCTGGGTATTGATACCGCCATTCACGATATCCGCTTTGTTGAGGATAACTGGGAATCACCAACCCTAGGCGCCTGGGGTCTGGGCTGGGAAGTCTGGCTAAACGGCATGGAAGTTACCCAGTTCACCTACTTTCAACAAGTTGGCGGTTTGGAATGCTACCCGGTCACCGGTGAAATCACCTATGGTCTGGAGCGTATTGCCATGTACCTGCAGGGTGTCGACAGTATCTATGACCTGGTCTGGACCCATGGCCCTGAGGGCGATGTCACCTACGGCGATGTGTTTCACCAAAATGAAGTAGAAATGTCCACCTTCAACTTTGAGGAAGCCAATGTCGATTTTCTGTTCAAGAGTTTCGATGTCTACGAACAGGAAAGTCAGCGGTTGATTGAAAAGGGACTGCCCTTACCGGCATACGAAATGGTTATGAAGGCCTCCCACGCGTTTAACCTGCTGGATGCTCGCCACGCTATTTCAGTCACCGAGCGCCAGCGTTTTATTCTGCGGGTTCGCACCTTGGCCCGCGCCGTAGCACAGGCTTATTTTGATTCACGCCTTGCCCTAGGCTTCCCTCTGGCGCCTAAGGCCCTGGCAGAAGAAGTTACCCGTCTGGCTGCGGAGGTTAAGGCATGAGCGCTGATTTTCTGGTTGAAATTGGTACCGAAGAACTGCCACCCAAGGCGCTGCTGAGCCTATCTGAAGCTTTTCGCGATGAAATTCTCGCCCAGCTTTCAGAACGCGAGCTGACCTTTGGAGAGGTAACAAGTTACGCCGCACCCCGTCGACTGGCTCTCTGCATCAAAGCACTGGATGAACAAACTCCGACCCAGGAAATCATCGCCTGGGGACCACCGGTCAATGTTGCCTTCAAGGATGGCCAGCCAACCCGTGCTGCCGAAGCTTTTGCCAGTAAAAACGGCATTGCTATTGACGAACTTTCCAGCAAAGTGGAGAACGATGGCAAGCAAGACAAGCTCTGTCACCGCGCCACCCAGGCAGGCGAAGCCACTGAATCCCTGCTCGGTACTATCGTGGAAAAAGCCCTGGCTGCCCTGCCTATTCCGAAACGCATGCGCTGGGGTGCCCGCCGCGAAGAATTTGTCAGGCCGGTTCATTGGGTGCTGATGTTGTTGGGCGACCGCGTGGTGCCAGCGAAAGTTCTCGGCCTCGATGCCGGACAGCAAACCCGCGGACACCGTTTTCACGCACCGGCAGCCATTACCATTGATTCTCCCTCAAGCTACGCGGAACAGTTGCGCAGCGCCTACGTGATTGCGGACTTTTCCGAACGCCGTGAACTGATCCGTAAAGGCGTTACTATCGCCGCCAAAGAAGCCGGCGGTAACGCAGTCATCGATGACAGCCTGCTGGATGAAGTCACCGCACTGAATGAATGGCCGGTTCCACTGGTAGGCCGCTTTGAAGAACGCTTTCTGCAAGTACCGCCTGAAGCACTGATTTCTTCCATGAAAGAGCACCAGAAATACTTTCATGCAGTAGATGCTCAGGATAATTTGCTGCCTCTGTTTATCACGGTGGCAAACATTGAAAGTCGCGATCCCGCACAAGTGGTGGATGGCAATGAGCGCGTGATCCGTCCACGCCTCAGCGATGCCGCCTTCTTCTACGACACTGATCGCAAAACATCTCTGGAATCACGCCGGGATGCCCTCAAGTCCATTGTCTTCCAGGCGCAACTCGGCACGCTGTATGACAAAACAGAGCGGGTAGCCCGACTGGCTGAATCGCTGGCTGGCAGCACCGGTGCCGATCCAAAACTGGCGGCCCGCGCTGCCCAGTTGTGCAAGTCGGATCTGGTCAGCGAAATGGTCGGCGAATTTGATGATTTGCAAGGCATCATGGGGCGCTACTATGCCGTTAATGATGGCGAACATGCCGAGGTAGCGGAAGCATTACTGGAACAGTACCTGCCCCGCTTCGCCGGTGACCAACTGCCGCAAACAGCCACCGGCGCTACACTGGCCATCGCCGATCGCTTGGACACATTGGTAGGCATCTTCGGTATTGGCCAGCCACCGACTGGCTCCCGCGACCCTTTCGCCCTGCGTCGTGCCAGCCTGGGTGTGCTGCGCATTCTGGTTGAGAAAAAACTGGACCTGGATTTGCGCACGGCCCTAACCCTTGCCGCTTCGGCTCACGATTTACCATCAATCAAGACGGGCTCTGATGAAGTCGTAGAGCAAGTACTTACTTACATGGTTGACCGCTTCCGCGCTTGGTACGAAGATGAGTCTATCCCCGTAGAAGTTTTCTTGTCCGTTGCAGCACGCCAGCTCAGTAACCCCCTGGATATTCACCTGCGGGTACAGGCTGTTAATGCCTTCAACCAGCTTCCGGAAGCACAGGCATTGGCCGCTGCGAACAAACGCGTTTCCAATATTCTTACCAAACAGGACACGGCATTTAACAACACGGCCATTGATAACACGCTGCTCAATGATCCTGCTGAGCAGGTACTGGCAAAAACACTGGTGGAGCTCAGTAATCAGGTTAAACCTCTACTGAAGACCCGCGACTATACCGATGCCCTGAAAAAGCTGGCCTCCCTCAGGGAACCTGTGGATCGCTTCTTTGATGACGTGATGGTCATGGTGGATGATGTTGCTGTTCGCAATAACCGTCTGGTGTTGTTACAGCAGCTGCGGGAACTGTTCCTGGAAGTGGCAGATATTTCACTGCTGGTTCCCGCCAAGTAAGCCATGAAGCTTATTATTCTCGATCGGGACGGTGTCATTAATCAGGACTCCGACAACTACATTAAATCATTGGAAGAATGGGTGCCGATCCCCGGCAGTATCGAAGCCATCGCTCGTCTTTCCAATGCCGGCTATACCGTGGTGGTTGCCACCAACCAGTCCGGCATTGGTCGCGGCCTGTTTGACCTTGACGAGCTGGAAGCCATGCACGCCCGACTGAACGAGCTGGTACTGGAACAGGGCGGCGAGTTATCCGGCATTTTTTATTGCCCACATACGCCAGATGACCAGTGCCTCTGTCGCAAACCGGCCCCTGGTTTACTGGCTGCAATTGCAGAGGAGTTTTCTACAGACCTCGCTGGTGTGCCATTAATCGGCGATAGCCTGCGGGATCTGCAAGCCGGACTCAAATACCACTGCTCTCCGATTCTGGTCAGAACCGGCAAGGGCGCAGCAACGGAAAGCAAGTTGGCACAACAGCCCGAATCCGAACTGGCAACTGCGCCGGTTTTTGACGACCTGTCGGCTGCCGTCACCAACCTGCTTGAGACAACACAGGACAGCTAACATGAATACACCCATCATGTATCTGCGCTCCATTTGCTTTTATGTGCTGTATTTTCTGATCGTTATATTTTTCGGTGTTGTGTCTTCCCTGTCTGGACCTTTCCTCAGTTACATAAACCGTCATCGCATGCTGACGACCGCCGGTATGCTGATTGTTCGTTCCCTGAGTCTGACCTGCGGGGTAAAAATCAAAGTAGAGGGCCTGGAAAACATTCCCGATGGCCCCTGTGTTGTACTCAGCAAGCACCAGTCCACTTGGGAAACCTTTTTCCTGCAGCGCCTGTTTATGCCAGTTAGTACCATATTGAAGCAGGAACTGCTGAAAATCCCTTTTTTTGGTTGGGGTATTCGCCTTATGCACCCCATCGCTATTGATCGCAGCAATCCCAGGCAAGCCATGGTTCAGGTGATGCAACAGGGAAAACAGCGTATTTCCGAAGGTAATCGCGTTGTGATTTATCCCGAGGGCACGCGCACCCCTTACGGCAAAGTAGGGAAATACGGACGCAGCGGTGCGGCACTGGCCATTGCCTCCAAGGTCCCTGTCGTCCCCATTGCCCACAATGCCGGATACTGCTGGCCATCTCATCAGTTACTGAAGCGTTCCGGTGTGGTTCATGTCGTCATTGGCAAGCCTATCAGCACTACCGATAAGGAAAGCCAGGCGCTTACCGAAGAAGTGAAAGAATGGATCGAAGGGCAGCAAGACAGGCTTGATGTGCGTTAATAGCCAAGATAACGTTCCGTATATGGCGGGTGTTAGCGGGTTAGCCTAGACTGTATCAATAATATTCAGGGAGAGAAAACCTATGTCACCGTTAGATAATGGTACTTACACAGGCCCAGAACGCCGCTCTGACCAACGTCGAAAAAAATCAGATCGGCGTGAAGATATTCGTTTTGAGCCAGGCAAGGACGATCGCCGGCAGGGTAAGGGGCGTCGTAAATCCGATGGTGATCTCTGGCGTCAGCGTGAAGAGTAATCCTTGCTGACAAGTATACATCCAGTCATAAAAAAAACCGGCCTTTAAGCCGGTTTTTTTATTTATATCAATGAGTTAGACGTCAAGATTCGTCACAAGAAGCGCATTGCTCTCAATAAATTCTCGACGCGGTTCTACCTGGTCACCCATTAGGGTATTGAACATCTGATCTGCCGCTATGGCATCTTCCACGGTCACCCGCAACATTCTGCGGGTTTCAGGGTTCATAGTGGTTTCCCACAACTGCTCCGGGTTCATCTCACCCAGACCTTTATAGCGCTGAATATTGTAACCCCTCCGGGATTCTTGCATTAACCAGTTGATCACCTCACTGAAGCTGCTCACGGGTTTACTACGCTCACCGCGTTGAACGTAGGCACCCTCCTCTAACAACCCCTGGAGTTTCTCCCCCAATGATCGAATAGCGGCATATTCGCCGGAAGCAAAAAAGTCATGGCTGATACGATACGTGGTTGGTACGCCATGTGCCGTAATTTCGATAGATGGACGGTAGATATGCCGTTCAGTATCTTCCTCCACTTCCACTCGATAACGGTGGCCTCCGGCAATATTATCCAGCTCCAAGCTAGCAGACAGCTCACTGCACCACTTTGCAACAGTTGCACGGTCTGACAGGGCCTGCGTATCCAGAGCAGGCAAGTACACCATTTTGTGTAACACTCCCTCTGGATAAACCCGGGACATTCTCTCAATAATACTCATCACACGGCGGTATTCCGTTACCAGTGACTCCAGTACGGTACCGCTAATTCCCGGCGCCTCAGCACTGACGTGCAAACTGGCATTTTCCAGTGCTGACTGGGTCAGAAAATCTGTAAGTGCCTGATCATCCTTAAGATATTGCTCCTGCTTACCTTTGCTGATCTTGTAGAGGGGCGGCTGGGCAATGTAGATATGACCACGCTCCACTAGCTCCCGCATCTGTCTAAAAAAGAACGTCAGCAACAGCGTGCGAATATGAGAGCCGTCCACATCGGCATCGGTCATGATCAGAATAGTATGATAACGAAGTTTTTCTGGGTTAAATTCCTGAGCCCCGATGCCGCAACCCAGAGCAGTAATCAGTGTTCCCACCTCTGCACTGGACAGCATCTTGTCAAAACGGGCTTTTTCTACGTTCAGAATCTTACCTTTCAACGGCAGAATTGCCTGTGTGCGTCGATCCCGCCCTTGCTTGGCAGATCCACCTGCAGAATCACCCTCCACCAGATAAAGCTCTGACAATGCCGGGTCCTTTTCCTGACAGTCTGCCAACTTACCCGGCAATCCTGCGATATCCAGAGCACCTTTGCGGCGCGTCATTTCACGGGCTTTACGGGCGGCTTCCCGAGCGCGAGCTGCCTCAACCATTTTGGTTACAACACTTTTCGCATCCTGGGGATTTTCCAGCAGGTAATCGCCAAACTGGGCACCCATTTCCTGCTCTACGGCGGTTTTCACCTCAGAACTGACCAGTTTGTCCTTGGTCTGGGACGAGAATTTTGGATCCGGCACTTTGACAGAGATAATCGCGGTTAAACCTTCGCGTGCGTCATCCCCCGTGGTGCTGACCTTGGTATTTTTGCCAATACCTTCCTTTTCTATGTAGTTATTCAGGGAGCGTGTCAGCGCGGCACGAAATCCTGCCAAGTGAGTACCACCATCTCTCTGAGGGATGTTATTGGTATAGCAGAAAATATTTTCCTGAAAGCTGTCATTCCACTGCAGGGCAACTTCCACACCAATACCGTCATCCCGCTGCATATCGAAGTGCATGACTTGGTTGATGGTATTTTTGTTAACGTTCAGGTACTCAACGAAGGCTTTCAGACCTCCCTCATACTCAAACACATCTTCTTTTCCTGTGCGCTCATCCATTAGCACAATGCGCACGCCTGAATTCAGGAAAGACAGCTCCCTGAGCCGTTTAGCGAGCATTTCAAAGTGAAATTTGATGTTGCTGAAAGTCTCTGGTGAGGGGATAAAGTGAATCGCAGTGCCAGTTTCTTTGGTTTCGCCAACAATTTTCAATGGTTCCTGGGGTACGCCGTGATGATAGGTTTGTTCGTAAACATTACCTCCACGACGGATAGTGAGACGCAACACAGAGGACAGCGCATTTACTACCGAAACACCAACACCATGTAAGCCACCTGATACTTTGTAGGTATTATCGTCAAACTTACCACCAGCATGCAGTACCGTCATAATGACTTCTGCCGCAGACACACCCTCCTCGTGAATCTCTGTGGGTATACCACGGCCATTATCAACCACCGTGACTGACTCATCCGGGTGAATGATAACTCTGATTTCTGTGCAATGACCGGCTAATGCCTCATCGATAGAGTTATCGACTATTTCGAACACCATATGGTGTAGGCCTGTGCCATCATCAGTATCACCGATGTACATTCCTGGCCGCTTTCTTACCGCATCGAGACCCTTTAGGACCTTGATACTGGACGAGTCGTAATTCTGTTCTTCGCTCATGGTTTGTCCTGTAACGACATTAATAGCCCGAATATGGGCTCAATCACCAGCCTCTTCCGTGATTTCACCCTGTTCCACGTGGAACAATTTTATGGCCTGTGGCGGCGACCCTTCCCACAACCCCAACAATACGTGTTTGTCGACACCTGTTATAAACACCTGCGCCCCAAGCCGCCCTAGCAGCCGGGTCACTAACATGCGGTGCCTCAAATCCAATTCCGCTGCTAAATCATCTATTAGATATAAGCCATGCCGCCCCGTTTTCTGGTGGTACAAGTACCCCTGAGCAACCAACATGGCTATAGCCAGTATTTTTAATTGTCCTCTGGACAGTACATCACTGGCATTATGTCTATCTATACGTATTCTCAAATCTGCCCGGTGTGGCCCGTGATGCGTTGTCTTAAACTGCTGGTCTCGACTTCGGTCTTCCAACAGAATCTCTGATAGGGTCTTATCTTCATCCCAACCCTTGAACAGCGCAAACCTGATATCCTGCAACTCTGGCGACAGCTCCTGCAAAACATCATTCAGCACAGGAAGAAGTCGCTCTAGGTAACCTTCTCTTGCCGCGGTTATCTGCTCCGCAGAATCGACAAGCTCTTTGTCCCAAGTAGCCAGTAAATCAGTGTCTATTCTAACATGCCGAAGGAGTGAATTGCGTTGCTTAAGGGTGCGCTGGAATCGTTGAAACTGTCGCTGATAGCCTTGTTCCACGTGGAACACACCCCAATCAAGGAAGCGACGGCGATGTTGCGGTGAGCCCTCCAGCAGATTAAAACCATCCTGGTTGATCAGTAGAATGGGGAGAGCCTCTGCCAGCGATGATGCCGTATTGACTGATACCCCGCCCACTTTGAAGATTCCACTACCTTGCCGATAGCGTGTTACACCTAGAGGAATTTCCCTGCCACTCGACTCCCTCGACAGACCAAAGACCGTACACTCGGTCTGGCCCTCATTGATCACTGCCTGAATTTGTCGATTTCTAAATGAGCGCCCTCGCCCCAGTAAAAAGGCAGCCTCCAGAAGACTGGTTTTACCACTTCCGTTGCTACCGTAAAACAGGTTGAGTGTTGGGCTGAGATGGAGCTGGATCGGCTTGAGATTTCTCAAGCCGCTAACATCCAGTTTTGTCAGGGGCATAGTGTGCTACACGGACCCACTTTTTAGAGACGCATGGGCATGACAACATAAGCCGCGCTTTCGTCTTCCGGATCCTGCATCAATGCACTGCTGTTGGCATCTGATAACACGAATCGTACATCCTTGCCTTTCAGCACATTGAGAACATCTATGATATAGCTGACATTAAAGCCAACCTCAAGCTCGCCGGAGTTGTAGTTAACCACCACTTCCTCCTGAGCCTCTTCCTGCTCAGGGTTGTTAGCCGTCATAGTCAATACGCCATCTTCGAGTACTAAGCGTACGCCACGATATTTTTCATTGGAAAGAATGGATGTGCGACTGAAGGCATGGCGAAGATCTTCACGATTACCAGTTAATGGCTTGTCTCCACCCTTGGGTAAAACCCTCTCATAATCCGGATAGGAGCCATCAACCAGCTTTGAAGTAAAACAGCACTCTGGGGTGGTGACGCGGATATGGTTATTGCCGAGAACTACCGTAACCTCTCCTTCTCCACCCATCAGCCGGGATAACTCTATAACTGCCTTGCGCGGAACAATGACCTGGATCGGGGACTGATCAACTCCCGGCAATGAAGCATCTTTCATGGCGAGGCGGTGGCCATCTGTCGCCACTGCCCTGAGACGGCCGTCGCCCACTTCGAGCAACATGCCATTAAGGTAGTAGCGGACATCCTGCTGTGCCATGGCAAATGCTGTACTGTCCAGCAACTGCTTAAAAAGGCCCTGATCAATGTTGAACTCGCAATTACCTGGGCCACCATCAACACTGGGGAATTCGCTGGCTGGGAGTGTGGACAAAGTAAAACGACTGCGACCACTGGTAATGAGCAAACGGCCCGCAGCTTCTTCCTGCAGGGACAACTCACTTCCATCCGGTAGTGAACGACAAATATCCATCAGCTTTCTTGCTGGTACGGTAATTTCTCCCTCGTCGGACATACTCTCCATCTTGAGTTGGCCGA
>Ga0209578_10003487_pt1 | contig 11929 bp, 9 predicted proteins | sample tdAd472_FD_187127 | JGI IMG/M metagenome (GOLD analysis project Ga0209578, IMG submission 187127) | Marine sediment microbial communities from the Atlantic coast under amendment with organic carbon and nitrate - tdAd47.2 (SPAdes)... | ecosystem: Environmental > Aquatic > Marine > Coastal >...
GGAAGTCCGCCGCTCCGCGGCTGTCATCGGTCGCCGCACTGATCACGATCCGATTGGGCAGAACTTCGAGCCGCCGGACGCGCCGAGCCGGCTCGGCCGGCCACACCGCCGCGAGCGATGCAAACAAGTCGGTCACGTCTACGGGATCGGCTTCCGGCTCCCGCTGGCCGGCCATCCGTCTGGCCTGATTCCACTCGGACTGAAACAGCGCAAACACCGGTTGCCCCGACGCGCCCGCCTGCTTGCCGACCACTGATCGCATTAGTGCTTCCGAGCGTTTGTTCAGATCTTGAAACAGAGCGCGGTCCTCGGCGACACGCCGCTGCGTTCCGGCGAACAGCACGCCGACCGCGAGCGCCCAGCAAGCCCCCGAGGCCGTAAGCAGTTGAGTCCGCCTCCGTCGAACGATCGGCGGCTCAAATCGGCCGGTCATTAGATTCAGTTCTCGCGGGTCACAGGCCGAGGGCGCGCCAATGTCCGGCGGGACGCGATCAGAGAAAACCGCCACGCATCGGTCCGCGGCTGCTGCCTCAAGTGTTTCCCTTGGAGCAGCACATCCCACAACTTGTCCGTCCGCGTTTGCGGCGTAAACGGCATGGACCGCCTCAAACGCACACGGGAGGTCCTCTTCGAAGAGTGCGTCGAGAGCCTCCTTCGACTGCTCAACATCTCGGGCCGATCGGACTCGCCGCGGCAGTGCTCGCGAATCCACTACGCACCAGTAGAGTTCCTCGGCGGGCAGGATCAGCTGCCCATTTTTGATGGATCTGGATTCGCCGGGAGTCGCCATGTTCACAAGGTCCGAGCAATCTCACGCGGATCCGGGACTGCACCGTTGCCAATCCGCAGTCGGATGGTACATTCGCGATCTGGGATCCGCGAAGACCTTTCTGGCAATTAGCGAGGGAATCTGTGCAACGGCGCACCAGCATGAACAGATTTTGCAAGGCGTCGGACCCGCGAGAGGGCCTTACGCTGATCGGCCTGATTGCTTCGGTTGGATTTCTCGGCTTGACAGCCGATGCGCAAGACCCAGCGCGGACCGAACCGGCCACCATCACTCTGGCCGACCGGATGGAACTCCCGCGCATGGTCGACCTCGCCGCGGCGGAGTTGTCCGTACCGATCGTGTACTCGCAGAATGTATTTGGCTCGCAGAGTCGGGCGGCACCGACCTTCCGTTTGCCGGGGCCGATCACCGAGAGCGAATTGTGGGCTCTCCTGCACCAGGCACTCGCGGATGCGCAGCTCACGACAGTCAAACAGGCCGGCAGCGATGTGCTGCACGTGGTGACCTTCGCCGACGCTCGGAACAACGCCCGCATCTCGGAGATCGCGCCGGAGTCGTTCTCGGTTGGTGACGCCGGCTTCGTACGAATCCGCTACACGCCGAAAGAGGTCGCGGCATTGGATCTCGTCGCCAGACTCAACGGACTGATGGCCAATCGCCGAGGTGTTGCGCTGCAGGCCATAGAGATCCCCGGCACCCGCGGCGAGATCATCGTCTGCACGCCCACTACCGAAGCCCAGAGCGTGCTTGTCGATGTGCGACGGCTAGATATCGCGGGCACCGAGGTCGTCAATGTGCTCTATTCGCCGGAGCACGTGGACGCGGTAACGCTGATCGCGCGGGCGAACGAGATCGCTGGATCCGGCGCCCAGGCGGTTGGCGCGAATTTCGGCCGATTGATGTCGATGTCCGAGGACGGGCGGATCATGATCATCGCGCCGTCGGATCAAGTCGATGTCTGGATGAAACGCCTCAAATCGAGCGATGTGCCCGGGTCGCGATCCGCTCGGCTGTATCGTGTCGACAACTACCCGGCCGAAGAAGTCGCCTCCCTGCTGCGCAGTCTGGTCGTCCCTCCGTCCACGCAGCGCGGCTCCGCGACCTCCATCGACATCCGCGTCGACACGATCACGGATTCGCTCACGATCGTCGCGACGCCGCGCGAGCACGAACAGGTCGAGGAGATCATCGCACGGGTCGAGAGCGCCGCCCCCAACGAGTCCGCGGGGTTCTGGTCACGCCAGATCGAGCACCGCGAAGCGGAGGAACTGCTCGCCAAGCTCCGCGAACTAGTCGATGCGGGCGTGCTCGATGTGGACGCCGGGTCGAGTGACACCGCGAAACGGCGTGGTGGCCTCAGCGGCGTGTCCGGGGTGCCCGCAACCGTTGCCGGCAACACAGCCGCGCCGAGCCAATTGACCGACCGTCAGACTACCCGTACCGCGCGTCAGAGCACATCCACCGGTGAGCTCCGACTCGCCAGCGACCAGCAGACCAACCGCGTGCTCGCGATCGGCGACCGTCGCATGATCGCTCGTCTAGACGCGCTCGTCGACGAACTCGACGTCCCGCTCCCGCAGGTGCAGATCGAACTCCTCGTCGTATCCCTTAACGAGGGCGACTCGCGCAACCTCGCGTTTGAGCTGCAGTCGCTGACCAACGCGGGCGACACGATCGTTCGCCTGTCCTCGCTGTTCGGTATCGGCGACCCGGGGCTCGATGACCCGGGACCGCCGGCTGGCTCTGGATTCTCCGGAGTCGTGCTCAACCCGGGCGACTTCGGCGTGCTCATCCGCGCCCTCGAGACCATCTCGCAGGGCCGCTCGCTCAGCCGCACGACGCTGCTCGTGGCCAACGGCGAGGACGCGCGGATCGACTCCGCGGTCCAGCAGCCGTTTCTGCAGACCACCGTTCGCTCCTCGGAATCGGAGATCACCGGCTTCGGCGGATCGGTCGAGGCGGGCCTGTCCGTGAGCGTCTCCCCGCAGATCGGCCCGGCGAACACCGTCCGCCTGACCTACGACGTCGAACTCAGCGCGTTCATCGGATCCTCGGCTGTCCCAGAGCTGCCGCCGCCGACGCAGCGCAACACCGTCTCGAGCATCTCAACGCTACCCGACGGGTTCACCGTCGCGGTCGGCGGGTTCCGACTCACCGATCAGAACGAGGGCGAGTCGCGCGTGCCGGTCCTCGGCTCGATCCCGCTGCTGGGCGAATTGTTCAAGAGCAGCACCGAGAGCCGCAGCGATGCCCGGTTCTACGTCTTCATTCGGCCCAAGGTGGTTCGCGAGCGCGCGACCGAGCAGTTGAGGGGGCTCTCGGACGAGCAGCTCCTCGATGCGAACATGCCGCCCAACCCGCCCCTGATCGACCTCCCGATGATGTGGTGAGCATGCTCCTCGCTGGCGACCCATCCCGACAGCCGACGACGGACTCATCGCAGGCCAGCGGCCCGAGCGACAAGTTCCTCGACCTCGTGCCCCGCGCGTTCGCGCGCCGGCACCTGCTGCTCTCCGGAGGAAACGTCCCAATTAGTGGCGTCCCTACCGAGCTCGTCCTGTTCGCGAAGGAGCCTTCGCCGGCAGTCCGCCACAACCTGCGCGTGCGCCTCGGTCGCCCCATCGAGTGGCGCGAAGCCGATGCGGAACAACTCGCTGTTGCGATCGACGAGGCCTACGCGGCGCACAAGGCCGCGACGGTCGAGAGCCAGGCGACTTCGGGCGATGAGCCGGTCATCGAGATCAAACCCGCGTCCGATGAGGTATCCCTCGATGTCGCGCTCCGCGAAGTCGAGCGTGACCTGCTCTCGACCGACAACAAGGCCCCGCTCGTCCGGTTCGTCGACACGCTGCTGTTCGAGGCGATCACCCGGGGCGTGAGCGATGTCCACATCCAGCCGCTCGAGTCCGCCGCGCTGATCCGCTTCCGCCTCGACGGCACGCTCGTCACCGCCAAGGAGATCTCGGTCGAGCTGGCGACCTCGATCGTCAGCCGCGTGAAGGTCATGGCCCGCATGGACATCGCCGAGCGCCGCGTGCCGCAGGACGGACGCGCGCACGTGACCATCGGCCGGCGAACTTCCTCGGGACAGCGCCGGATCGACCTGCGGGTGAGCACGCTGCCCACCGCCTACGGCGAGCGCCTGGTCATGCGCCTGCTCGACCCCTCCAAGTCGGACCACCTCGCGAGCTTCGAGGCGCTCGGGATGCCGGGCGATGTCCGCTCCCGCCTCCTCGCCTGCGCCTCGCGCTCCAGCGGCATCGTGCTGGTCACGGGGCCGACCGGATCGGGGAAGACGACCACGCTCTACGCGACGCTGCGCTGGCTCGCCGGCGGCGGCCACGGCTCGACCGCGCGCGATCTGAACATCATGACCATCGAGGACCCGATCGAGTACGAGCTCGGCTCCAGCCAGCTCGCGATCAGCCAGGCGCAGGTGAACACCAAGAAGGGCGTCACCTTCGCCTCGGGTCTGCGCCACATCCTACGTCAGGACCCCGACGTCGTCATGGTCGGCGAGATCCGCGACGCCGAGACCGCCCGCATCGCGATCCAGGCCAGCCTCACCGGCCACCTCGTGTTCTCGACCCTGCACACCAACGACGCCGCGAGCGCGATCACGCGCCTGGCCGACCTCGGCATCGAGCGCTACCTCATCAGCGCCTCCATCGCCGCGGTTCTCGCGCAGCGTCTGATCCGGCTCGTTCACCAGCCCTGTCGCGGCACCGGCTGCCCGGACTGCCTCCATACCGGCTTCACGGGTCGTCGAGGCCTGTTCGAACTCATCGTGATGAACGAGTCCATCCGCGAACTCGTAGCGTCCGGGGCGAGCGACGAGTCCATTCGTCGTGTCGCGGCCGAAGCCGGGACGCGATCGCTCACCAGCGAGGGCCACGCACTCGTCGAGCAGGGCCTGACCTCACTCGACGAGGTTCTGCGCGTCACCGGCGGCGTCGGGGAGGACCCGGTGTGAGCAGCCTGACCTATCTCTACAAGGCATCGCGGCGCGACGCCCCGCAGACCATCGTGAAGGGCCGGCTCGAGGCGTCCGACGCGGCCCAGGCACGGGAACTGCTCCGCGACGGGGGACTGCTCCCCCTGTCGGTCCGCCCGCTCCAGACCGCACAGCTCGCCGTATCCCTGCCAAAGCCGATCGAGCGGTGGTGGAACAGACGCCAGCGTGCCCGCAATGCGGCGGCCCGCGCCGATCTGCTCGACGCGCTGGCCACCATGCTCCAGACCGGGCTGCCGCTCACGGAAGCCCTCCGCTCGCTTGAGAACGGTGACGACCAGAGTCGTCCATCGAAGCAGGACCGCGCGCTGATCGGCATCCGCGCCGGGGTCACCAGCGGCAAGCCACTCAGCGAGTGCCTTGACGCCCTGCCCGACTGGTTCACGAGGTCAGAGGTCGCGCGCGTCCGAGCCGCCGAGCAGCGTGGCGAGCTCGCGAAGACGCTGGCCAGCCTCGCCGAGTCCAGCCAGCGATCAGTTGAGCTCGGGCGGCGGCTTCTCGGGGCTTTGACGTACCCGCTCATCGTCGCCGCCGTCGGCCTCGGTGTGGTCGTGTTCCTCAGCGTCCGCACACTCCCCGAGCTGCTCGGAGTGCTGTCGGGGGCGGGCGTGGAGCTGCCGGGCCTGTCCGTGGCCGTCATGCGCTTCGGCCAGACGCTCGTCGCGGCGCTGCCATGGCTGCCGTTCGTAGCGATCGGCCTGATCATCGCCGCGACGCTGGTTGGCAGCAGCGCTGGGGCTACAGCGAAATTGCGCTCTTTGCTGGATCGGTGGTGCACGCCGCGGTTCATCCGACGCATGCGTCTGGCCTCGGTCTGCGAAGAACTTGCCTCAATGCTCGAGAGTGGCATCCAGATCGTCGAGGGCCTGCGGCTGATCGCCGCATCGCACACCGGCCTCGGCGGCGCAAGCCTGCGCGGCTATCTGGACCGAGTGACCGCGTCTGTCGCCGACGGCGAAGACCTCGACCGGGCGCTGCCCGATCCTCGCTGGGCCGACACCGAGTTCGTTCGCCTCATTGCGGCCGGGCAGGCGTCGGGCGATCTCCCGCGTGTGCTCCGGCGTATCGCCGGTCGCTACGAGCGCGATGCCACGCGCCGCATCGACCGGCTCAGCTCACTGCTCGAACCCGCGGTCATCCTGACGCTCGCGGTGCTCGTCGGCACGGTCGTCATGGCCGCCGTGCTCCCCCTCATCCGCCTGCAGGAGGTTGTCTGATGTCTCACCGTTCATCGTTGGTCCGCGTCCGGCACCGGCGGGGCATGACCCTCGTCGAAGTCCTCGCGGTCGTGGTCATCCTCGGCCTGCTCGCCGGCACGCTCGCTGTCGGGTTCTCGGGAGCCTTCAGCGAGAGCCGCGTCGAACTCGCGCGGACCGGCGTGACGATCATAAAGGAGCGGGTTGAGATGTATCAGTACTCGACTGGCGACCTGCCGAGCCCATCTGAGGGGCTTACCGTGCTCTCCGGCCCGGACGCGATCGGCAAGTCCTACGAGCTCACGCAAGACCAGCTCACGGATCCATGGGGGCGGACATATGTGTTCATCTCGCCCGCATCCGACGGTTCGGCGTTCGAGATCGTGTGCTACGGGGCCGACGGGCAACCCGGCGGCACCGGGGGGAACCAGGACATCTCGTCCCGCAACCTGCGGGGCAGCAATTGATCCATCGACGAGCGACATCTGGTCGGTCGCTAGCGTTCACGCTCGTCGAGTTGCTCGCGGTACTGGTTGTGCTGGGCATGGCGGTCTCCGTCGCCGCGGTCGGCCTGTCTTTGCGCTCCGAAGAATCGCGCGTGTCCGACGCGGCATCGTCGATCGCCGCCCTCGACGCGACCGCGCGGGTTCTCGCCCGTAAGGGCCGGGTGACCGAACTGGTCTTCGACGAGGCCGCATCCATGGTCTTGATCGTCGATCGCAGCGCTGCCGACGCGCCGACCATCGAGCGGATCCTGCCCGATGGCCTCACTCTGGAGGCGTGGCAGCGGCCCACGGGCACGCCGATCGACCGCCTCGTCGTCGACGCCCGCGGTCAGTCGGCGGACTATCAGGTGCGTGTGTCCAGCGGGGCTGCGTCGGTGACCGTTCGGTTCGCCGGGCTGACCGGCTGGCACGAAGTGATCAGGAGCGACCAGTGATCGCTGCAAGACGGACCAGATCAGGGCTGACTCTGCTCGAAGTCATGCTCGCGAGCGCCTTGCTGTCCATCGCCGCCGTGAGCCTGCTCAACTGGCTGGACGCATCAAGTCCATCACCACACGAGAGCAGACCAGTCGTCGTCGGAGTCTCACCGCTCGACCTCGCCGCCGATGCCATCGTCACCAACCCGAGCCGCTTCGGCGTTCCCCGGTCCACCGAAGGCGGCTACCGCTGGGACACCGCCGACACCGTCGAAGACCATCGCCGGCAGATCGAGGGTCGTTTCGAGGTGGAACTGGTTCGCGCAACCGCGGAGTTCGATCGGCTGCGGATCTCGCAGGGCGACCGATCCGTGACGCGCTGGTACATCAAGCCGCCCAAGGCGGAAGGACGATGAAACGATTCACTCGTCAAAGAGGCATGACCCTCGTCGAGGTGCTCGCGACTCTCGTGCTGTTCTCGGTGCTGATCACCGCAACGTCGTCGCTGATGGGGTACATCGCGCGAGTTTCTGCAGAACGGCAGTCAGCAATGACCGCGCAGAGTGCTCTTGCGGCCGCAGCCGATCTGATCGCCGCGGACCTGGACGCATGGAGCGCTAAGCACGTGTCGGCCGCGGATGACGACCAAGCACAGGGTCGTCTCAGCGTCAACGCGTCGGGCTTTGAGCTTCGATTCCCGATCTCTGAGGGACGTGAGGCAAGAACAGTCGCTTATCGCTTCGACTCGTCGGCTGGGAAACTGAGCCGCTCCGACACGTATGGGCAAGATTCGGAGCCCCGAACTGTACTGGGTGATCTCGATGGGTTTGATCCGAGAGTGCAAGGCCAGGAGCCATCGGGTCGAGGACAGGTCTTCGTCATCGATCTGATCAGCCGACTTGCTGGAAATCGATCAGTATCTGCGAATCTACCGCTGCAAGAGCAACGTCATGGCTGAGTGCCAATTCAGAAAACGCCGCGCCGTCGCACTGCTCGCCGTGCTCGGATTCATCGTGGTCGCGAGCACTGCCGTCATCGCTTCCGCACGCATCGCGGCGACCAGCGGTTTTGCTGTGCAGCAACACGAGGCCTCGCTCGAATCAACATCTTTCATGAATGCCATCCGATCGACATGTTTACAGTGGATCTTGAGGCGCGGGGACACCGCCCTTACTGAGGACAGTCTCCCTTACGCGGCCATCGTCGTTCTGGACGACGAGTTTGAGCTTGCCAACGAAGCCGCACGTATCCGCATCTTCGCATACGACCAGGACACGCGTCTCCGGATCACTCCGCAAAACTGGAGCGCGTCCGGCGCAAACTGGGATCGCGACCCCAACGACCGGCTCGACGAACTCTCGATCAGTGATTTGGAAGAGGCCGCCGTTCGAAATACGGGGATCGCGCGAGTTTTTCCTCAGACTCGAGCAGGTCAGGCCTTGCTAGGAGTCATGCGAAGCCCGTTGGAGCAATCCCATCGAATAACGCCGGGCATCACGCTCAATCCTCGGACCGTTCCATACGAAGTGCTCGCGATGCTGTTCGGCGATTCCGCAAACGAACTCTATGAACGCGTTCGCGAATGGCGTTCCGAACGGTCCGGCCGATCGAGCGCGTTCTCTCAAGGCTTCCAGAAGCAAGCCGGATCGCCTCGTGGGCCGGTCGCGTGGCAGACAAAATCGTCTGCTTGGGCGTTTCGAATCGACATCGAGTTCGAGGCGGCTCTAACGCGTTCATTCTGGGCCGTGTACGCAATTGACAACGGTGAGTGGCAGTTGGACACCTGGCACATCATCCGGGACGGTGGACCATGAGCGGAGACTCCATGCGAGGCGTGCATTTGATGTTGGCTGTTTCCGTGGCCGTGCTCATCGCTAGCCTTGGCTGGGCGCTCTTGCCATCGAGAGCGGAAAGGGCGCCAGCAGAGTATGAGCCAACCGAGCCAATTACGATCGCACCAGCCGGTGCCGACGACGAGCGTGAATCATTGCCCGAGTTTCTTGGCATCGAACTCTGGACGAAGCCCTCTCCAGTCGCGACTCCGCCACCACCACCATCGCCGTTACGTCTAAACGCCGAATTGCTCGCGGTTCGAAACGGAGAGCACAATTCCGACGCGGTTGCAACGCTCTACCTCGCCGATCGCGGAGAAGTCATTCGGCTGAAGCAGGGTGATGAACTGAACGGCATGACCGTTCAGCATGTCAATGAGTCGTCGATTCGATTCGTGAAGGGCGAGCAGTCGCTGACGATTTCTCGCAGTTCAGGGTGACCAATAGAGGTGTCTCCCCCGTGGCCCACTCCATGCGACCGAAATCCCACGTCGCTTCCGAACGATCAAGAATCACCCATTTCATTGGACCCACGCTGCTCGGTCGCTCTCTACCCACGCCAGACCGGACAAGAATTCCCCCCCCGGCCACCGAATACCAGCAGTGCCAGTTGTTTCAGGTCAATCGCCACAGGGACGATCGGGCCGGTTTACTCCCGGCCGGTTGTCGCTTGAAGCCTGGTTCGAGTCGGACTCACTCAGCCCTCGGTTGACGCGCTGTCCATCTCCTCCGACATCTCCATGAACAACCGGAACGTCGCCTTCGCCGCGTCGAGGCAGGACTCGCGCTCGGCCTCGGTCATCTGCAGCTCGTCCAGCATGCCCTTGAAGGCCATCCAGTTTCTGCGCTGCTCCGAACCGTGCGGGTCGAGGTAGTCCAGCGCGAAGTCCTTCTGCAGACCCAGCCCGTCGCGGATGCGTTTGGCGACCACCTTGTTGCCGTTGGTCGCGCCCTCGTTCACATACAGCACGCCGATCAGGGCGACCGGGCACGTGTCCGAAAGGTGATCGACCGCGGCGAGGAACCGACTGGTCGAGGCCAGCGGCTCAGCTCCGACGGTGCCGCCCAGACGCTCGATGTCCGCTTCGATCTTCTCTTCACGACGATGGACGGGATGGAACATCGTCCCGACGCGATGGTCAGTCGCCGCGGCTTCCGACAGCAGCCCGTCGAGCGTCCGATGCACGAGCAGCACCTGATTCAGAAAGTCGATGAACTCAGCCCGGCTTAGCTCCCCGCTGACCATCCGGGTCTGGAACGCGGCGTGCTCCGCCTGATCGTGCAGCGAGGCCGTGCCCTCCTTGAGCATCCGCGCAAGGCCGATCGCGGGCTCGGGTTCCGGCTCGACCGATGACATCTTCCGGCCGGACGCCATCGCTGCAAACGGGCAACGCGACGCGTTCGCCGCACGCTCAGGACCAATCGATTCGCTCACAGCGTCGCCCTCACATCTCGGCCGCGGGTCACTCGCTCCCTCCGTCGGGCGGCAGCAATCCCGGCGGGCGGATAATAGTCTTATTGCGACTCAGTCTCAACTTTTCAGATCGTGGGGATGAGGGGGCGCTGGAGACCCGCGACACCCCGGATACACTGGCGCCCATTCTGACAGCCCGGAGCGACGCCATGACACAATCCCCTCCCGCCCCCTCGACCGATTCGAACCGCCGTGATGCCGGCCGGACCATCCGCGCCCCTCGCGGCACGGAGAAATCCTGCCAGTCCTGGGCCGCTGAAGCCGCGATGCGGATGCTGATGAACAACCTCGACCCGGAGGTCGCCGAACGCCCGGAGGACCTGATCGTCTACGGCGGACGGGGCAAAGCCGCCCGATCCTGGGAGGCATTCGACGCCATCGTCGACACCCTCAAGCGGCTCAAGCCCGATGAAACGCTGCTGGTTCAGTCCGGCAAGCCCGTCGGCGTCGTGAAGACGACAACCGACAGCCCGCGCGTCATGATCGCGAACTCCAACCTCGTCCCCCACTGGGGCACGCAGGAGCACTTCGACGAACTCAGCGCCAAGGGCCTGATGATGTACGGCCAGATGACCGCCGGATCGTGGATCTACATCGGCACGCAGGGCATCTTGCAGGGCACCTACGAAACCTTCGCCGAAGCCGGCTTCATGCACTTCCCGAAGCAGAAGGACAACCCCAAGGGCCCGCTCGTCGGCACGCTCAGCGTCACCGCCGGCTGTGGCGGCATGGGTGGTGCGCAGCCGCTGGCCGTGACCCTCAACGGCGGCACCTGCCTCATCGCCGATGTCGATCCCAAGCGCCTCGAGCGTCGCCTGCACGATTCGTACCTCGACGAACTGCTCCCGTCGATCGACCAGGCCATCGACGCCGCTCTGGATTACAAGGACCGTCAAATGAATGTGTCGGTCGGTGTCGAGGCGAACGCCGTCGACCTGCTTGAGCGCATGGTCGAGCGCGGCATCACGCCCGACCTGCTCACCGACCAGACCTCCGCACACGACCCGCTCGTCGGCTACGTACCGACCGGCGTGACCATGCACGAGGCCGACCTGCTCCGAGCCGAAGAGCCCGAGGAATATGTCCGCCAGTCCATGGCGAGCATGCACCGCCATGTCGCCGCGATGGTTGAGCTGATGGACCGCGGCGCGATCACCTTCGACTACGGCAACAACCTGAGACAGCGGGCAAAGGATCACGGCTTCGACCGCGCCTTCGACTTCCCCGGCTTCGTGCCGGCGTACATCCGCCCGCAGTTCTGCCTCGGCCGTGGCCCCTTCCGCTGGGCCGCCCTTTCCGGCGACGCGATCGACATCTACAAGACCGACAAGGCCCTGCTCGATGCCTTCCCCGAGTCCGACGGCGGCTACAACACCCGCCTCCGCCGCTGGATCCTCGGCTGCCACGCGAACCCCGATGCGCTGCTCGCGGGCGACTTCGAGAACTGCAAACCGAGCTTCGCTTTCCAGGGCCTGCCCGCGCGCATCTGCTGGTTCGGCTACGGCGAGCGCGACAAGGCCGGGAAGATCTTCAACGACATGGTCGCCTCGGGCGAACTGTCCGCCCCGATCGTCATCGGGCGCGACCACCTCGACTGCGGCAGCGTCGCCAGCCCCAACCGCGAAACCGAATCCATGCTCGACGGCACCGACGCGGTCAGCGACTGGCCCCTGCTCAACCTCATGGTGAATGTCGCTTCGGGC
>Ga0209578_10003489_pt1 | contig 11914 bp, 9 predicted proteins | sample tdAd472_FD_187127 | JGI IMG/M metagenome (GOLD analysis project Ga0209578, IMG submission 187127) | Marine sediment microbial communities from the Atlantic coast under amendment with organic carbon and nitrate - tdAd47.2 (SPAdes)... | ecosystem: Environmental > Aquatic > Marine > Coastal >...
TCGATCAGCGTGATCTCGGTGACCTTGTTCGACGTGCGGTCCTGCACCAGGTCCCACGTGCCGTTGCCGTTGTCGTCCTGCTGGAACGTCGCCCAGTTCCCGGTTTCATCGAGCGACCAGAACTGCTCGAAGTCCGTGGACGTCATCCCCGTGTGGCCGGTGTTGAGCTGGCCGCGTTTGAGGTCATCCAGCCGGTACAGGCCGTCGTTGGAGTACAGTTCGTCGAACGAATTCGTGCTGTCGGTCAGCACTTCGCGGTAAGTGCGGTTGCCAACGCGGTCGTAGCCGTACTCGATGCGGTCCAGATCGCTCGAGGCTCCCTTCCACCGCGAGTCGATGATGCGGTTGAACCGGTCCAGCCCCGCATACGGCGTCGAGCCGATCAGGTCGTACTGCACGTTCGGCTGCGTATAGTCCACTTCGACGACGGATCCCAGGCCGAGATACGCGTAGCCCGCCAGCGTCGTGCTGCTCTCGACGATGCCCGCCACCCGGCTGGCCTTGTCATCGGTCCCGCCCGCGGTGCCGTAACTGTACGTGAGCGACCGACTGTCGGGATAGGTCAGCGACGTCGGACGGATCGTGTTCGCGCTGCCGTCCGCGTAGCCATACTGCACAGCAGGTGTCGTTCCCGTATTCACCGTCCCCGAGTGCTCCTGATACGAGGTCGTCAACTGACCGAAGTCGTTGTACGCCCACTGTACCTGGTTAACCGCGCTGCCGGAGGAGGCGGCATCGTAACTCGTCGCGGTTTGCAGCATGCCGCGGACTTCGTAGGCCCACTCCAGCCGCAGCACCGAGTCATCGACGCGGGAGCCGACAGTTGTCACCGCGTCCTCAATGGTACGGTCCAGATTGTCGTACGGGCGAACCGTGTCGGACCAGGTCTCTTTCCGGAAACGCAGCGTGAACGTGCCGCCTGGCACAGCGTTGCCTGGAGCGCTGCATTTCTGAACGCACAGCGAGAGCCAGACTGGCAGAGATTCAGAGTCCAGCAGGCGCACAGAAAAAGGCAGCGCCGGATGACCGGAACCGCCTTCTGATCTGCTTTCCGCCCGACAATGGCTCAGGCCTGCTTGGCGCGGGAAGCCTTGGCCGGGGAAACGAGTCCCAGCGACGCGCCACTGCGCTTCGCATATCGCTCCTTGCTGCCGTCATCGAGATACCGGACACCAACGCGCGTCGGCTTGTCGGATTCCGGATCAATCAGCGCCACCTTGCTGACGTACAGCGGCATTTCGACTTCCAGCCGTCCGCCCTGCGGGCTCTTCGGATGACCGCGCTTGATGTGCTTCTTCGCGACGTTGACGCCTTGAACCGTCACGAGTCCCTTCTTGCGATTCACACTGACCACCTGGCCACGCTTTCCTTTATCGTCGCCAGAGATCACTACGACCACGTCACCACGTCGAATAAACATCGTCCACACTCCTGAGGACGCTCTGCGTCCCCGTCTGTCAGAATCTCTATTTTCTCGACCGAATCAATCGGCCACTAACCGCGAAGCGAGGAAGGATATCCGGCACTCTCCCCGCAGACAATCGAACGGCTCAACCGCGATTTTCTTGAAGAAGCCGACCGGTCCATCTCCGGGCAAACCACGTCACAACAAACTCTTTCAACCAGACGCCACACGGTTTCCCTCTCTGTCAACTGGAGAAAAACCGATGATTCGCGGCGTCTTCGTGCCGGCACGAAAGCGAATCCGCACAAAGTCGCCCGGGGCCAGCCGTTCCAGAACGCCCCGCAGCGAAGGTGCAATCGACGCCTCGACCTGACGACCGACCCCAAGCTCAACGATCCACATGCCTGGTCCGACAACATCAACGGCGTGCGCGATGAATTCCGCCTGTTGATTCCATGCTGTCATCGAAGTCGCCGACCATCTCAGAGCGTTACTTGTCCTTCTTCTCCTCCGGCTTCTTGTCGTCAGCCTTCTTCTCGTCAGCGGGCTTGTCGCCATCCTTCTTCTCAGCGTCTTTCTTGGCGTCGTCCTTCCTGGCGTCGTCAGCTTTCTTGTCAGCTTCGGCCTTCTTCTTTGCTTCTTCCTCAGCCTTTTTCTTCTCAGATTCCGCTTTCTTCTTCGCCTCTTCCTCGGCTTTCTTCTTCTCTTCTTCCGCCTTCTTCTTAGCTTCTTCCTCTGCCTTCTGCTTTTCCGCTTCGGCCTTGCGCTTCGCTTCGAGTTCCGCCAGCCGCTTTTCCTTGATCGGGTCGGGGATAATCTCGAGTTCCGCGTTGGCGGCCTTCAGCTTCTGAACGCCTTCGACGTCGATCTTTGTTTCCCAGATGTAGAGCTTTTTCAGCCCCTTCAGCGCTACGAGGTCGTCGACAGCCGCATTCGTCACCGCCGTGCCGTACAGGTTGAGGTAGTTCAGCTTTTCCAGCTTCGCGAGGCTCTTCAGACCAGCGTCGGTGACCTTTGTCTTTTCAAGGTGCAGCCGTTCGAGGCTCGTGACACCGGCCAGGCTTTCCAGACCCTTGTCGTCTACATTCGTTCCTCGCAGATTCAGCGAATGGATGAACGACAGCCCGGCCAGCGGCTTCAGATGATCATTGCCAACCTCGCCATCCGCGAGATGGAACGCGATGTCGTAACGGTTGTCGTTCTGGGCGACCTGCAAAGCCATGCCGCCGGACTCGCGGACCTTTTCGATCGCAGCCTTGTCCGCGTCGGTCAGTTCGATCTTGACGCCTGCGGATTCCTTTTCGTCTTCCGCCCGCGCGAAAACACCGACCGACAGCAGTGCCAGTCCCAATGTGAGAGTCACCAGTTTCTTCATCACTCATCTCCTGCTTTGAGGATTTTCTGAAAGCCGGCTGCTTCTCAGCCACGCATCAATCGCCACAGATTCTAGCGGTCCCGCGGAACGACTTTAAGCAACCACGACAGATCAGAAGCGTCAGGCTCCAGCGAGCTGACCCGCCCGCAGTTCCAGACGCTGCGGAAATCGCGCGGCGAGTTCCAGGCTGTGCGTGACGCAGATCAGCGCGACATTTTCTTCGCGGCTCAGGTCCAGTAGCAGCGTGCCTACAGAATCCGCGGTGGCCTGGTCGAGGTTCCCTGTGGGCTCATCGGCGAGCAGCAGTTCCGGCTCATTGATCAACGCGCGGCAGACGGCGACGCGCTGCCGTTCTCCACCGGAAAGCTGAGCGGGCCGGTGCGTGATCCGGTCGGCGAGCCCCACGCGGTCGAGCAGTTTCTTCGCGCGGTCTTCATCAGCCGGCGTCACTCCAGAACCAGCCAGAAGGGGAATCAACACGTTCTCCAGTACCGAACACTGCGGCAGCAGATGGTGATCCTGAAAGATAAAGCCGATGTGCTCGTTCCGAAACGCGGCGGCCTGAGCATCTCTCAACGTTGAGATACTCCGCCCGAGCACCTCAATATCGCCGCTGGTCGCCTGGTCGAGCAGGCCGACAATGTACAGAAATGTGCTCTTTCCCGAGCCTGACGGGCCGGTCACCACGACAGCGTCACCCCGCTGCAGTTCCAGATCGACGCCACGCAGAATCGACAGCTTTCCCGCCGCACCCTCGAAGTCCTTGACCAGTCCTCGCACCGACAACGCCGCCACACCGTCCGCGGACGCACCTCGGTCTGCAGAAACTCCGCCTGACGCAGCCTGAGAATCAGTCATTGGTCACTCCCTGTTCTACTTCCTGAAACGCGTTGTCGTACTCGGACGGAATCGGGATCGACTCCAGCGGCGCGTCGTGTCGGCAGAGGCAGCAGGCGATCTTCATGCGACCGTGAGCGACCCGCCGCTCAGCGTTAAAGAACTCGTACCGCATCGTGAGCGACTTGACGCCCTTGCGTTCGACGTTGACGTGGATCTCCAGTTCGTCTTCGAACCGCGCGGGTGCCTGAAAGCTGCACGATGCCGAAACCCGCGGCCAGCCAATCACGACGCCATCGTCACGCTTCTGCATGACGCTGAGCCCCAGCGACCGGAAGAACGAATGCTCGGCCTCTTCCATGTACCGGTAGTAACTGCTGAAGTGGATGATGCCGGCCATGTCGGTATCACCAAACTCGACACGACGCCGGGTCACAAACTGAGCGGCCATGCTGCCTCAACGGGATAAAGACCTGTGGACCCGGCAATTGTGGCGACCGCACGGCATCATCGCAAAGTCGAGGCCGATGCCGGTCGCCGCAACACGGAAACGCGTCTACCCGGCAGTGGCACAGATCCCACAACGTCGACAGCCTTCAGCCACCAAGTGAGGCCAGTGTTCCGTTGCTGAATCAGAAATCCGCCACCGCGAAGCCGCGCCGTCACGGCATTCATCGAGAAAGATTGCAGATTCAACCGGCGAGCCCGCGTTTCATCGTCGCTCCGATTTCGCATGCCGCATCCATCTGTCCGCGTTCGACAACCGTCGGCATACTGACCGGCTGCAGGCATACTGACCAGCTGCAGACTGAAGGCATGAGAAATCACCGCAGGGGAAATTGAATGGCTGTATCGCGTCTTTTCCGCCGTGTCGCTCGCGTGCCCGGCCAGCTTCTGCGGCGGAATCCATTTGCTGGAGATGTCATTCCGGGACGCGTCAAACTTCTGGCTCCAGGTTCGGGACGCCCTGCCCTGCCCTGCCGTTCCCGCACCCGTGGAACTATCACGAGCCGATTCGCATTCTCGAAACATACTTCTGGGACGCCGAGGACCAGGTGCCCGCCGCCCGGCACAATCGCTATCTGGATTTTCCTGGTTTCCCACCAGTCCTCGTCACCCGCGACCCCGGCGTGATCCGGGCGATTCTGACTGCGACCGGAGACCAGGCAGGTCAGTTTGATCGTGACACGTTGCCCTCGACAGGAATTGCCCGCGCGACAGGCAAAGACACGCTGCTGTTTTCGAATGGACCGTTATGGCGCCGGCAGCGCAAGGTCTCAGCATCGCCGTTCGGCAAGACGGCTCTCTTTCAGGACGAACGATTCGACGAGTTTGGCGAAACAGCTCGCGTGACCATCCGTCGGCGACTGGCCGTTCTCAGGCAGCACATGGAAGAAACCGGGCAATCCAACGTGCGCATTGAAGTCGAAGGCGAAATCAAAGCCATCATGCTCGAACTCCTCGTGGACTGCTTCTTTGGTTGCGAAGTCGATCATCAGCGCATTCGCAGCGAGTTCGTTCCCGCGTTCGAACGAGTGATCGATCACATCGTCCGGGATACGGTCTCGAATCGGCTGGGCATTCCGTTCCGCATGCGCGCACTGCTCAGCCGGCGGTACCGTGAGGTTCAACCGGACTTTGACCTTATGGAAGAGCTGACCGATCTGGTTCTCGCGTCGCGACACTCCGGGCGAGGACTCTGGAGCAGGTTCAAGTCTGATGCACCAGACGAGGTTCTCCGCAGCAACATCAAGGTGTTTCTCGCAGGTGCGCTGGAAGCCACAACGTCCTATGCGACGTGGGCAATCTCGCATCTGGCCCGCAACCCGACTGCCCAGCAGAAGGTGCTGGACGAGGTCCGCACCATCAATCGCTACACAACAGAGAGCCTTGGCGGTGCCCGGTATCTCGGACATGTGCTCGACGAAACACTGCGTCTGACGCCGTCGCTGTATTTTCTGCCGCGTCGCGCAACCGAGGACACCTGGATTGAAACGGCGGACGCGAGAAGGATGTTTATCCCATCAGGAACACACATCCTGCTGGATGTCTGGCATGCCAACCGGCATCCGGACCACTGGGGCGTTGACGTTTCCGGTTATCCCGCCGAGCAGTTCGTGCCGGAACGCTGGCAGTATCTTGCTGAGCAGAAACGCGATTCAAAGGAAATGCTCCACTTCGGTTTCGGACATGGCGCACGCGTCTGTCCCGGACGGCATCTGGGACAACTGGAAGTCGCGTTGATTGTCGGAGCCTTCGTCAAACTGTTTCAGTTCGAGGCTGTCGAGGAGCAAAACGAGGTTCGTGCCGGCGTCTCCACAAAACCGCGTGATGGCACTCTCGTCGACCTGGCCGTTCGATACTGGCCGGAAGAGGATCGCGAATCTGTCGTCGAGCACTGAAGTCGCACACCAGTCACGACCGGCACATCGTCAACAACATCACAATGCAAGGAGCGTACAATGACGCCCAGGCCAGGCAGCGTGATCTGCCACACGACAACGGCAGCCGTACTCGTCAGCACAGTCACATTGCTGCTTCAACTTCAACAGCCAGTCGAACTGCTCGCTCAACCGAATCAGAAAGACACAACGGACGGCCTCGATTACTCGATCGACCGAATCGCCTATGAGGTCACGAAGTCGCTCACCAAAAGACCTGCTCTGGTCATCTGGCTGCTCGACGAATCCGGCTCGGTCAGCATTCGCCGGGCTGAGACCGTCACGCGACTGAAGGAACTTTACGCCACCACAACTCGACCGCACCCGCTCTATTCCGCCGTCGTGGGCTTCGGCGAGGACACACACTTTCTAACGCCTCAGCCTGTCAACGACTTTGAAGCCCTCAAGCAAGCGGCAGAGCAACTCCAGCACGACACTTCAGGCGTTGAGACAGTCTTCGGCGCCCTGCTCGAATCCCTCGACCGCTGGAAAACGTTCCCCGGGAATGGCGTTCAGATCGACGTCTCACTCATCATTGTGACCGACGAAGTGGGCGACGATCAGGATCGACTCGAAGACGCCGTCAAAGCCTGCAACGGTCTCAAGGCCCGCGTCTTCTGTCTGGGTAACGCGGCTCCGTTCGGGCAGTCGAAGGGCCGCTCACATTTCATCTACCCCGACGATTTCAAGGAATTCATTCCTGTCGATCAAGGCCCGGAAGTTGCGATCCCGGACACCCTCCGCCTGCCAATCTGGCCTTCCGCTGATCCCGATCCGCTCAAACAGGTGTCCTCCGGATTCGGCCCATGGGCTCTGTCGCGACTCTGCACTGCGACGGGTGGCCAGTTCTTCATCGTCGAGGACACCAGCACGGTCACGTTCCCGCGAGCAGTCATGAGGGCCTACACACCGAGCTACGACTCGCTGGCCGATCAGCAGAAGTCGGTCAAGACAAACCAGCTTCGACGCACGCTGGCTGAATGCGCAGCCGACACTCGTCAGACAATCCCATCATCACCGCACTTCTCGATTCGGGCGGACAGCAGGACTACGGCACGGGTGGAACTCGCCGATGCACAGAAAACACTTGTGACCATTCACGATCTCGCAACGTCCTCCGTATCCAAACTCAAGCTGTGTGCCGACGGGCACTCGCCAAACACTGACCAACGCCTGCAGGCCGCCTTCGATCTCGCGTACGGTCGAGCCATGCTGCAAGCAGTCCGCGCCCGTGAGCTGAATCACGCCTGGGCCGAAAGAAGGCTCGCGCCGACCGAATTCCACAACACCAGCAGCAACACCTGGCACCTGCTCGCCGCCCCAACCAGGGAGCCGCTTGCTGCGAACAGAGACGTCGCCACCAGGGGCACCGCTCTCCTCCGGCGCGTCACCGCCCAACATCCCAACACGCCATTCGCGTACATCGCCCAGGCGGAGCTGGATCGAGGCACCGGCTGGAGGTGGGAGGAGTCCCACCGCGTCTACAACAATCCGCCGGACACACTTGTCCGCCCCCTGCTGATTCGAGGAGTGGATCGAAAGACCCGCAAACGCCGGGCAATCCCGAAGGAACGACCGAAACTCTGAAGTTCGCCGAAGCTCTGCGATCCTCGGCAGCTCAATCTGATCACGTTACGACTCTGCGGTCGCAACTTCGTCGTACTCGGCGAGCTGAGTCCGGACGTCGTCGGCCCAGGGGCCATCGACATTGAGGTTCAGGTACTGGTGCCAGAGTTCGACAGCCTCTTCAACGCGGCCGGCGTCGGAGAGCGTTTGAGCCTTGTGGTAGATCGCCTCGGCAAAGTCGGGGTGCGACGTCAGGGCGATGTCGAACGCGGCGAGGGCTCCGTCGAGGTCGCCCTGCAGATGCCGCACGCAACCGAGCTGCGTCCACGCTTCGATGTATTCGTGATCGAGTTCGACGGCCATGTGGTAGCGCTCGAGCGCCCCCGCGGTGTTGCCCGTCTGAAACAGAGCCGACGCGAGATAGAAGTGAATCTCCGGGTCGTCGGGACACTCGACCGCCGCCATGCGGAGCGACTCGATCGCCGACGCGGCATCCCCATCAATGAGCTGTCGGCAGCCCTGATCGAACCAGTCTTCCGCTGTCCAGCGCTCCGGGTCGGCCAGCGAGATTTGCGGCATCCGGATCGTGTCCGGTTGCTCGTCGGCGTCCGTTACGTCGCCGCTCGGCAGAATCTGCGCCGCGACGCCAGGATGGGCGACCGCGTCAGGAGTCTCGTCTGCCTGATCATCATCATCGAAGTCGAAGAACCGCTGCCCCGTTCTCGCTTCAACGAGCCCCGCCGCATCACGATACAGCACGTTTGAATCGCGGCTCAGAATCGCGAGTTGTGCCAGCGGGTGGTCGATCGACGGGAAGTGTTCGAGCAGACTCGACAAACTGGCCTCAATCCGGTCGCGCGGAATGCCGGCGGCGAGCATTTCCTGCAGACGCCGCACGCCCGCGACTTCCTGAAAATCAAAGTACGGCAGCCGGTAGACCCGCTGGACGGGCTGAATCAGGCCGAGGCGTTCCCAGCGGCGGACGAGCGTGACGGGGATGCCGAGCTTCTGCTGCAGCATGGCGGGCGTGAAGACGCGTTGCACATCGCGGTCGCGCTGTTCGAGTCCCAGCAGCCGCAGCCATTCGGACTCGCGAAGAATCTGCAGCGGCGTCCCCTGATTGATCTGCTCGACCGCCTCCTGCAGCTTCATCGATGCGTGCCCGTCGTCATCGAGCGGCCAGCCTTCCTCGCCGACAACCAGCATCGTTGTTCGGCCCGTGACATGCGTGAGCGCCTCGCCGCCGTGCTCGACGGTGACGTCGTGCGCTTGAGCGTGTGTCATCGACGCCAGCGTCCCCGTAAACGCGACGCGCTCGCCCTGCAGACAGGGCGAACTTTCCGGCAGCGGTACGTCGAGATCGTCGTTCTCGGGTTCGTCGGACATGGCGGAAAGATTGAACGAGACACAGGATGGACTTCCGGCCCCTGAGTAGCTGGATTCGCAAGAATTCAGGCACTGCAGAACGCACTGAGTTCCTGCGAATCCAGCTGCCTGCGGAGCATCGGAACGAGAAGCGATCGATGATGACCACTCACTCCAATGCGGACAAGCAGCCCGGCGGCGTGCCGACGAGAACAACGTGCAGATCCATCACGTTCGTGTGTGTCGGGCCGGTTGTGAGCAGGCCGCCGGTCTGATCGAAAAACCCGTACGCGTTGTTGATCGCCAGAAAGTCCTGAGGATTGAGCCCACGACGCCGCATCTCGCCGAGCACTGCCGCGTCACAGATTGCCCCGGCCGCGTCCGTCGGGCCGTCCTCACCGTCCGTCCCGCCTGCCAGAATGACGAGCTTCTCTGTTTCGTTCGTCGAAACATCAGCCAACGCGGCACAGGCTCCGAGCGCCACTTCCTGGTTCCGACCGCCCTTCCGCGGCAGATCGGTCCGGGCAAGCCGAACGGTCGGCTCACCGCCGCTGATCAGGCACATCGCCTCGTCCGAGTCCGCGCGAACTCGCAGCGCCCGCGATGCAAGATCGCGACCGAGTTCACTGGCGATCCCGTCAACATCCGAACCGAGCATCTCGACGCGAAATCCGAGTTCACTCGCCCGCTCGGCAGACGCCGCCACCGCGACCGCGTTGCTCCCGAGAATTCGATTGATCACTTCGACTGGAATCGATCCCCGTTGACCAGAACCCGCCGCGTCCGCGCGTCCCTGTTCCGCCGAACTGATGGCAGCTTCGAGAGCCGCGATGATCGAACCCGGAACACGCTCGGTCTGCGGGACGATGCGCCGCAGAACATCGAGTGCTTCCTGCGGCGTCGATGAATCCTCAACCGTCGGGCCCGACGCAATGACGTCGATCGGGTCGCCGATCACATCGGAGATGATGAGGGAAATCATCGTCCCGGCCGCCGCCGCTCGCGCGAGACCGCCGCCCTTGATCCGCGACAGGTGTTTCCGCACGCAGTTCAGCTCGCCGATAGTCGCCCCGCCGTGCATCAACAGTCGCGTGACGATCTGCTTATCCTCAAGTGAAACGCCGTTGATCGGCGACGGCAGCAGCGCACTGCCGCCTCCGGACAAGAGCACGAGGCACAGGTCGTCGTCGCGCAGTCCAGAGACCAGTTCGAGAATCCGCTCGGCACCGGCCACTCCTTCGGCAGTCGGCTCGTTGACACCCGCCGGCCGCGCCGCGTGCAGAGTGATCCGGGACAGCGGCCGCACGCAGTCCGCCGGCACATTCACCCAGCCGGCCAGTCGATCCGCCAGTCCGGCTTCGGTAAAGACCGTCTCGACGGCAGCGGCCATCCCGGCGCCAGCCTTGCCCGCTCCGACGACGACCACTCGCCCGAGCTGACCGAGATCGAGCGTCTGATCAACGACGCGCAGCACTTTGCCGGAGATCGAAACGTTCTGGCGAATCAGCCGCTCAGACCCGACGGCGGCAACGCCAGCCTTCCAGATATCGATCGCGATGTCGCTGAGAGAAGTCGGCACAACGGCAATCCTCGTTTAACCGCAAGCCGCAGGCGTGCGCGATGAGTGAAATCCAACAATAGCGGGTGTGACGCGCACGCCTGCGGCTTGCGGTTAAACAGGCAAAGATCAATCACCGGCGCAGCAGGAACTCGGCGGAGTTGATCAGTGCCCAGGTGAGGTCTTCGAGTGTTGCTCGCCGGTTGGATGACGAGGTCAGTAACTGAGTCGCTGCCGCTCGTTCCTGCGGACCTGGCTCTCGACTGAGCGTCTGCCAGTAGAGGTTTGCAGTGATCACGTCGTCCGACGCGTCTGTTGCCAGCAGGCGACCGAGGCGGTTATCGGGCTCTTTCAACATCTGGTTGAGCAGCGGGCCGCTGATCAGTTGAAACGCCTGGGCGAGCGTCGTTTCGTTCGAGCGTTCACATTCGCAGCTCTGCAGACGCGGCGGCTTGCCGAAGAGTGTCAGGAACTGATCGCCGGAAGCCGGAGCCTTGTCGCGCGGACGGATTGCCCGCACACCTGGGATCTGCGTCGCCCGGACACCGACAGGATAACCGTTGAAAGCAATCGGCACGCCGGTGACCTGTGACACGGCGTCGGCCAGTTGCTCAGCCGAGAGCCGTCGCACATTCGCTTTGGCAAAGTTGCGTTCATCGTCGCGGTTCGACACGTTGGGCTGGGACGACAGCTGATAGGTCTGCGAGTTCAGGATGCTTCGATAGAGCTGGCGATTGTCGAAGCCGCTGGCGACAAACTCGTCGACCAGGAAGTTCAGCAGCGCTGGGTGAGACGGTGGATTGGTCGCCCGGAAGTCGTCGATCGGGTCGACGAGGCCGCGACCAAGCAACTGCTGCCAGACTCGATTGACCTGCACCTCAGCAAAGCGGCGGTTCTCGCGCGTCGCCAGCCAGTCTCCGAGGGCGACGAGACGATCCCGGCCATCTGTCGGCTCGGACCGCCGCCCGTCAAGAAACCGCGGCGGGATCACACGACCGTTCGGATGCTTCACCTCGCCGGATTGCTTCATCCAGACGACCTGTTCGCCATCGAACTCGTGCTTGTCGTTGCGGTCGCGGCGGTTGTTGGAAATCACCTCGTACTCGACGCGGGCAAACAGATTTCCCCACCCGTAGTAGTCGTTCTGAGTCCATTCGTCGAAGGGGTGATTGTGGCACTTCGCGCACTGCAGCCGCAGGCCGAGAAACACCTGCGCCGCAGACTCGGCCCGCATCGCCGGATCACGCATCGCCCGATAGTAGTTCGCCGGAGGACTCGAATAGCTGCTGCCCCGGCCACTGACGATCTCACGGGCGAATTCGTCGTACGGTTCGTTGTTCGCGATCGAACTCCGCACCCACGCGTGA
>Ga0209578_10003492_pt1 | contig 11903 bp, 5 predicted proteins | sample tdAd472_FD_187127 | JGI IMG/M metagenome (GOLD analysis project Ga0209578, IMG submission 187127) | Marine sediment microbial communities from the Atlantic coast under amendment with organic carbon and nitrate - tdAd47.2 (SPAdes)... | ecosystem: Environmental > Aquatic > Marine > Coastal >...
TGAATCGCGGCGCGCAACGACGTATTGCCAAACGAGTCCGCCGCCTGTCCATCGCCCGGATTATTGTCTTCCGTATCGTCCGTCGTGTTTACGAAGAATCCGGTGAACCCCGCTTCGAACGCACCAATGTCGACCTGTCCGGGATCGCCGGGACTTTGCGAATCGAGTTGTCGTGGCGCGCCTCGCTGGTCGGTTTCCCCGCCGAGTTGACCGTTTCCGGCATCGAGAGCAGGACTGCCTGGCAGCAGCGCCATCGTGCGAGTCAGGCCGCCATTGTTGATCGTCAGCGGCCCAAGCATCGGATCGAGCGGAGTACCGGCTGTTCCCACCTGGTCGCCGTTGATGCCGTCGGAAAATCCGAAGCCGCCGACGCCAATCAGGTTTGTTCCACCCGATTGAAATGCTGAGTCTGACTGCACGTCCGGGTCGGTGATCGTCCCAATGTTTCCTGCAATGATGGAGTTGGCGATCGACGTCTGCGATGCCCCGAGCGACGCGACGCCACCGGCCTCGAATGCGGTATTGATCGCCACCGTCGCATTCGTCAGCGTCACATTGCCACCGGCATTCAGCACACCGCCACCAACTCCGCCAGTCACCAGATTGAAGGCAATTGTTGAATTGTCGACATCGACTGATCCGGAAGAAACTCGCAGCCCCGCCCCATCAGTGCTCGCCGTGTTATTCGCAATGGTGGAATGTGACACCGTCACGCTGGCTGCTTCGTTCTCAAGAGCCACATCAATGCCGGCCCCGCTCGCGGCCGTGTTATCGGCAATTTCCGTGAAACTGATCCCCACGTCATTGACGCCGGTGCCCTGAATCGCAATCCCGCCACCTGCGGTCGTTGCCTGATTTCCAGTGACAGTCGACGCTTCGACCGTCAGTGAACCGGACTCTGCAGCGATGCCGCCGCCAATCGTGCCGGCCGTATTGTCATCCACAACGGTCCGCAGGACACGCGTGACACCCTGTGAACCAATCCCGCCAGCGCGGTTCGTCGCCGAGTTCACTTCGACCCGTGAATCAACAATGCTCAAGGTCCCCAAAGCATCGACGCCAATACCGCCCGCGTCGTTCATCGCGACGTTCTCGCGAACGATCGAGTCGACCAGATCGACGGTGCCCTCGACCCCCAGACCACCACTGTCGTTTCCGGCAGCGTTGTCCGTAATCGTTGTGGACACGATCAGCCCGTCCCCCATCGCGACGCCGCCGCCGTCAGTCATTGCGACATTGTCTGCAACCAGCGAGCCGTACAGCTCCAGCGTTCCGTCGCTGGCAATACCACCGCCTTCAATACCGGTATTGTTGAGCACACGGACATTGATCAGCCGGGTATTACCGGAGTTAAGAACTCCACCGCCATTTGTGAAGGTCGATTCCTGCGTCGCATCGCCGTTCTGGAGGGTCACGCCGCTAACGTCGAGATTGCCGAAGCCGATCTCCAGAATTCCACTCAGCCCGCCTGCATCGACGATCGTGCTGAGTGGCTCAAACCCAATAATGTTCGCGTCAACACCAAATCCCAGCCGTCCGTTGGTGAGTGAGTAGAACCCTGGCGGTACAACAATCTCGGCACCGCCCAGCGCATTGGCTTCCTGGACCGCAGCTCGCAGTGTTGTATTACCCGCACCATCAAGGGCGTTTCCGTCACCTGGAGTCTGGTCGTTCGTGTCGAGCGTCGAATTGACAATGAATCCTGTGAAACCTGATTCGAACGCTCCAATGTCCGGAGCAGAACCGAGCGTTCTCGGGACACCGCGCTGATCCGTGTCCGGGATCGGAATGCTGCCGAAAAACTCAAACGCACTGCCCGCATCGATCGCGACACTGCCCGTGTTCAGTTCATGCGTCGGCGTTGGGCCTCCGTTGTCGCTCAGAGAAAGGAGATTGGGATCAGTGCCCAGGATGTCGCCGTTGCCGGAATTAAAGCCGGTCGCCGTCCCTTCGACCTCAATCAGATTGTCGAAGGATGACTGAAACACACCATCGACATCGAAATTCCCACCGGCGGACGTATTATCCGCAATGATCGTGCTGGTAACGATCACCGTCCCGCCACCGACGTTGGAGACGCCGCCACCGGGAGCCTCAAAAGCATCGTTGCTCGCAATCGTCGAACGATTCAGGTCAAGCGTACTACTCGCGGCATTATGAATGCCGGCACCGGCACTCCCCGACGATGTCATTGCGACATTCCCAGAGACGGTGACATTACTCAGCGACACGCTTGCCGTGGTATTCTGAAGACCACCACCAGTCGCCCCCGCCGCGTTATCGCTGATTGTGGAACGGGCAATATGAACGGTCGCACCGCCTTTGGCTTCGATACCACCGCCGGAGGCACTCGCAACGTTATCCGCAATCCAGACACCATCGAGCGAAAGATCCCCGCCATTCACTGAGATGGCCCCGCCGTTGGTGGCGTTGGTCGCCATGCCGTCGCCAAAAAACGTCGACGCCGTAATGTTCGTGAAGGCGCTGCTACCTGTCGCCAAATGGCCTCCGTCCAGCAGTGTTGAATTGTCGTTGAAGCTTGAACTGGCGATCGTCAGCGTGCCATCGCTGTGGACTGCTCCGCCCACATCAGTTGCGGAGTTGCCTGTAAAAATGCTGTTAAGAATTGTGGCCGACGCTCCCGTGCTGACGTGCAATGCGCCGCCGCGAGACATGGACGAGCTGTCTTGAATCGTGACGGAATCCAGTTCGAGCGTGGATTGCGTGCGGACCGCGCCACCATCCCCCGCCGAGGATCCAATCAAAGTGAGGTCTTTGATCGTGACACTGTGAGCCCCAGCACCGATATCGAATACTCGCTCGGCGATAATTGCCGCAGCATCGATTGTGGTGATCCCCTGCCCGGCTCCTCGGATAATGATCTGTGAATTCGAATTGGAGAGGTCAAGATCGCCGGCTGCGGTCGTGCCCATTCCCGTACTGTCGATCGTCAGTGTGTACGTCGTCCCGGCCATCGTGAGATCCGGAACGATGATCTCGACCACTTCATCACCGGACGCGTTGGCCTGAATGATGGCCTCGCGCAGCGACGTCTCGCCGTCACCGCCGTCGACGACATCCATCGTCGTCGTGACTTCGATTGTCGTCGTGGTCAGCAGCGTCCGGGCCTCGAAGATTTCGACGCACGGCGCGAGCTTGAGCGGACGCAGGCCCAGACGCCGCTTCGGACGCTCAATCGGAACGTACTCGATCGGCCCGACCGGAACGTTTCGTCCGCGCGGGGCTCGTGAGTTCGACTTGCGAAAACCTGCCAGCCAGGAGGAAAGAATCATAGGTCGCTGCCCGTTTCCTTGCTGTGGAAGACTGCCCGACTGAGACACGCAACTGCTTTCACACCGGCCAGAACGTGACCGTCCGGGAAATCTGAATGCCGCCGCGAATTCGGCCGAGCCTCGATCCTTCCGTGATCTGAGATAGTCAGAAAACAAACATCCGTGCGGCTCGCCGATTGAGCAGGGCGAGCGAAGGCACGACCGGATTCCGACATCAATCGCCCTCTGCGGCACGAAACCGGCGGAGCGGCTGACGAGATGGAATCCGGGCAGTCAGCCCGAGAGAAATGAGACTTGCGCAAGTTGCACCACCGATCATCAGTGCGTGAACTCGGCCCGCAGAACTCTTCCTGAGGACTTATCCGGTCCCAGAGACGGCATAAGCCTAACCGATTCCGTAACTTAACTAAAACCGGATACCAGGAAGAAACAGGCAGCGCAGGGGGAGTCTGTCGCGCAGTCGAAGCGCGCCGCGATCGACACAAGTCGTTACGCAGACTTGACAAACGGGTTCTCCAGACGATTTCCTGCGGTCGCACCCGAGTTCGGTGGCATCGTTTTCCCTGAAATGTCCGGCTGTAGCGATTGTGCCGAACTTCTGACTATCTCTCTGATCGTGCTCCGAGCACCGTCCGCCGAAGGAAAAATCCATGTCCGCGCGTCTCCAGACCGGAATTCCCCGCCTCGACGACATGCTGGGAGGCGGACTCCTGCCCGGAAAACTGACCGTCGTGGTCGGGGCGACGGGCATCGGCAAGACGCAGCTCGGCATTCAGTTCGCCCATCACGGCACGCAGCAGGAAGCCGAAGCGGGCATCATTTTTGACATGACATCGCGCGGCGACGCCCAGAATCACGCCGACTATGCAGAGCATCTGTTCAACTGGCCGCTCCGCGAGCGCCCCGTCGGCGAGAACATCCATCCACACGAATTCTGGGAACGAGAGACCGCCCGATTCGACTCGATGCACATCTTCAACCGCGCTGGACGGCGGGTCACGATCAGCGACATGGAGTTTGACGACTGGAAAGCGTGGAAGGCCGACCTCGCCAGGAAGATCAACGAAGCCATCGCATTCTTCTACGGGAACTTCATTCACGGTGTCCGCCGCTGCGTCATTGACGGCGTCGAACCGACGGACAAACCCAGCGACAGCTTCCAGTTCCACATGTTCGAGTACGTCTATCATCAGATCCTGAGAAAGGAAGCCGACTGGGTCGCGCGCGACCTGTTCCGGGCTCAGTTCCGCAAGAACGCCGAGAGCGTCGAACAGCACATGTACCCGTACGAAGACGTCGGCTGCCTGCTGCTCTACACCTGCCACGAAATGATGATTGACGAAATGATTGAACGGCGGATCGAATCCGGCGACGTCCTCTCGAACGCGAACACAATCATCCTGATGGGCAAGTACCGCGACGGCATGTCGATGAAACGGGCTCTCTGCGTCGCCAAACATCGCGGCAGCCCGGCCGACGAATCGATTGTCCCCTACCAGATTACTGACCAGGGCATCGTGATCGAGTAGCCAAAGTAGTGCTCTGTGAAAGCAGTATTTGGGGGTAGCGAAACTCGCCAAGAGTTTCGCTCACTGGCAACTGCCGAAAGTCCTGGCGACTTTCGCGACTGAGCGCATCCCAAGAATCCTTGTTTGACAACGCAGTAGCCGTCTCGCTCTGCCGAGATGAGCCGTCGTCAGTGTCAACGCTCTGTTCTTACGATGCGATTGCAAGGCGGGAACCGGTTTCGACCGTCCCGACTGAGCAGCAATCCCGTTCTGGTCTCGGCTCATCTCGGCGGAGCGAGATGGCTACTGTGCAGCACAACTATCCGTCGCGACGAAGCATCGAATGGTGCATCAGCCAGTAGATGGTCACGACCAGCAACCCGCCCATCAGTGTCATCAGCGACCAGAGAAACGGTCCCACGAAAAAGGTCGGCCTTCCTTCGCGATCAAGGCGTTCGCCGTCCTGCCAGACGGCCATGGTCAGAGCAACATGGACGATCAGACTGCCGGCAAAGAACGCAAAGACCAGAAATGCAATAATGACTTCCACGGTGACAAACTCGCTGCTGCACGGGCCGTTCAGACAAATCGCTTGAGCCGCAGGCTGTTCGACACAACAGACACACTGCTGAGTGCCATCGCGGCGGCGGCGAACATCGGCGGGAGCATAACTCCCAGCCACGGGTAGAACAGACCCGCCGCCAGCGGGATGCCCACGCAGTTATAGACGAGTGCAAAAAACAGGTTCTGGCGAATCGTCCGCATTGTCCGCCGGCTCAGCCGGACCGCCGACACGAGCGCTGAGAGATCACTCGTCGAGAGCGTGACATCGGCGGTCTGCATCGCGATGTCAGTCCCGGCTCCCATCGCGATTCCGACATCCGCTTTCGCGAGCGCCGGCGCATCGTTAACACCGTCACCGATCATCGCGACACGACGCCCGGCCTGCTGCAGTTCCTCGATCACGCGGGCTTTTCCGTCCGGCAGCACTTCGGCAAAGCAGCGCTCAATTCCGACCGATCTGGCAAGCGACTCGACGACCGCCTGTCGATCGCCGCTCAGCAACACGGTGTTCAGCTCAAGCCGCTGCAGCGACTGGACCGTCCCAAACGCCTCATCGCGGACCGAGTCAGAAATGCTGATTGCGCCGAGAAACTGGTTCTCGCGAGCGACGCAGACCCGCGATGTTGCCGCGTCCGAGCTGTCATCGTCAGCAGCGTGCGCCGGTTCCGACATTTCAATGCCCGACCCAGAGAGGAACGCTCGCGAGCCGACGAGTACACGCTGCCCATCGACCGTTGCTCGCGCCCCCCGTCCAGCCTCGGACTCGAAATCGTCAACGCCCGGAAGCGAGAGGCCGCTGTCCGACACCGCCTGGCAAATCGCCAGCGCGAGCGGATGCTCGGATCGCTGCTCAACAGCGGCTGCAGCCACCAGCAGGTCTTCCTCCGAGATCCCGTTCTCCGGCTGTAGCGACGCGACAGCCATGCGGCCTTCGGTGAGCGTGCCAGTCTTGTCGAAAACAATCGTGTCCACACCAGCCAGCGATTCAAGAGCGGCTCCCGATCGAATCAGAACGTGCCGCTCAGCTCCCCGTCCGACACCGACCATGATCGCCGTCGGCGTCGCGAGTCCCAGCGCGCACGGGCACGCGACAACAAGCACCGCGACCGCCGCCAGAAACGCCTGCTCGAACGAACCCGCGATCAGCCAGCCGACGAACGTCGCGAGGGCGATCAGCAGAATAATCGGGACGAACCAGGCACTGACCCGATCGGCCAGTCGGGCGACGGGCGCTTTCGACGTCTGCGCATCGCGGACCAGATCGACAATCTGGCTGAGCATGGTCTGTCCGCCGACAGCCGTCGCCTCGAACTCAATGCTCCCCGACTGATTGACCGTCCCGCCGAGCACGCGACTACCGACGGACTTCTCAATCGGAACGGACTCGCCAGTCATCGCCGCTTCGTCAACAACTGCCCGACCACTCACCACCTCGCCATCGACGGCGATCCGCTCACCCGGTCGCACCAGCAGTCGGTCACCGACACGAATCTCGTCGACACGCACTTCTTCACCAGTCGAATCATTCTCGTCCGCCAGTCGCGTCGCTGTCGGCGGCCGCAGATCTAGCAATGCGTTCACGGCTCCCGTCGTGCGCCGTTTGGCCCGCTCTTCCAGTGTTCGCCCCAGCAGGACGAACACGGTGATCATCGCGGCCGACTCGAAATAAACCGGCGGCCGTTCCTGCCAGACGCTGGCCGGCAGCAGCGTCCCCAGAGCACTGACGCCGAATGCGACACCGGTCCCGATGGCGATCAGCGTATTCATGTCCGCAAAGCCGGAACGCGCTGCAGACCACGCTCCAGTAAAGAACGGTCGGCCAGACCAGAACACGATTGGTGACGTCAGCAACAGGAGCAGCATGTTCCGACCAGGAAAGATCACGCCGCCCATACTCAGACCGAAGACCACGATCGCCAGAACCGCCGGCCAAACCAGCGAGACAAACGAGCCGTCGCCGTCATGTTCGCCCTCATGAGAATCCGGATCAGCATCTCGCGGCCACTCGATTTCATAACCGAGCTTCTCAATCGGCGCCGTCACTGCCGCAGAGATCTCACCATCCACGCTGGACGTTTTCCATCGGACACGCACCTCATGCGTCGCAAGATTGACTGCGGGCTCGCTCACGCCCGGAACTTCTTTGAGTGCGTTCTCGACGCGCGAAACGCAGCCGGCACAGTGCATCCCATGCACGAGAAACCGGACCGTTTCCGCATCCCCACCCGCTGCCGTTTCAGAGTGTTGAGTTTCCGTCATCAGAGTTTGCCTGTCGGTAGCCTGAAAAGCGTGCCGTAGTTTAACCGCAAGCCGCAGGCGTGCGCGTCTCCTCGCAGTGCGTTGGTTCGGAACCCGCGCACGCCTGCGGCTTGCGGTTAAACAGGATCCCGGTCCAGCGTCCGCTTCCTCCCGCAATTCAGCGTGCTAAATTTCGTCCGCTACACACTGCTCATCCCGGAAGGAAGACCTGCCATGACCGCCGACACAATTTTTCAGATGACTGGTTCGACTGTCCGCGTCGGTGCCGGAGCGACTCGCGAAGTCGGCTTTGACTTCGCCGAACTCGGCGCAAAACGCGTCATGCTCGTTATCGATCCGGCGGTCGTCGACCTGTACCCCGGCCAGGCAGCGGTCGAGTCACTCAAGTCGGCAGGCCTGGACTTCGGCGTCTTTGATCAGGTCCGCTGCGAACCGACGGACGCGTCATTCAAACAGGCGATCAAGTTCGCGGTCGACGGCGGCTTCGATGCGTTTCTGGCGGTTGGCGGCGGATCAACGATCGACACCGCCAAAGCCGCGAACCTTTACTGCACCTGGCCGGCCGACTTCACCGAATACGTCAACCCGACGCTCGGCAAAGGCACGACGCCGCCCGGGCCGCTCAAACCACTGATCGCCGTCCCGACAACCGCCGGAACCGGCAGCGAGACAACCGCGGTTGCCGTCTTCGACTTTGAAGAAGAGCGAGTCAAAACCGGCATCGCAAATCGCTATCTCCGACCGATGCTCGGCATTCTGGATCCGGAAGCCACGCGGACTCTACCGAAGCAGGTCGCTGCGAGCGCCGGCCTCGACGTCCTCAGCCACGCACTGGAATCGTTCACCGCCCGCCACTTCCTGACACGCGAAGAGCCCGAACGTCCCTCGCTGCGCTCCGCCTACCAGGGCTCAAATCCGATCAGCGACGTCTGGGCACTCGAATCGCTTCGGCTCCTGGCCGAGTACCTGCCGCGCGTCTTTGCGGACGCCAGCGACGACGAAGCTCGCGGTCGGATGCTGCTCGCCGCGTCGTACGCCGGCATCGGATTCGGCAACGCCGGAGTGCATCTCCCGCACGCGATGGCCTACCCGGTCGCGGGCCAGGTCGAGGGTTACCTGCCGCCCGGCTACGACGCCGATCACGCAATGGTCCCGCACGGAACCTCGGTCATCGTCCACACGCCCGCCGTCTGCCGCTTCACCGCGCCGTCCGCTCCCGAACGCCACCTGCAGGCCGCCGCCGCTCTGGGAGCCGACATCTCCGAAGCATCGCCCGACGACGCCGGAGAAATCCTCGCGGGCCGAGTCCTGCACTTCATGCGGGAAATGGAACAGCCAATGGGCATCTCCGAGTTCGGCTACACCGCAGCCGACATCCCCCGCCTCGTCGATGGCACCCTCGTCCAGGCCCGCCTGCTGAAACTCTCCCCGATCGAAACCGGCCCCGAAGAACTCGCCGAGCTGTTCCGCAACTCGCTGACCCTGTAACCCACGAGCAACGCGGCATCGCCCAAACTTCAGCCGAGTCGTCCGGCATCCGCGTCCTGCACACGATGGCGAACACGTTGAGAACACACCGTGCCGGCCTACTCGCCTGGTACGACCACCCGATCTCCACGGGCCCACTGGAGGGCACGAACAATAAAATCAGACTCATCCATCACCGGGCGTATGGCTATCGCAACAAAGAACACTTCCGGCTGAGAATCCTCACCCTCCATCACACCAGACACCGACTCACCGGCTGACCTCAGTACCCACACGCTTCCGCGAGGAACCGTTTTTTCGCCCGCTGAATCGCGTGGTTTCCGAATTCGACGCGGATGACGGGCGATTCGCAATTCCGTGGAACCAGTCGCCCGAAGACGTCAATCGAAATTAGCCCCTTGAAAAGCAACACCTTAACCCACGTTGAAAGGGCTGCCCTTTCAGGGTTTAGCCTGGCATGGGACGGTCACCTGGGATGGCGCGGCTGCGGCGCTGACCCCAGCTGAGTTGTCCGACCCCGTTGGGGTCAAGGTAGCCCTCGCACGATACGGAAAACGACGACGGAAACCCTGTCGCTCGCCCTTCGCTGTCATTCGGCTTCCCGTCAGCGATGAGTTATTCTGCCGTCAATCGCTGCCGCCTTCGCGCGTCGACGCGCTGAATCATCGATCAACCCGGAGTCCCGAAGATGCCGACCGCACCGTTTCATTATCAGCCCATGTTCGAACTCGGAGCCGACGACACGGAGTATCGTCTTCTCACGAAAGAACACGTTTCCGTGCAGCAGTTCAACGGCCAGGACGTGCTGGCTGTCGAGCCGGAAGCGCTGACGCTGCTCGCGTCACAGGCGTTTCACGACATCAACTTCTTCCTGCGTCCCGCGCACCTGAAGCAGGTCGCTGCGATCCTCGACGACCCGGAAGCATCCGACAATGATCGGATGGTCGCCCTGACGATGCTCAAGAACGCCGACGTCGCGAGCGCGGGCGTCCTGCCGTTCTGCCAGGACACGGGAACGGCCATCGTTCACGGAAAGAAGGGCCACGCCGTCTGGTCAACCGGTGACGAAGCGGCGCTCTCGCAGGGTGTCTACAACGCCTATGCCGAAAACAATCTGCGGTACTCGCAGAACGCTCCGCTGACGATGTGGGACGAGAAGAACACGAACTGCAACCTGCCCGCGCAGATCGATCTCGGGGCCGTCGACGGTGATGCCTACAAGTTTCTGTTCATCGCCAAAGGCGGCGGGTCGGCGAACAAGTCGTATCTCTACCAGGAAACTCGGGCCGTTCTGAATCCCAAAGCACTCGTCGAATTCCTGACCGAGAAGATGGCGTCGCTCGGCACCGCCGCCTGCCCGCCATATCACCTGACGTTCGTCATTGGCGGCACCTCCGCCGAAACAACGATGAAGACCGTCAAGCTCGCCTCCACCAAGTACTACGACCACCTGCCGACGACCGGCAACGAGCATGGCCGAGCCTTCCGCGACGTCGAACTCGAAGCCCAGATGCTGGACGTCGCCCGCAACTGCGGCATCGGCGCCCAGTTCGGCGGAAAGTATTTCGCGCTGGATGTGCGCATCGTCCGGCTGCCTCGTCACGGAGCGTCGCTGCCGATCGGGATCGGCGTCTCGTGCAGCGCGGACCGGCAGGCGAAAGGCAAGATCACGAAAGACGGTGTTTTCATCGAGCAGCTCGAATTTGAACCGCTGAAGTACATCCCCGAAGAATTGCGGCATCGCAAGGACGAAAGTGCCGTCCGCATCGACCTCAACCGTCCGATGCCCGAACTGCTGGCCGAGCTGACTCAGTACCCGACCACCACGCGGCTGATGCTCAGCGGCCCGATCATCGTCGCCCGCGACATCGCTCACGCAAAACTGCGCGAGCGACTCGAGTCCGACCAGCCGTTGCCCGACTACTTCAAGCAGCACCCGGTCTACTACGCCGGCCCGGCCAAGAAGCCCGAAGGCCTGCCGAGCGGCTCATTCGGACCAACCACAGCCGGACGCATGGACGCCTACGTCGACCTGTTCCAGGAGGCCGGCGGCAGCATGGTAATGATCGCGAAAGGCAATCGCGGCAAGGGCGTCACCGAATCCTGCCACAAGCACGGCGGCTTCTACCTCGGCAGCATCGGAGGCCCCGCGGCCATCCTGGCGAAGGAAAACATCCGCAAAGTCGACGTCGTCGAGTTTCCCGAACTGGGCATGGAAGCCATCTGGAAAATCGAAGTCGAAGATTTTCCAGCGTTCATCCTGGTCGACGATAAAGGCAACGACTTCTTCGAAACCGTCGGCCCCGGCTGCGCCCATTGACGGTGGTCATTGCAGCCGCCGAAGCCAAACCGCAACGCGGTTTCACAACATAGTCGCTGGGGTCGCGGCGCAGCCGCGCACGCCAGGATCAGAAGACACAAGCCACAACAACCCTGAAAGGGTTGAACACTTTTCGCCTCGGCTTGTGGAACCCCTTCAGGGTTCGGGTGATTTGTGACTCGTCACCCGGGGTGGCGCGGCTGCGCCGCTGTCCCCGAGCTATCTTCTTTGACCCCGTTGGGCAACGCCGTTAAGGATTCTTGCGCTGGAGAAACCGGGATATCGGAAAAATGGGGAATGTGAAACAAGCCAGACTCCCGCATGTGGTGTGCGGGCTGAGAATGATCCGGCCCAGGAGGGAGTCTGGCGATGTCACGGTGGCGATGTCACGGAAGTTACAGACGGAAACAGTCGGCGGCGAGACCGGCAACCCTGCAAAGTTCACTTACGGAAAACTGCTGAAGAAGGCCT
>Ga0209578_10003495_pt1 | contig 11892 bp, 8 predicted proteins | sample tdAd472_FD_187127 | JGI IMG/M metagenome (GOLD analysis project Ga0209578, IMG submission 187127) | Marine sediment microbial communities from the Atlantic coast under amendment with organic carbon and nitrate - tdAd47.2 (SPAdes)... | ecosystem: Environmental > Aquatic > Marine > Coastal >...
CAGCACCTGGTCGCGAAACACGGTTAGCACGGGGTCAATTTTCTTTTCGGCGCGCTGCATGGCGCTTAATAGCTGTTTGTATTTTTGTTGGGTGGTGCGCAGCTTCTGTTCACTGCTGTTGCGTAAGCTTTTGTTGGTGTAAATATCCAGCTCACTTTTCCACTCATCAAACAGTGCTTCGGCCACGTTTTCCACGGCGGCGATGCGGTCATGCACCGCTTCAGCGGCCTCCTCGCTCTGTTCAAATTCATCGTTCAGGCGGTTATAGACCACTTCGAGATCGCCGCCGTCGAAATTGGTCAGGGCGCTGAACTCAGCGAGTGCCGATTTAAATTGTTCTTTCGCCTCCTGCTGACTATCGCGGGCCTCTTCGACCCGGTCGGCGAGGATATCGCGCTTGTGGATGCCGAGCTTTTCCATGGTGCCGTAATAGGCGGTCTGGCAACCGGTGAGTGTGACCAGAAAAACGCAGAGTACCGGAAGTGCGAAAAGCCGCAGTTGAAGCATATTGGGAAGTCCTGTTGTTGAGGGTTAATTCCGCGGAACGCCGGTCGATGGCGTCGGCAGGTCACTGTCGGGAGAACACCTTTTTCAGTAAATCGGTGGTTCTTGCTGCCGGGTTCTCACGAATGCGTTTTTCTTCCAGAGCGATATAGGTGAACAGGCCATCCAGCGCCTGGTTGGTTACATATTGATCGATATCCAGTGCGTCTTCGGGCACGTAGCCACTTAACAGCGGGTTGTTCAACAGGGGTGCAGCCTGGGAAACGAGATTTTTATAGGCGGCAGTCACGCCAAACTGATTGGTGGCTTTTTCAATCACTGGCTGAAATTTTGCGGCCAGACTGTCGCCGGCAACCTTTCGAAAATACTGGGTGGCCGCATCGTCCGGCCCCTTAATGATGTTGGATGCATCGTCAACCGACATCTGCCGGATTGCATCGCCCAACAACTCGGCGGCTTCCGGAACCGCCTGTTCTGCCGCGTGGTTCATGGTGCTGATGAACTGATCGGCATAGTCGCCCTGGCCGACGCCGCGGGCTGTTTTCTCCACCATCGTCAGCGATTCCGGCATCGGAATTTTCACCCGCGCATCACCCATAAAACCGTCTTTTTGGCCGAGGGCTTTGATCGACGACTCGACTCCGTTGGCAAGCGCCTGCTTCAGCCCCTCGGTTATTTCGTTGTTGCTGAGCTGCGACAGGGCCGCCTGGGAGACCTCTTCATTGGTAGATAACTCTTCTACGGTGCTTTTTAAAAAATCCTGCCAGCCAGCGTGAACTGTAGTGCCGAGCGCCATCGCAAGAACAGCGCCAGAGGTAATAATCGTGGTTTTGTTACTCATCTGTCTGATTCCTATTGGGAATGTTTGACTATCTGTTTTGCGATCTTCTGATACTTTAACTCGAACATTAATCCGGAGAAGGAAAATGCGTGCAGAACAGATTGATCAGGTCACCATTAATGTGAAAAACCTTGAAGAGAGTGTGAAGCTCTTTTCAGAAGTGCTGGGCATCAATTTTGGTGATCCTATCGAGGCCAGAGTAGCTGGCCATGATGTGCGTTTCGCTTTTAGCACCATGGGTATTGGGCTGGCGCAGCAGGACCCGCCTGAGGAGGGGTTTCGCGCGCTGGGGATAAAAGTGGACGATGTCGATGAAATGAAACAGCAGATGGATGCTCGCGGGCATGAGCCACTGTCTCATATTGAGGCCCCGCTAAAGGAACTGCAGTACATGATCGGCGGGGTGCGGTTTAATTTTGGTGAATACCCGGGGGCGCCGCTACCCAACCGTCCACTCTCTTTGCTGCTGGAGCGCGAGGGAATTCTGTAAATTCAACGGGTGGATGAGGCCGGATTAATCCTGTGCTATCCGCCGGTTCCGCCCCCCCCGGGGGTCTCGATGCGAAGTCGGGCCCCGGCGGGGAGCTCAAATACGCCACTGCCGGGTAAGGGTTGCTGATTGCCATCCTGCACCAGCAGGTTGCGGCCAGGTTGACCGTTGCCGCCGCCATGCAGACCGAAGGGCTGGGTTAAGCGGCGTTCGGTTAACAGGGTGGCGGTGACCGGTGCAATCATTTCAAATTCTCTTACCAGTCCATCGCCACCGGGTTGAGCGCCATGGCCACCGGAACCGCGGCGGATGGAATATTCCCGCAGGCGCACGCCGGGGAAACGCTGTTCCAGCACTTCCGGGTCGGTGATGCGAGTATTGGTCATGTGTACCTGCACGGCGCTGGCACCGGCGTGGTCGCGGGTGGCACCGCTGCCGCCGCCGAGGGTTTCGTAATACTGGGCGTCGCCGCGCTCCTGCTGCCAGCCAAATATCAGGTTGTTCATGGTGCCCTGAGACGCGGCTGCTACCCCGAAAGCGCCGAGCAATACATCGACAATGCGCTGGCTGGTCTCCACATTGCCGCCGACTACGGCGGCATCGGCGGCGGGGTTTACGATCGAGTTTTCCGGCAGGGTAATGGAGACATTACGCAGGCAGCCTTCGTTGAGCGGTATGTCGCTGTCGATGAGCGTGCGCAGCACGTACATAACCGCCGCACGTACCACGGCCACCGGTGCGTTGAGACTGCCTTTGTCCGGCGGGCCGCACTCGCTGAAGTCGAATTCGGCGGTGACGGGTGCCTGTTCCGCGCCAGAATGGTCCAGATTGATAGTGACCGCGATGGCGATGCCATTATCGAGTTGATCAGCCCGGCGGAGTTGCAGGGACTGGCGTTCGCCCAGCAGTTTTTTGAGGGCCTGATCAATAGCCCAGGCGGCGTTGTCCTGAATAAACCCCATGTAGCGAATGACCTCGTCAGCGCCCTGTTCTGCGACCAGGCGCTGTAATTCACGCTGGCCCAGCTGGTTGGCGGCGATCTGGGCGCGCAGGTCGGCGAATCGCTCATCGATATTGCGCGCTGGCCAGGGGCCACCGGTGAGGTGATCATGAATGGCGGTGGCTAAAAATTCGCCATTCTTCACCAGCTGAAAACCGTTGAACAGGATGCCCTCTTCACTCAGGATGCTGGAAAAGGGTGCCATGGAACCGGGAGTAGTGCCGCCGATGTCGGCGTGATGGCCGCGGCTGGCAACAAAAAACTGAGGGGACTCCTCGCCGTTTAAATAAACCGGCGTGATCACGGTGATATCGGGCAGATGGGAGCCACCAAAAGCGGGGTGATTGCTGGCGTAAACTCCGCCGGGTTCCAGAGGGTGCTGGGCAATGAGTGCTTTGATGGTGGCACCCATGGCTCCCAGGTGTACTGGAATGTGCGGAGCGTTAGCCACCAGATTGCCATCGTGATCGAACAGGGCGCAGGAGAAATCCAGCCGTTCTTTCATGTTCACCGAATGGGCGGTTTTTTGCAGCGTAACCCCCATCTGCTCGGCGATACCCATAAACCGGTGGTGGTATATCTCCAGGGTGATTGGGTCGAGTTTCGCGGCCAGCGACCGGTTGGCCGGTTGCGACCTTGGCGATTGTGATCGGCGGGTCAGGGTAATGCCGTGGCTGGCATCGCCACTGGCTTCAAACTGGTCATCAATTAACAAGGTGAACTGGTCGGAGATAAGCAGCGCCGGGGTGGGCAACGGTCGGTCAGGTGTGACTGCCTGCAGGGCAATGCAGGGCAGGGTTTGCCATCGCCCATTTAGGTAGACCTGCGTTTTTGGGGGTATTTCAAAGGGGTAGGGGTTCTGGTGAAGTCCGGCAGCGGATAGCTGGCCCCGGTGTGCCCCAGTCGCTGACTGGCTCATCTCGACCCGAATATTGACCAGTTCCAGTGAGTCGGTGGCGACGCTGTAACCATACAGCTGGGTAAACAACTCGGCGAATCGGGTGCAGCAGGTAGCGTAATCTGCCCGCTCCAGGGTCAGGTAACTGTCGCTGCCCTGAGGGCGCAGATCGAGCAGGTCGGTACGTTCTGGCTCGGATTGGTCCAGGTTGGACAGCGGGCGCAGTTCCGCCGCCAGCTGGTCGAACTGATCATTAACCTGGCGGAGCGACTCTTCATTAAACGGCTGTAACAGGCTACGTTCGCCCTGGTGTCGGCGCGGGGCGATGGCAATGCCCCAGGCGGAATAAATACCGGCCAGCGGATGGATCAGCAACCTGTCGATGCCGAGAATGGTCGCCAGTTCCCCCGCGTGCAGGCCACCAGCGCCGCCAAAGCTCACCAGCGCATGGTCACGCAGGTCATAGCCACGGGCAACGGAAATGCTGCGAATCGGTTTGGCCATCTGCTGGTTGGCAATTTGCAGGTAGCCGAGGGCGACCTGCTCCACTGACAGCGTGCTGCCAGTGGCCTCGTTGATGGCGTCGGTTCGGAGTTTAAGCGCCTGCCGGGACGCGTCGGCATCAATACCGCTCTGATGGTCAGGGCCAAATTGCCGGGGAAAGGTAACCTGCAATAATCGGCCGAGCACCAGGTTGGCGTCGGTAATGGTCAGAGGCCCCCCCTGGCCGTAACAGACCGGGCCGGGGTCGGCCCCTGCAGATTCCGGCCCGACGGTCATGCGCTGACCATCAAAGCCAAGAATGGAGCCGCCGCCAGCGGCCACCGTCTCTATCTGCAACATGTTGGCGTGGTAGGCGATGCCGGCGGTGGTGACTTCGTGGCGGTACTCAAATTGTCCGCCGTACCGGCAAACGTCGGTGGAGGTGCCGCCCATGTCAAAACCGATCAGCTGGGGATGCTGCTCTGCGAGTTGAGCCACCGCCACCACGCCGCCGGCCGGCCCGGAAAGTACGGCCTCTTTGCCGGTGAAACCGGTGGTATCGGTCAGGCCACCGCTGCTCTGCATGAACTCCAGCGGAACAGCGCCTAACGCCTGTTGCAGCTGGTTTACATAACGCAGTAGTACGGGACTTAAGTAAGCATCCACCAGCGTGGTTTGTGCCCGGTTGACGAGCTTAATTAACCGCATGCAATGGTGGGACAGGGAGATTTGCGTAAAGCCTGCTTGCGCTGCGAGGGCACCAACGCGCAGTTCGTGAACCGGATTTATCCAGCTATGCATCAGCGCGACGGCGATGGCCCGGATACCCGCTGCCTGCCATTTCTCCAGCTGGTCGATAACCGGCTGCTCATCCAGCGGGGTGAGGAGGTTGCCGTTGGCATCGAGCCGTTCGGTCACCTCGCCCACCTGCTGGTAGAGCTGGTCGGGCTTTTCGATCGCCAGGGCGAAAATATCAGGGCGGCTCTGATTGCCGATTTCCAGCAGGTCGCCAAACCCCCCGGTGATCAGCAGGGCGGTGGATTCGCCCTTGCGCTCGAGCAGGGCGTTGGTAGCGACCGTGGTGCCGATGCGCAGGGTGGCGATTCTCTCGGCCGGAATCGATTGCTCGGCGGTGAGTTTGAGCATTTGCCGGATGCCCGCAACCACGGCGTCGTCGTAGGCCGGTGAGAGGGAGCGTAGTTTGCGGGTATGAATCTGGCGTTGTGGATCAATGCCGATCAGGTCGGTAAAGGTGCCGCCCCGGTCGGCGGCAAATAGCCAGCTGTTTGGCATGGGTGAAACCTTTAAACGGTTTGGGAAATACGGCTGAAATGCGGCGAACAGGATCGATTATGTTACCGATCTTTTGTCACCTGCTAAAAAAGTGTTTTGCGACGGTGAACCTTTGTATATTGGTAAACGGAGTTTTTCTGGAGAGGGGGAAGATAACCATGAACACACCGAGTCAGGAATTACCGCAGATGCGGGTGACCACCCCGGTGCCGGATATGGGCAGCGGGCCTATCCCGGTCGAGCCTTACATCAGCCCGGAGTTTTTCGAGCAGGAACGGGAAAAAATTTTCAAGCGCGCCTGGCTGCAGGTGTTGCGTGTGGAAGAAATACCCCTTGCCGGAGATTACCAGCTGATTGATTTGCCGGTGCTAAACATAGCGGTGATTGTGGTCCGTGGTCAGGATAATCAGGTTCGGGCGTTCCATAACATCTGCACTCATCGAGGTAACTCGGTGACTTTGCAGGAAAAGGGCAATGCCCGCACATTTGTTTGCGGTTATCACGGCTGGGTGTTTAACCTGGATGGCAGTCTACGCGCGCGGCCAGGGGAGGAGTACTTCAGCGACGATACGGAGAAATGCGATCTAGGCCTGCTACCGCTAGCCTGTGATGTCTGGAACGGTTTTGTGTTCATCAATTACCAACCCGAACCGGCCGTGGGACTGCTGGATTTTCTTGGTGAGATTGGCCGTGACATGGAAGGTTTTCCTTTCGGTGAGCTGAGCCATATTGCTCGCTACCGGGCGCGGGTCAAGGTTAACTGGAAGGCGTTTACCGATGCCTTCCGCGAGGGGTACCACGTTGCTATGGTGCACGGGCAGTCGATTCCCGATTCGATGAATTCGCCGACTAATCCCCAGGGTGTACCGGTATCAGCGCGGCTATTTGGCTCGCATTATTCGATGTCGACCTGGGCTAATCCGGAACACCAGCCCACCCCGTCCGAGGCGCTGGCCTGGAAACTCGGCATGACCTTCTCGCCCGGGGAACAGCTTGATCTGGGCGGGGTCAATCCTAGCGGAGATGACATCTGGTGGTTTGATATGAATATGGTCTTCCCCAATTTTTTTGCGGCACTGGGGCCGGGTTGGGTATTTACCTATCACTTCTGGCCACGGTCAGTGGATGAAACCGACTGGACCATGAATATTTACCAGATGGAGGCCGAGGATTACGGCCAGCGTATCGCGCAGGAGCACACCAAGGTGTTGTTGCGCGACTTGCTTTATGAAGATCTGAGTACGCTGGAATCGACCCAGAAAGGCATGTCATCCGGGGTGCTTAAGCAGCTCCATATCAGCGATGGCCTGGAGCTTGCGGTGCGGCAGCAACAGTGGGTGGTGCAGCAGTGGGTGAATGGCGATGGCGATCCGGGCCAGATTTGATTACCGGCCCAGCCAGTTCCCCGATCCTGAACGGAGATTAGCGAGATGAACCAGAAACTACCCAGCCAGTTTGCAGCGTTTGAATCCCTTGCCGTGGTCTGGGCCTGCGCGACTGAACGGGAGCGCCATACCCTCAGGTTGACCAGCGAATTTGAGCAACTTAAGCAGCTTTACGATGCCGTATTGCCAGAACTGGAGCAAATTGTTGCTTACCTCAACCAGTTTCCGATGGGCCAGTTGCCGGAGCAGGAACAGAACTTACTTTACCTGGCGCTGTCATGCATGGAGGTGACCCTGGCGGTAGAGGCTCACGGTCAGACGACCGTGCCTGGCGGATTCGACCCGGCCCGGTTTGAAGTGGATTTTTAGTGGCAGTTTCAAGGGTGTTTCTCAGTGTCCGCGCCCATACCAGAGAAAGGCCTGCAGACCTTACGCGCAGTGGAATTTATCTGCCCCGGCCATCGGGCATTTGGGGGGTATAATCGCTGCCCCGAAAAGCGATTATTGAGGAGGTTTTCCCTTAGTGAACCAGCCCGAATCTGTCACTGATACGCCATTTGAAAAGTTACGTAGCGAGCCGGTCTCGGCGCTCAACCTGACCGTTGAAGAGTACCGCCACCGGGTTACCGGGGCGCGTCACTTTCATCTCGCGGCGGAGGATGATAACAACGTTTTTCTGGTGGCTTTTCTGACGGTGCCGCAGGATTCAACCGGCGTGGCGCACATTCTTGAGCACACCGCACTGTGCGGCAGTGAGCGCTTTCCGGTGCGTGATCCCTTTTTTCTAATGCTGCGCCGTTCACTGAACACCTTCATGAACGCCATGACCTCCAGTGACTGGACGGCCTACCCGTTTGCCAGTCGCAATCGTAAGGATTTTCAGAACCTGCTTGAGGTGTATCTCGACGCGGCTTTTTTCCCCAAGCTGGATGAGCTGGATTTCCTCCAGGAAGGCCACCGGGTTGAGTTTGAAAAAAATGATTCAGGTGATGATGAACTGGTCTATAAGGGGGTGGTGTTCAATGAGATGAAGGGGGCGATGAGCTCGCCAGTCTCCACCCTCTGGCAGAATCTGGCCAAACATCTGTTCCCGACTACCACCTACCACTACAACAGCGGCGGTGACCCTGAGGTGATCCCGGATCTCACCTGGGAACAGTTAAAAGCCTTTCACAGTCGCCATTACCACCCCAGCAATGCGGTGTTTTTTACCTACGGTGATATTCCGGCTGAGCAGCATCAGGCGGAGTTTGAGCAGCGTGTGCTGACTCAGTTTGACCATCTCGATGTGGATTTTAGTGTGCCAGACGAGCAGCGCTATGCGGCTCCAGTCGCAGTCACTGAAACCTACGCCCTCGATCCACAGGAAGATGGGGCGCGTAAAGCCCATCTGGTGGTGGGCTGGTTACTGGGACCAATGGTGGATGTCCAGGCGGCCCTGCGTGCCCATCTGTTGAGTCAGGTGCTGCTGGATAACAGTGCCTCGCCGCTGCGTCAGGCGCTGGAGACCAGCGATCTCGGTGCGGCGCCGTCGCCCCTGTGTGGGCTCGATGACTCGTCCAAGGAGATGATCTTCGTCTGCGGCATGGAAGGTAGTGAGGCCGAAGACGCAGCCGCCATCGAAGCGTTGATTCTGGAGGCCCTGACCCGTGTCGCGGATGAAGGGGTGCCCCAGGAGCAGGTAGAGGCGATGCTGCATCAGCTTGAATTAAGCCGTAAAGAGGTGGGCGGCGATCGCTATCCCTATGGTCTGCAGCTGGTGTTTAATGCCTTACCGGCGGCTATCCACAACGGTGATGCGGTGGCTGCGCTGGCGCTGGACAGTGCCATCGCGGATTTGCGCAATGATATTGCCGATGATCAGTTTATCCCCCGGCTGGTGCGGGAACTGCTGCTGGACAACCCCCATCGGGTGCGGTTGTCGATGGTGCCTGATCAGGGTTTAGGTGAGGCACGTGAGCAACGAGAAGCCGAGCGGCTGGCGCAGATGCAGAAAACCTTTGGCAGCGTAGAAACCGAACAGGTGAAGCGGCTGACCGATGCACTTGCCAAACGCCAGGCCGAAGAAGATGACGCCGAATTACTGCCCAAAGTGGGTCTGGAGGATGTGGCGGCCGACCTGGTGATTCCGCAGGGATATAGTGAACCGGTCGCTGGCATGCCGGCCACCTGGTTTGATCGACCCACCAACGGACTAGTTTATCAGCAGGTAATTATCGACCTGCCCGCCCTGAACAATGAAGAACTGGACCTGTTGCCGCTGCTGGGTGCCTGTCTGACGGAAGTCGGTAGTGGTGGTCGTGACTACCTGCAAACACAGATGGTTCAGGCGGCGGTGACCGGCGGCGTTTCAGCATCGGCCCGGGTAAATAGTCTGGTGACCAGCACTCAGGTGGCGAAGGGGATTTTTGTGCTTTCCGGCAAAAGTCTGGTGCGTAATCAGGGTGCATTGGCGCAACTGCTTGAAGAGATACTGGAAACTGCCCGGTTTGATGAGCAGGAGCGGGTGCGGGAACTGATTTCGCAGATTCGAGTGGCCGAAGAGAACAGCATTACTGGTTCCGGCCATAGTCTGGCGATGTCGGCCGCCAGTGCTGGCATGGGGCCATCGGCGGCGATTTCTCACCGCTGGAACGGCCTGGAAGGTATTCGGCAGATTAAAGCGCTGGACCAGAACTTGAACGATAAAGCGGCGTTAAGTCGCTTATGCGAGCAGTTTCAGTCGTTACTGGCCCGGCTGGCCAAGTCGCCGCGTCAGCTGCTGATCATCAGTGAAGAAGAGTATCAGGCAGAAATAGCGGTCAAACTGGTTGATTGCTGGCAGGGTAAAGCGGTGCCAGGTAATCAGCCCGGACTCGACCTGGCACCGATAGAGCAACGGATACAGCAGGCCTGGACCACCAATACCCAGGTCAATTTTTGTGCCCGAGCTTACGCGACTGTGCCGTCGAATCACGCGGATAGTCCAGCACTGTCAGTTCTGGGTGGATTTTTGCGGAATAATTTTCTGCACACGGCAATTCGCGAAAAAGGCGGCGCCTACGGTGGCGGTGCGAGTTATGACAGTGACAGCGGTGCTTTTAAATTCTTCAGTTATCGGGACCCGCGGCTGGTCGAAACCCTGACGGATTTCGATCAATCAATCGAATGGTTGCTGGCGGGATCGCATGCGGACCGGCTGCTCGAAGAGGCGGTGCTGGGCGTGATTAGTCGGATCGATCAACCCGGTTCACCAGCAGGCGAGGCCAAACAGGCATTTTTTGCCGAGCTGTACGGCCAGACTGCTGAGTTTCGTCGTAAATATCGTAATCAGGTGCTGGCAGTCACTCAGGCAGATCTGCAGAGGGTAGCCGCTGCCTGGTTAATGCCTGAGCGGGCCCACACAGCGGTGCTGACCAGTTCACACCAGCTGGAAAACGCCGATCTCGATCTGGAGATTTGTAATCTCTAGCAATAACGGGAGCTCGCAGGGGGATGTCGGTCGCAGATAGCTCCCGAATGCAGTAAATTATTGCGGTTAGCCGAAGTGGCCGAGACCGCTGGCAGGTTGTTTGAGTAGACCTTTCTGATTTCTTTCAAGAGGATTTAAATCATGGCAATAAACGGTATTTTACGTCCCGGTCACGCGGCTCTTCGTGTGCTGGATATGGAAGCGGCACTACAACATTATGTTGAATGGGTCGGACTGATTGAAACCCAACGCGATGATCAGGGCCGGGTTTATCTGAAAGCCTGGGACGAACATGACGTGTTTAGCATCGTGTTGCGTGAAGCCGATGCGCCGGGTATGGATTTTATGGGCTTCAAGGTTGATAGCGCCGACACGCTCGAGCACTACGCCAAAAAACTGACCGATGCGGGTGTGGCTGTTGAGCGGGTGGCCGAGGGCGACCTGAAGGGATGTGGAGAGCGGGTTCGTTTCCAGATTCCGTCGGGCCATAGCCTGGAGCTTTATGCCAGCAAAGACTATGTGGGTAATGGCCTGCCGAACGTGAACCCGGATGTCTGGCCCGATGGGCTGAAAGGTATGCACCCGAGTCGTTTTGACCACTGTCTGGTAAATGGTGACAGCGTACCGGAGACCGTCGATTTCATGGTCAACCTGCTCGATTTTGATTTGTCCGAGACGATACTGGGGCCCGACGGTGTGGTGACGGGTGCATTCTTCGCCTGCAGTAACAAAGCCCATGATATCGCGGTGATTCATGAAGACTCTAAAAACAAGCTGCACCACGTCAGTTTTCACCTGGAATCCTGGGATGAGATCCGTCACGCCGCCGACATCATGTCGAAAAAGTACATTCCGGTGGAGTACGGCCCTGGACGCCACGGTCTGACCCGCGGTCTCACCATCTACTTCTTTGATCCCTCCGGCAACCGCAACGAAACGTTCCACGGCGGCTACATCCGATACCCGGATCACCCGACTATCATCTGGGATCACACCGAAGTGCCCAAAGGGATTTTCTATTACGGTCACGAGATCGTAGAGAGCTTTGTCAGCTCCAATACTTAAGGGGGCTTTATGTCGTCAACGATTCAACTGACCAATCTGAACTGGGACGCGGCCTTAACGGCGGTTCGCGGGGCTCTTGAAAAAGCGCAGGAGCTTGAAATAGCAATCTGTGCAGTGGTCATGGACCGCGGCGGAAATCAGATCGCTGCCGGACGTGACCCCCGGGCACCGTTTCACTCCCAGGGCATTGCCGCTGACAAGGCCACCACGGCCGCCGGTTTTGGAATGCCGACCAGCCAGTGGTGGGGATTCGTCGAACAGATGAACTCTCCCGGGATCACCGCTGGATTGCCAAACACCGACCGATTGGTCGTGTTTGGTGGCGGTGTACCGGTTTATCAGGGCGCAGAGCTTATTGCCGGCATCGGTGTGTCGGGCGGTAGCGAAGAACAGGATGAAGAGTGTGCTCGGGCGGGACTTGTGCTGGCAGGGCTGGCTGCTGAACCTGGGTAAATTGCCTGGTTTTTAACTCAACACAAAGG
>Ga0209578_10003497_pt1 | contig 11888 bp, 4 predicted proteins | sample tdAd472_FD_187127 | JGI IMG/M metagenome (GOLD analysis project Ga0209578, IMG submission 187127) | Marine sediment microbial communities from the Atlantic coast under amendment with organic carbon and nitrate - tdAd47.2 (SPAdes)... | ecosystem: Environmental > Aquatic > Marine > Coastal >...
GAATGCATGCAGCGCGACATGACTTATTCGGCACCGCTGAAGGTCACATTGCGTCTGATCGTGTTTGATGTGGATGAGGATACCGGCGCGCGGTCGGTCAAGGACATCAAGGAACAGGATGTCTTCATGGGCGACATGCCCCTGATGACCCCGAACGGGACCTTTGTCGTGAACGGCACCGAACGTGTGATCGTCAGCCAGATGCACCGCTCTCCGGGCGTGTTCTTCGACCATGACAAGGGCAAGACCCATTCGTCGGGCAAGCTGCTTTTCACCAGCCGGATCATTCCCTATCGCGGTTCGTGGCTGGATTTCGAATTTGACGCCAAGGACATCGTCTTTGCCCGTATCGACCGTCGCCGCAAGCTGCCGGTTACGACGCTGCTCTATGCGCTGGGCATGGACCAGGAAGGCATCATGGATGCCTATTACGAGACCGTTGAATACAAGCTCAACAAAAAGAAGAAGTCCTGGGCAACGACCTTCTTCCCCGAGCGGATTCGCGGCACCAAGCCGTCCTATGACATCATCGACGCCAAGTCGGGCGAGGTGATCGCCGAGGCCGGTGAAAAGGTCACACCGCGCACCGTCCGGGACCTGATCAAGGATGGCAAGGTCAAGGAAATCTTGGTTCCGTACGAGCAGATCATCGGTCGGTTCTCGGCCAAGGATATCATCAACGAGGAAACCGGTGAGATCTGGATCGAGGCCGGTCAGGAAATCACCCTCGAATACGACAAGGCGGATGAGGTGATCGGCGGCACGCTGAAAACCCTTCTGGACAATGGCGTCACCAAGATTCCGACGCTGGATATCGACAACGTCAATGTCGGCCCCTACATCCGCAACACTATGGCCATGGACAAGAACCTGAACCGCGACACCGCGTTGACGGATATCTACCGTGTCATGCGTCCGGGTGAGCCGCCGACCGTCGAGGCGGCTTCGGCCTTGTTTGACACCTTGTTCTTTGATGGTGAGCGTTATGACCTCTCGGCTGTTGGCCGGGTCAAGATGAACATGCGTCTGGCGCTGGATGCCCCGGACACGCTGCGCATTCTGCGCAACGAAGACATTGTCGCGGTCGTGAAGGCTCTGGTGGATCTGCGTGACGGCAAGGGCGATGTCGACGACATCGACCACCTTGGCAACCGCCGGGTCCGTTCGGTCGGCGAATTGATGGAAAACCAGTACCGTGTCGGTCTGTTGCGCATGGAACGCGCGATCCGCGAGCGGATGTCCTCGGTCGAGATCGACACGATCATGCCGCAGGATCTGATCAACGCGAAACCGGCTGCGGCAGCCGTGCGCGAGTTCTTTGGCTCGTCGCAGCTCAGCCAGTTCATGGACCAGACCAACCCGTTGTCCGAAGTCACCCACAAACGCCGCCTTTCGGCGCTTGGCCCGGGCGGTCTGACCCGCGAACGCGCCGGGTTCGAGGTGCGCGACGTGCACCCGACCCATTACGGCCGGATGTGTCCGATTGAAACGCCGGAAGGCCCGAATATCGGTCTGATCAACTCGCTGGCCTCGTTTGCCCGCGTCAACCGGTACGGCTTCATCGAAACCCCCTATCGCCGGGTGGATAACGGCCAGGTCACCGACGACGTTCAGTACATGTCGGCGACCGAGGAAATGCGTCACACGGTGGCTCAGGCCAACGCGACGCTGGATGAGGATGGCAAATTCGTCAACGATCTGGCCTCGACCCGGAAATCCGGCGAATACATGCTAAGCCCGCCGGAAAACATCGACTATATCGACGTGTCGCCCAAACAGTTGGTGTCGGTCGCGGCCTCGCTCATTCCGTTTCTGGAAAATGACGACGCGAACCGGGCGCTAATGGGCTCGAACATGCAACGTCAGGCGGTTCCGCTGCTGAAGGCCGAAGCGCCTTTCGTCGGCACCGGCATCGAAAGCGTGGTGGCCCGGGATTCCGGGGCGGCCATCGTTGCCAAGCGCGGCGGTGTGATCGACCAGGTCGATGCGATGCGGATCGTTGTCCGTGTCACCGACGATCTGGAACCCGGTGATCCGGGCGTCGACATCTATCGTCTGCGCAAGTTCCAGCGGTCGAACCAGAACACCTGCATCAACCAGCGTCCGCTGGTGAAAGTGGGTGACAAGGTCGTCAAGGGTGAGGTTGTCGCCGACGGCCCCTCGACGGATCTGGGGGAATTGGCGCTGGGCAAGAACACCCTCGTCGCTTTCATGCCCTGGAACGGCTATAATTATGAAGACTCGATCCTGATCTCTGAGCGGATCGTGAAAGACGACGTCTTCACCTCGGTCCATATCGAAGAGTTTGAGGTCGCGGCCCGCGACACCAAGCTTGGCCCGGAAGAGATCACCCGCGATATCCCGAATGTCGGTGAGGAAGCGCTGCGCAACCTCGACGAGGCGGGTATCGTCTATATCGGCGCCGAAGTTGGCCCGGCGGACATTCTGGTCGGCAAGATCACCCCCAAGGGCGAAAGCCCGATGACGCCCGAGGAAAAGCTCCTGCGCGCGATCTTCGGTGAGAAAGCCTCGGATGTCCGGGACACCTCGCTGCGCCTGCCGCCGGGGGATTACGGAACCGTGGTCGAGGTCCGTGTCTTCAACCGTCACGGTGTGGAAAAGGACGAGCGGGCCCTTCAGATCGAGCGGGAAGAGGTCGAACAACTCGCCCGTGACCGCGACGACGAGATGGCCATCCTTGACCGCAACATCTATGCCCGTCTGAAGACGATGTTGTTGGGCAAGATCGCGGTCAAAGGTCCGAAAGGCGTGAAATCCAAATCCGAGATCACGCAGGACCTGCTCGACAGCCTCAGCCGTGGTCAGTGGTGGCAGCTGGCGCTGGGCGACGATGCCGAAGCCGCGTCGGTCGAAGCGCTGAATGCTCAGTATGAGCTTCAGAAAAAGGCGCTGGATGCCCGCTTTGAGGACAAGGTCGAAAAGGTCCGCCGCGGCGACGATCTGATGCCGGGTGTGATGAAGATGGTCAAAGTCTTCATCGCGGTGAAGCGCAAGCTTCAGCCGGGCGACAAGATGGCTGGCCGTCACGGCAACAAAGGTGTGATTTCGCGCGTTGTGCCGGAAGAGGACATGCCGTTCCTCGCCGATGGCACGCCGGTCGATTTCTGCCTGAACCCGCTTGGCGTTCCCAGCCGGATGAATGTCGGTCAGATCCTTGAAACCCACATGGGTTGGGCCGCACGCGGTCTGGGCAAATCGATTGACGAGTCGCTGAAAGAGTACCGGCGCTCGGGTGATATGACCCCGGTCCAGGAGGCGATGAAAATCGCCTATGGCGAAGACCTTTACAACGAGGTTTTCACCGAGATGGACCAGAACGAATTCCTGGAAGCAGCCGGCAATGTCACCAATGGCGTGCCGATCGCGACCCCGGTCTTCGACGGCGCGAAAGAGGCTGATGTCAACGATGCGCTGGAACGCGCGGGCTTTGAAACCTCGGGTCAGTCGATCCTGTTTGACGGTCGCACCGGCGAACAGTTCAGCCGCCCGGTGACAGTCGGGATGAAATATATCCTGAAACTGCATCACCTGGTTGACGACAAGATCCACGCCCGCTCGACCGGCCCCTACAGCCTCGTCACCCAGCAGCCGCTTGGTGGTAAGGCCCAGTTTGGCGGTCAGCGCTTCGGTGAGATGGAGGTCTGGGCCCTCGAAGCCTACGGCGCCGCTTACACCCTGCAGGAAATGCTGACGGTGAAATCGGACGACGTGGCAGGCCGGACCAAGGTCTATGAAAGCATCGTCAAGGGTGAGGACAATTTCGAAGCCGGCGTCCCGGAATCGTTCAACGTTCTTGTCAAAGAAATCCGCTCGCTCGGCCTCAATGTCGAGCTTCTGGACGCGGAGAACGAGTGAGGCGTTCGCGCCTCGCTCTTTCGAAATCGAGATTAGGAGTTCAAGATGAACCAGGAAATCACGAATAACCCCTTCGCTCCGGTCCAGGCCCCGAAGACCTTTGACGAAATCCGCATTTCTCTGGCCTCGCCAGAGCGGATTCTGTCCTGGTCCTACGGCGAGATCAAAAAGCCGGAAACCATCAACTACCGGACCTTCAAGCCCGAGCGCGACGGCCTGTTCTGCGCCCGTATCTTTGGCCCGATCAAAGATTACGAATGTCTCTGCGGCAAATATAAGCGGATGAAGTATCGCGGGGTTACCTGCGAGAAATGCGGCGTCGAGGTGACGCTGCAAAAGGTCCGTCGTGAACGCATGGGCCATATCGAACTGGCCTCGCCGGTCGCGCATATCTGGTTCCTGAAATCGCTGCCCAGCCGCATCGGCCTGATGCTGGATATGACCCTTCGGGATCTTGAGCGGATTCTGTATTTCGAACAATATGTTGTGATCGAACCGGGTCTGACCGACCTGACCCACGGCCAGCTTATGACCGAGGAAGAGTTCCTGGATGCCGAGGACGCTTATGGCGCCGACGCGTTCAACGCCGGGATCGGCGCCGAAGCCATCCGCGAGATGCTGTCCCAGATCGACCTCGAAGCCGAAGCAGAACAGCTGCGCGCCGATCTGGCCGAGGCAACCGGCGAATTGAAGCCGAAGAAGATCATCAAACGTCTGAAAGTCGTGGAATCCTTCCTGGAATCGGGCAACCGGCCGGAATGGATGGTCATGACGGTCATTCCGGTCATCCCGCCGGAACTCCGTCCGCTGGTGCCGCTGGATGGCGGCCGCTTTGCGACATCAGATCTGAACGACCTTTATCGCCGGGTCATCAACCGGAACAACCGTCTGAAGCGCCTGATCGAATTGCGCGCGCCGGATATCATCGTCCGCAACGAAAAGCGGATGTTGCAGGAATCGGTCGATGCGCTGTTTGACAATGGCCGCCGCGGCCGGGTGATCACCGGGTCCAACAAGCGTCCCTTGAAATCCTTGTCTGACATGCTGAAAGGCAAGCAGGGCCGTTTCCGCCAGAACCTTCTCGGCAAACGCGTCGACTTCTCGGGCCGCTCGGTCATCGTGACCGGGCCGGAGCTGAAGCTGCATCAATGCGGCCTGCCGAAGAAGATGGCGCTGGAGCTGTTCAAGCCGTTCATCTATTCCCGGCTGGAGGCCAAAGGTCTGTCTTCGACCGTCAAACAAGCCAAGAAGATCGTCGAGAAAGAGCGTCCCGAAGTCTGGGATATCCTTGACGAGGTGATCCGCGAGCACCCGGTTCTTCTGAACCGTGCGCCGACCTTGCACCGTCTTGGCATTCAGGCTTTTGAGCCCACGTTGATCGAAGGCAAGGCAATCCAGCTTCACCCGCTGGTCTGTTCGGCCTTTAACGCCGACTTTGACGGCGACCAGATGGCCGTGCACGTCCCGCTGAGCCTTGAGGCACAGTTGGAAGCCCGCGTTCTGATGATGTCGACGAACAACGTTCTGTCGCCTGCCAACGGCAAACCGATCATCGTTCCTTCGCAGGACATGATCCTTGGTCTCTACTATATCACGCTGGAGCGTGAGGGCCAAAAAGGCGAGGGGATGTCCTTTTCGTCGATCGAAGAGGTGAACCACGCGCTGGAAGCCGGCATTGTGCATCTGCACTCGAAAATCACCTGCCGTGTGCCGCAGGTCGATGAAACCGGCAACACTGTCTATATCCGCTATGAAACCACGCCGGGCCGGGTTCGGCTGGGCGCGCTTCTGCCGCAAAACTTCAAGGCGCCGTTCGATATCGTGAACCGCCTGTTGCGGAAGAAAGAGGTGGGTGAGGTGATCGACACCGTCTACCGCTATTGCGGTCAGAAGGAATCGGTTATTTTCTGCGACCAGATCATGACCATGGGCTTCCGCGAGGCGTTCAAGGCCGGGATTTCCTTCGGCAAGGACGACATGGTGATCCCGGACAGCAAATGGACCATCGTGAACGCAACCCGCGATCAGGTGAAAGAATTCGAACAGCAATATATGGACGGTCTGATCACTCAGGGCGAGAAATATAACAAGGTTGTCGATGCCTGGTCGAAATGCTCGGATGTCGTGGCCGATGCGATGATGTCGGAAATCTCAGCCATGAAGCGGGACGATGCCGGGGCCGAAATGGAACCGAACTCGGTTTACATGATGGCGCATTCCGGCGCGCGGGGTTCGCCGGCGCAGATGAAGCAGCTGGGCGGTATGCGCGGTCTGATGGCCAAGCCGTCGGGCGAGATCATCGAAACGCCGATCATCTCGAACTTTAAGGAAGGTCTGACCGTTCTCGAGTATTTCAACTCGACCCACGGGGCCCGTAAGGGTCTGGCCGATACCGCGCTGAAAACCGCGAACTCGGGCTATCTGACCCGGCGTCTGGTGGATGTCGCTCAGGATTGTATCGTGCGCCAGGACGATTGTGGCACCGACCGCCGGATCACCGCCCGCGCGGCGATCAATGACGGTGAGGTTGTCGCCTCGCTGAGCGAGCGTCTGTTGGGCCGCGTTTGTGGTGAAGATGTCGTCAAGCCCGGCACAGATGAAGTTCTGGCCAGGGACGGCGATCTCATCGACGAGCGGATGGCGGATATGATCGACACTGCCGGGGTTCCGACGGTTCTGATCCGCTCACCCCTGACCTGTGAAGCCGAAGAAGGTGTCTGCGCCCAATGTTACGGTCGTGACCTGGCCCGCGGCACCAAGGTCAATATCGGCGAGGCTGTCGGCATCATTGCCGCGCAGTCAATCGGCGAGCCGGGCACTCAGCTGACGATGCGGACCTTCCACATCGGCGGCATTGCCCAGGGTGGCCAGCAATCCTTCCAGGAGGCCGGTCAGGCCGGTACGATCGCCTTTAGGGGTGAGAACACGCTGACCAATGCCGAAGGTGACACCATTGTCATGGCCCGGAACATGGAACTGGTGATCTCGGGCGACGGCGATGTCGAACTGGCCTCTCACAAGATGGGTTATGGCTCGCGTCTTCTGGTCAAGGATGGCCAGACAGTCGAGCGCGGCGACAAATTGTTCGAATGGGATCCCTATACCCTGCCGATCATCGCTGGCTCTGATGGGGTTGCGAAATTCGTCGATCTGACGGCGGGGATCTCGATCCGCGACGAAACCGACGATGCGACCGGTATTTCCCAGAAGATCGTGACCGACTGGCGTGCAGCGCCCAAAGGCAACGAACTGAAACCGGAAATCATCGTGATGGACCCTGAAACCGGGGAACCGGTGCGCCAGAAGAACGGCAACCCGGAAACCCACGCCATGTCGGTCGACGCCATTCTGTCGGTCGAAGATGGTCAGGATATCCGTGCTGGCGACGTGCTGGCCCGGATCCCGCGCGAAGGTGCCAAGACCAAGGACATCACCGGCGGCCTGCCGCGTGTGGCCGAATTGTTCGAGGCCCGTCGTCCCAAGGACCACGCCATCATCGCCGAGGCCGATGGCTATGTCCGCTACGGGCGCGACTACAAGAACAAGCGGCGCATCTCGATCGAACCGGCCGATGAGGATATGGAAACGATCGAGTACATGGTGCCCAAGGGCAAGCACATCCCGGTTCAGGAAGGTGACTTCATCCAGAAGGGTGAATACATCATGGACGGCAACCCCGCCCCCCACGACATCCTGTCGATCATGGGGATCGAGGCGCTGGCCGATTACCTGATCGACGAGGTGCAGGACGTCTATCGTCTGCAGGGCGTGAAGATCAACGACAAGCATATCGAAGTGATCGTTCGCCAGATGCTGCAAAAATGGGAGATCTCGGAATCCGGCGGGTCCACCCTTCTGAAGGGGGAACATGTCGACAAGGCCGAGTTCGATGCAGCCAATGCCAAGGCGATTGCCAATGGGATGGAACCGGCCAAGGGCGGTCCGATCCTGCTGGGGATCACCAAAGCGTCGTTGCAGACACGCTCGTTCATCTCGGCAGCGTCGTTCCAGGAAACGACCCGTGTCCTGACCGAGGCGGCGACACAGGGCAAGCGCGACAAGCTGGTCGGCCTGAAAGAGAACGTCATCGTCGGCCGTCTGATCCCGGCCGGGACCGGCGGCGCCACCCAAAAGGTCCGCCGTGTCGCGCAACAGCGCGATGCCGCCGTGGTCGAACAGCGCCGGGAAGAGGCCGAAGCCGCCGCTGCGCTGATGGCGCCGGAAGCCGACGACCTGGCCGATGCCTTCAACATGGACAGCGATGTCTTTGCCGATGATGCCGGTCTGGTCGAGACCCCGGAAACCGGGTCCGACGAACAGCCCTGATCCAAGCGATCTCGGATGCAAATGAAACCCCCGTCCTAACCGGCGGGGGTTTTGTCTTTTGACACAGGCGACCTCCGGCGCGGGAGCGGCTTCACCGACATCTCGACTTTCGCGCCTGATCAGTCATCGCCGCAAGGGACGATCCCCGTGGAATGACGCGCGTGACGGCAGAGCTCCGTGGCCAGGGCTCAGAAGGGGTCCCGACCCATGGTTTGCGCGCAGCAAATCCCAGCGGCAGGGCGCAATAGGCCGGTTCCTGATAACCCCCTGTTGACAGCCTTCCCGATTCCCCATATACGCGCGCACACTTGCTGCGATTGCGAAAGCGACAGCGGCGGTAAAGCCACAATTTGGGCGGTCAAGATCCTGGTCCTGGACCACGATCCTCTGGAATTCCAACCGCGGCACTTCCCGATTGACCTGGGAAGGATCGCGGTTTTGGCGCGTGTCGCAAGACATTGCGCCTAGATGAGTTTGAAACGGGTAGAACGGGGAAAGCCGAATGCCAACGATCCAACAGCTGATCCGCAAACCGCGGCAGCCGAAAATCAAACGCTCGAAGTCGCAGCACCTCGAGTCTTGCCCGCAAAAGCGCGGCGTTTGCACACGTGTCTATACAACGACGCCAAAGAAGCCGAACTCCGCTATGCGGAAGGTTGCGAAGGTACGCCTGACCAACGGTTATGAGGTGATCAGCTACATCCCCGGTGAAAGCCATAACCTCCAGGAACACTCGGTGGTCCTGATCCGCGGCGGTCGTGTGAAAGACCTTCCGGGTGTCCGTTACCACATCCTGCGCGGTGTGCTGGATACCCAGGGCGTCAAAGACCGTAAGCAGCGTCGTTCGAAATACGGCGCCAAGCGTCCGAAGTAAGGAGAGACCCCTATGTCCCGACGCCATCGCGCCGAAAAACGTGAAATTCTGCCCGACGCCAAATTTGGCGATACGGTGCTGACCAAGTTCATGAACAACCTGATGCTGGACGGCAAGAAATCCGTCGCCGAGCGTATCGTTTACGGTGCGCTGGACAAGGTTGAGGGCAAGCTGAAGCGCGCCCCGATCGAAGTGTTCCACGAAGCACTCGAAAACATCAAACCTTCGGTCGAGGTTCGCTCGCGCCGGGTTGGCGGTGCCACCTATCAGGTGCCCGTTGAAGTGCGCCCCGAGCGCCGCGAAGCCCTGGCAATCCGTTGGTTGATCACCGCCTCGCGCGGTCGCAACGAAAACACCATGGAAGAACGTCTCGCCGGTGAGCTGGTGGACGCTGTTCAGTCGCGCGGCACTGCTGTGAAAAAGCGCGAAGACACCCATAAGATGGCCGACGCGAACAAAGCGTTCAGCCATTATCGCTGGTAAATTCTCAGAGGCACGAGACAGATGGCACGCGAATATCCCCTAAACCTCTACCGGAACTTCGGTATCATGGCCCATATCGACGCAGGCAAAACCACCTGCTCGGAACGGATCCTGTACTACACCGGCAAGTCGCACAATATCGGCGAAGTGCATGACGGCGCCGCCACCATGGACTGGATGGAGCAGGAGCAGGAGCGTGGCATCACAATCACCTCGGCTGCGACGACCACTTTCTGGGAGCGCACCGAAGATGGCGAAACGCCGGAGACGCCCAAGCACCGGATGAACATCATCGACACGCCCGGCCACGTCGACTTCACCATTGAAGTTGAGCGGTCTCTGGCGGTTCTCGATGGTGCGGTTGCCGTTCTTGACGCCAATGCCGGTGTCGAGCCTCAGACCGAAACCGTCTGGCGTCAGGCCGACCGTTATAAGGTCCCGCGGATTGTATTCGTCAACAAGATGGACAAGATCGGCGCGGACTTCTTCAACTGCGTTCACATGATCGAAGACCGCACCGGCGCCACGGCGGTTCCGGTCGGCATTCCGATCGGTGCCGAGACCGAGCTGGAAGGTCTGATCGACCTCGTGACCATGGAAGAATGGCTGTGGCAGGGTGAAGATCTGGGCGCAAGCTGGATCAAGGCTCCGATCCGTGACAGCCTGAAAGATATGGCCGACGAATGGCGCGGCAAGATGATCGAGAACGCCGTCGAAATGGACGACGACGCGATGGAAGCCTATCTTGAGGGCGAAGAGCCTGACGTGCCGACGCTGCGGTCCTTGCTGCGCAAAGGCACCCTGGCGATGGCATTCGTGCCGGTTCTGGGTGGCTCGGCCTTCAAGAACAAAGGTGTCCAGCCGTTGTTGAACGCCGTTATCGACTATCTGCCCAGCCCGCTGGACGTGGTCGATTACATGGGCTTCCGCCCCGGTGACGAGACCGAGACCCGTGATATTCCGCGCCGCGCGGATGACGAGATGCCGTTCTCGGCACTGGCGTTCAAAATCATGAACGACCCGTTCGTCGGCTCGCTGACCTTCACCCGCGTCTATTCGGGCGTCCTGAACAAGGGCGACACGATGCTGAACTCGACCAAAGGCAAGAAAGAGCGTGTCGGTCGGATGATGATGATGCACTCCAACAACCGCGAAGAAATCACCGAAGCCTTTGCCGGTGACATCATCGCGCTTGCGGGTCTGAAGGAAACCACGACCGGTGACACGATCTGTGACGTGAAGGACCCGGTGGTTCTGGAAACCATGACCTTCCCGGATCCGGTGATCGAGATTGCGGTCGAACCGAAGACCAAGAACGACCAGGAAAAAATGTCGCAAGGTCTGGCCCGTCTGGCCGCCGAAGACCCCTCGTTCCGGGTGGAGACCGATCTTGAATCCGGTCAGACCATCATGAAGGGCATGGGCGAACTTCACCTCGATATCCTGGTGGATCGCCTGAAGCGGGAATTCAAGGTCGAGGCCAATATCGGTGCGCCCCAGGTGGCCTATCGTGAGACGGTCAGCCGCGAAGCGGAAATCGACTATACCCACAAGAAACAGTCGGGTGGCTCTGGTCAGTTCGCACGGATCAAAATGGTCATCACGCCGACCGAGCCGGGCGAAGGCTATTCCTTCGAATCGCTCATCGTCGGTGGGTCGGTGCCGAAGGAATATATTCCCGGCGTCGAAAAGGGCATCAACTCGGTCATGGATTCCGGTCCGCTGGCTGGTTTCCCGGTCATCGACTTCAAGGTGAAGCTGATCGACGGTGCCTATCACGATGTGGACTCCAGCGTTCTGGCCTTTGAAATCGCGGCTCGTATGGGCATGCGCGAAGGCATGAAGAAAGCGGGCGCCAAACTGTTGGAACCGATCATGAAGGTCGAAGTGATCACGCCGGAAGAATATACCGGTAACATCATTGGCGATCTCACCTCCCGTCGGGGTCAGGTCTCCGGCCAGGAGGCGCGCGGCAACGCCGTTGCGATCAACTCCAACGTGCCGTTGGCCAATATGTTCGGCTATATCAACAACCTGCGTTCGATGTCCTCGGGCCGTGCCCAGTTCACCATGCAGTTCTCGCATTACGAAGCCGTTCCGCAGAATATCTCGGACGAAATTCAAGCGAAATACGCCTAATCGGGATGGCGGGGTGAACCCCGCCCTACCCACCACACCCGTAGGGCGGGGACCACCCCGCCGCCCAAAAGACTAAAGGAGGCCATCATGGCAAAAGAGAAGTTTGACCGTAGTAAACCGCACTGCAACATCGGCACGATTGGCCATGTTGACCACGGCAAGACGACGCTGACGGCTGCGATCACGAAGC
>Ga0209578_10003499_pt1 | contig 11886 bp, 12 predicted proteins | sample tdAd472_FD_187127 | JGI IMG/M metagenome (GOLD analysis project Ga0209578, IMG submission 187127) | Marine sediment microbial communities from the Atlantic coast under amendment with organic carbon and nitrate - tdAd47.2 (SPAdes)... | ecosystem: Environmental > Aquatic > Marine > Coastal >...
AACTCGCACTGATAAGGCGTGTCATCATTTGGGTGGAATAGTTGCTGGGGCGGCATTCTAAGTAAAAATTTTTGTTAAATAATAGGAGTTCTGGTCATCGTGACAGAAATTATTGATGTTAAAGCAAGAGAAGTTTTGGATTCACGTGGTAACCCCACCATTGAAGCCGATGTCATTTTAGCCAATGGTGTGATCGGCTCGGCCTGCGCGCCTTCGGGCGCTTCCACTGGATCGCGAGAAGCCCTGGAATTAAGGGATAAAGATCCGAAACGCTATGGAGGTAAAGGCGTCTTAACAGCCGTTGCCAATGTGAATACGACCATACGCGAAGCTTTGTTGGGTATGGATGCGACGCAGCAGGCGGAGCTTGATCGCGTGATGATTGATCTGGATGGCACTGAGAATAAGGCTAATCTTGGCGCCAATGCGATTCTGGCTGTGTCGCTCGCTGCTGCCAAGGCCGCAGCTTTAGCGAAGGGTGTCCCTCTTTATGCGCATATTGCGGAGTTGAACGGCACCCCAGGCGTTTATTCCATGCCGGTGCCGATGATGAATATTATTAATGGCGGCGAACATGCTGATAATAATGTTGATATTCAAGAGTTTATGGTGCAGCCGGTGGGTGCATCTAGCTTTGCAGAAGCGCTGCGTTGTGGCGCGGAAATATTTCATGCCTTGGCCTCAGTATTAAAGGCGCGTGGCTTAAGTACTGCGGTCGGCGATGAAGGCGGCTTTGCCCCGAACTTGCCGTCCAATGAAGCGGCGCTTGAAGTCATTCGCGAGGCGGTGGCGCAAGCGGGATATGAGCTGGATAAGGATGTCACCTTGGCGCTGGATTGTGCGGCTTCAGAGTTTTATAAGGAGGGTATGTATCAGCTCAGCGGTGAAGGCAAAAGCTTTGACTCGGCGGGGTTTGCCGATTATCTGGTGGCGTTAAGTCAACGCTATCCCATTGTTTCTATAGAAGATGGTATGGACGAAAGCGACTGGGAAGGTTGGGCCGATCTGACCCAGAAGATGGGTGATCGCGTGCAGTTGGTCGGCGATGATCTATTCGTTACCAACACAAAAATACTGAAGCGCGGTATTGATGAGGGTGTGGCAAACTCTATTCTGATTAAATTCAATCAGATCGGTTCGCTTACTGAAACCCTCGAAGCCATCAAAATGGCCAAAGCGGCAGGTTTCACGGCGGTGATTTCGCACCGCTCCGGTGAAACTGAAGATACGACGATTGCTGATCTGGCGGTGGCGACTTCGGCCGGACAAATTAAAACGGGTTCCCTGTGTCGTTCTGATCGTGTTGCTAAATACAACCGTTTATTACGTATCGAAGAGGAGCTTAATGGTATGGCATCCTATCATGGACGCTCTGAAATCAAAGGGCAGGGATAGTCTCTATTTTTATTCAGAACCCTGAAGGGGTTTGATGATGAAATGGTTCTGGATATTACTAGTGCTTATCTTACTCGGCCTGCAGTATCGCCTGTGGGTCGGAGAAGGTAGCCTGGCCGAATATTGGGGCTTGAAGGATAAAATCGCAGGGCAGCAACAACAAAATCAAAAATTACGTGAGCGCAATGAGCAACTGAAGGCGGAAGTGTTTGACCTGAAACAGGGGATGGAAGCTATTGAAGAACGCTCGAGATATGAGTTGGGCATGATCAAGGAAGGCGAGACTTTTTATCAAATAGTGGAAAAACATACTGACCCAACGGTGCGGACTAGTGACTGACGGGCAAAGCAAAGCAAACGTTGCAACGCGACCTCAGCAAAAATTTTGGATTGTGGTGCCAGCGGCAGGTGTGGGCGCACGGATGTTGGCTGATCGACCAAAACAGTATCTGCCGTTAGTCGGTAAAATGGTATTGGAGCAGACCGTCAGCCGGTTGCTGAAGCATCCGAAAGTTGTAGGTATTGTGCTGGTGCTCGGAGCCGACGATCTATATTGGACTGAATCATATCTCGCTTCTGATCCTCGAATTTACGTCGCTCAAGGTGGCGCGCAAAGATCGCACTCTGTTCTCAATGGCTTGAGCAGGCTCGCGCAAATTATCCCAACCCAGGAATGGGTCATGGTGCACGACGCTGCTCGACCCTGCGTTTCTCATGAGGATTTAGATAGCCTAATCCTCGCTACATTAAACACTAAGGACGGCCTAGTCTTGGGTTCGCCAGTGCGTGACACCATGAAGCAAGCCGATTCCTCTGCTCGGATTTTGGCGACGCTGGATCGAAGCACCCTCTGGCACGCCTTTACGCCACAGGTTTTTCGTTTAGGTGAGTTAGTGGAAGCCTTAACGACCTGTATTGATAAGAATCTACCCGTGACGGATGAAGCCTCCGCGATGGAACATTGTGGTTATCATCCGCAAATGGTGCAGGGCAGTGAACAGAATATTAAAATTACTCGGCCAATGGATTTGATTCTGGCTGAGTTGATTCTCAAGGCCGAGGCTGGGGAGCACTAAAAAATAATGATGCGTATTGGTCATGGTTTCGACGTTCATCGTTTTGATGATAGTCATTCGGGCGCGACTGACATTAAACTGGGTGGGGTGACTATCGCCAGCGAAAAACCACTGCTGGCTCATTCCGATGGTGATGTGTTGATTCATGCACTCTGCGATGCCTTGCTGGGTGCGGCAGGGCTGGGGGATATTGGTGAGCATTTCCCAGATACCGATATTCAGTACCAGAATGCCGACAGCCGTTTGTTACTGAGAAAAGTCATGACTGAGTTGAACGACTTAGGTTGGCGGGTTGGTAATGCGGATATCACGCTGGTTGCACAAACGCCTAAAGTTGCTCCGTATAAGCAGGGAATGCTGAAGGTATTGGCAAGTGACTTAGCCTGTGAGCCAGCGCAGATCAACATCAAAGCAACTACTACCGAAGGTTTGGGCTATACCGGTCGTAAAGAAGGGATCGCCTGTCATGCCGTGGTACTTTTGACCCGGGTGTAACCTGAGCTGAATTGAACAATGTCAGAATTTTTCCCGTTATCGTTATTGGAGTTTAACTATGCCTATGGTGCGCCGCCCCTGCGAGGCTGGTTAAAGGAACAACCCGACTATTTTTGTGTGGATGAATTACTGGGGTTTGAACTGTCGGGGGCTGGCGAGCACCTCTATTTACAAATAGAAAAGCAGGGTTTGAATACCGCTGATGTCGCTAAGCAATTGGCAGCGATTTTTGCTATTCGACCACTTGACGTTGGCTATGCTGGTATGAAGGATAAGCACGCAGTGACTCGTCAATGGTTTAGCCTTTATCTGCCGAAAAAGCCTCAGTTTGAGCTGGAATCAATCCGGTTGGATATGGCGCAAATCAAAGGGGTTGAATTAGTTACGGCACAACGGCATCATCAAAAACTGAGGCGCGGGCAACATCAAGGTAATCGTTTTACTATAGTGCTGACACAGCTGTCTGGCGATTTGGATTTGCTATCAGAGCGGATGGCGGCAATTGCCAGCAAGGGTGTGCCGAATTATTTTGGGCCGCAGCGTTTTGGGATCAATGGTAATAACCTGCTAGGCGTACAAGGCTGGTTTGTGGATAAACGTCCGCCGCGCCGGCAACTGCGTGGTATCTATCTATCCACAGCGCGTTCGTTTTTGTTTAATCGTTTGCTGTCGGCGCGAGTGGCGCAGGATAGCTGGGCGCGAGTGGAAGAGGGTGATTTGCCCTGCCGGCTCGATGGCGCTAATACGGAAGTTCCGACTGGGCCGCTTTGGGGGCGTGGACGAATAAAGACGAGTGCACGCATTGCTGAGTTGGAGAATGAGTTAGCGCAGGAATATGCACAATGGTGTCACGGCCTTGAGTATTCCGGTTTACAACAGGAGCGCCGGCCGTTATGTTTGTCTTTGAGAAATTTTCAATGGTTCTGGGAAAATCAAAAATTGCAGCTAAGTTTTGAACTTCCGGTTGGCTGTTATGCCACCAGTGTGATTCGTGAAATATGTATCTATGAGGATAGAAGCCGGTGGCAAGCCCAGACTGAATACGTGGGGGAAGGTTGAATAATAATATAGATGTGACGGGTATTGGTATGACCTCATTGCGCACCCGAGATCGACTTATTAACCGGTTGCGCGAAGAAGGCATTAAAAACGAAGCGGTATTAGAGGTGATCCGCAATACTCCCAGGCACCTTTTTGTGGATGAAGCCTTGGCGCACCGGGCTTACGAGGATACCGCATTACCCATAGGTTTTAACCAAACTTTGTCACAGCCCTATGTTGTGGCGCGCATGACGGAAGCTTTGCTGGCGAATGGGCCCGTCAAACGGGTTTTGGAAGTTGGCACAGGGTCAGGCTATCAAACAGCGATTCTAGCCCAGTTGGTGGATCAGGTGTTTAGCGTCGAGCGAATATTGCCATTGCAGGAGCAGGCGCGTGCGCGTATTGATTTGCTTGACCTGCGTAATGTCAAAATGAAACACGCCGACGGTGGTATGGGTTGGCCAGAGAAAGCCCCATTTGACGCCATTATAGTGACAGCTGCGCCGCGTGAACTTCCAGAAGATCTGCTGGTGCAATTGGCTGATCCCGGACGACTGGTGATTCCGGTGGGGCCCGATGAGCAGCAGGAATTGGTCTTAGTCACAAAAAACCAAGAAGGCGTTAAACGAATCGTGCTGGAAACAGTACGTTTTGTGCCACTGCTGAGTGGGGCTATCAATTAAGGAATCTTTGAACAAGTCATGAATTATTTTTCGTTGCTTGCAATCGACTACTTTTTCGCTGTCAATCGTGGCAATAGCTGGCTGTTACCCGCAGCTTATACGCAATTATTTTATTGTGACTAACCTAAAGCCTAAGGCTCATGCGGCAACAAAAATATAAAAAAAATATAGCGCTCTTTTGTAAAGGTATGGCGATGGGTGCTGCCGACGTGGTGCCGGGTGTCTCCGGTGGTACGATTGCCTTTATTACCGGAATCTATGAGGAGCTCATTGATTCGATTAGTGCGGTAAATCTGCATGCACTGAAACTGCTGGTTACTGGGAAATTTAGCCAAGCCTGGGCGCATATTAACGGGACTTTTCTGCTGTTGGTGTTCTCTGGGATTTTAGTCAGCGTTATTTCCCTGGCGAAATTAATCTCCTGGATATTGGACAATCACCCCAAAATTATTTGGGCTTATTTTTTTGGTTTAATCCTAGCCTCAGTAGTTTTGATTGGACGGCAAGTAAGGCTGACAGATTGGCGTAACCTATTATTTTTTATGATGGGGGTGGTGGCTGCTTATGTGATTACCGGTATGTCGATGATATCGATTGCGCCAACCAGCTTTACTGTTTTTGCCGCAGGCGCCGTGGCGATTTGCGCCATGATTCTACCCGGAATATCCGGGAGTTTTATCTTGGTGATTTTGGGCATGTATCAACCCATTATTACTGCACTCAAGGATTTCAACGCTAGTGTACTCAGCTTTTTTGTCTTGGGTTGTATCACCGGCTTATTGAGCTTTACTCATCTTTTGTCTTGGTTGTTGCATCGTTATCACGGCATGATGTTAGCATTGTTGACTGGTTTTATGCTGGGCTCTCTAAATAAGGTATGGCCATGGAAGCAAATGACTGAAATATCTGGCCGCTTACAAGAGCAAAATTTATGGCCCAGTGAATATCTTGCCGTGGTGCAGGCAGACCCTCAGTTGATGTTAGTATTGTTGATGCTGGTATTTGGGGTTTGGACTGTCTATGCCGTTAATTATGTAGGCAATGCGAAGTCTTCCTAACTTAAAATTTTGTGCGATACTGATCTTTCTCGCCGTTCTATCGGCCTGTGTCAGTCATAACCATGCGCCAGTGCGTGATCTAGAAAGGCCGAAAAAAGTCAGCTGGGGTAAGCATCAGGTAGAGAAAGGCGAGACCCTTTATTCGATTGCCTGGCGCTATGGTCGTGATTATCGCGATTTGGCAACAATCAATCGTATCAGTGCTCCCTACCTACTAAAACCGGGTGAGATAATTCGGCTTCATGTGGTTAAAAATAATGAGCCAGCCCCCAAACGGAAGTGGACTCCACCTAAACCTAAGCAGAACAGCGGCAATAGCCCGGCAAGAAAAAATGTGGAGCCAGTCAAAGTCGCTGTAGCGGGCCCGCTGCAATGGCGCTGGCCCGCTCAAGGCAAGCTCGTGAGCAGGTTTTCCAGTTGGGCCGATAACAAAGGTATTGATATTGCTGCGCCGAAAGGGGCTCCTGTGTTGGCAGCAGCGTCAGGAACCGTGGTGTATGCGGGTGATGGACTGATCGGGTACGGGAATTTGGTTATTATCAAGCATGACACACAGTATTTGAGTGCTTATGCGCATAACCAGCGAATACTGGTATCAGAGAAGGATAATGTTAAAGTTGGGGCAAAAATTGCCGAGATAGGTTCTACGGGAAGTAAAAATGTAAAATTACATTTTGAAATTAGAAAAAACGGTAATCCGGTCAATCCATTAAACTACTTGCCGAAGCATGTTAATTGATGTTTGGGATAGAAATTTTCATGGAAGTTACTTTAAGTGGGTTAGATAAGTTTGTGAAAAAAAATAAGTTTTTCAAAAAATAATTTAATAAATAGTTCACATCTCACCCTTAAGGTATTAAGATCGCGCAAGTGCTTTGATTGATAATAAGAGAGGAATGGCGATGGCTAAGTCGGATGAAATAGTAATAGAGGAAGATATCCACGACGACTCTGACGCTGATGTCACGGAAGAGGTCGAAGAGCAAGAGATCGAAATTGATGCTGGAATGGATAATAAGAAAACCTTTGATGCCACTCAGCTCTATCTCAATGAAATTGGTTTTTCACCACTTTTAAATGCGGAAGAAGAAGTCTATTTTTCGCGCCTGGCGCTTAAAGGCGATGAGGCGGCACGGAAACGCATGATTGAAAGCAATTTGCGGTTGGTGGTTAAGATTGCGAGGCGCTATGTTAACCGTGGTTTAACCCTGCTCGATCTGATTGAAGAGGGGAACCTGGGTTTGATTAGAGCGGTAGAAAAATTTGACCCTGAACGAGGCTTCCGGTTTTCGACCTATGCGACTTGGTGGATTCGTCAAACAATTGAACGCGCCTTGATGAATCAAACAAGGACTATTCGTCTGCCAATTCATGTGGTTAAAGAATTGAATGTTTATTTGCGGGCCGCCCGTGAACTAACACAAAAATTAGATCATGAGCCGTCTCCAGAAGAGATCGCCGATATGCTTGATCGTCCAGTACAGGACGTGAAGAGAATGTTGAGCTTGAACGAACGAGTGACTTCTGTTGATGTTCCCATGGGGCCGGATTCAGATCGTTCCGTGGTAGAAAGCGTCACTGGCGAGGCTATCACTGACCCGTCAGAACTGTTGCAAAATAGTAATCTGCAAGGCAGCTTAACTGATTGGCTTTGTGAGCTTTCCGATAAACAGCGAGAAGTGATAGCGCGCCGATTTGGCCTTTTGGGTTATGAAATGAGTACGCTTGAAGAGGTAGGGCTAGAAATCGGTTTAACCCGGGAAAGAGTGAGGCAAATACAGGTGGAGGCGTTAAAACGTCTACGTAGTATTATGGAGAAAGAAGGATTAAGCGGAGAAACAGTCTTTAGTTAAGTCTTTAATTAGAGTCGCAGCTTCGTTGTCACAGAACGTGAAAAAGGGTGGTTTGAACCACCCTTTTTTATAGAAAATTTTTGTGTTTCTTGGCAATCTGAAAAAGACAAGCCTAGAAAATTAGCGTTCCAGGTATTGGAGCTTACCCTGCACACCGTCCCACTCTTCAGCATCTTCCGGTGCATCTTTGCGCTCGGTGATGTTGGGCCATACCTCGGCCAGTTCGGCGTTTAATTCCAGGTATTCCGCTTGATCGGTAGGCAGTTCATCCTCCGACACAATGGCTTCTGCCGGGCATTCCGGTTCACACAGTGCGCAATCGATACATTCATCAGGGTGAATTACGAGAAAATTGGGGCCTTCATAGAAACAATCTACCGGGCAAACTTCCACACAGTCTGTGTATTTACATTTAATACAGTTTTCAGTGACAATAAAGGTCATATGGTAAGGTCTCCATAGCGCACGACATAATAACGCGACATTCTAGTTTCCACTGCCACATTACACAAGTTAAAAGCTATTTTTTAGCGCACAGATTGTTGCAAATCGTAGAGCAGTTGCAACGCCTGCAGTGGTGTTAAGCGGTCAATGTTTAGTGATTTGATTTGTTCAACGACTGGATGCGGGGTTGGCGTGCTGAATAAATCCGGTTGTCGAGCGTTGGTCGTTCGTTTGCTTTGTTTTACTAACGTTTCTCCCTGCTCCAAACTGCTAAGTTTTTGGCGAGCCTCGCTAATCACATCATGGGGAACGCCTGCGAGTTGAGCTACTTGCAATCCATAACTTTGGCTGGCCGGTCCTGTTTGCACCTTATGTAAAAATATAATGTGGTCTTCATATTCAGTGGCATCAAGATGTACATTAATTGCGCTTGGCGCCAGTTCAGGTAAAGTCGTCAGCTCGAAATAGTGGGTGGCAAATAAAGTATAGGGTTTAACATGGGTCGCTAAATGCTGTGCACAGGCCCAGGCCAGGGAGAGCCCGTCAAAGGTGCTGGTGCCTCGGCCTACTTCATCCATCAGCACTAGGCTTTGGGGGGTCGCATTGTTGAGTATATTGGCGGTTTCGGTCATTTCTACCATGAAGGTGGAGCGGCCGCCAGCTAAATCATCGGATGAACCCATGCGTGTAAAAATACGATCAACAGGCCCTATCATGGCGCTGTGTGCAGGAACATAGCTACCAATATGCGCCAATAGAACGATCAGTGCGGTCTGCCGCATATAGGTTGATTTACCGCCCATATTGGGGCCGGTAATAATCAGCATACGCTGTTGCGCAGTCAGGTTCAGATCGTTGGGTACAAAGACCGAATCCTGTACCTGTTCCACCACGAGATGACGACCCTGATCGATAAGAATCTCTGCCTGTTGGGTTAATTTTGGCGGGGTTAAATTTAGGGCTTCTGCGCGCTCAGCGAGATTCGTCAACACATCCAGTTCGGCCAAACCGGTCGCGAAATCCTGTAGCGGCGCTAAGTATTCTGCTACTTGTGAGATCAATGCTTCATAAAGGGCCTTTTCGCGGGCTAATGCTCTACTTTTACTGCTGAGTGCTTTATCTTCGAAAGACTTGAGTTCTGGCGTAATAAAACGCTCTGCATTTTTTAATGTTTGGCGACGAATGTAATCGGCAGGCGCATGTTCAGCTTGCGCGCGACTAATTTCGATATAGTAGCCATGCACCCGGTTATAGCCCACCTTTAGCGTACTAATGCCGGTGCGTTCCTTTTCTCTGGTTTCTAGGTCAACGAGGTACTGTCCGGCGTTTTCGCTAATACCGCGCAATTCGTCCAGTTCGATATCGAAGCCAGGGGCAATCACACCGCCTTCTCGAAGAACAACAGGCGGATTCTCAACGATAGCTTTTTGTAGCAGCTCCTCTAATGCAGGGAATTCACTAATTTGTCCGGCGAGGCTTTGTACTAATGGCGCACGCACCATCCTGAGCAATCGCTGAATTTCTGGAAGTTGGGTAAAGCTTTGTCGGAGTTTGATGAGATCGCGGGGTCTTGCTGAAGCTAGCGCGACACGTGCCAACACGCGTTCAATATCACCGATCTGGCGCAACACTATGTGGATGGATTCATAGCTGTAATTTTCAATTAAAGCGGCGATGGCTTCCTGTCGTTGGATTAATATGCCTTGATTGCACAAAGGACGGTTGAGCCAACGTAACAGCAGCCGGCTACCCATAGGCGTTGCTGTGCGATTCATCACAGAAGCGAGGGTTTTGTCTTTGCCGCCGGATAAGTTTGTATCCAACTCCAAGTTACGCCGCGTTGCGGCATCCAAAATAACACTGTGTTCGCGTTTTTCTACGTTTAGTCCGCGAATATGTGGCAATGCCGTACGCTGAGTTTCACGTGCATATTGCATGAGACACCCGGCGGCCTGAATCGCGACGCTGAGCTCATCGCAGCCAAAGCCAGCTAAATCATTGGTTTTGAATTGTTGTGTTAATGCACGATAAGCCGCATCAAAATCAAAATTCCAGGACGGTTGTTTTCTAAGACCAGAGCGGCGGCTAATGGATGGGTGAATTTCCGCATCATCACTGATGAGCAGTTCGGCGGGATTTAGTCTTTCTAGCTCACTGGTGAGCGCATCAGCACCCTTGACTTCGAGCAGGCTAAAGCGGCCAGTGCTGATATCGAGTGCGGCGATACCATAGAGTTCGGCAGCAGCTAAATTAGCATAAATAGCGACTAATAGGCTGTCGCGGCGCTCGTCTAAATAGGCTTCGTCGGTTAGCGTGCCGGGAGTAATGACGCGAACCACCTTGCGTTCGACCGGGCCCTTGGATGTTGCCGGGTCGCCAATTTGTTCGCAGATTGCCACGGATTTACCGGCTTTGATGATCTTCGCTATATAACCATCGGCGGCGTGATAGGGTATACCTGCCATCGGGATCGGTTGTCCGGCAGTTTTGCCACGCGCGGTCAGCGTAATATCCAGCAGATTCGCGGCGCGCTTGGCGTCGTCGAAAAACAACTCATAGAAATCACCCATGCGATAAAATAGCAAATCATGAGGGTGCGCCGCTTTGATTTTTAAATACTGCTGCATCATCGGCGTGTGTTCTAGCTTTTTAGCGTCGGCTGCGGTTACCATTGTTCCCATATTGTTAAACGAATACTGTTGAGCAAAAGAAACCGATTTTACGTGATAAATGATGTAGATATAAGCGTTAGATGTGAAGAGAAGAAAACAATGAACGATATCACGCCATTGTTGGTAGCAACGAGTAAAGCCTTACTTGATCAGGGTCTGTCGATGGTGACAGCCGAGTCCTGCACAGGGGGCTGGATTGCACAACAAGCAACGACACTGTCAGGTAGCTCTGAATGGTTTGAGGGTGGCTTTGTGAGTTATTCCAACGCAGCGAAACAGTCTATGCTGGGGGTCACGTCGGAGTCACTCAATCGCTATGGCGCGGTTAGCGAGGCGGTGGTGATAGAAATGGCAGAGGGGGCGATTAGGGCCTCAAGAGCGCAAGTGGCGGTCGCTGTCAGCGGTGTCGCTGGGCCAGCAGGAGGGAGTGAGGAGAAGCCTGTTGGCACTGTTTGGATTGCCTGGGGCAAACAAGGACAGCCGACGATAGCCAAACGTTTTCTTTTTGAGGGGGATCGTGAACAGGTACGCTGGATGACTGTCGTCACCGCTTATCAGGGGCTCTTGGCGCTGCTGCAAAATAAATCTTTGAAATAAATAAAATACTGTTGTTTTATACAGTTAAATTCAGTAGTCTTTACATCGGTCAAACTAATTTTCGAGGTGAACTGATGGACGAAAACAAAAAACGAGCGCTGGATATGGCGTTAGCGCAAATCGATCGCCAGTTTGGTAAGGGTTCGGTCATGCGCATGGGGGATCAAGAGCGTCCAGATGTCCCCTCAATATCGACCGGTTCATTGGGGCTGGACATTGCTCTTGGTCTGGGTGGCCTACCCAAAGGAAGAATTGTGGAGATTTATGGCCCGGAGTCTTCCGGTAAAACCACGTTGACTTTACAGGTCATCGCAGAGGCGCAAAAGGCTGGTGGTACCGCTGCCTTTATCGATGCCGAGCATGCTTTGGACCCAGGTTATGCTGAAAAAATTGGTGTTAATGTCGACGACCTTTTAGTGTCCCAGCCAGATACGGGTGAGCAGGCCCTCGAGATTGCCGATATGCTGGTGCGTTCTGGTGCGGTGGACGTGCTGGTGATTGACTCCGTTGCCGCGTTGACGCCAAAGGCTGAAATTGAAGGAGATATGGGTGATTCTCATATGGGCTTGCAG
>Ga0209578_10003502_pt1 | contig 11883 bp, 11 predicted proteins | sample tdAd472_FD_187127 | JGI IMG/M metagenome (GOLD analysis project Ga0209578, IMG submission 187127) | Marine sediment microbial communities from the Atlantic coast under amendment with organic carbon and nitrate - tdAd47.2 (SPAdes)... | ecosystem: Environmental > Aquatic > Marine > Coastal >...
AGAAGACCTGGTTGCTGTCGGTTGCACCCATTGCCCGACCAGGTCGAAGCAAGCATTCAACGGGCTATGCTATCGATCTTTACGGTAAGAACGCCGAGATCATCGAAATATCAAAAAAACTCGGCGCAAGTCTCGTTTACCCTGAGGGATCTCATGTCCATGTGGAGTTTGCTAAGGGTGTTGCCGGAAAGCCGTTGCCTTCCGCACACAAGGCACCTACGCTCGAGGTCGTTCCTCAATCCATTGTCTATGGCGATGACATGTGCATGATGAGTCCTTATGAGTATGCCGCATTGAAGGAAGATGCCAGAAACGCGCCAGCTTTGGATAATTTCAGCGAGACAGGTGGGGTTTTGAGATCTCTGGTCAATATTCTTGACGATACACTTGGGGAGGATTGGTGGTGAACACCAACTGGCTACTTTCCGATGTGATTTATCGAAGTTTACGTTGCCGATTTTGTATCACGGTATTTTTGAGTTTGGGTGTTGTCAGCTGCAGTGATCAGACGTTGACCGCCACGCAATCGACTGAACAGTCTGGTGAAACGGCAGCAGAGAAGTTAGTTGGGGAAGCACTGACCCTAATTGACAGAGAAAACCATAGCGAACCGGAAGATCCGTGTGATCTATCGAATAACTGGAAGTATGGGGTGTTGAGCAGATTGTCGCGCGCTATGGAGCTCGATCCTGCTGGGACGGCCACTATCATTGATTCACCCGACGTTTATGACGAATTAGCCAGTCTTGGAACAGTATTTGAGAAGTGGCGGCTCGCCATACCTCGGCAATGGAATTCGGTGGGTATTAATGAGCTGATGACCGACCGCGAGTGGTGGCCCTATCGGAATGAATTTCCGCCTTCGTGGGTTGAAACGCGCCGCGATGGATCGGTTGTTCGTGTTGATTTTTTAGGTGAGGAGACAGCACTAGGAAGCTGGCAGATTGACGGTGAAGACATCATCATGTCAATTCCAGCCAGTGGTTCGCTGCCCCTTCGCGTGAATTCAATACGATATGCTTTTGATCAGGGTAAGTCGTGGTTTTTTGTAGCTGCGCTTGAAACCGATTCGACAGATGCGCAACTACCATGGAGCAATCCACTTATCGTCGGTCCTCGCTCAGGAGATTGCGGCGACTACAACTTCTAAGAGACCCCTTTTATTCCAAATTTTCTCGACCTGCAAGGGCTCAACAAATAGCTAAGGATAACTAAGCATGTCCGCCACGCATCCATTCAATACGGAAAAACCACTTTCAGCCCAAGAGAAAGCGACCTATGATGCGATAGACGCACGCCTGAAAGAGCTCTCCCCCAGAATAGATATAAAGGACTATATCGGTTTGGAGCTTACTCCTCGAAAAGACAGTTACAGTTAACTGAAGGCGCACAAAAGCACCTTGGACGGTATCAACTTCAGAACCGACCGGGTCAAGGCTCTGGAACATGCGTTGCACAGTGCCAAGGATAGAAAGGGTAACCTGCATTTGCCAGTATGAAGGAGGACCCGGATCACTGGGCGCTGAAGATGTCCTTCGGTGTAACAGTCGGTACCGGCTGGCGTGAAATCTGGCGGCCTAAAGCACATAAGTATGCAAAGCTGCGTAAGAGCGGAATACCGCTGAACCCGGGGATAAATAGGACACCCACCTCTCTGTCGAGAGTCCAAAATTCTACTATACTGTGTTGTGACATCAGATCAAAAGAATTGCTATGACCCGCCCAAGATCCACACTCGTTTCCCTCGAGGATACGCCCTACTACCACTGCATCTCGCGTTGTGTTCGACGTGCATTTCTCTGTGGTCGAGATCGATTTTCGGGCAAATCCTTCAATCACCGTAAACCCTGGCTGGCGAAGCGGATAAGGCTCTTATCTGGCGTCTTTGCCATCGATATCGCGGCCTATGCCGTCATGTCCAATCATTATCACCTGGTACTGCATGTCGACCAGGACAGAAGTCGACAATGGTCGGATGATAAAGTGATAGACCGCTGGCTGACGCTGTATAGAGGCCCGAACCTTGTGCAGCGATACAAGAAGGGGGAGCCATTACTGCCGGCGGAAATGGACAAGGTGCTGGAACACGCCCAGACTTGGCGTACCAGGCTTTCGAGCATCAGCTGGTTCATGGCATGTCTGAATGAACATATCGCCCGTAAAGCCAATCAGGAAGACAATTGTAAGGGCCGATTCTGGGAAGGCCGCTTCAAATCCAAGGCATTGCTGGATGTAACAGCACTGCTGTCTACCATGGCATACGTAGACTTGAACCCTGTAAGGGCCGGCATTGCCCGAAGCCTGAAGGAATCCAGCTTTACGTCCATTCAGGATCGTATCAAGGAGATGGCGGGAGAAGCACTAAAGGACAAACCGCCGTTGATGATTTTTTCCGGGAGTAAAACACTTGATGCTCCCATAAAATCCCTCCCTTTCCATCTGAAAGACTATATCGAGTTGGTGGCATGGACCGGTAGTATCGTTCGAAAGAATAAGCGGGGTTTTATTGCCCCATCAAGACCCAAATTGCTTAACACCCTGGCTCTGTCACCAAGCGAGTGGAAATACCTGGCCTTGGCCATCCAAAAGCGTAGCATCATTACTATCCATGGCCTGGAAAGGTTGATAGCCTACAAAAAACAGCAGCCTGCAACACTGGCTGCCTGATCAAACTCTTACTGAAAACAGGTTGATCCGCCTGAAATCGCCCCCGCCTGGAAAACCTGTATGATTACCAATCGATCAGGACCTGCATAGAACTGCAGGGCAAATTCGGGACTTTTTGATGAAAAAGTGAAAGGTGGGTGTCCTTTTTGTCCCTTTTTTTGTCCCTATTTTGATGAAAAAGTGAAAGGTGGGTGTCCTTTTTGTCCCTTTTTTGTCCCTTTTTGTCCACAGTCACTGTCCAACCAGTGGGGTCCACTTGTGAGGCCATTTCAGTGGGCCAGAAATTAAAGTGATTCGGTTTGGATGTAGTGTTTATATTTCCTATGCACTGGACAACCACCTTGGTTGGATATACCTTTTATTTTTCTAATAAGCTTCAGGACAAAGGACAACCGTGGGTAGAGGACCTATTTGCCGGGCGAGCAATGACCCGAAAAAAGATATTCCTGTTTGCACGGCATTTCCAAAGCAAACGATCGGTTCGGATGAATCATCTGAAGGGCTATTTCTCGTTGATTTGCTCACCAAGGCCTGGACTACTCCCTTAGGTACTTTTGGTCTCAAAGACCTTCCCGGCGCTTCCGGCATCGGCGCTGTCACCACCCTCATCAGTTTGCTGGATCCTAAAGGTTCTGTGGAGGATCGTGTCACGGCCGGGATCAGCATTGTGGGTGGTATGGTTGAAAAATATTCAACTCGACACTTATCAACCCTGACGCTCAAAGCAGGGCACACTGCAAGCTTTAAATTGGCCAGCCGACTTCTGATGGTGGCCAAGGGCATTAACTTTGGATTGACTGCCTGGGAAATCCTTTCAATGGTCGGCAGGGGATATCAGGCAGCCCATGAAACGGCTCGCTCGAGAGGGAAAGAATCCGGATTTCTCTACGGACTGACCTTCGCCGTAGTTGTGGAAACACCGGTCAGCCTTGGTGCACTGCGCTCTTCAATGCCCAGCAGAGACGCCATACCCGGTAAGATGGAGGTGAGTTATTGGCACGGTGAGAATAAAGGTCGTGTCGAGGGATACCTGTTCTTCAAGTCCCTTTCAAAGTCCCAGCAGAAGTGGTTTAGAGAGGGTGTGTTCGAAATCATGAGGGCAAAGGGCACGTATAACTATTTTATCCAGCGAAAACAACAATACGGGGCAAGTGAGGCTATCAATACGGCTCTTGAGCCCGTCATCAAGATTTATACCCCATTACTCAAAATGGCACTAAGACAGAAAATGATCGAGGACCGCCAGCGAAAAGCTCGCGAGGCTTTACGGCGCAGATTGAATACACCGTCCATGATCACAACCAGGGCCAGGGGGACCAACTACAGGCGTGGGCAACCAGCTGGAACGCATATCAGCAGTCCCGGAACCTCACCAAAGTATCGTTGAGCACATCGGAAGTTCAACTCTCCCCGCCCCGTTGTTATCAATATTTCGCTGAAGGCCTTACGCACAACAGCATAATGAATGTGACCTTTTGGCTTCCGATACATTCCACCTGAAATCGCCCCCGCCTGTAAAACCTGTATGATTACCAAACGATCAGGACCTGCATAGAACTGCAGGGCAAATTCGGGACTTTTTGATGAAAAAGTGAAAGGTGGGTGTCCTTTTTACCCAAAGGTGGGTGTCCTTTCTACCAAGGTGGGTGTCCTTTCTACCCCCTTTCTACCCCGTAACAATAAAGCGGTTGGATAAGGGGCAAAATAAATGCGGAATAGGTTCTTAGCCCTCAGCCTCGTTCTAGGCACAGGCTGTGAAACACATCCTGATACGTCGCAATCCGGTATCCTTTCCGGTGAGATGCATTCAGAGGCTTCACGCCGGGCCGGTCACCGAAATCGAAACCGAAATTATATGACTGGAGAGGAAACGAGATGAAGAGTGCCACACCAAATTCCGAAACAATACGTCGTGGTCAAGAAATTATGGGCCAAGCCTATCAAGTCATTGGAGCAATCGCCTCTGAGGCAGGCTTGTTTGACCACCCGGATGTTCAAAGAGCTTTGGACTACTTTTCTGAGAACAGATATCGTGAAGATTTCTTGCCGTTCTCTTTGCGCCCGGTGAATACTGTAAATAGAAAATTGGAAACATTTAAAAAGTACACTTCGGGGGATTCATGACGCCGCACCTATTCAAGACTGTAAAACGAGGAGGCCAGGACGTGTTGAGGACGCGTCCGGCTTGGCTCAGTTATTGGGGGAGCTTTCTTGCCGCCATGGCCGTGATTGGATTGTGGATTGTTCAGCGCCCTCTATTTGACGGCATGGCTGATGCCCTGGGCCTGTCCACTGAGTTTGCTGGCTTTGGATTAGCGATAGGGCTTTTACCAATTGCAATTCGCGTTCTCTATCATCGCTACACCCACGCATATGAAATTGAGAATGGCACGAAACTCCGATTGGAGGCCGGTTTCATCTCTAGGGTTAAACGCGAATTCCCGCTGACCGATAAAGTCCAGACGGATATGGGGCAGAGCTTCATCGGGCGGGTTCTGAATTATGGCACGCTGGCCTTTTGGACGGGTGATGATCGCAGCCGATTGACTTGGAAAGATGCGCCAGACCCAGATCAGATCGTTGCCTTCCTGGATCGATTGAAATCGGGCGACCCTTTGGCCTCGCATCAGAGCAGTGATGCGCCGCGCATGGCCTCCACGGCGACCGGTGACGGGGGCGTGAGTCGAATTCCAGAATCGCCAACTCTGAAAGAGGCTAAGTCATCGAAGTACACCCATTTCGGGCGGGCTCCAGAATACAAACAAGTCTCGGAGATGATTGCGAAACGCATCAAGACTCCGTTGGGCAATTACACCGACAATGATGATGGGACCGTGACCGATGAGCAGGGTAGACTGATGTGGCTTCGTGCCCCCTGGGGCATGGTTTGGACCGGAGCAGGATTTGCCAGTGAACCGATCGCCCTCAAATGGGGAACCGCGGCAGATCTCTTCGGGAGAGGCGTTGACGTTGGCTATAATGTCGGCAGCTCAATGGCCTATATGGGGCATGAGAAACGCAGGGCGTCCGCCATTAGCAATGGGTATAAAAGCGGCAGCTGCGTGGTGCATGCTGCGGGGTACAAGGATTGGAGGCTTCCGACAGCTGAAGAAATGGACCGGCTTTCTCCGTATATTCATAGCAATTCAAATGATACTAGTCGCGAAGACCATAATTTATCACAAGATGATACATCTGCTTGGCAATGGCATGGAAAGGCCGCTCGAGCTGTATTCCAGCGACTCTATCCAGAGCTGTCGGCCATGAAGTCATATTTGTGGACTGCGAATGGGGTGGGCGGCGGTCTCGCCTGGGCGTTTGATGGCGGGCTCCCGGTCGGGGATTTCAAGGTTTCAGAAGAGCGGCCTGTTTTGTTCGTCAGAACGATTACCGGAAGCGAATTAAAAGCACCTAAGATGGAAGACGAAGAGATCCAGTGGGATTGAGTTAATGTTCGGTGACGCAAAGCTAAGCCGGGGTTTGGCTTATTTAGAAGGTAGCTGAGGATGGAGGCTATTGAAGCATTCTGCGAGCATTTGGAAGACTGCGTTGATAAATGCGCAGACCTCAACCCTTCACAAGAGCTTCTGGAAGCAATGTCGCTACAGCTTGCGCTTGTGATTCATCGCCCAGCTCAATCGGATGCGTTGGGGCCGCCAGTTCAGCATTTCTCATTAGGTTGCGAGCCTAATGCCTTCGATCCCATTGAGTTTGTGAATGGCGGTCACGAGATCGTATTTCGTTCTGGAGAGACTGTCGTTTCATTGGATCTGACGACCGGCAACACTGCTGAGCGTACCAAGCAAGAGTTCTCGCCCGATATATTCCGTGACATGTCCCGCAGTCCTGATGGTCGTTTCTGCACGGACCGGAATGATTTTGTTGGCGTGTTTGAGGTGGCAACGGGCGAGAAATTTAGGCGTCTTGTTTGGGACCGAAATTCAGCAGAAGCGTGCACCGTCAATGTGGAGTTCTCACCCGATTCACAATTGGTGGCTGTGTCCTATGCGTACGATAATGCTGTTAGGATATGGAATGTTCATTGTGGGGATTATCTTGGCGAATTCATCGCCTGCGATCATGAAGCCGCGTTGAAATTTAGCCCAGATGGAAGCCTACTTTTCACTGGGACCAAAAGTGGGGCGCGACTGTTTCACCTAAACTCCGGATACGCCATATATTCCAATAATATCAAGCAAACTTACGCTGTTGGATATCACCCTGATGGCGTCAGTATTATTGCTGATAAGGATGGTCCGGCGATCTATCGCGTGGATTTAACAAGCTTGCAAGATTGCAAAACCCACTCTGCCTCAGAAATTCTTGAACTGTTTCATGCTCATCGGGAGAAAATTGTCAGCGCAGTTAACTGGACGAGCGATTGGGTGCGGCTTGAGCACCTATCCATGCACGTTTGAAGGACGGCGTCATGAAAGCATATTTGGACGATGAGCGTGAGACGCCTGAGGGTTGGATCAGGTGCTATTGGCCCGATGAGGTGATCGAGTTACTGTATTCTGGCAAAGTGACTGAGGTTAGTCTAGGGAATCTCTGAAAAACTCGTATTTTCTGGCATAGTGTAGCTTCCAACCAGAAGGAGTCAATTATGAGCCAGTTGACCTTTGCCGAAGCTATCGGCGTGGCCCAGGCGTAAGAAAGTTCAATATTCCTGAGCTTGCTATGTCTTATATCCATGAATGACTAAACCTTTCTCGGTTTCTGTGACTGGAAATTCACCGAGGTTGGCCAATGCCTGCAGGAATGCCCGGGTATCCAGGGGCCTTTCAGATCTGGGTGCGCCTTCATAAGCGCGATAAGTGTAAACCTTTGGGATTAAGATGGATTCTATATGGCGATATTCGACAGGGCCACCTAGGCCTTCTACCGGGTCATCAATGGCTGTTTCCCAGATCTGCTGTGCTGATGGAGCATGCCCATAGAATACCTTGTCAGTGTCAGTGAAATGATACTCCATGCCGGAAAAATCAGCGCCGTACTCAGCCATAACCATGAACAGCTTCCGCCACTTAGGGTTTGACATCAATGACGAAGAATACTTCTTTCTCAAGGCCTCGTCTTTATGAGCGTCCATGGTACTCTCTGAAGAATGGAATACAGAAAGGGGGGGCGAAGACACCGCCAAACGATGACAGGCCACTTACTCTAGACCTTCCTTATTGTGGAAATGGTTATGTTCCGTTTTATGCACCTAGTAACGGTAGGAGTATAGGAAAGATAAACGCTATAACCAATCCTGAATTCACGCTATATCTTGAATTGCTTGCCTGCGACCATGGCCTCATGAACCAAAATACAGTCCGCTGTCCTGCCCTTCCACCCAAACCACCCGAACAACCATACCACTGGCTTCCTGAATCTCCGTTCCTTCACTATTCAGCCCGAGGCCTGCCCTGCCGCCTACCCTGGCAGCCTCGTTTTTGTATCCCAACCTGATTTTCCTGTCTGGTCAAACAAGCCAGGCTGGGGCGGCGCCCTGCCAGGTGGAAGCGTCGCTTGCCGAGTGCTCGACTCTTTTGAGGCGAGATGATCCAGTATCCGTTTACTCGATTGTTGAGCACGCACAAACACTTGCAATCGGCTGGTCACTTTCCGGCGATATACGCAGTGAAATTAATCTCACAAGTACCAGCCCATACAGTGGCTCCGGAATAGCAATGCTACAAATCACGATAGAAAAAGATGCGTTCGATGCGTAATGGCCGGTTGGTCGTGCATTCTTCCTAAGGATTGGGACAGGCGGCCACACGCTGTTCGTAGTCCACTTGTTCCAGCGCGGTGGATTCAACGACCATCCAGTTTGCAGAGGCGGAATTGCGGTCCGGTTCCAGACCGTAGTTGAACAGATAAGAAGTGTCTGACTGATTTTCATAAACCACACGAAACGCGACTTCACAACGCTCCTGAGTTGCGCACGCGAAGCAGCCGATGTACCACTCACCGGGAATATTGGAACGGGCGACTACCTCCGCCTCACCCAGTTCGCGCAGATCCGTCTCCACATTCTCCCGCCATTCGGGACGTAAATGCCGTAACACGGTGTTCCAGTTCCGTTCACCATAAGCCGCCATCAGTGAATCGAAATCACGTATTGCCTGGCTTCTGGCTTCAACAAGCGGATTGACCGGCCGCGGTCGCACTTCGGACCCGGTCGGCAGCCGCTCTCCCCGTTGGACCCGCAGCGAGTGGCGCCGGTTTGCGGCTGTCCTTGCTGCCAGGGCCTGATCCAGCGTCATGTCATCGCGCTCGGCGGTGGCCTGAATCAGTCGATTGTATTCGGACGTATCAAAGCGCCGCTGTTCAGTAATCTGGCCCCGATCGAACCGCGTTACCTCACCTGGAATTAGCGGCCATTCCCGGTCTCCCGCTTCAAGGTAGGCATCACCGTGATCCACCCAGACACTGGCTGTCTGGCTGGCCCCATCGCGGGTCACGGCGACCTCTGTGCCCCGGACGCCAATAATCGTGTTACCCACTTTGACTCTGACTTGCTCCCAGGCCTGTCGCCGGCCGATGTCGAAATACACCACCAATGCCCCTTCGATATGTTCGAGCAAGGTTGTTTCACGCTCACAATCCGGATGTTGGAATCCGGGGCTGGTCAGTCTGACCCGTGCGTTGCTGCCGATATTGATACTGGAGGAACCGGTCGCCACGCGCCGACAGGCGTTATCCATCAGTATTCGCGCGCGTCCCCTGGGGCCGGTGGTTATGGTGTCACCCACAAAAACCCGATCCCCCTCATGGACAAACAATTCCCTGTTGTTGCGGATCAGCCGCACCTGGTACCAGGTCCAGTCCACTGTCCCGGCCACTACTACGGTGCCGTTCTCTGCCTCGGCAAGTTCCTGCTCAAGCACCAATAAATCTTCATTCAAGCGACTCCAAACCGAGCCGACATTTCCCTCGCCGTATTTGTCCAGCAGTTCGTTATAGCGTGCTGTAAATGCCTGGTACGGGTACACACCGGCGGCGCCGATCTGTTCGTAACGGCCCGCGACCACAGAGCCAAAACAGGAGCGGTACTCTTCAACCGCGTTGCGATTGTCGCTCAGTAGCATCTGGGCCTGTTCCCGGTACGTGTCATCGGCACGTCCCTGGTAGCGGCGATTGAGGTTTTCCAGGGAATTGCGGGTTCGCTCGGCTTCTTCCAGGTAGAACTGACAGCGACTCTGTTCAGGAACGAAGCTGGCCGCATCCTGCATCTCGGTCCACAGTTCCACTTCAATGATGGACTCCCGGGTGTCGGCGATTTGCTGTCGCAGGCTTTCGATATAGTCACGCCCCTGCTGTTGTGCCTGGGCAGTAACCGTGAGCAGGAACATAAAGACGCAGGTCAGACTACCGGTCAGTTTTCGCATGGCCAGGCTCCCAGCGAGCGGTTTAATGGAAGTCTCCCTAGACTACGTCCGTGCCCGGAAATTGTCCAGCGCGTAGCGGTCTGATCGTTCCATATAGTGTTCATGAGCGTTCTGAAATCAGTGCGATGGGGGCACGGCTTGCATTTTCCTCAAAGCCGGAGGGGCGGCAATCAAAAAAGCAGGCGTTAGACACAACTTATTACTCCATGATAATCTCCAGACAATCGATTCAGGAGATTTGTCATGCGCACTTACCGGTTGGCTTTGCTCGCATCCTCAATTTTCTCGCACGCCGCTCTTGCCCAGGTATCGCTGCAAAGCGTCATCGACGATGCCGTCGATAATCCCAATGATTCGGCGGCTATTCAGCGGCGCAGCAGGGAATATCAGGACGAGTATACGCAGCAGCTCCTGAATAGCATATTCACCGACGAACCGCAGGATTTTCAGGATACCTACGATCGTTACTACGGTCCTGATAGTGGTTACCAGCAGGACTTGCAGGACTTCTACGAACAGGAGGAAGCCGAGCGACGCTACCGCCGCCAATTGCAGCAGGAAGAGGCTGACCGTCGCTATGCGGCGGAACAGGCGGAACAACGGCGCCGCCGTGAAGCGCTCAGCGCCAGCAGGCCCGACCAGGCCAGGCAACAGGTGCAGTCAGCCTCGCCGAGCGGTTACCGGACCCAGGTCAAGCGAGCCGGTTTCCGTATCGAAGAACACGACGCGTCTGACATTGACCTGTTAGAGCAGGCCACCGGCGCTGATGGCGTCATCAACGTCAACGCGATCCCGGACTCCACTCCAACCCCGGCCAATAACTGGACCCTGGATGAATTGCAGCGCATGAGCGACTGCTGTCCGGCCAGCGCTAACGGTGTCGACTGGATGTCAGTCTACGCGTTTTGCCAGAAGACCCAGTTTATTGAAGACAGGGACGGTGACGGCTACCGTGATCAGATCATTGAGCTGTTTGCCAAAGGGTCCAGGAACACACCGAGCGGCCAGTGCAATGTCGGCCCGAAAGTAGCCAATCCCTTTCTTGATGCACAAACTCAGGGATTTTGAGCGAGCGATAAATCGAAGCCGAATTCAACGAGTTTATCCATAGTTCATAAGGTGTCAGGGTCTTTGCGCGCCTGTCAGCCACAGCCCGGTGGCCTGTTTCAGCCAGGGATCACCAGTCGCGCCAGATTGACCCGTATGCGTAGTGACAGACAACCACTTAGTCAAGATCAGTCAACTAAGGCGCCGAACAGTTGGCGACCAGTTCATTATATTCCTCCACAGTGTGACCGAAAGATTCAGCGACCGTCCATCGCTTTTGTCGGGCATTGGTCTGCGGACTGAATCGGTAGTGTGTCACCCGATACAGTGTCGGATCATTTTCGTAGGATATCCGCAGCAGCGCCTCACAGTCGTCGCCTGATTCACACTGCACACAGTCAATCAACCAGTCTGCCGGAAAACTGCTGCGATTCCGGCGAACGACTTCAGCCTCGCCCAGTTCCCGCAAATCACTTTGGATTTGCCGCGCATTGCTTTCCGGAATGTAGTTGAAGAGAAGCTCCCAGTCGCGATTCCCGTAGGATCCCAGCACGGACTCAAGATCCTGCCGGACTTCAGCGACAGCAGCTTGACGCGCTCTTCGCACCCCCGAATTCAGTGATCCGATTGCCAGGGAATCCGGCAGTTCAAGCTGCTGGTCCGAGGCTGCCAGCCCGGCCAGAGTCAAAGGGATATTCGGATCCTGCTCGATTCGGGACATAATCTGGGCAACCAAATTATTTGCAGTGTCAAGCTCCTGCCTGACCAGCGCATTGTATTCCGCCGGATC
>Ga0209578_10003504_pt1 | contig 11874 bp, 9 predicted proteins | sample tdAd472_FD_187127 | JGI IMG/M metagenome (GOLD analysis project Ga0209578, IMG submission 187127) | Marine sediment microbial communities from the Atlantic coast under amendment with organic carbon and nitrate - tdAd47.2 (SPAdes)... | ecosystem: Environmental > Aquatic > Marine > Coastal >...
TGCCGGATCAACGGCGGCATCGGCACCGACGCCGCGCTGGAAGAATTGAAGACCGCACGCAGCGACTTCAATACAATTCTGACGGGTCTGGAAATCGGGGGCGTTGCCCTTGGCATCCCGGCGCCCGAGAAGCACGGCGTTGTCATCAATTCCATCGCCGAAGTCCGCGAGGCCTGGGCACCGATCGACGAGGCCAGCGAACGGATGCTGGCCGCACGTGGCGGAACCGGAACAGCGGGCGATGTTATCGCAGAACGAAATCTGCTGCTGCTGGAAGCCACCAAGATCCTAGCATCTGACATTTCGGGCAAATACAGCAACCCGCATGAGCTGACACAGGCCGACGCCATGGCCCTTAACATCGCAGGGCGCCAGCGCATGCTGGGGCATCAGGTGGCAAAGCAGGTCTGCGGCATCGCGGTCGGATCCAGCGAACTTGGAACGCGGGATACACTTGCAGAGTCTGTTGGCCTCTATTCAATCTCGCTCAAGGCGCTGCGCGAAGGCCTGGTCGATGCCGGTGTCAACCCGCCGCCCAATGAGGTTATCGCAACCGAGTTGGAGCAGGTGAACACAATCTGGCAGGACAAGCTGACCGCCCTTACCGGTGTTCAGGGTGGTGCCGAACCATCGCCGGAAATCGTGGAATCCATTGCGGAAATTTCCGGCGAGATGACGAAAGACATGAGCAACATTGTCACGCTCTATATGCTTTCGACCCCTGGTCAGGAAGATGTCTATCGGGTTCCGCTGCAATCCTATGCAGAACGCGAACTGGCGACATGGCTTGAAAACACTGATCTGATCGAGGCGATCAAGGCGCAGAACGCGACCCACGCCAGCCTGTCCCAGGCAGATATCGATCAGCTTGATCTGGATTGGCGCGCACAGCGCAAACTGGACGAAAAGCCCTTGATTGATCAGTTGCTTGGCCACCCGTCTTCGGAATGGCTGCGTACCAAACAGGCCAGCACGGCAAACTTCGTGACCGAGGTATTCGCGATGGACAACCGTGGTCTGAACGTTGCCCAAAGTGTCGAGACTTCCGACTACTGGCAGGGTGATGAAGGCAAATGGAAACTGACGTTCGGAAACGGCAGCGGTGATATTCACATCAGCGAAGTCGAATATGACGAAAGCACCGGCTCTTATCAAAGCCAGGTTTCCATGCCGATCTCTGATCCGGACACCGGCAATCTGATCGGCGCAATCACCTTCGGAATTAACGTTCAGTCGCTGCTGTAACACCAGCAGACGATGGATGACGCCAACGTGAATGGAATAGAGTATGGCACTTAAAAAGTTGATTGAAGAAGCCGACGATGATGGCGCACTGGATGAGCTGAAGCCAGGTACAAAGCTTCTGCACGGACAATATACGATTGTGCGCTACCTCAACAGCGGCGGCTTCGGGATCACGTATCTGGCCAAAGACAGCCTGGATCGGGATGTGGTCATCAAAGAGTGCTATGCCGACGCCTTTTGCCGCAGAACCAATACGGTGGTCAGTGCAAGATCTCGGGCGCATCAGGGCGAATTGAAATCCATCATTCGCCACTTCGTACAGGAAGCACAAAGCCTGTCGAAACTGGTGCACCCGAACATAGTCGGTGTTCATCAGGTCTTTGAAGACAATGACACCGCCTATATGGCAATCGACTATGTCGAAGGTCAGGATCTTTTGGAGATTCTGGAGGATCCGAAGAAGAAGTTCGACCCCGATCACGTCGTTGCCATGACGCGGAAATTGCTTGGTGCAGTTGGCTTCATTCACGAACACAGCTTGCTGCATCGCGATATTTCGCCCGACAACATCCTGCTCGACGCGGCAGGAGAACCGATCCTGATCGACTTTGGCGCCGCACGCGAAAATCTTGCGATGTCGAACAAGAAACATTCGGCGTTGCGGGTCGTCAAAGACGGGTATTCCCCGCAAGAGTTTTATATTGCTGGCAGCGATCAGGGCCCGTGGAGCGACCTCTATGCGCTTGCGGCATCGCTCTATCATGCGATTACGGGTCAGCCGCCGATCAACGGCCAAAACCGCCTGGTCGCAATCGCCGAACAGCGACCCGACCCTTATGAGCCGTTGACCGGAAAGATAAAGGGGTATCCTGCCGGGTTCCTCGAAGCGATTGACAAGGCATTGATCACGATGCCGGCCAAACGCATTCAATCTGCACGCGAGTGGCTGGACATACTGGATGGCACGGTTGCGGCGAACTCGGATGTTCCTGCAAAAGCCAAGGCCGGTAAAAAATCGTCGAAGCCGTCCCAGAAGGCGGGCGCAGCTGCCCCGGCGACTGTGATGCCCAAGGTACAGCGAAAAACGCTGATGATGGCGGGGTCCGCCCTGGCGGTCGTCGCGGTTTTGGGATTGCTTGGCTATAACAACTACACGAATAATCAGGCCGCAATTGCCGCCGAGCAGGCCGAAAGCGCCCGCATAGCCGCCGAAGCCGAGACCGCGCGCCTAGCCGCCGAGGCCGAAACAGCCCGCATTGCTGCCGAAGCCGAAGCCGCGCGTGTCGCTGCCGAGGCTGAGGCGGTGCGGGTTGCAGAAGCCGCGGAAGCCGCGCGCATCGAGGCCGAGGCCGAGGCCGCGCGGGTTGCAGAAGCCGCCGAAGCCGCACGCATCGCTGCCGAGGCTGAGGCCGCGCGGGTTGCAGAAGCCGCCGAGGCCGCACGCATCGCTGCCGAGGCTGAGACAGCGCGCATCGCCGAAGCGGCAGAAGCCGCGCGTATCGCTGCCGAGGCCGAGGCCGCGCGCCTGGCCGCCGAGGCAGAAGCGGCCCGCATTGCAGCCGAAGCAGAAGTTGCGCGTATTGCAGCCGAAGCCGAAACAGCACGTATCGCGGCAGAAGCAGATCTCATCAGCATGGCTTTGCAGGCCGAAACCGCAAGCCTGGCTGCAGAAATGCAGGCCGCGCGTCTGGCCGCTGAACAAGAAGCTGCCCGCATCGCCGCCGAAGCCGAAGCCGAGGCCAATCGCCTTGCCGCGGAAGAAGCGGCACGTATTGCGGCCCTGCAAGACTCCGAACGCGCCGCCGCCGAGGCTGCCGAGGCGCTTGCCCTGGCCCAGGCGGAAACCGCTCGTCAGGCAGAAGAAGCCGAAGCAAAGCGCATCGCAGACGAAGAAGCCGCCGCCGCACAACGCGCTGAAGAGGCCGAAGCCGGTCGGCGCGCTGCCGAGGAAGAGGCCGTTCGACAGGCCGCGGCACAGGAAGCCGCCCAAGCGGCGCAAGCTGAAGAAGCCGCAGCCCTTGCCGACCAGGCAGAACAGGCCGCAGCCCTTGCAGCCGCAGAAGCCGAAGCTGGCCGACGCGCCGCCGAGGAAGAAGCCCTTCGGCAGGCAGAAGCCGCCCAGCAAGAAGCCGCACGGCGTGCAGCCGAGCAATCGGCCCAGCCGACCCCTGCCCCGCAAACTGCTGGCGCTGTCGTCGACGCGCCGGTTGTTGCGCAATCGCAAGGCAGCGATGTCCAGGACGCCACTGCTGTCATGTCGGTAACGTCAGCGCTGCTTCCATTCAGCGCCAGTTCCGCAGATCCGGCGGCGGTTGGCTCGATCGCCGACGATGCACCCGCCTGGTTGAGGGCAGGAAACAAAATCGTCTCGGTCAACGGCGTTCCGGTCGACTCGATCGGTGACATCCAAAAGGTCGTCACAGCAACTGCGCCGATAGACACCGAAGGGTCCATCGCCGTCGAACTGGGGGTCGAGGATCAGCTTGGTAAAACGGCGATCGTGCGGTCGCTTGACCTTCCCGTCGTCGAAAATCTGGCCCTTCTGAACGGCGTTCAGTTCCAATCGCGTCTTGAAAATGGCGAATGGGTGACCCGTGTAAAAGCAAGCCCCGGTACGAAACCCGACGAATTCCAGAACGGCGACGCGGTGGTTTCTTATATGACGACGAACGAGGCCATCCAGGGTCGGCAGGGACTGCACGCCTTGATGCGCCGCGAGATCGCCAATGGAACCTCCAATTTCAACTTTGCCGTGAACCGTGACGGCGCGATGTGGCTGGTCACCATGTATTACAATAGCGCCGTGGTGAATTAGCGGATGGGAAGCAGAGAAAACACAATTCTGGACCAGAACCGGAAGATGAAATCCACACCGATGGCAAAGCGAAAACGACAGAATTGATCGTCGCAGTGCTGGCCAAACGAGCGCCAGTCAGACCGACATCAGATACCACAGCGCACAAAGCGCGGCAGAACGCAGATCTCGGCCAAAATAGCAGAGGATAGATTATGGGACTACTTGGCAAACTTTTCAGACGGTCCAGCAAGAACGCGGAAACGCTTGGGACGAACGGAGTAGATGCATTCGATCGCCTGGGCGGCAGCACCGGTGTTGCCCATGAATTCCGCCGATCCGGCGGCGCTGCGCCGAGCCAGCCGAACCCCGCCCAGCCGCTTGCGGCAGTGCACGAACCGCTGGCCGCGCAACCGGCCGAGGATGGCGTGAATATCTGGGATCTGGAAGATTTTGACCCGGCAAATCCTGCGGCGACCCAACAGGCCACCGCAGATTTGCTTGACCGCGCCGATGCCGCACCTGCGCGCAAGCGTCGCAACCGGACACGTTTGCTGGGATTCGAACATTCGGACGGGCAGGTTGTTGATCTGTTTGAAAACCCGGTGGAAGCCAAGGTCCAGACCTCGGCCCGGTTCCCGGTTGGTTGGGTGATCGTACTGGATGGGCCCGGACGCGGAGAATCGTTCACGCTGCATACAGGAATGTCATCAATCGGGCGCGGCGAAGATCAGGCCGTCCAGCTTGATTTCGGCGACAATGCGATTTCACGATCAAGCCATGCCGCAATTGTTTTTGACCCCGAAGAGAGTAAATTCGTTTTGGGTCAGGGCGGCAAAAGCAACATCGTGCGCCTGAACGGAAAGCCGGTCATCAGCAATGAGCCGCTGACGACCATGGACAAGATCAACATCGGCGAAACGACGCTTCAATTCATCGCCCTGTGCAACGAGAACTTCACCTGGACAGAAAACAAGGACGACGAGGCGGAAAATGTGGAAATCGCCTGAACCACGCTTTGACGTGGCGTCGGCGGTTTGCCAGGGCGGCCGCGACTATCAGGAAGACGCAATTGTCACCGATTTTCCGGCCGGAACGGATATCGGGGTCGTGGTGCTTGCCGATGGCATGGGCGGGCACGCGGCCGGGGACGTTGCGTCTAAAATTGTTGTTACGGAAGTATATGGAGAGCTGAAATTCGAAAGCGCGAATTTTTCGGAATTCGAAACGCAAATTCCGAAATACCTTTTGAAGGCAACCGCAAACGCCAACCAAAGTGTGCGTGAATACGTCGAGGATAACCCCAAGGCGCGCGGAATGGGTGCAACCCTTGTGGCGCTGGTTATGGTCGAAAACCGAATGTACTGGATGTCGGTGGGTGATTCTCCACTGTATCATCTGCGGGGCGGAAAGCTTTCGCAGCTGAACGAAGATCACTCGATGGCGCCGCAAATTGACTTTATGGTTGAAAGCGGGCTGATGGATCCGGAAGTGGCCAAAAACCACCCGGATCGCAACTGCCTTACCTCCGTTCTGTTGGGCGAAAAGGTCGCGAAATCTGATTGTCCCGGGCGCCCATTCAAACTGGAAGTCGGCGATATGGTTGTCGTTTCCAGCGATGGTCTTCAGTATCTGGAAGATCCCAGGATCGAAAAGATCCTGCGGCGTTACCGTAGGCGCAAAAGCGCCGAAATCGCCGAGCATTTGCTGGCCGCGATTCTGGAACTGGCCGACCCAGATCAGGACAATGTGTCGTTTGCCGTGGTCAAACTGAACCATAACAAACCAGTTGCCCGCGTCACCCGCCAGAAACCCGTTGATCTTGTCGAAACGGTGACCGCACGTACCACGCGCGTTGTTGAAATCGACAGCAGTGTCCCACCCGGCATACCCGGTGACGGCGCTGTACCCGCCAACGACGACGCATCCAGCCCCAAGGTAGCGGGCAGCGCGACCTGATGAACGGGGCGGGTGGGCAAAAGTCAGCGCAGGTCGATCTGGACCCGCTACTGCGTGGAAAGGAGCTCCCGGACGAGGTGCGAAAACGCGCGGAAGCGCTAGTCAAAAGACTGACGACCCCCGTCCGGGTCACCGTTATCGGTCCACGCTCGACCGGTAAATCGACTGTGGTGAACCTGCTTTTGGGTGGAAAACTGCTTGATCCCAGTTATTCGCTTCCGACCACCCAGTTTTCTTATGGCGGCGATGTCTCAAGCCACTATACGCTTGCCGACGGCTCCATATCCGAGGTTGTCGGGTTCAACGTCGCAAAGCTTGCCACCAAACCCGCCGTGTTCGTGGATGTGAAGCTGCCGCTTGCCGCCCTCAAGAAAATCAGCGTTCTGGAGGTCGTGCAAGGCGAAGGCCCCGACACGCTGGCCCGCGCGCTAAGCTGGGCCAGCCCCAGAAGCGACATTATCATCTGGTGCTCGGAACGTTTCACGTCTGCGGAACAAAAGGTGTGGAGCACCGCGACGGATCTGATGAAGGATCACGCCTACCTGTTGCTGACCAAGATCGACAAGCATCCCGATTCCCGCATTCTGAAGTCGGCGCTGAATGCCTTGCACAAAAATTTCTCCGACGATTTCAAACATATCCTGCCCATTTCGGCGATGAATGCCGTCAATACCCGCAAACGCGACGGATCGATCGACAAACAGGGCCTTGCCAAAAGCGGCGGCCAGGCGCTGATCAAAGCCTTGATGCGCGATCTGGAAACAAGCCGTCAGGCAGCGATTGATCAGGCCGAGATGATCCTGAGCGACTATCCGGGGTCGGAACCGGCAGCGTAAAGCGGTTTTCGAAAGACCTGTGTCGGCTAATGCAGCCAAAATCAGAGAATTCCAAAGCACCATCCTGACTATCTGAATCGCAAACGGACTCACCTGCGCCCGGTGCGCGCCAAAGGCGCAGGGCACCCGCCAGAGCCGCCACTTTAACTGCATTTCTTGCAGCTTCACGCCCAAATCGCGGTAATTCTCGGCAAGTTTCGCGTTGTTCACCCTGAATTGCGGATTGGTTCGCGCCCCGGAGAACGCCCGCTTCACCGGGCTGCCAGATGTTGGCGACATCGAAATCGACAACATCAAAAAAGGAGAATTTCAATGTCGTACCTCGTAAACAGCAGCTTTGGCCCCGAAGATCTGGAGCGCGCAACCGTGCCGTTCATTCTTGCCTGTGCAGCCGCCAATCGTGGCCCGGCGCGCGCGTTTCTGACGGGCGATGCGCTGAACCTTGTGGTCAAGGGCCGCGCCGATGGTCTGGCCGCCGAGGGTTACACACCGGTGGGTGAATACATCGCCGAATTCGTCGAAAAAGGCGGGATCATCTGGGTCTGCAAGGTCTGTGCCGCTGTGATGAACATCACCCGGGACGACCTGATCGAGGGCGCAGAAATTGCCGGTGCTCCGCACTCAATGGATTTCCTTGAGGCTGGCGGGAAAGTCCTGCTTTGAGGATTGGCCCAGATGGGTCCTGAGGGTTCCCACGCTTTCGCCGCGGCCCAAGATCGAACCTGTGATGCGGCCTTGGCCGCGCATTGGTTCGGGACCGGGCGTCGGCGTCGTACTTTGACTGTGCCAGCAGGTTGAAATGGCCTGCTGGCACCATCTTTGCGCACCCTGCCCGCAGCTTGTCCGCCTATTCCAACCCTGCCTTTCGCAGACCGGAAACATAGGTTTCAACCTGTTCAGGGTCGCGCAGATAGAACAGGCGACTTTCGATGAAGTCGCAGGAAATGCCGGGCCGCAAGGCGATCAACCGTTCCAGTGCCGCCTTCGCCTCGCCCTCGTGACCGGCATGTGCCAATGCCGAGGCGCGAATGGCTGTCGGCCAGTAATGGGCGTTCGGCATTGATTCAGCCTCTGCGGCCCATTTGTCCGCATCAAGAAAATCACCCCGAAACAAAAGCGCAGTTGCGCCGTAACTCAGGAACGCCCAGCGGTAGGGATCATTCGGCGAAACCCGCACCGCTTCTTCAAAGCAGGACATGGCGGCATCAAGGTCGCCCGCATAGGCCATTGAATCGCCAAGCCCGCAATGGGCCTGCGCCATATTGGGGTTCAACTCGATAGCGCTTTTGAGGTGCGAGATTGATTGGTCGTATTCCCCCCGCGCCAGCAGAACCCGCCCCAGCGCAAACCGGACAACGGCGTCATCAGGTTCAAGGCGCGAAGCGGTCTGGGCAAGCTCTAGCGCGTCGTCCAGCAATGCGGTGACATCTGCCGCCTCGAAGTAAATCGTTGAAATGACGATGGCATAGGACAGCCGCGCATAGGCAAGCCCAAAGTTCGGATCCAGCGCGATGGCGCGGCGAAAGTGACGTTGGGCTTGCGAATTTGTTGCGGCGTCGAATTCATACTGGATCGCAAGGCCGCGATGATAACACTCCCATGCGTTCATATCGTCAAACGAAAGGCTGCGCGTACTGCGCCCGGCAAGCCGTGCAATTGATGCCTCCAGCGATCCGACGACGGCGTCTGAAAGATCATCCTGAAGCGAAAACAGATCATCGGTCGACCGGTCAAACCGTTCCACCCAAAGGTAACGCCCATCACGCGGATCGGCCAGTTGTACAGTCAGGCGAAACCGATTTCCCTGCGATCTAAGCGATCCGTGAATAAGATAGTCGATCCCCTGTTCGCCAAAAAGCGCGCTCATCTCGGCGCCGGTCAGGCGTGCGCCATGGGTGTTGGCACCGGCCTTGATGGTCAGCCAGCTGAAGCGCGAAAGCTTGGTCGACATATCCTCGACAAGGCCATCAACAAGAAACCCGTGATCGGCTTCGGACGCCATCCACGCAAAGGGCACAATCGCAATCGAGGTTTGCCCATCTGCAACGTCGGGGGCACGTTCGGCCATTGGCAACGCAGAAGCCGGGGGCGAGGCCGACTGCATCTGCGCCGGGTCATTTGGTGAATGCTCTGCGGGCGCAAAGGTTTCACCACGGATCTGCGCGATCAACTCGCGCAGTTCCTGCCCGACGCCGATCCCCAGTTCGTCTTTCAAAGTGCTCTCATACTTCTGAAAATGCTGGATCGCCTGGGCGCGTTCACCATTCTGCGCCAGAAGTCGCAGCAGGACGCCATGGGCGGCGTCACTCCAGGGGTTCAGTTGCGTCACCCGGCGCGCATGCACAAGCGCCTGTGACATGTTTCCGTTGCGGGATTCGGCATCCGCCGCACGTTCCAGAAGCTTGCAGGACAGTTCATTGATCCTTTGGCGTTCCGATGAAATCCAATCTTCGAACTCTGCCTGCTGCCCGAAAAATCCATCCAGAAGCGGGCCACGCAGCAAGGCAACCGCTGCAATCGCATCCTCGACCCGGTCGTTTTCGGCCAGTTCAGTGAACCGGTCCACATCAACACGCACCACGGCAGGGTCGAAACTGATCCTGTCATGTTCGATGACCAACGCGCGGTCACCGTCAGGCAGGATACGGCGCAGCTTGGCAATCGCCTGGCGCAGGCTTTGACGCGCCTGATCCGTGAACCGGTCGCCCCAGAACAGATTGACGATCCGGTCGCGCGTCGGCGGCATCCCCATATTCATGGCCAGGAAAGCAATAAGCCCCTGCGTCTTTGCCCCCGCCACATTTATTGCTGCACCGTCTTGCGAGAGGACCTCGAACTTCCCGAACAGTTTCACGTCGAACATGGCGTTGACCCGTTTGAATGGCTGACGTTCACAGTAAGTGGGTCACGGCAAAGATTGAAGAGAAACTGAAAAACATGCCCGCAGGCGGAGGCGTTGCGACGACTCTGGTGGCCAAAAATTGGCCGATCCTGACCCTAAACGACCAGATTTTTGCGGATCGCCCGGGTTTTTTTACAAATTCACCCCCGAATTCACAGCAGAGTTCACGGCAGGCTCACGGCGCTTTTTGATCCGGCTGGGACATTGCTGCCAGTTCGAAACACCACTCTAGGAGCCAAATAAATGACCTTCATCAATGATACCCGTCCCAGCAAAACCGCGATCATCGGGCCTTACAGCGTCTGGCCACGCCGGCGCCTGCGTCGCCGCCCCGCCCTATTCGCCGCGGGGGGCGCCGCAAGTGTCGGGATATTCCTGCATTGCATCGCACCGATTTTGGCCGGCGCGTAAGACTTGTAGCGAGGAGCAGGAAAATGACACACTTGGATCGAAGATTGACGCAGCCGCAATATGCGGCCCAAAGGAATACGCAGATGCAGAAGATCAGAGACTCGATTCTGGATACGATCGGAAACACCCCGATCGTGCGGATCAACAACATCGGCCCAAAGCAGGTCGAGCTTTTCGTGAAGCTGGAAGCGTTCAATCCGCTGGGGTCCGTCAAGGATCGCTTCGCGCTTGCCGCGATCCAGGCTGCCGAGGCGTCAGGCGCCCTGCAGCCGGGCCAGACGGTGGTCGAAGCGACCTCGGGCAACACCGGGATCGGCCTTGCGATGGTCTGCGCGCAGAAAGGCTATCCCATCGTCGTGACAATGGCCGAGAATTTCAGCGTCGAGCGGCGCAAGCTGATGCGGTTTCTTGGTGCTAGGGTCGTGCTGACACCGGCAGCCGAAAAAGGTTCGGGCATGGTCGCCAAAGCTGAAGAGCTTGCCCATACGCACGGTTGGTTCCTGGCCCGCCAGTTCGAGAATGAGGCCAACGCAGACATGCATTCGCGCACGACTGCGCCGGAAATCCTCGACGCGTTTGGTGCCAATGGACTCGACTATTTCGTGACCGGATTTGGCACCGGCGGCACCCTCAAGGGCGTGTCGCGCGTGCTCAAGGAACGCAGCCCCAAGACACGGATCGTGCTGACCGAACCCGACAATGTACCCGTCATGGGCAGCGGGATCGCGCAGGAACGCGATGCTGACGGCAAACCGACCGCAAGCCACCCGATGTTCCGCCCGCATCTGATGCAGGGTTGGTCGCCGGATTTCATCCCGAAACTGGCCGAGGATGCCGCGACCCATATCGACGGCTTTCAACCTGTCGCCGGTGTCGACGCGCTTCAGGCCGCACGCGATCTGGCCACCAAAGAAGGCATCTTCTGCGGCATCAGCAGTGGTGCTACCTTTGCCGCCGCCCTGAAACTTGCCGAAACTGCACCGGCTGGCGCAAAGATCCTCGCGATGCTTCCGGACACGGGCGAACGCTATATGTCGACGGTCCTGTTTGACGAAGTCGCCGAAACCATGACCGACGAAGAGATGGAGATTTCGCGTTCGACAGATGGCTATCGTTTTGATGTCAGCGGCAGCGCGGCACCTGCCACGGCAGCCGAGCCTGCGAAAGCGCACGCGACGGCCTTTGTCGAAAAGACTATCGCCGAGAACAAGGTGACCATGTTCGCGCTTGAATGGTGCGAGTTCTGCTGGTCCGTCCGAAAGATGTTTTCAGCGGCCGGTATTAATTACCACTCGGTCGACCTCGATTCAGTTGCGTTTCAGAAGGACAACCTGGGCGGCGATATTCGCGCCGATCTGCGCCAGCGCTGTAATGCGCCGACAATTCCGCAGATTTTCGTGGATGGGCAACATATCGGAGGTGCGACTGAGACCTTCGATTCCTTCAACGATGGGTCATTGAAAGCGATGCTTGCCGAGGCCAGCGTTGCCTTCAACGCAGATATGGACCGGGACGCATACAGCTTCCTGCCATCCTGGCTGCACCCAAGATGACGCCGTCGTCAGGGAGTGACGGGCCGCTTGCCCCCCTGGCGGCGGCCGCCGATTATGCCGTGCAGTATCGGGATAAGCCCCGCCCGCTTCACCCGACTGCGACAGCCGACGACCTTCGGGCCCGGTTTCGGATCGCGTTGCCGGACGCCCCGCGCGATGGCACGGCGGTGATCA
>Ga0209578_10003509_pt1 | contig 11859 bp, 11 predicted proteins | sample tdAd472_FD_187127 | JGI IMG/M metagenome (GOLD analysis project Ga0209578, IMG submission 187127) | Marine sediment microbial communities from the Atlantic coast under amendment with organic carbon and nitrate - tdAd47.2 (SPAdes)... | ecosystem: Environmental > Aquatic > Marine > Coastal >...
GCCAATTACCTTTTCACTGTCAATAGTTATGGGCTTCCCCATTCCCTAAAGCATTTCAGCAGCGTATTTCTAAGTACATTAAGTGTTGGCTTGTTTCCATTTATCTTATTTGGATCACTCATTGTCATTCGCCATTCTTATCGCAATGAAAAAGTAGCGGCGGAAATACAGCTTCGTCCGAAAAGCAAGGCACAAAATGATACCACCCAACTGGTTCGTTTACCCATTTACCAATCGGATCAATTTTTTGAGATAGATGCCCAGGAGATTATTTGCATTGAAGCCATGCAAAATTATGTTCAGATTCATTATCAAAAGGAAAATGAACTGGCCAAAAAGCTGCTCCGTAATACCATCTCTAGCATGGAGCAGGCTATACTGGATACGCCGATTCAAAGAAGTCATCGTTCCTTTCTCGTAAACACCGCCAAAATCGAAAAGATCACTGGCAATGCCCAGGGCTTAAAACTGGACTTGAATCCTTCTCCAGGGTTTTGGGTGCCGGTCTCACGTAAGTACATTCCCATTTTTAGGAATAAGCCCAAGGTTTAGCTATGCCTTTGAGCCAATGGGCTTTGTTGTTTGTCCCAAAGCCTTGCCATTCGTCAATCTAATTTGCCATAACGACGATTCCTGCCTTAATTTGAAAATAGAAAAGAGGCGGTCTTATTGATACGCATTCGCATGGAGAGACCCTTTTCTATTACACATTTAACTTCAAGCAAGAAAATGAAAAAGAAATTAGCCTATACCTTCGGAGTCCTGCTACTCGTCATGATCGGATACAATATCTACAAAACGATTATCCACCGAATCGAGGAGAAAAAACATCGAGCTTGGGTCGAAACCTTGACACCTACTGCCTCTGAGAATGTACATATACTTACAGACACCATCACGATTGATTATCTCAACAAAAAGAGAACGCTTGCCCTGTATTTACCCGAAAATTATGCAACGGATACGGTAGATTACCCCGTTATTTACTTCATGGATGGCGAATCCCTCTTTGATCAAAAGATTCAAGAAGGAACTGAATGGCAGGTAGATGAAGTCTTGGACAGTATAAGGCAGCTAGGGCAAGCCTCGGCCATCGTAGTAGGAATATACAGTTCGGAAAATCGCTTAAGAGAATACAAACCTTTTCCTTCTACTCGTTGGTATTCTCATAAAAGAGTGAGTGGCGATAAACATGCAAATTGGATCGTGAATTCGGTAAAACCTTGGATTGACGCCAGGTATAGAACGAAAAAAGAAGCACAGTCCACTATCATTGGTGGGGCGTCCCTCGGCGGTTTGATGTCTTACTATATGCTCATGGAATATCCCGATGTCTTTGGTGGAGCGATCGTATTTTCACCTTCCTTTTGGGTGAGTGAAGTCGTTTATCAACTACATGAAAAGAACAAGCGATTAGCACAGCAAAAAATATACTTTGATGCAGGTCGGTTAGAAACACCGACGGTGAATAGCATCGAGAGAATGCGAGAGGTATTATTGGCCAGCGGAATGCCGGCTGAAGATATCAAACTCGATATAGAAGAAGGGGAGGGGCACTGGCACATGACCTGGAGGAAGGGCTTTCCCAAAGCCTATCCCTGGATCATAGAAGCCAAAGAATGAAGTGAGTTAGGCTAGCGGTAAGGCTATCAAAACTGGTGTAGTCCCTTCGATTAAAGGCTAATTACGTACATTCGCAATAACCAACTATTTTGCAAGCATGATCCAGTTGATAGAAAACGCTGCAAGGCATTTGGATGCCATCGCCATTAAAAGTAATGATACTTCATACACTTATGCCCAGTTGCTCCAGGCCTCGGAGCGTATGGCCAAGCATCTCCTAGCTGGCCGAAAGGATTTGCAGGAGGCGCGAATCGCCTTTCTCGTTGACCCAGGCTTCCAATATGTCTACATACAATGGGGGATTTGGCGAGCCGGTGGAATAGCCGTTCCGCTCTGTACCAAACATCCTTATGCTTCCATCAAGTATGTCATTGAAGATACCAAAGCAGAAGTCGTTATTTTCTCCAAACCCTATGAAGAACGAATAAAGTTACTCTTTGAGGAGTTTGACATCACGTCCATTCCCGTTGAAGATATTGAGAATAAGGAAGGAGACCTACCTGACATTGACTTGAGCAGGCGGGCCATGATTCTATATACAAGTGGCACAACGGGCAAGCCCAAAGGGGTCGTAAGTACGCACCAGAATATAGAGGCACAAATCCAGTCCTTGGTGACCTCCTGGCAATGGCGCAAAGAAGACCATATCTTAAATATTTTGCCCTTACATCATGTACATGGCATCATTAATATCTTGAGTTGCGCCTTATGGAGCGGAGCTTGTTGTGAGTTTCTACCCAAATTTAGTCCCCAGGCAGTATTCGATGTTTTTTGCAAAAAAGAGGTTAATCTCTTTATGGCCGTTCCCACCATCTACTATAAATTGATCAATTATTGGAATGAATTGCCGAGTGCTGAGCAAGCGGAGATCTCGGCTGCGCTAAACGGTTTTCGATTAATGGTATCAGGCTCTGCCGCATTGCCTATTTCTACCCTTGAAAAATGGAGGCAGATTAGTGGGCATACCTTATTGGAACGCTATGGAATGACGGAAATGGGGATGGCGATCAGCAATCCCTATGAGGGGGAACGAAAACCGGGTTATATTGGTCAAGCCCTTGCAGGTATTAGCATTCGATTAGTGAATGAAAACAAGGTAATCCTAAAGGAGGGAGAACCGGGAGAAATACAAGTAAAAGGTCCAAACGTCTTTAAAGAATACTGGGAGAAACCCGAAGCTACGGAAGAGACCTTCGTAGATGGCTGGTTTAAAACGGGAGATATTGCTGCTTTTGAGAATGGTAGCTATCGAATATTGGGCCGAAACTCCGTAGACATCATCAAATCGGGGGGCTATAAGATATCTGCTTTAGAAATCGAGGAGGTCTTGCGCAAACACCCCAATATCAAAGATTGTGGTGTCGTCGGAATCCCGGATGAAGAATGGGGAGAAATCATAGGGGCAAGCCTTATTCTAGAACAAGATGAAGCAGACGTGGCCGAACTAAAAGAATGGTTGAAGGATAAATTACCCAACTATAAGATACCTCGAAAATATATTATTCAAAAGGATCTACCACGTAATGTAATGGGTAAAGTAACGAAGAAAGCGATACAGAAAATTTTTATAGAACTATGATAATATACGGAGTAGCCTTACTTGCTTTTTGTTTTCTGGTGGGAAAGATCTTGGGCAGTTTGCTCGGCCTAGCTATCGGTGTAAATGGCGATGTAGGAGGCGTTGGTTTCGCCATGATATTACTCATGGTCATCAATCTTTATTTGAAGAAAAAAGGCTGGCTTAAAACGGAAACCACTAAGGGGATTCTTTTTTGGAGCTCGATGTATCTTCCCATTATTGTGGCCATGGCATCCACTCAAAACGTGAAAGCGGCTATTTCAAGTGGCCCAGTGGCCTTGGTGGTAGGGGCAGTCGTTACGATTACCGCCTTCTTCTTAGTCCCACTGATTGCTAAAATAGGCAGAAAAGAACAGAACGCATGATGGAAGTTATCGAAAAAGTCCTCACCAAAAACGGCCTATTATTTGCTTTTCTTTTCGTAGGATTTATCATGCTAATCTCCTACTGGCTATCCAAAAAACTGACGCGTAATAAAATCCCTGGGGTTGCCATCGCTATTTTAATAGGTTTGGCCTTGGCATTACTAGGCGATAAAAAAGGGATAGCGGACATTCCCCTATTCGCAGGCATGGCCTTACTGGGCGGTTCCATGTTTAGGGATTTTTCCGTAGTAGCTACCGCTATGGGGGCAGACCTTGAGAAGATAAAGCACGCTGGTCTAGCAGGGGTAATCGCCTTATTAGTAGGTGTATTTTTTTCCTTCTTTTTAGGCGTAGCCATAGCTTATGCCATGGGGTATTCCGATTCGGTCAGCTTGGCTACGATTGGAGCAGGTGCTTGTACCTATATCGTTGGACCCGTAACTGGAGGGGCCTTGGGTGCCAGCTCGGAGGTGATGGCGATTAGCATTGCTGCAGGTGTAGTCAAAACGATTGTGGCCACGATAGGAACGCCCTTGGTGGCTAAAGCGATTTCCTTGGATAATCCACATTCGGCGGTTGTTTTTGGCGGCCTGATTGGAACGACGAGTGGTGTCGCGGCAGGATTGGCAGCCACTGACCCTAAGTTGGTCCCTTATGGCGCATTGACCGCTACTTTTTATACGGGTTTGGGCTGTTTGCTTTGTCCTTCGGTCTTCTATTTTATCTTGAAAATGTTGGTGGGGTAAGGCTAAAAGTAGGATGAAGTGGTGAAGAAGTGAAGTGGTGACCTGCTTCACCTCTTCATCTCTTCACTTCTTAACTTTAAACTCTATCGTTCATACAAAATCGGATTCAATGGGGAGTTGATGACCTCGCCAATCTTCACGCCTGGGCACCAAGCCTTCCAGTCATTCATTTGCCCTTCATTAGTAGGCGTGGCGAGTTGCATGTCCTTATCCATATATATAACTGTCATCACTTTGCGAACTTGATCTGTTGTATTGGCGCCCGCCCGGTGGAATATCCAGCCCGAATGGAAGCTAATTTCACCTACATCAAAGGCTTCAATTATATGCTCGAAATCAGTGACCCGCAATTTTGCTTGGATTTTCTCCTCGCTCTCATCTGAAATAGCTAGGTCGCGACCTTCTACAATTTGGTGACTACCTGCGCTAAACTCCAGCGGGCCCATTTCCAACGGTGTAGCTTGCAAAGGAATCCAAGCCGTAACGGTATTACTACTAGACAGTGGCCAATAATACTGATCGGCATGCCAAGGCGTAATGCCGCCGCCCGCTTCCTTAAAGAGGGCTTGGTCATGATACAATCGCACGCCATCCACTTCCATCAATTGCGTCGCAATCGATCCCAATCGTCGGCTAAAGACCAAGGATCGAATCTCCTCATCCTCCCGCCAAAGGTTAAGCAATTGCAGGAAGGCTTTTCCATAGGTACTGCGCTTATCCAAGGGTATATCTACGGTATTCATTTCCTTCACCTTTCGATCTACTACCGCATTAAAATAGGCCAAGGTATCGGCATCCAAGACTTCTTTGATCTTGATATATTTGTACTTTTGGTAGAATGCAATTTGTGCAGCATCTAGCGCCAGCGGTTCGTTGAGAAGGTCTATGATCGTGGACGTCATCAGTTTGACATTTTGTTTTGAATGAGGTTATCAAAGTTAAGGATAGTCTACCTAATTGAATGAAAAACTATCGATTTTTTCCTTCCAAATCACCTCGTGATTTATGATCTTAAAAACTTTCGAAGTACATCGGGTCGGGCGTCTAATAGTCCCTAAAATGAATCTCCTCGAAAATGAATCCTGCTTGATGCTCCTTTTAAATTTGCCTTCGGCGACTTCTTTGCCATTGATGCAAAGAAGCAAAAATCTAGGCGTTATTCCTTTTTTAATCTTACGACTTAGTCCATATGAAAAACAAACATTGCTCCCCCTTCATGGCTTTAGAAATCCCACTATTACTAGTCACTTTGAACCTCCTTTTGGCTTGTACCCCAGCCGTACAGGATGACCCAACCGCCATTCTATCCCTCATCTACAATACACAAATTGGGAATCGAGATCACTTAGGAACGGGTGAGTTGGGAAAAGCGTTTGCTCCAGCGAAAATCGGGGCGGGTCAAGCGGTCAAGCCCACCAAAAAAATCATTTTCTTCAACGAAGCCAAATTGAACGATTACTACAAAGGCTGGGCAAGGGATGCTTTGAAGGACTACACCATCGACCAGTCCTTCCTTGAAGCGTTAACCGCTTGGGATAAATCCGATATCGAGAATAAGAGCCCGTACGAAATCATCAACTATGATGAGTTTGAAAGCGGACAAATCGACGCCGCCCATGTAGGCATTATGACGATTTCAGCGATATCCATCAATGAAAAAGCCGATAGGGCTAGCCTCTACTACGATTGGCTTTGCGGCAAATCTTGCGGCTATGGAAATATTGTGTTGTTAGAAAAGGTGAAAGGAAGCTGGAGAATCAGCGAAATGATTAAAGCTTGGTAAAGAAGTAGTGAGATTATTTAAAATGATTCAAAACCCTTTTTTATACCTGTATTACCTTCTTTTGTACTTTACTGGGAGCAAGACAGCCCCTACCTTTGTGAGGTATTTTAGTAACGATCAAAAAAAGAAAAAAATGAAAGCCATAGGATTCAAGCAGTCGCTCCCCATCGCAGCAGCAGAAAGTTTCATTGCTTTTGAGACAGCAGTACCTACTCCTAGCGGATATGATTTGTTGGTTAAAATTTCCGCCATATCCATCAATCCGGTCGATTTTAAGATTCGCCAGAATGCAGCTAAGGATGAGGTGCTAGATACGCCAAAAATCATTGGCTGGGATGCCGTCGGTACGGTAGAGGCAGTAGGGGAGAAGACCTCCAAATTCAAAGTAGGTGACCCAGTTTATTATGCCGGAGATTTGACACGAAGTGGTAGCAATGCCGAGTACCAACTCATTGATGAGCGCATCGTTGGCCGCAAGCCCAACAACCTCAGTGATGCCGAAGCCGCCGCCCTTCCCTTAACCGTCTTGACGGCTTGGGAATCGCTATTCGACCGTATAAAAGTAAACCCTGAAACAGATAGGGGCAAAAGAGTATTGATATTAGCTGGTGCGGGCGGGGTAGGTTCCATTGCTATTCAAATCGCCAAGCAGGTGGCCGGACTTACCGTCATTGCGACCGCCTCCCGCCCTGAATCCCAAGATTGGTGCCGGAAGTTAGGCGCCGATTATGTCGTCAATCATTATGATTTGCAAAATGAATTGGAAAAAATTGGGCACAGCCAAGTTGACTATATCCTAGACTTCGTCAATATCAATGCCTATTGGAAAATGGCTACTGAGATCATCAAGCCACAGGGACATATCGTAACGATTACGGGCAGCAGCGACCCCTTGGATCTCTCCTTACTCAAAACGAAAAGTGTGTCTTTTTCCTTTGAATTCATGTATACGCGCTCCATGTTTAGCACTGCAGATATTGAGCAACAACATAAGATTCTAAACACCGTGGCTAGTTTCATTGAAGAGGGGAGGCTGAAAACGACCTTAACCACTACCCTGGAAGGCTTTACAGTAGAAAACCTCAAAAAGGCCCACGAAATGCAGGAGTCAGGGAAGACGATTGGTAAGACGGTGATTGTTTTTTAGGGGTTGCGGGTTGCGCCTAGACTTCAGAAGTTTTCCAGGACGGGACTGGGGAAACTTCTGAAGTCTTGCCCAGTTCCTATGACCCCTTCAATTTATACAGGTACAATTGGCTAGCCGCCGGCCAAGGTTTTGGTCGGGCCCTATCTCGGTTTCGATTTAGCGTTTCCCATTTTAGCAGGTAGCGTATATTTTCATCTGGGGATTGGCCTATATCGGCACTGGTTTGGATTTGTAAATCCGGAAAATCTCCTTCAATCGCTAGATCCTTACCAAAGGGAGCAGGCTTCTTGACTTGGCCTATGTTCTCAAATTGGTCATTTAACAGAAGCGTACCATCTCCATATTTGATATGCCAATAGTCTATTTCATACTTGTCATCTTGTCGTTTACGGAAGCCTTTGATTCTGACTTCACTATTGATACTCCCATTGCCGCTAAACTCCCAGCGATAATCCCAATCGGTGACTTGCTTGTACACCCATGCTTTGCCTTGCACTTGAGCTGTATAAAACTGTAGATTCCCCGCTGCGTCGTACTTATGATAAGCAAAAACGGGCTGTTTGTTTTTATCAAAAGCCAGCTTGGCCGCTAGGTTGATAATGCCTCCTTTCACAGGAATGGGGTCAACAATGACATGATTATCTTCAATAGTGGCGGGCAAGTCGACTTTTTCACCAAAAGCGTTAAACCAGTTTTTTAAATCTGGACTTTTCATGTAAGACAAGTCATGATTGGTAGAACAGTCTGGGGTATCGCGCCAAACCCAATAAGTATGATACCAGTCATCTTCCCGCAATTGCGGACTTGAAATGTAGGCATTCATTAGCCCTTGCCCATCCGTGAGGGGTTGATCTAATAGGCGCGACCAAGTTTTTGTAGCCGTATCATATAGGTTGTAGATCTGGTTGCCGTTCCCACTACCGCCATCTCGATAGGTATAAATCAATTCTCCTTCTCGCGTGTTGATAAAGCGTGGATAGGTCGTCCTTTTTTCTGCTTCGCCCGTCATTTCAAACACCTGTTCCAAGGTAGAAATATCGCCAACTTTGGTGGATCGGAAGTAGGTGAGCGGATGTACATGTACATTCCCTGAGAAGTGGATAAAGCCCTCCTTATCAATACCCAGTGTTACATAATTATGGCTATCCCAACCCAAGACAGTGCTGGTACCAGCTGCTGTTTCACGAGTAGTAGGAGGTAGGATAGTAAGTCTAAAATTAGCATCGCTCAGTTCCCGTTGCCCTACCACCATATTGCGCTGCGCATTATAGTAAGCAAGATATTGTTGATCTTCGTGCGTTAAGAGGCAAAAGCCAACTGGATGCCCTGCCCAGACACTGTCGATTTCGAGGACAGTTTCGATAGATTCCATTTGCTGGGTCTCATCAATGGTAATAGGCGATGGAGTGGGTGGCTGTTGGGCGCATCCAAGGCTTAGTAGCCCAAACCCCAGCAGGATAAGTTGATTTTTCATTTTTCAGTGGTTTCGTTTTGTTTTGTTGGAAATCGTAAATGAATTTACGGATTTTACCGCTATTACTTAGCAGAAGAACCTGGTTTAGTTCAACCCTCTATAAATTCTCGCCTCACCAGCCAAGTTATTTAGTCGAGGCCGTTCCCTTGAATTTTTCCAAGGAGTGAGTTCCAAATAAATGTATTTTTGTACCCTAAACAGCTGTTATTTTAAATGGATTTCGAAGATCAGATCCTATTTTTCTTTAGTGCGTTGGGTGCTTTCAATGGCTTCTTTCTAAGCCTCTATTTTGCCTTTTTCGTTAGACATAAGAGTAGGGCCAACTACTTTCTGTCAGCGCTCTTGTTTGTTGTGAGTGTTCGCGTAATGAAATCGGTTTTCTTGATTTATGACCCTAGCATTTCCAATCTATTCATCCAAGTAGGACTCTCTGCCTGCGCCCTAATCGGCCCTTTCCTCTACCTTTATGTTAAAACGAGTGTCGAACACAAGGAGGAACCTAAGTGGACTTGGCTCATTCATGTGTTACCCGTCATCATCATCATGATTTTCATTGGTTATTACTATCCGTACAAACAGCATCGTTATTTGTGGCAACGGTCCAAAATGGGGTACTTTGGCTGGACGTTATTCGCCCAATGGTTCCTTTATGTCTTAGTGTCGGGGATAAAAGCGAAAGGTAATTTTCGTAAACTGTTCTCCAAGGATAAAAGGGCCAATGATCTAGATACTTGGTTGACGACCGTCGTGATCGGAGTAGGCGTGATTTGGCTCGCCTATTTTACCAATGGCTACACATCCTATATTGTGGGTGCCTTGTCTTTCTCATTTGTTTTCTACCTCATGCTATTGCTTTGGGTGTTTAAACGGAGAAAAGCGCCCGCCTTCTTTGAAAAACAAGTGAAGTACGCCAATAAAAAGATTAGCCCTGAAGAAGCGTCGATTATCGCTGCCCAACTACAGCAATTCTTCCAAGCACAGGAACCCTATAAAAATCCAGACCTCAAATTATCTGAAGTCGCAGAAGCCATCGGCCTCGCCCCTGCTTATTTATCCCAATATTTGAATGACAACCTGCAAAAAAGCTTCTCTACTTTTATCAATGCCTATCGGGTCGACGCTGCCGAAAAGATGTTGCAAGCCAATGAAATACTCACACTAGCGGCTATCGGTAATGAATGTGGTTTCAAATCAAATTCTTCTTTTTATTCTGCTTTCAAAAAATTTAAAGGCATTACACCTGGACAGTTTAAGAAAGCCGGCCAATAAGCACTTCTCCAGCCATTTTCTTCTTCGGAATTATAAATCCGAATAGTATTCTACCTGCTTTCCCCGCATTCGAATATCCTTTCCAATACATTTGTGGCTACGGATTAACACCTGATTTGTTAAATAAAAAACATTAGTCATGAAGAAAACATTCGTACTTCTTGTCCTCTTCACCGGTATGCAACACCTTTCTGCACAGACCGAAATCGAGTTGATCAGTAGCACCCTGATGGATTATATCGAAGGCTCTACCCAAGGAAAGCCCAAACAATTAGCGACCGCCTTTCATAGCGACCTCAATTTGTACTATATCAAAAATGACAGCCTGAGAATTTGGTCCGGAAAAGAATACATCAAGGACACAAAGGAAGGGAAGCCCACTGGCGAAGTCGGTAAAATCATCTCGATCGATTACGAAAACAATGCAGCTGTAGCCAAAGTGGAGATTGCTCATCCGAAAAGTGCCAGTCCTTACATTGATTACTTCATGTTGCTAAAAGTAGAAGGGAAGTGGACTATTATTCACAAAGCATTTACTAAACGAAAGCGAGGTTCGTAAGGAAGAGGTGAAAGGTGAAGAGGTGAAATGGTGAAGTTTCACTTCTTCACTTCTTCACCTCTTCACCTCTTCGCTGCTTCGCTGCTTCGTTTCAAATTCTCATCACCCTTAAATCAAGTACATGTTCAGAATTCTTTTATTGCTGAGTTGCGTTGGTCTTTCCTTTTCTAGTTTAGCCCAACAAAATAACAATACATCTACCGCCGGGCTCAGTGAGAAGATTGATCGATACATGGAGCAAATACAAAGAATCAGGGCGATTATAATACGATCCTACAGGAACGCATTGAAAGATTGAAAAAGAAATGATACCAAATCGGAAACACAAAAGTTACTCCTGCTTAATAGGAGCGCTATTAGCCGCCTTGCTCACGATCAGCCATCTGCCATCATCCATCCTACGCGTAATAAAAACATCGAGGTATCTTCTATTCCGTGAAGGTACTAGAATCTCCGCGCTGACCTGAGCCAAGTTTCCTTCCTGCTCGATGGATAGGATTTTGCTGTAACGGCCACCAAAGGTTCCCGGTTCATTCTTTTTGAAAAAGGCAATGTATTCGGCAGGGCTTAGCTTCATCATTTCACCTTTCGTATTTTCTAGATAAAGGGTGGCCTCGGAATAAAAGGCCGATTCAATTTGATCCAAATAACTGTAAGCCGTACCATTAAAGTAATTCTGGATGGTATGTCGGATTAGGTCCTCATCGCTTTGGCTAAAAGCCACTGAACTGATAAAAAGGCTTAAGAATGTCAGTACTACAGTCGTTTTCATAATTTAGGTTTAATTGAGTGCTGAGCAGGGGGGGGAAGAGGTTTAAAGTTTAAGGTGGAGGGTTTATTGGCAACAGTAGTCTCTCATGTGATGTCGGAATCCGGAAACCGGAAGTCGGAATTTTGGTTGGGCTATGCCAGTTTTCCAATTTCCCTCTTCCAATTTCTGCCTTTTCAACCTCGTTTTGCTCAGTTCTGATAAATTTTCCAACGTAAACACTTTACATGATAAATAACGGTATTGGCTGGGTATAAACCTTAAACGCCTAAACTTTCAACCTCTAATAGGCTAACATGTCCAGTACTTTAGCGGCATAGTCCCAACTAAACTTCTAAACCTTAAACCCTAAACTTTTCCCTCCACTACCCTTCAGCACGATTTTTATTAATAATTCGAATCAATTTTCCATTGTCCTCGTCGGTCAATAGGTACAGTTTCCCTTCTGGACTTTGCGCTACTTTACGAGATCGTACATGATCATCCAGGAAGAGTTCTTCGGCACTGATCACCGTATTCTTGTCCAATACCATGCGCCATAAACT
>Ga0209578_10003514_pt1 | contig 11842 bp, 10 predicted proteins | sample tdAd472_FD_187127 | JGI IMG/M metagenome (GOLD analysis project Ga0209578, IMG submission 187127) | Marine sediment microbial communities from the Atlantic coast under amendment with organic carbon and nitrate - tdAd47.2 (SPAdes)... | ecosystem: Environmental > Aquatic > Marine > Coastal >...
AATGTTGATACTCCTAAGTGGACATTCCTTGCTAACGAGGGGATACAAAGCGACACAATAAATAATTTTGTATTGGTACAGGAGAAAAACGACTTCCCTGCTCCAGTGGCTGGAGTTATTACACTTCTAGACAACCACACATATCAAATTAACGGTCAAATAGATCTGGGCGCAGATAGAATAGAAACTGGCTTGGGAAACACCATCTTTTCCAATTCCTGGACTGTTAACTCGATAACATATACTGGTGCGGGCTCAATGTTTACTATTGTTGATGATGTTTTCACAATGAGGAATCTTGATCTTACAGCCGCAACCGGAAAGTTGTTTGATATACAAGGCGTGAATGGGCCTAACGTCCTTAATTTTGTGCAATTAAATCACGTGAAATCTGATAGTGCGCAAGAGGTTATGACTGCTACAGACTTTGATATACTGCTACTGGAGCATGTTTATTTCGATGGGTTCACTGATGGTATCACTATCACTGGAGCTAATAACAACATATTCCAGGTTAACAACTCGTACTTTAGTAACCACACAAACAGTGCTATATTACTTACAGGGAGCACAACATCAACTATAGAGATAGAGGGCTCTACATTTTCAGCTCCTTCTCCAGCAGTTGGGATAACTGGTGATGCGGGCTCTGCTAATGTTACGGTTCAAGGAACCATTATAGGCTGTGACTTCCTAATCGGAATAGATGCTTTAGTGGGCATAAGCGACCTTGATACAGGGTGGTTTATTGAAGCTAATACAAATATAGTAAATACAAATGACAAAAGAGAGTATATTCTTGTAAAGAGTAAAGATGACTTCCCTGCTCCGGTAGCTGGAGTTATTACTTTAGATGACCTGGTAACATATGAGTTAAATGCCTCTATTGACTTGGGTACCGATAGAATAGTCACAGGTACAAACAACACAATTACTGGCGAGAACGCTTTAAATAACGTGCTTATTTATACTGGCACGGGAGATATGATAACTTCCACCTCCAATCTTTCGATGTATAATGTTGGGTTTAGCGCTTCTGCAGGAGCTATTATAAACCAAACTGGTGCGAGTTTAGTTATAGAGAAGTGTTTTTCTATAACATCTCAAGATCTAGGGACACTAACCGATTGCGATCTATCTTATATTAATGAGTGTCAATTTGATGGCTTTACAGATGGTTTTGTTGTTTCGGGGGTCTCTAATACAAATATAGTATTCCGTGAAGTTTTGTTTAGTGGTTTTACTAACACCGCAGTAGATCTAACTGGGGCTACTAGTATGTGTGTGGGTATTTCCGATTGCCAATTTAATGTACCATCTGGAGCAATAGGAATAGATGGAGATGTCAGCTCTGCAAATGTAACTGCTGGTGGCCGTATAACTGGCACAATCTTTATGGATGTTGGGACTTATGTAAACAATATAACTTCTGGGGATCTTCTTTGGAGATTTATAGCTAATTCTGGTGTTCAAAATAGCAGGACTGTTGGCTCGGTGACTATGCAGAATAATGCCACAACCACCACTTTGGCTGTAACAAATACTTACGTAAAAGTGGCGGGAGCTACTGTGCAAGGCTCTAATACAGAGCGCTTTACAATGACTGGTAACAACGAGTTAACATCGGATGATACTCAGACTTTAAATGGAAGTGCAATGATATATGTGCATTTTGAAAAAGCTGCTGGAGCTTCGGCTGACACTTACGAGTTTGCGTTATTTCAAAATAGCTCTGAGGTTACAGGAGCTTCAGCTGTCGAGGATCAAAACAACGCCTTAGGATCGACTTCGTTCTTCGTTCCAATTGTTATTGCTGAGAATGATGTTTTTGAAGTTTATGTAAGAAATCGTGATAATCCAAATGATGTGATAGTGGAATCCATGCAAGTAATAATACAATAGGAGAGACAAATGCCTGTATTGACGACAAATTTTAGCTTTAACAAGCCCCTAGTTAATGACCCTATTGATGAGGATCTGTGGGGATTTCAGCTAAATGATAACTGGGAAAACACTGACACATTCTTGAAGCAAGCGCGTGATACTGTATCTAATGACCAGAACACCAATTACACCGTTGTAGAAGATGACAGAAACAAAATCATCCTGGTAGATGCGTCTGGTGGGCCAATTACTATAGACCTTCTTCCCTCCGCTACTGGTGGAGATGGTTATACTGTTACAGTAAAGAAAACCGATAGTTCCACAAATATAGTAACAATAGACGGTAATTTAGCTGAAACAATTGATGGGCAGGCAACACTAGACTTGGTTGCAGAAAATGCTGGTGCTCAATTAGTTACAGATGGATCAAACTGGAATGTTCTTTCTTCTGCCGGACTTGCAAATGACGCTAGTGAGTCTCAGAAAGGTCTTGTGCAATTAGCTACAGATGCTGAGGCACAAGCTCAAACACCACAGGATAGAGCAATAACCCCAACTAACTTGACAGCCATCTCAGCAACTCAAGCTGATATGGAGGCTGGAACTCCTATGAGGTTTGTTACAGCAGATAAGATACAGTTTTCAAAAGTCTCTGCCCAAGCGTGGCTGAACTATGACCAGGTAAATGACATAATAAGGGATAGCGCAGGGGTTTCTAGTGTGGTGGATCTTAATTCTGGAAATTTTAAAGTAAACTTTACCGATCCTTTTGCAAACGCAAATTATATCTTTTTAACGAATGGTTGGCGCGAGGGTTCGAGTCATTACCTTACAGCACTAACTGCATGGCAATTTAATTTAGGGTTTAATGATAAAACTGGATCTGGCATAGAGCTTGAGACTGAATCTGGGGGAAGTGGATTGAGTGTGGATTCAGGTGATAATAACGTAGCATTTTTTGGGGAGTTAGCATGACTGACAAAATAATCATATTTAAAAATACCGATGGGTCATGTGGGGTTTTACATCCTACTCAAGAGGCTCTTAAAACTATGACAATTGAAGAGATAGCTCAAAAAGACATTCCACTTAAGAAAGATTTTCGAGTTGCTTTGAAAAAAGATCTTCCTAAGGATAGGTATTTTAGAGGTGCATGGACAGATGACAAGCCCGGAGAGCAAATAGATGTGGACTTGGAAAAGGCTCAAGTGATTCAAATGGCTCACATAAGGGCGAAAAGAAACAAAAAACTTCAAGATCTAGATATCGAGACAATGAAGGGAAAAGATGTTCAAGTGGAAAAGCAAAAGCTTAGAGACATTCCTGCAATATTTGATCTTTCTAAAGCAAAAACCCCTGAAGAATTAAAAGCATTATGGCCAAAAGAATTAGAGGAGTAACATGGTTGAAGAATACAGGCCCATTATCTTTACGCCAGGTGTCCAGCCTGTTACTGACTTTACTACCTCCTCAACTCAACATTGGGTGGCAGCGGATAAAATACGCTTTGTAGACGGAAGACCTGCTAAGATTGGTGGTTGGCTTAACTTCCCGTTTCAAAGCGACAACACAATAGACGGCTGTGCTAGGGCTATATTTAGCTACGTTCTTGAGAAAAGAAATAGATTTATAATTGGTACTCACACAAGGCTTTATGATCTTACTGGCTCTGACTTAACCAATATAACGCCTTTAGTAACTGCAACAACAGCAATCCCTGATTCTCTTGATTCTAATTATACTACACTTGCTAATGACCCACTTTCTACTGTATCTGGAACAAATGTTATCACCGTAAGTGACCCTGGTACTAAGCTTAAGCCTAGTGATAGGGTAGAAATACTTGGCGCTACAGGGTTTAATGGCATTCCGGCTGGTGAGCTAAATACTCAACATCTTGTGAGAGAGGCTGGCCCAGATGACTACACTTTCTTTGTATCCTCTAATGCCACATCGACTGGCTCAGGTGGGGGCGCTGCAGTGGATCAGGCCACAGCAATAATAACTGTAAATCAAGTAGCTCATGGCAATTTAGACGGAGATAGAGTTAAGATAACTCTTGCAGCTAGCTTTGCTGGTATTCCAGATACTGAGATAAATGCAGAGCATATTATAAGAGATGTAACTACAGACGCATTTGACATAGTTGTGAACACCTTCGCCACCAGTAGCGTGACAGGTGGAGGCGGTGCGGCAACTGAGATTCAAGAGCAAATAGCGCCAGGTGATTGTGATGCAAGTATTGGTCAGGGTTATGGTGCTGGTTTATATGGAGTAGGATTATATGGGGTACCTAAAACTAGCGATAATATCGCAGTATTTCCAAGAAGATGGACTTTCGATAGATTCGGAAACAATATAATACTTTCACCAGGCGAACAAACAGGTGTTTATACTTGGGATTCAGACGAATCAGAAGCTCCTATTCTTTTATCCGGAGCTCCTACTGCTGTGAATCTTGTGTTTGTAAGTAACGAGATTGTTGTAACGCTAGGTGCTAGTAATGTAGGAAATCGCATCCAATGGTCTGACCAAGGGGATTCTACCGATTGGACTCCTCTTGCTACTAACCAGGCTGGACAAGATGATATTGAAGGGGCTGGAACCTTCCTTGCTGTGATTAAACTAAGAAATGTAAATCTACTACTTACCGAAACACAAGTTTATACCTTCCGCTATATCAGGCGCCCTCTTATCTGGGAGATTAAACTTCTAGATGAAAGAAGTGGGATTATTGCGCAGAATGCAAGAATAAGCCATAACGGTATTGCGTATTGGATGGGTGACGATAACTTCTATATGTATAGAGGTGGTAATGTGGAGATTATTCCTAGTAACAGCACCCCCGAAACCACACTCAAGAAGTTTGTATTTGAGAATTTAAACACAGCCCAGAAAAGTAAGATATTTGCCTGGTTTAACAGGAAGTTCCATGAAATCTGGTGGCACTATCCTAGTGCTGGATCTCTAGAATGTGACCGTGTTGTTAGGTTTAACGTGAAGGATTTCACATGGACTCCTGACACAATGGAAAGGACAGCTGGAGAGTACCCTGTTCCTCTTACAGTAAATCCATTTGTAGCCACTTTAAATGACGATAGAACAGAAAGTATCCTATATCAGCATGAGAAGGGTAATAATGACAATCTTGACTCTCTGCCGTTCTCCCTAACGTCTCCGTTTGTAAATAGTGGAACAAGAACAGTTAATGGTCTTGGATTTGCTCCAGATAGCATCCAGACCGGAGATATTAGTGTGCAAATAGCTTTCAAGAAATACCCCCAGGATACAAGGCTGTTTAATAACGGTCCTTATACTGTTACTCCAACTAAAAATCATATTGACTACACTTCTCAAGGGCGCTTTTGGAGATATCTTATAACTGGTGATGAGTTGAATCAGGAATGGATTGCGGGCTTCTGGCAAGAATTTTTAAGGGGGTCTAGCAGACGATGACAACAAGTAACTATCCATTAGTAGAAAGGCAAGAGGATGTTATTCCCGCTCTTAAGGAGATAGGAAGGCTTAGAGAGCAAGAGGACGTCCCTGATTTTGACAATCTGCAAGAACGCTTTGTAAGTGGCAGAAGTACTGATAGAATACCTACAAGTCCGACCGATACTATAGCAACTGATAATGTGGGAGATGTTACTAATGACGGTACATATGAGTATAAACTGCTTGATATTGGAGGCGGAGTTCTTAATTGGGATAGAAGGAGCTTAGATATTGCATGGTAGTTAGAGCAAGAGCCTTTAATATTGAAAAAGATTATGATATGATATTTACATGGTGGAGAGCCCACGGTTCTTTCCCTCCGAAACGAGAGCAGCTACCTTCCACAGGAGTAGTTGTAGAAGTAAATGACAAACCTGTGAGTGCTGGCTTTTTGTACCAAACCGATAGCACGATTTGTGTTTTTGAATTTGTGGTTTGTGATCCAAAGGCGGGCAAAGGAGAGCGTGATCTCTCACTAACAAAACTAATAACTTCAATCCAAAATTTAGCTAATGCGATGGGATATAATCTTATCTATTCGTCCGTAAAGCATAAGAAATATATATCGAGGCTAGATGAAGAGGGTTTTATTAAAGCTGATGAAAATCAGGTGCATATGTTTTATGAGGTAAAAGAAGATGACTAACGCATTCGGTAAATTATTTGGAGAAACTAAAGATGTAACCCAACCAACGGCAACGCAAACATTGCCTTCTTTTGGTTTGGGGGCATTTAAACAAGCTATCGAGCAAGGAAGAGCGGCGGCAACTCCCGAAACATTCTCCCCTGCCGATCTTACTCCGCAACAACTACAAGCTATCGGAGGCTTAGAGGGATTAGCTGCACCTGAAACAGCAGAAAGTTTTCAGGGTAGACTGGATGTCTTCCAAAATCCATTTGAGCAACAGGTAATACAAAATACAATTAGAGATCTTAATACCCAGGCTCAAGGTTTACAAAGTGACATTGGCTCTCAAGCTAGTGCCGCTGGGGGATTTGGTGGTCAACGGCAGGCTTTGTTAGAGTCGGAGCTTCAAAGGAACCTATTGCAACAGATTGGTGATGTAAGCGCACAAACCAGCGCGTGGATTTGAAACTGCAACAGAGAGTGCCTTAAGGCAGCGTGAGCAAGAAAGACAGAACCTTCTTGATCTTCTTGGAACTGGCGGCGCGATTCAGCAGTTTGAAACAGAGAGAAGGCTTGCTCCAGCAAAATCGGCCCAATTCTTAGGTGAGTTGGCTTCACTTATTCCAGTCGGAGGAGGTCAAACCTCTCCATTTGAGGAGCCTGGTGTTCTTAATAGATTTGGTGATGTTGCAGAGCAAGGAAGTAGGACATTCTCTAATATCGGAAGTGGTATAGGAGGCGGAAGCTCCGCGGCCGGTGGCGCTAGTAGTGCAAGTGGCTTTATGGCTTTAAGTGACGAAAGATTAAAAGAAAATATAACTAAAACAGGTGAAAACAATGGCTTTAACATTTATCAATTCAACTATAAAGGCGATGACCGCAGGTATGAAGGGGTTATGGCGCAAGAAGTACGTAAGACTAATCCTGGTGCTGTGTTTGAGTGCAATGGGCATCTTGGCGTCCACTATGATATGATCGGAATTCCATTTAAAGAGGTAGCGTAATGAGAGGAACAACATTTGGACAAGGTGGAACCAGGCAACCTGCGCAATTAGGAACTCCTGGGCCTTTAGGAAGAGCTCTAGCTGGCCTTGGAACGTTTGGCTTTTCTGAGCTTGGTTTTGCAGCGGCAAGAAATAGGGCAAGAAGAGAACAAGAGCAGGAGGCTATAAGAAATGAACAATTACAAGAGATTGCACGTGTTCAAAGTGGTCAAAGCATTCCTGCTTTTGCCAGGGAAGAGTTTACACCAGAAGAAATCAGAGGTCAGCAACTTAGACAGTTGGCGGCTATAGGTGGTCCAGAGGCATTTGCAGCTTCTCAGCAATTTGTTAGTACTCCTCAAACAGAGTTTCAGAGGCAGAAGTTTGCTTTTGAACAAGAGAAGTTTGGTGCTGAACAGGAGAGGCAAGCCAAGCAGCGATCTCTGGATGAAAGAAAATTTGGGCTTGATGAAAGAAAATTTGCACTTGAGGTGGATGAGGCTGAAAAAGAAGCTGAGCAAGGTTTGGTCGACAAAGATGTATTCAAAGTTTCTTCAAAATTAAGAGATGAGTTTAGGGGGCTTTCAAAGAAGTTTGTGATACAAAGAGATGCTTTTTCAACGATTCAAGCTAGCGCGGAAGATCCTTCACCTGCTGGAGATATAGCACTAATCTTCAGTTTTATGAAAGTGTTAGATCCACCAAGTACTATTAGAGAAGGTGAGTTTGCTACCGCAGAAAATGCTGGATCTGTTCCTGAAAGAGTTAGAGCGATGTACAATAAGGTAAAAGCAGGAACAAGATTAAGTCAAGAGCAAAGAGATGATTTTGTTAATCGCGGCACAAAATTATTCAAGAAGGGTCAAGCTCAGCACCAAAAAAGAATTGGTGAGTACAGAAGGATTTCTAATATTGTAGGTGTTCCAGATGATCTTGTTATTGTTGATTTTGGTCTTGCTGAGCAGGAAGCTTTGCAGGAACAAGAGGGTCAGCAAACTCCATCACCTACAGGAACCCAGCAATTAGCCCCACAAGCAGGACAAGTATTATTATTTGATGCACAAGGAAACTTAGTACAATGATAACAGCACAATTAGCAGATGGCACACAATTACAATTCCCTGACGGTACTAATCCACAGGTAATACAGACCACTGTTAAGAGGACTATACAAGAACGAGCGGCTGCCGCGCCCCAAGGTGGGGGGACCCTATCCTCCTTTGCTCCAACAACCCCTCAACCCCAAGCGCAACCCACTCCTGAGTTGGCAGCCTCTCCGCAACAGCCGGAGATAGGTGGATTTGAAGCATTTGGCAGAGGGTTAACACAGGGTGGTAAAAATACCGTCACTGGTGTTCTGCAAGGCGTTGCGGATGTTGTGGAAGCTACTACTGGAAGAGGTGGTGAATTTAGAGAATTATTAGCCGAAGCTCAGCAAAGAAGTCAGCAAGCTACCCAAGCACAAGTTGGGGATAGCACCGCTGCACAAGTCGGTGAGTTTGTTGGTGAGGCTGCCCCGTTTATTGCAGCGTTACCTGCTGGCGGTCCTACATTAGCTGGTCAAGCAATTGCTGGTGGTATAGGTGGCGCAATTGCTGGAGCCGCAGCTCCTACTCAGCAAGTTGTTCCTGCTGAAGAAGCTTTACAGCAAAGAGGAGTTGGGGCGTTGACAGGTGGAACACTTGGTGGCGCACTTGGTGCTGCTGCTAGGCCAGTTACACAGGCAATTGGAGCGGCTGGAAGAGGTGTTGCAAGGGCTGTGAAAGGAAGAAATGCAGACCAAGTTATTGCTAGTAGACTTCAGCCAGGACAAGCTCAAGAGTTTCAGCGGAATCTTATTGAGGCAGGTGATGAGAGTATAGCTATATTTCCTGACATTGCTGGTGATGAGATTAAAGGATTTACAAGAGCTGTAGCTAGAATACCTGGAGGAGCACGTAATATAGTCCATGAAGCTCTCGAGAATAGATCGGAAGACGCAGTAAGGAGGATAAGTAAAATTCTTGCAAGGGAAGTCTCTGGGGTTGATACATACTTTGGTGCTTTAGATGATGCAGTTAAAGGAAGGTCCTCTGCTGCTTCACCAATATATAAAGAGGCCTTCGAAGAAACTCCTGTTATTAACAGGGATAAAATTAACAAATTACTTCAAGACCAAAGAATTATTGACGCTTTAGATACGGCTAAAAGTACATTTGGCGTTCCTACAGAGACTAACGCAAATTCGCTTGTTGCCCTTGATGGTGTAAAAAAGGTTTTAGATGACATTAAAATCTCAGCTAACCAAAGTGGACAGCCTCAGAAGGCAGCTGCATTTGGAGCTCTAAAAAAACAATTAGTTGAGGAGCTTGACGCAGCGAGCCCTACTTATAAGCAGGCAAGAAAAATCTTCAGCGATCATTCTTCTGTAATTGAGGCGCAAGAGCTTGGAAAGGAATTCTCTAAATTTACTCCCGAACAGCTTAGAAGAGTGGTAAAAGACTTTGAGCCTTCCCAAAAAGAAGCTTTTAAAATCGGGGTAAGGGAGAACCTTCAAAATGTGGTTAATAAAACATCCGATCAAGCTGACCCAGGCAAGAGAATCTTTGGAAACACACAAAAAAGAGAACAATTAAAGGCGGTCTTTGGGAATGAAAAAGAATTTGAGATGTTTGCTAAGAAGATGAGAGAAGAAATTGCTGGAGCAAAAACAAAACTTAGTGTTTTAGGAAATTCTCGTACAGACTTTAATCAATTTGATGAAGGGCAATTTATCGACAATGCAGTAGAAGCAGTAAATAGAGGCACTGTAGCTGTGACAGCGCAGTTAATAGGTGCAATTAAAAACTCAGTCAAGAATAGATATATAGGGCTTAACGAAAGGAACGCAAAAAAGATTGCAGAAACCTTGGTTGATAGACAAGCGAGCATTGACGCCCTTGGAAGAATAGCTGCGAGAGAAAGAGATAAAGGGCAACTGTTGTTGATAAACAATGCTATTAAGGACTTTGGGACTCGAGGCTCAGTTATCGGTCCATCTGTAGAGGTTGGTATTAGAGAGGATAATTAATCTCTATAAGGAGAGATATCATCTGCATAACTTCCCGTTGCTCCCTTAAATATAGCATATCCAAAGCTAACGACATAAACGCCGCAAGCTAAAATTACAAGAAGCTGCATTAATTCAAACATGGTTTTTTCCTTATTTTAGTTATCACACACGTATATTGTACATATCTTTAATGTTAATGTCAAGGTAATCCTATATACTTGACAAAATGCCAGCTTTCATAAATAACTTAACATATAAAAAGAGGTAAAAATTGTTACAAATTGTTCAAGAACTTCTCACTTTAATGATATTGGGATCTGCTGCTATGGTATTGGGAACAGCAATTTTCTTAATGCTTCCTTATGCGGCCTCTGGCCTAGGCAGACTATGTGAATCACAAGAAGACAGTTAATCAAATAAATATTAGCCATTGCTTAATAATTCCTATATAATGCAGGGAAATATCTTCATTATATAAGGAATATTACAATGGCTAAATTTCACACCAACCTGACTGCTAGTAACGAAGAAACAGTGACCTGGCCTTCCCGCAGAAGGGATCACAGCCTCCGCGCAAGTGTATGGGCTAAAGGAACATTTTCTGGTGGGAGTGTAGTGATTCAGGCTGATGGGGGATCTGGTTTTGTTAACTTGACGGATTCTTTGGGCAATCCTCTTTCCTTCGCTGTGGAGGGGGTAAAGAACTTTGAGCTTCAAAGTGATAATGACCAACCTGTGAAGCTTAAGTTTTTAGCTTCAGCCGTAGGAGCTGTAGACATAGATATGCATTATCGTTAGTAAATCCTAGACTGAGCTCTTGTAAAGCGATATAATAGGATTAGCAATCCTAACAACGATAGTATAATGACTGAATTTCCTGTAGTACTACCAGTAACTGGCAATCCTGGTTTTAATGTGGCTTCCCAACCTGCTTATGACGGCGGAGATGTTTTGTTGGGCCTTTTGGATGCTTGGAATAACTATGACGCGTCTAATGACAGGCCGTGTGTTGCTATAGAACAAAGTCCTTCTTTGCAAAAGAAGCAAATAAAGCTTGTGCAGATTGATGATACACGATCGCTTTACTTTAGTGTAAGAACCAATCTAATTTCCCCTGGCCCGGACATTCTGAGTGTTTATCTTTTGTATCGTGATTCTAACGGAAATATTTTTGTAGGCGCCACTCAGTTGGCTGTTGATGGCGATGTTCTAGGTTTCGATGCTGATCTTGTGAGCTCCACTCAAGCTATAGTAACTTACACTGATAATGCCTCTGGAGATTTAGAGGGCAGGATTGTTAATTTCTCAGGTAATGATATTACTACTATAGGAGCGGCAAATACTCTTGTAAGTACTTATACAAATACTTTCAGTAGCGTTGCTAGCTCGTCAAGCACTCTTGGGGCTTTCCTTTATGACAATGGTGCTGGTGAGTTGTGGCATTCAGGCTTTACGGTTTCTGGTGACACCATAACTGTAAATAGTAGTGGCGGAATATCTGCTACATATGTAAATGCTAAAGTAACCACTCTTGATACTGCTAATGATGGCTTGTTGTTTACTTATGCTCAGTCTGCTGGAGGATCTCTTGTTATACAATCTAGAAGAAGATCTGGAGGACTTTATATACCTGGAACAGTTTTTCCGTTGGGATCAGGCGATTTTGGTCCTAATGATGTCGTAGTAACAAGTTTTGATATTGGTGGCGTTTCAACTATTCTAGCTGGGATTGTTTATAGCGATGCTACATCTAATGATATGGAAATAGTAAGGGTTATATTTAACAATGACGGAACCATTGGCTCTACAACAGCCCTT
>Ga0209578_10003523_pt1 | contig 11827 bp, 8 predicted proteins | sample tdAd472_FD_187127 | JGI IMG/M metagenome (GOLD analysis project Ga0209578, IMG submission 187127) | Marine sediment microbial communities from the Atlantic coast under amendment with organic carbon and nitrate - tdAd47.2 (SPAdes)... | ecosystem: Environmental > Aquatic > Marine > Coastal >...
GCCTGGCAACAACGTGCCGAGTTCCAGTTGAAGCCGTTTGCGGCGTGTAGTAGTAGCGATTGTTGTGAACGTGGTATGTTCCATGATGAGCAGAGTGCGACGTGTGGGGCACGATATAAGTCGAATTCTGATGAACGACATCGTGATGGTATCGACCAATCACATGTCCATGGGAATCACGAACGACATGGTCATGGTGGTCAATGTGGTAACCAGGTGTGTAATGATTCCGGCGATGGTGATGATGTTGGGCGAAAGTGGATTGGGTCGTCACTGGAAACAGGATTGCCGCCACCAGCGCAAGGCGAGAAGTCGTCATGTCAACTGTCCTTTGGTGTCAGAAGTGTGGAAGAGCCTCCATGCCCTGGTACCGCTCCATCGATTTTCTTGCGTCGATTACCGTCTCGGTGACGCTACAATTGTAAGGGTTGCAAAATGCGGTCCAGAATTACAAGTTTCTGTTTCCGGTCTTTGACATCCGTCAGCAATGCCGCAATTCATTGATGAGATCACCTCAGCACGCGTAGAACTCCCTGAAAGGCCGCCACCACACGCCATCTTTGAATGACATCATTGTGATGGCGCGTCTTTGTCCGATTGAAAACGCACATCCACTTTCTCACGGCATTATCCGGGGAAAACAAATTGGCATGCGGCTTGCATCATGACCAACCAAAGGCGTATCTCCTCCAGAATGACAGTCGACTTGCCGATAAGAATTCAGTTGGCGGGAGAACTGCGCCCGTATTGATCGAGTTTCCCAGGACAACCATGTTCCACAGCATCATCACAATTCTGACGATGACGGCAGTTGCGTTGCACGCGATGCTGGGATGCTGTGTACACCATGCCCATGCCTGTGATTCACATGCATCGGGAGCTGAGTCTACGGATCTCGTCGAAGCTGATGCCCACTGCTCACACGCACACGTTCATCAGCATCAGGATGAAGAAGACGGTGAACCGTCAAGCCTTGACCCCGCCAACGGATCCGGCCACGAGCACGACAGTGCCCCGGCCCACGGATGTGACGAAGCCGATTGCAGCTTTACGTCTGCGCAGCGAAGCATCGATGTTGAGTTGATGCTCACATTCTCGAAGTGGTGTCCGGCGCTGGGCGATGTCGCTCATGCGGATTCCATTCAGAGTCTGCTATCGCTGCACTCTGCCGCCGAAACGCCACCCGATCCGCTTTCATGGTCGGGTCCCGCTCGCGTCACAACTCAGGTCTGGCGGCTGTAAGAGCACGCGACCAGGGTTGATTCCGGCTGGTAACGACACGTGGCATTCGATGCCGCTTGAACAAGTCGTTCCACTTGAGATGCCGGATGCATTCTGTGCCCTGGTCTGATTCCCCCCTGCGACTGATTGATCGCTAAGCGCTGCGCATGTCCCGGACATGCTGTACGCCGGCTGGATGATTTCCCGTGTGCTGGATGCAGAACAATGAAAATACGCTATCCCAGAATACCAGTGAAGTGGGTCTGGATTGTCGGGCTCCTGATCGTCGCCGTTGTCGGCGGTGCGACGTGGAACCGCTGGTTCCCGGAGGCCACTTCGTGGGTGGATGACACAATCACTGTGTTTCGTGGCGGCGGTACAACGGGTGAGGAGGCATCTCACGCCGCCGATGACCCGCATGCCGGTCATGACCACAGTGCACATGCGGGGCATAGCGAAGAGACTTCGCTGGAGCTGTCGGATCAGGCATTACGAAACATTGGACTGTCAGACAAAACCATTCAGCCGATCAGGCTCGAGACCTTTCACAGGTCGATCACAATTCCGGCCGTTGTTGTCGAACGGCCCGGGCGCTCACGTGTGCAGGTCGCGACACCGATGACCGGCGTCATCACTCACGTTCATGCTGTGCAGGGGGAGGCTGTCGAACCGGGCACGCTGCTGTTTCAGATTCGTCTCACGCACGAAGACCTCGTAAATGCACAGACAGAATTTGTCAGAACGCTGGGTGAACTGGAGGTTGAAGAGAAGGAGATTGCGCGGCTGGAAGATGTCACTCAAAGTGGAGCCGTCGCAGGAAGGCTATTACTGGAACGGAAGTACGCCCGCGACAAACTGACAGCGATGCTGCGTGCCCAACGGGAAGCTTTGAAACTCCACGGATTGTCGGAAACGCAGATTGACCAGATTGTGAGTGAACGACGGCTGCTTCGTGAGCTGCAGATCTTTGCGCCATCGATTGACAGCCACGGTGAAGAAGAATTGAAACTGACGCGGCGATTCCTCAGTCCGGCAAGTCTCCAGCAGCCAATGCCACAGGAACCCCAACAGGCGCACACCGGACCACTGATCCTGCAGCAGCTCGACGTCCACAAGGGTCAGTCGGTAAGCGCCGGTGAAACGCTGTGTGTTCTGACCGACTATGACGAACTGTTCATTGAAGGAATGGCGTTTGAACAGGACGTGAGCCAGCTCCGACAGGCTTCCGCAAACGAATGGACCGTTGATGCCATCTTCCAGCGGCCGGGGGATGCAAGACTGGTCGTCGAAGATCTGGAGATCGCCTACCTCGCAAACACGATCGATGCCAATTCGAGAACTCTGCACTTCTACGTTCGGTTGCCCAACGAAGTCACCAAAGATCGGCGTGACCGAGGCAATCGATATGTGGAATGGAAGTACCTGCCGGGACAGCGACTGCAATTGCGTGTACCGGTCGAGCAATGGCCTGACCAGATTGTCGTTCCGGTGGAGGCGGTCGCCCGCGAAGGAGCGGAATCCTTCGTATTTCAGCAGAACGGCGACCATTTTGATCGAGTTCCGGTTCACGTCAGGTATCGCGATCAATACGCGGCGGTGATCGAAAATGATGGCTCACTCTTTCCGGGTGACGTGGTGGCACTGCGTGGTGCTCATCAGATGCAAATGGCCCTCAAGAACAAAGCCGGTGGTGGAGTCGATCCGCATGCCGGCCACAACCACTAAGGGGCCCCACCATGCTCAACGCCATTATTCGATTTGCACTCAGGCAGCGATTGCTGGTTGTTGTTGCCGCCTTGTTCCTTGTCGGATACGGAACGTGGCAGGCGATGCAGGCCCAGATCGACGTCTTTCCGGACCTGAACCGCCCGCGCGTGGTCATCATGACCGAGGCACCGGGTCTGGCGCCGGAAGAAGTCGAAACGCTGATTACGTTCCCGATTGAAACCACGATGAACGGGGCGAACGGAGTCCAGGCCGTTCGCAGTTCGTCGGGAGTCGGGATTTCCGTCGTCTACGTCGAATTTGACTGGGGGACGGACATCTACAACGACCGCCAGATCGTCAACGAACGGCTGCAACTTGTTCAGGAACGCATGCCGGAGGGTGTCAGTCCGACGCTGGCTCCGATCTCGTCCATCATGGGCCAGATCCTGATGCTCGGCATGTGGAGCGAAGGCAATGCCACTGAGCCGCTTGAACTGCGAACACTTGGCGACTGGGTCGTCCGTCAACGTCTGCTGACGATTCCCGGGGTGTCTCAGGTCTTCACGATGGGCGGGGGCCGCAAGCAGTTTCAGGTGCTGGTCGATCCGGATGCAATGCTGCGTTACGGGGTGACTTTGCACGAGGTCAAACAAGCCGTGCAGAAGAGCAATGAGAACGCGACTGGCGGCTATCTCGACGAACAGGGGCCGAATGAACTGCTCGTTCGGGCACTCGGCCGCGTCCAGACGATTGAAGATCTGCAGAAGGTCGTCGTCACGATGCGAGAGGGGCGCCCGATTTCTCTGGCTCAGATCGCTCGAGTGGTTGAAGGACCGCAAGTGAAACGGGGCGACAGCGCCGCTTTTGTTCGCGACGAGGAAGGCACATTCTCTGGCGGCCCGGCCGTCATCCTGACCATCAACAAACAGCCAGGAGCCGACACGCGGCGCGTGACCGATGATGTGATGGCTGCAATTGACGATCTGCGGCCTTCGCTGCCGGACAATCTGCGAATTGAGCCGCTGTACACACAGAAGTCGTTCATCGACCGAGCAATCGAGAACGTCGTTGAAGCACTTCGCGACGGCGGAATTCTGGTCGTCATCATACTCTTTGCGTTCCTCATGAATTTCCGCACGACGTTCATCACGTTGACGGCAATCCCTTTGTCACTCGTGATGACCGCGATCGTCTTTTCGTTTTTCGGCCTCTCAATCAACACGATGACTCTGGGTGGTCTGGCAGTGGCGATTGGAGAACTCGTCGATGACGCAATCGTTGACGTGGAGAACATCTTCCGTCGGCTGAAAGAAAATCGAGCCAGGTCGAATCCCAGAAATCCGCTGCTGGTTGTTTTTCAGGCCAGCGTGGAAATTCGCAACTCCATCGTGTTTGGCACGATGATCGTCATTCTCGTCTTCGTCCCGTTGTTCGCGTTATCTGGCATGGAAGGCCGCCTGTTCGCGCCGCTCGGTGTGGCGTACATCGTTTCGATCCTCTCCTCGCTGCTTGTCTCACTCACGGTGACACCGGTGCTTTCATATTGGCTGCTGGGTCGCCGGCAACTGGTGGAACACGAAGAAGACGGCCTGGTGCTGCGAGTGATCAAGTGGGTTGGCGACAAGGTGATTCGCTTCAGCCTGCTTTACCCACGTTGCAATCTGGCCGTGACCGCAGTTCTGGTTGCGCTTGCGGCATTGTTCGTCGTGCGACTGGATCGTGATTTCCTGCCGCCGTTCAACGAAGGAGCTGTGCAACTGAACGTTGTCCTTCCACCAGGCACATCACTGGAAACTTCAAACGAGATCGGACAGCGAGTTGAGCAGCGGCTTCAGGAGATTGAAGACATTCAGCAGTTTGTCCGTCGCACTGGACGAGCGGAACTCGATGAGCACGCGGAAGGCGTGAATATGAGCGAGTTGATTCTGGAGCTTGACCCTGAATCGCCTCGCTCTCGCGAAGAGCAACTCGAAGAAATCCGCGAAGCCATGGCCGATATCCCCGGCATTGTGACTGCGGTGGAGCAGCCAATCGCGCATCTGATTTCGCACATGCTTTCCGGCGTAAAGGCTCAAATTGGCATCAAGATCTACGGGGACGATCTTGATACGCTGCGTCGCAAGGCGGACGAAATGAAAGCCGCGATGCAATCTGTTTCAGGCGTGAAGGACCTGCTCGTCGAACCACAGGTGACGATCCCGCAGCTCCGCATTGAACTCGACCGCGATCAGCTGCTGCTCTACGGCCTGGCTCCCGCCGATGTCAACGAATTCATCGAAACGGCAATGAATGGACAGGTGGTTTCAGAAGTGCTGATCGGACAGCGGACGTTCGATCTGTTGATCAGGCTTGATGAAAACTACCGCGAAGACCTTCAGACTCTGCGACGACTGACGATTGATCTCGATGACGGTGGCAAGCTTCCATTGGAAGCCGTCGCAAAGATCTACGAATCCGGCGGGCCCAACACCGTCAATCGTGAGAACGTCCGCCGCCGAATCGTGTTGCAGTGCAATGTCTCCGACCGAGGCGTTGTGGATGTCGTGCAGGACATTCAACAGCGCGTTCAACCAGTCGTTCAATCACTGCCAGCGGGTTACTTCGTGGAATACAGCGGCCAGTTCGAAAGTCAGCAGTCCGCTTCTCGTGTCATCGGCGCGTTGTTCGCCGTATCCATGATCGGCGTGTTCCTCGTGCTGTTCACCATGTTCCGTTCCGTCAATCTGTCACTGCAGGTGATGATGGCCCTGCCAATGGCCTTCATTGGTTCGGTTGTTGCACTGGTGGTCACGGGGCAGACACTGACTGTGGCGGCGATGGTCGGCTTCATTTCTCTGGCTGGCATCGCATCACGAAATGGCATCCTGCTGCTCAACCACTACCTGCACCTGGTCAAATACGAAGGCGAGAGCTGGACCCGGGAAATGATCGTGCGTGCCGGCCTCGAACGACTCGCACCGGTACTGATGACCGCCCTGACATCAGGAATCGGTCTGGTTCCGCTGGTGCTCGCGGCAGGCGAACCAGGCAAAGAGATTCTCTATCCGGTCGCAACTGTCATCCTGGGCGGCCTCATCAGTTCCACGCTGCTCGATTTCTTCGTGCACCCCGCGTTGTTCTGGTTGATCGGGCTGAAGGAAGCCGAACGCGTCGTCAATGAATCGAACACGGAAATTGAACTCGTCGAAGAGGCCGACGAGGAACGCTGCGCTCATGAAAGCATTCCCACTTCGTCCGGGACGACGGAGACCACTGGACCTGTGACCGCTCCTGCTGCCCAATGACGGGTAACAGTCGGTGAATCTCCTGAAGGAGACAATCATGTTGAAGTTCACAAATACCATCGTCTGCTGTCTGGCTCTGGCAGCGGTCGTCAACACGTCCGAAGCCGCGGAATCCATCGCTTACCGCCTGTCGGAAACAAAGGAAATACACTTCGATGATCCGCGAAAAGCGGAACAGCACCTGGCAGCAGTGAAGAAGCTTGGCTGCGAGGCTCGCCTGGATTCGCATAACGGACACACCGACGTGGCCTACCGGTCTATGCGATGGCAGAGCATGGAAGTTGCCAACGACGAACTGGCTCATCAATGGGAAGACTGGTTGAAGAAAGCGGGCTTTGAGACTGTCCACGGTCACAGCGCCGATCATGGGTCCGGCCACTCGGCTCATGACGGTCATGACCATTCCGGCCACGATCATGCGGGCCACAGCCACGCCGGGCACAACCACGGCCCTGGCGAAGCGGAGGAAGTGGCGTATCAATTGTCGCGATGGAAAACAATCCACGTTGAAGACGAACGACAACTGCCCGAACTGGTTGCATTGATGAAGGGACTCGGCTGCGAGGTGCGCTCAGAAAAGCATGGCGGGCACGCAGACCTCACCGTTCGCTGTCCGACGTGGAAGCATGTCGAATTCGATTCTCACCGAGTCGCAGCACGTTGGGAAGAATGGCTGAAGAAAAACGGCTTTGCCACCCGTCACGAACACTGATGCGGAAACGCCTCACGCACCTCGGCTGGCAGCCGCTCGTTCGATGACGATCGGCTGCCACCGCATTGTTCATTCACCACCACATCACCGGAGAATTCAATGAGATCGCTTTCCTTATTGTTCACCCTGTCATTCGCCTTTGGCGCATTGTCCGTTGCCGGATGCGCCGACGACTCATCTTCCGGAACGACAACATCCGGACCGGAAACGGCAGGGCCACCCGCCACGATGGATTCACATGCGGGGCACGCCCATCCAACAGAAGGCCCGCATCACGGCGACCTCGTCGAGCTTGGCAACGAAGAATATCACGCCGAAATTCTGCACGATGCGGATGCAGGCACAATCACCATTTACGTTCTCGATGGGGCAGCCACGGAGCAAGTACCGATTGACGCCACCGAAGTCATGATCAACGCCACGCACGACGGCAAGCCCGAACAATTCAAGCTGGCAGCTTCGCCCGACACGAATGATCCACAGGGGAAATCCTCTCGATTTGTTTCCAACGATGAAGAACTTGCTCATCACCTCGATGAAGAAGATGCCGAGCCGCGTCTGGTGCTGACCATCAACGGCAAGTCCTACCGCGGCGTGATCACGCATGACCACGAAGGGCACGAGCATTAGCCAACCTCGAAGGTCATGGAACACTTGGCGGATGTGACGTTGCATCCGCAATCTCAACCTGTTGATCAAAGCGCTATGTTCGCCAGCCGTGCGGCCATTGCGCCACACCAACCTTTCGGCGCCCAAATGGAGTTTCCCAATGACACGGACCGTCAACACGAATGGATTCATCGTCGCGCTGCTTTGGACATTGACTTTGGCAACGCAGAATGCACTGGGAGCTGGCCGCGGCGAACAAGCTGTCGCGACCGCTTCCCGCAACAACAAATTCGCTTTTGTGATGTTTTACCGCAGCAATGATGCAGCGACGCAAAACATGCGTCGTGTGCTCACATCCACTCTGTCCGAACGTAGTGACGCAACCATCGTGCCCGTTCAAATCGGTGATGCCAGCGAGGCCGCGCTCGTCAAACAGTTCGATGCAACACGTATCCCGATGCCTGCGGTTGCCGTCCTGGCGCCAAACGGTGCTGTTTGCAGCGTGATCCCGCAACGCGTCAGCGAGCAACGGCTCGTCGCCTGCATCGTCTCGCCCGGTCAGGCAGAGTGCCTGAAGGCTCTGCAGGACGGAAAGATTGTGGCTCTCTGTGCCCAGCCCGCAGCGGACACGGAGATTCCGGCAGGGGTGAAGGAGTTTCGTGCTGACAAGCTGTACTCAGAACGGACAGCCGTCGTGACGGTTCAGGCCGATGATCCGAGCGAGGCCAAGTTCCTGAAGCAATTGAAGGTACCGGCAAATCAGTCGGCGTCTGTCGTGGCCTTCATGGCTCCTCCTGGAGTCATGATTGGCGTTTTCGAGGCAAACGTCACGCACAACGAATTGGCTGCGAAACTGGTGGCTGCCGGCAAGTGCTGTGACGACGAAAACTGCAAACACCACAAAGCTGCGACGGCTCAACAGCCCTCGCGACGTTAGTCACAAACGTGACCAATGCAGCACGTGGAGTGTCAAGGTCGGTTGCCTCTGGACTCCACGCTTCGAAGACAAGTTCAGCTCAGCAAGGAATGGATTCCATGAATTTGAGATTAATGATCTGGAAGGAACTCTGGCAGCGTCCCACGCCGATGCTGACAAGTCTGCTGGCGGTTACCCTGGGAGTAACGGCCATGGTGGCGATTCAGAACATCACGGTTTTCTCCGAACGGAAGATCGCTGGTGACATGGAGTCGCTGGGAGCTAATGTGCTGGTCCTGCCTCCGGCCGTCACGCTGCAGGACTACTACTCTGCAGACATGCATGGCCACACGATGCCCGAGGAATATGTATCACGTCTGGCTCTCGCCCGCATGCCGGGAGTCGAGAACCTCGCTCCGAAGCTGTGCGTGGAATCGGATGTCGATTTGATTCCTGTCACTGTTACCGGCATCCTGCCACAGTCCGAATTTGAGGCTAAGGCCGCGTGGCAGGGGCTTGGCCTGATCAGTCCCGTGGGAACGGATCGCGGCTGTTGCGAGACAAAGGCCAATGTGGGCGCAGCAACTGATGACCCGAATTCCCTTGCAACCAGCAGAACGATACAAAAACTCGGCGACCGCGATGTCATTCTTGGTCGCGATCTGGCTGCTCAGTTGGGTGCCTCAGTCGGCGATGCACTACCTGTTCTCGGCGAATCGTTCACGGTTCTGACAGTGCTGCCACCGACGGGTACAATTGATGACAGCCGAATGTTCGCGCATCTGCACAGCGTTCAGGATTTGTCAGGCGCGGGGCCTGTCGTCAATGTCATCGAGATCATGGCTTGCTGCGAAGATGCCGCCGGCAGCCTGATAACGAATCTGTCCACAGAGTTGCCCGATACGCGCATCATCACCATCGCACAGGTCGTTGAAACGCAGGTCGCTGTCAATGGGCTGATGTCACGCCTTTCCTGGGTGTTTCTGTCAATCCTGCTTCTGGTCGGTGGAGCGAGTATTGCCAGCGTCATGTACGCGAACGTGACGGAACGCCGCAAGGAGATCGGCACCCTGATGGCCCTCGGGGCAAGCCGCAGCTTTGTAACGAAGATGTTTCTCGGCAAAGCCACGCTTCTCGGGCTGGCTGGCGGCCTGGGAGGCTTTGTTGTGGGCACGATCGTCGCAGCCGTTCTGGGACCGCAACTGCTGGGAATTCATGTGCAGCCTCTGCCGCAACTACTGGCTGTTGGAACGATCGCCGCAACGGTTGTGGCGGTCGCCGCCAGTTTTCTCCCCGCAAGAAGAGCGGCCGGACTCGATCCATGTCTCGTCTTCAACGACGCATGATCTGACCGCCCGCACTACCCGGATTCTGAACCATTACCACAAAGGGGGACTCTCTCGTGTATCAGCTTCACTCTGTCACACAAACGTACGAGCGTCGCGGCAACGTCGTGACTGCACTCAACAACTGCACTCTCAGTATCCCTGACAATTCTTTCATCGCAATTGTGGGTCCCAGCGGCAGCGGCAAGACGACGCTGCTATCGATTCTGGGCGGCATGATGGCGCCGTCATCCGGCAGCGTCTCGATGAACGGACAGTCGCTGTACGATCTGTCAATCGACCAGCGGACCAGGCTGCGCGGCGGAAAGATTGGTTTCGTGTTTCAGTCGTTCAATCTCGTAGCCTGGCTGTCAGCCCGCGAAAACGTTCAGATCCCGTTGATGCTCTCCGGGAAATCGGCCCACTTGCAACGCGAGCGGGCGCTGGAACTTCTGGATCGCGTGGGATTGTCGGATCGTGCCGACCATCTGCCTTCGGAGCTAAGCCAGGGGCAGCAGCAGCGAGTCGCGCTCGCTCGCACACTTGCAAACGACCCGGAAGTCATCCTCGCCGATGAACCAACTGGCAATCTTGACTCTGACACTCGACAGCAGGTGATGAGCTATCTCGCTGAGTTCCACGAAGATGGCCGAACAATCGTCATGGTTACTCACGACGCTGAGACCGCGGCCTTCGCAAGGCGAACGATTCGGCTCGTCGAAGGTGTCACACAAGAGGTCGTTTGCACCAAAGCTGCGTGACGACGAATTTCTTGCCGCCTCGATTTGGCAGATCGTGAAAAAAGAACACCGCAAATGACAGGTGACAAGCAGGACCTGCTCGAGTTACCCGGCTGAATCTTCGCGGTTCCAGTTTATTCGGTCGCCTGTCAGACCAGTTGCATCTCTCCTCCGGCATCTCAACGACGTTAAGCGAAGCATGATTTCAGTGACAAATCAGTGACATTTGAACCACCGACGGTACAATCCGGACACAACAGTGTTGCACTGTTTCGCTCAGCAAGTCGTTTTGCAGTCTGCCCTTACAACGAGAAAGCAACAACAGCCCAACACCACAAGACTGGCTTCAGGAGCTAGTGAGCTTAATAGCTCGTGGAGGTTCAAGTCCTCTCTTGCGCATTGCAGCCAAAGGACTTAGAGCGATCCGCTCTGAGTCCTTTTTTTTGTTGCGCGATCACAAATCCGTCACATGCAGAACATGGTGGAGCAGACATTTCTGTCTGCGGTTCCTCACATGCATTCTCAGCGACTGATGGTGATTGTGTAAGGCACGCCGTTGAGCACGCTGCGATTCCCAACAACGCGGTGAAAACCGGCATCGGGGTCGTCGATCGTCTCGACAGTCGTCGCGCAGTAGACGCTGACCCACCAACGGCCGGGCGTCAATGACTTGTGAATCACCTTGTCGCCACCGCTGCGAATATCAAAATAGACGGCCGACTCCCGATCGGCGAAGGCAGTATCCGAAAGGAACACATGCAGGTCGGCCTCGGCGTCAGAGGTGACTTCGATCGTGACATCGGGCCGATCCGCAACAACATCGAATGCAAAATGGTGGTACTGCCGGTCGCCGATGCGAGTGAAGTCAGGTTGCTCTTCGGCCGTGCGGCGATCCATGTGTCGCAACTGGTCGTACTGCAGAATCCCCTTCAGCTGAGGCCCTCCCGTCCCGGCGAGTGCGTGCAGAAAGCAGGCTTCGGTCAAGGCCAGCCGCTCCCCGCTGCTGCTGCCTTCCGGGTGACAGCCAATATTGACAATGCGGCCGGTACTTTCATTTGTCCGGTACGCCCAGATGGCCGCACCTCCGTGCACCTTGTGGTCCTCGTAGTCGTAGCGTGCGAGCACTTCGACGTCTGCCATTTCCTCCGACAGTGCTTCCATGTCCAGCCAATTGCCATTGTTGTGATAGACATCGTCAACGGCGTAGTCATCGCCGAAGTCACGGTATCGAAGCAGCGGAGAATCGTCGGGAATAGCGTGCCCGACGCGCGTCTTTCGGATCCCGGTGTTGAGTGTGTTGAAGGGAAAGATAT
>Ga0209578_10003527_pt1 | contig 11825 bp, 8 predicted proteins | sample tdAd472_FD_187127 | JGI IMG/M metagenome (GOLD analysis project Ga0209578, IMG submission 187127) | Marine sediment microbial communities from the Atlantic coast under amendment with organic carbon and nitrate - tdAd47.2 (SPAdes)... | ecosystem: Environmental > Aquatic > Marine > Coastal >...
CGGGCCGCTGCTCGCGACCCTCGAGGTCAGCGTCGACTCCGACGTGCTGGCTCGGGTGCGCGCGCGGGTGGCGGAGGTCAAGGCCAGCGGGCAGACGCCGATCGTGATCTTCGACCTCGACGACACCCTGTTCGACACGCGCTACCGCACGGCGGCGCTGCTCGAGGACTACCACCGCACCCACGGCGAGCCCCGCCTGGAGCTCGTCCCGGTGGAGACCGTGCACTACGACCTCGAGGACACCCTCGCCGACCTCGGCTTCAACGCGCACGAGATCGAGGGGCAGACCTACACCGCGATCCGCGGTGACGTGTGGCCGAAGTTCTTCAAGGGCGAGAACCTGCTGCTCGACAAGCCCGTGCCGGGGGCGGTCGAGGCGGTGAACTCGCTGGCCGCGGACGCGCTGATCGTCTACCTCACCGGGCGCAAGACCTTCGTCAGCGACTTCTCCGAGCGCGCCCTCGCCCAGCACGGGTTCCCCACGCCGTCGAACCCGGGCAGCGGCCCGGGGGTGCGCATGTTCCACAAGCCCAAGAGCTACGCCGGGCAGGCCAACCCTGGGGGCAAGCTCGGCACCGACGAGTTCAAGGGCCTGGTGACCAAGACCGCGCTGCCTCCGCTGGGGGTGGTCGTGGCGGCCTTCGACAACGAGCCCAAGAACTGCCTCGCGTTCCAGGCGGCCGCGCCGGCCGACGCGCTGATCGTGCACCTCGACACGCTCTACGACGCCGACAGCCCGGCGCTGAACGCCGAGATCGAGGTGATCCCGGACCTGCTCGAGGGCGGGCAGGTCGTCGATCCGCAGCCGGTGCCCGAGCCCCAGGCGGGCCCCGCGGCCGGGACCCTGGCCCGGGTGCGCGCGCGGGTGGCGGAGGTCAAGGCCAGCGGGCAGACGCCGATCGTGATCTTCGACCTCGACGACACCCTGTTCGACACCCGCGGCCGCACCGCGAGCTTGCTGCAGAGCTACCACGCCAACCACGGCGAACCCCGCCTGGCGCAGGTCCCGCTCGACGCCGTGCACTACGACCTCGAGGACACCCTCGCCGAGCTCGGCTTCACCCAGCACGAGCTCGAGGGGCAGACGTTCAAGGCGATCCGCAACGAGGTGTGGCCGAAGTTCTTCAAGGGCGAGAGCCTGCTGCTCGACGGGACGGTGCCGGGGGCGGTCGAGGCCGTCCGCGCGCTGGCCGCGGACGCGCTGATCGTCTACCTCACCGGGCGCAAGACCTTCGTCAGCGACTTCTCCGAGCGCGCCCTGGCCCAGCGCGGGTTCCCCACGCCCTCGAACCCGGGCAGCGGCCCCGGGGTGCGCATGTTCCACAAGCCCAAGAGCTACGCCGGGCAGGCCAACCCCGGGGGCAAGCTCGGCACCGACGAGTTCAAGGGCCTGGTGACCAAGAACGCGCTGCCTCCGCTGGGGGTGGTCGTGGCGGCCTTCGACAACGAGCCCAAGAACTGCCTCGCGTTCCAGGCGGCCGCGCCGGAGGCGATCGTGTCCACCTCGACACCCTCTACGACGCGGACAGCCCCGCGTTGACCGGGGAGATCGAGGTCGTCCCGAGTCTGGTCGAGTAGGCGGGACTAGTCCAGCGCCTCGCGCACGGCCTCGGCGCCCTCGTCGCAGGCCTGGCTGAGCGCGGCCCCCAGCCCACGCGCGATCGCGTCGGGCTCCTCGCTCCCGACCGAGGCGCTGCCGCGCACGGTGCGCTCGAGCTGAGCGCCCTCGGGCTGGGTCAGCAGGAGGTGCAGGGAGACCAGCGCCTTGCCGCTCGCGCGGTCGAAGCAGAACTCGCGCAGCTCGCTCTCCAGGGTCGGGAGCGTGGCCGCCGCGCCGCGGCGCATGCCGGCGCCCTCGAACAGACGCTGGGCGAGGGCGCGGTCGGCGTAGCTCGCCGGGGGCTCGCTCCACACCGCCAGCTCGTCGAACCAGTATTCGACCGGGGAGAGGCGCCACGCCATGCGCTCGCGCAGGTGCTTGCTGGCCGTGGTGGGGCGGTAGCGCAGCTCCGGCCCCGCGTCGGCGCTCGCCTCGACCTGGACCACCTCGGGGCGGAAGCTGCGGGGGGCCGGCGAGGAGCCGCCGAAGCAGCCGCAGAGCAGCGCGCAGGCGGTGAACACGAGGGAGGGTTGGATTCGCACGTCAGTCTCCTGGAGGGCCGGAGGCGGGTTGGCGGCCGTGGAGCAGTGACCCCGGGTCGCGCTTGAGGGCTTCGGCGAGGGCGTTGACCGCGTCGGCAGCCTCGCGCAGGGCGCGCAGGCTGTCTTGCAGCTCGGGGCCGATCCCCGTCGTCTCGGCGGCGACGCCGCCGAGGGCCTGGGCGGTCTTGCGTAGCTCGGCGCCGGTCTCTTCGACCTTGAGCTGCGCGACGGCTTCGTCCACCGTCTCGGCCAGCGCGTTGAGCTTGGCCACGAGCTGCATCACGTTGCCGTCTTCGGCGCGGACCTCGTCGATCAGCGCCCGGGTGGCGGCGAAGGTCTCGCGGGCCTCGTCGAGCACCGCCTCGGTGTCGCGGACCAGCGCCTCGGCGTCCACGGCTTCGAGCTTGGTCTCGGTGGTGTCCAGCAGCTTCCCGACCCGCTGGCTGAGCCCGGGCGCGTCGACCTCGACCAGGACCTGCTCCAGGCGAGCGGAGAGGCTCGAGAGCCGGTCGGTGAGCTTGGGCAAGCGGTGGAAGGTCTCCGAGAGCGAGTCCGAGAGGTCCTTGAGGGTCGAGGACACCGAGGGAATGTAGTGCTCGGGTTCGGGGAACCCCAGGTTGAGCTTGGGGTAGGCCTCGAGGTCGGCGAACACGTCGACCTGCAGCGTCTTGACCCCGGTCAACGCGGAGGACACGAGCTGCACGCGAATGTCCTCCGGGACGAACTCGCCGGGCTCGTGAATGCCGCTGGTCTTGAACAGGCGCTCGATGTTCTCCACCGGGATCTCGGCGTGGACCTCGATGAACCGGTTGTTGGGGGCGACGGTGATCTTCGAGACCTGCCCGAGGGTCACCCCGCGGAAGCGCACCGGGGATCCGACTTCGAGCCCGGCCACGGACTCGTCGAGGAAGGTCACGAACTCGTGCTTCTCGGTCCGCAGCTCGGCGGCGCCCAGCCAGAGCAGCGCCCCGAGGCCGATCCCGACGCCGAGGACGACGAAGGCTCCGAGCTTGGTGTGTTGGGACGGGTTCACGCGTCACCTCGTACGGTGCGGTTGAAGAAGGCGCTGACGGCGGGGTCCGTGCTCGTGTCGCGCAGCTCGCGTGGGTTGCCGCGGGCGATGATCCCCTTGGCTTCCTTCTCGAGCATGATGCAGCGCGTGGCGATCTTGTAGATGCTCTCGAGCTCGTGGGTCACGAGCACGGTGGTGACCCCCAGGTTGCGGTTGAGCGAGAGCAAGAGCTCGTCGAGCTCCACCGCGCTGATCGGGTCGAGGCCAGCGGAGGGCTCGTCGAGGAACAAGAGCTTGGAGTCCAGCGCCAGGGCGCGGGCGATCCCGGCGCGCTTCTTCATGCCGCCGGAGATCTCCGCGGGGAGGTGGTGCTCGAAGCCGTCGAGCCCGACCAGGCGCAGCTTGTCGCGGACCACCGCGTCGATGGCATCGCGGTCGAGGTCGGTCCACGAGCGGAGCGCGAGGCCCACGTTCTCGGCGAGGGTCATCGAGCCGAAGAGCGCGCCCGACTGGAACATCACGCCGTAAGGGGGGGCGCCTTCGCCGATCCGCGGTGCGCCGAGCCCGGCGATCTCGATGGTCCCGCTCTTGGCCTGCTCGAGCCCGATCAGGTGCCGGAGGAGCGTCGACTTGCCGCACCCCGAGCCGCCGAGGATCACGAACACGTCGCCCTGTTGGATCTCGAAGCTGATCTCGTGCATGAGCACGAAGTCGCCCCAGCCGATGGTCAGCTCGTTGACGGTGATCGCGGCGCCCACGGCTCAGACTCCGTAGAGGTGGAACAGGACGGCGAACACGGCGTCGAGGGCCACGAGGGTGAACAGCGTGGTGACGACCGCCGAGGTGGTCGAGCGGCCGACGCCGTCCGCGCCGCCGCGGGTCGAGAGGCCGCGCTCGCAGGCGATCAGCGAGACCGCGAACGCGAAGAACACGCTCTTGAGCACGCCGGAGTAGACGTCCCAGGGCTCGAGGGCCAGGCGGGTCTCGTTGAGGTAGGCCCGGGGGGTGAGGTCGAGGATCCCGACCCCCGTGATCAGGCCGCCGACGACCCCGGTCAGGTCCGCGACGAGGGTCAGCAGCGGGAGCACCAGCACGAGGGCCAGGACCCGCGGGACGACGAGGTAGCGGTAGGGGTTGAGCCCCAGGGTGTGCAGGGCGTCGACCTCCTCGCTGACGGTCATCGTGCCCAGCTCCGCGGAGAACGCGGCCCCCGAGCGCCCGGCGACCACGATCGCGGTCATCAGCGGTCCGAGCTCGCGGGTCACCACCAGCCCCACGAGGTCGGCGACGAAGATGTCCGCGCCGAACTGCTGCAGCTGGACCGCCGACTGGAAGGCCATGATCAGGCCGATCAGGAAGCTGATCAGGACCACGATCGGCAGCCCGTCGGCGCCCGCGCGCTCCATGATTCGGACCACGTCGCGCCAGGGCACGCCCCGCGGGTTGCGGATCGTGGACCCCGCGGCGGCGACGCACTCGCCGACGTAGGTCAGGGTCTGCAGGCCGCGCTCCCAGAGGCCGTAGGTGACCTCGCCCACCTGGAGCAGGAGACCCTGGCCACCCGGGGGCTCGCGCAGGCTCTCCTGCGGCTGCTCGCGGTAGAGGGTCAGCACGTCGGCGACCCCGCCGCTGGCGCCCTCGAGCTCGGCCGGGGGCGAGAGCCGGCGGCCCTCGTGCAGCAGGAGCGCGAGGGCCGCGGTGTCGATCTCCTCCAGCTCGGCGAGGTCGAACACGCACGGCTGGGAGGCGGCCGCGAGCTGGGCGCGGAGCTCTTTGACGAAGCGCGGGGCGTCGCGCAGCGCGACCGCTCCTCGCAGGTGGAGGGTCGTCCCGGCTCCGTCGTCGCGACGCTCGAGGGAGTAGCTCTGTGGGGGCTGGGCCACGGGTCTCCTGATTCGCGGGAGAGGTTACCCCGAGCCCGAACACATTGGCAGCTCCCGGGCTGGCGTGGAAGTCCGTCATGGATCCGAGAACGACGGCGTCATGTGGGATAGTGGAGGGCGTGAACGATCGCGAACGGGTTACGGAGTGGGTCGGAGCCGGGAGCTGTGTGCTCCCCAATGGCCAGCGCCCGAACCTGGTCAACCTGATCCGCGCGTTCAGCCACCTCTGCGGCGGCGTCGCGCCCCGCGACGAGCACTCGACCCAGCTGGCCGAGCAGGTGGGCGAGGCCGAGCACCTGGTGTTCGTGCTGATCGACGGCATGGGCATGTCCCACGTGCGTCAGCTGCCCGAGTCGGGCTTCCTCCGCCAGCACCTCTGCGGCGAAATGACGTCGGTCTATCCCTCGGCGACCGCGCCCGCGATCACGTCACTCGCGACCGGGTGCTGGCCCAGCCAGCACGGGGTCGTCGGCTGGTGGAGCTACGACCCGGGGCACGACCTGGCCCTGACCTGCCTCCCGTTCCTCGAGCGCTTCAGCGCGGTGCCCCTCGAGCAGCGCGGGCTGCAGCCCAGCGACCTCTACCCCCAGGCCGCCCTGCTCAGCGGCTTTCAGCGCGACACCTGCTGCTACCAGTTCGCGCGGATCGCCGACAGCGCCTACTCGCGCTACTTCCGCGACGACTCCCCGGGAGGGAGCTACACCGACCTCGCAGACGCCACGGCCACGATCCAGGCGCGGCTCTCCGCCGCCGCTGGGCCGACCTACACCTACCTCTACTACTCGCTGCTGGACGAGGCGTCCCACGCCCACGGGCCAGCGGGAGAGCCGACCCGCGCGCTGCTGGGTGAGATCGAGGTTGGCCTCGCGCGCCTGGCGGAGGCCCTCGGCCCTGGGGTGCGGTTGGTGATCACCGCGGACCACGGGCTGATCGACGTGCCCCAGACGCACAAGCACGTGCTCACCTCCGACGACCCCCTGGTCGCGCTGCTGCGCACGCCGCCGAGCGGCGAGCCGCGGGCGCCGGTGTTCCACGTGCTCCCCGGCGAGCACGAGCGCTTCGCCGCTGGGTTCCGCGAGCGGTTCGGGGAGCGCTTCGCGCTGCTCGACCTCGACGACGTGGAGGCGCTGAAGCTCTATGGGCCTGGCCCGCTGCACGGCACCGCGCGGAGTCGGCTGGGCGACTTCGTCGCCGTGGCCCACGACCGCGACGTGATCCTCTACCGCCCCGGGGAGGAGCCGACGAGCACCGAGCAGCTGATCGGCTACCACGGCGGGCTCTTGCCCGACGAAATGCGCATTCCTCTGATCTTGGTCTAGGCGGGCCGGCCCGGCCCTACCGGGTCTAGGCCGTCAGGAGGGCGATCGCCTCGCCGACGGAGCTCGCGCGCTGGAGCAGCGCCGCGTGGTCGGGCGAGACGAAGCCCTCGCTCACGCCGTGCTCGATCAGGGCCACCAGCGGGTCCCAGTAGCCGTCGCAGTCGAGGAGCACCACGGGCTTGTCGTGCAGCCCAAGCTGCGACCAGCTGAGCATTTCGATTACCTCCTCCAGGGTCCCGATCCCGCCTGGCAGCGCGACGAAGCCGCCCGCGAGGGTCGCCATCAGCGTCTTGCGCTCTTGCATGGTGGCGACGACGAACTGCTCGCTGAGGCCGGCGTGCGCGATCTCCTCGCGAGCGAGGTGCTGGGGAATCACCCCGGTCACCCGCCCTCCGGCCTCGAGCACGGCGTCGGCGACCACGCCCATCAGCCCGACCGCTCCGCCGCCGTAGACCAGCTCCAGGCCCCCCGCGGCGAGGGCGTTGCCGAAGGCCTCGGCGAGGCCGCGGTAGGTCGGGCGGCCGCCGAAGCGCGAGCCGCAGTAGACGGTGATCCGGGGACGAGCGAGCGGCATGACGCCTCCTCTGCGGACCAAGGCTAAGTCAGGGGTCGCGATTCTGCGAGGTCGACCGTCGGCGAGCGCCCGCCGGGTTGGCGTAGGATCAGCGCATGAACCAGCGCCGCGCCCGCGAGGCGATCGAGACCCTGCTCGAACTCTGGGCCGCCGAGCGCCAGGCGTCGCTGGCGCGCTTCCGCGAGGAGCGCGACGCGACCCCGCTCGCGGAGCGCCTGAGCCAGGGGCACGCCTGGCGGGCGGGGGTGACCGAGGTCGACGCCGCCCCGGGCGAGCGCACCCGGCTCTGGCTGCGCGGGGCGGGGGTCCCCCGCGAGCTCGCCTTCCGTCCGGGGACCCCGGTCGAGCTCAGCGCCGCGGACCAGCGCGTGCGCGGGGTGTGGGAGCGCGCGCGCAGCGACGACGCGGCGGTGGTCGTCAGCGGCGAGCCCGCCACGTGGTTGCTCGACGAGCAGCTGCTCGTCGAACCCGCCGACGACAGCGCGACCTTCGACCGCGGCGAGCGGGCGCTGCGCGCGCTGGTGGACCCCGCGCCCAGGAGCATCGCGGCCGGCTGGCGCGAGGCCCTCTGGGGCCGACCGCCGGAGCCGTGGACGCCCGCGCCCCTCGCGACGGACGAGCTCGACCCCGAGCTCAACGGCCCACAACGCGAGGCGGTGGCCCACGCCCTGGGCGCGCCGCGCCTGGCCCTGATCCACGGACCCCCGGGCACCGGGAAGACGCGGACCCTGGCGGAGGTGGTCGTGCAGGCCGTCGCGCGCGGCGAGCGGGTGCTGGCTTGCGCCGCGAGCAACGCCGCCGTCGACAACCTCACCGAGCGCCTGGTCGGTCGCGGGCTGAGCGTCGTGCGCCTGGGGCACCCGGCGCGGGTCTCGCCCGCGGTCGAGGCCCACGGGCTGGACGCCCAGGTCGCCGCCAGCGAGGACTACGCCCTCGCTCGGGGCTGGATCGTGGAGGCCCACACCCTCCGTCAGACCCTCGACAAGCGCTGGAAGCGGCGGGCGATCCCCTACGCCGAGCGGCGCGCGGGGCTGGCCGAGGTGCGCAAGCTGCTGCGCGACGCGCGCGTCCACCTCAGCGGGCTCAAGGACGCGATCGTGAACCAGGCCCAGGTGGTGTGCGCCACGGCGGCGGGCGCCGACAGCGAGCTGCTCGCGGAGGCGGAGTTCGACCTCGTGGCCCTCGACGAGGCGACCCAGGCGGTGGACCCCATCGCGCTGGTGGCCCTGCTGCGCGCGCCGCGGGCGGTGCTCGCCGGGGACCCCTGCCAGCTCCCGCCGACGGTGATCGACCCGCGCGCCGCCGACCGCGGGCTGCGGGTCAGCTTCTTCGAGCGCCTGGCCGCGGCGGCGCCGAGCGCCTGCCGGCTGCTGACGGTGCAGTACCGCATGCCCGCCGAGCTGATGCGCTTCCCCAGCGCCCAGCACTACGGCGGCGCGCTCGAGGCCGACCCCAGCGTGGCCACCCAGCGCCTCGCCGAGCTGCCCGGGGTCGCGGCGGACCCGCTGCGCCCCGAGCCCTGGTGCTTCCTCGACACCGCGGGGAAGGGCTGGGAAGAGACTCGCCTGGGCGACGACCCCAGCCTCTGCAATCCGGAGCAAGCGGCGCGGGTCGCGGCGGAGGTCGAGCGCCTGCTCGGGCGCGGCGTCGCCCCGCGAGAGCTGGGGGTGATCTGCGCCTACGCCGCCGAGGTGCGCCTGCTGCGCGCGCGACTGGCTGGGCCGATCGGCGAGGGGCTGGAGGTCTCGTCGGTCGACGGCTTCCAGGGGCGCGAGAAGGAGGCGATCGTCGTCGACCTGGTGCGCAGCAACCCCGACGCGCGGATCGGGTTCCTCTCCGACACCCGACGCACCAACGTCGCGCTCACGCGCGCGCGGCGGTTCCTGCTCGTGGTCGGCGACAGCGCGACCCTCAGCCCTCACGCCTACTACGCGGCGCTGCTCGAGGCCGCCGACCGCGACGGCGCCTACCTCAGCGCCTGGGCCGACGAGGCGCCCCCCTTCGACGAGCCGGGGTAGCCGCGAGCGGCCGACGCGGCGCGTATACTCGGCGGCGTGATCACGACCAACGACGTCATGTCCGGGAAGGCCATCGTCCAGCTGGGGCTCAGCCCCGCGGAGGTGGTGCGTCAGACCCTGCGCGATCTCGACGCCGACCCAAACCCCGGGCGCGACCTGATCAACCGGCTGGTCGAGGCCAAGCAGCTCGACCCTCGCCACGTGGAGACCCTCCGCCACCGGATCGCGCTCTACGCGCACGTGCGCGCGGAAGCGGTCTACCTGCGCATGCTCGAGCGACGGACCAAGGTCCCCAAGCCGGTGGTCGCCGAGCTGATCAGCGACCTCGAGCGGCAGACCTACCGGCGGCGGCTGGGCGACGTGCTCGTGCAGCAGCGCAAGCTGAGCAAACCTCAGGACGAGGTGCTCGTGCGCGACCAGGCGGAGTGGGTCCGCCGCGAAGACGCGAAGATCATCGAGCGCTACCGCGGCCAGGACTTCGCCGGGGTCGAGCGCGCGCTGATCCCCAACAGCCAGCTCAAGCCCGAGGACTTCAAGATCAGCCGCCTGTTCCGCTCGCAGGAGACCCGGGCCCTCGTCGAGCGCGCCGACCTCGCCGCCTGGCGGCGGGAGCTCGAGGGAGGGCTGAACGTCGTCCCCGAGGGAGGGCCGCCTCCGGCGGTGGGCGGCGAGTCGACCCACGTGCTCCCGCCCATCACCAGCCCCGGCCCGGGCGCCCCGCCGCCCGAGGCGCGCACCAAGGAGCTGCGCACCCAGCCCGCCCCGCGCAGCCCCAGGGCCCCGACCACCGTCGAGGGCCTCAAGGCGCTGGGCAAGATCGGCCCCTACGAGCTGACCGAGCTGCTCGGCGCGGGGGGCATGGGCGCGGTGTTCCTCGCCAAGGAGCACGGCGACTCGGAGTACGTGGCGGTCAAGGTCCTGATCGAGGGCCAGGCTCCGCAGCTGGAGCGCGGCCGCTTTCAGCGCGAGGTCGACCTCCTGCGCCGGATCCAGCACCCGAACGTGATCCGCCTGCTGGGCGAGGGGCAGGCCGACGGGCTGTGCTACCTGGTGGTCCCCGCGCTGATCGGGCGAGAGCTGCGCGGGCTGCTGCAGGAGTTCCCCCAGGGCCTGCCCACGGAGATCTGGATCCCGATCGCGCGCCAGCTGCTCGAGGGGCTGCAGGCGGTGCACGACGCCGGGGTCGTGCACCGGGACATCAAGCCCGCCAACGTGTTCGTGCTCGCGGGCCAGGAGCCCGAGGTGCGAATCATGGACTTCGGCCTGGCCAAGCTCGAGAGCACCCAGATCGAGGCGAGCAACTGCGCGCTGACCGCCGCGGGCGAGATCGTCGGCTCGCCGGCCTACATGGCGCCGGAGTGCGTGAGCAACGACGAGATCGACGGTCGCACCGACCTCTACTCCTTCGGGATCCTGTTCTTCGAGCTGCTGACGGGTCAGCTGCCGATCCAGGCCGAGAGCGCGCAGAGCTTCCTCACCGCGCACCTGGTGCGCCCGCCGCTGACCCTCGCCGAGGCTGCGCCGCACGTGCGCTGGCCCCCTGCCCTGGAGGAGCTGGTGGCCGACCTGCTGGGCAAGGTGCGCGAGGAGCGTCCGGCGAGCTGCAAGGAGGCCCTCGCGCGGCTGGACGCGCTGATCAGCGACCTCGACAGCAGCCGCGTCGACCGCGATATCTCCCGGGCCGAGCCGGGGACGCGGGGTGGCTTCGGCTTCCGCGGCCTGCTGGGTCGCCTTCGCGGCCGCGGACGAGGCTGATCCCAGGGGGCCTCTCCGAGGCCCCCTCGCCCTCGCAAGTGAATTGCTCGGGCTCACCCCCAAGGGGCTGAGGGCTCTAGTCCCAGGGGGCCTCTCCGAGGCCCCCTCGCCCTCGCAAGTGAATTGCTCGGGCTCACCCCCAAGGGGCTGAGGGCTCTAGTCCCAGGGGGCCTCTCCGAGGCCCCTCGCCCTCGCAAGTGAATTGCTCGGGCTCACCCCCAAGGGGCTGAGGGCTCTAGTCCACCCAAAACAACGCTTTGGGCTCGTGTCGGCAGAGATTAGGCTGTGACGCCGTGGTGACCGGGTCTCGCGAGGATCCGGCTCAGCCCGTTGGGGGTGAGCCTTGGAAAGAATTCGAATGAGCCGAAACACGTTGTGCTGCCTGATCTCTGCGCTGCTGGTCGGGGGCGCGTCCGCCGACACCGTCGTGATGCGCAACGGGCACGTGCTCCACGGCACCGTGGTCGACAAGGGCGACCAGATCCTGGTCGAGGTCAAGCTCGGCGGGATCACCCTTGACCGCTCCGAGGTGCTCAGCATCGAGCTCAGCAACGACCGCGGCCAGGGCGAGGCCCAGCCCGCCCAGGACACGCTGCTCCTGCGAAACGGGCGCGTGCTCCACGGCAACGTGCGCTTCTCCCGCGACGGGACCGAGATCATTCTCGCGGGCAGCCACGGCGAGGCGCGCTACCCGCGCTCGACCGTCTCCAAGATCCTGCGCCGCGACGGGAGCACCGAGATCCCCGGCCTGACCGACGACAGCGAAGAGGGGCGCGAGCTGCGCATCTCGATTCGGAAGCTGGTCGGGGACCTCGCCAGCGACGACGACCTGCTCGAGCGCGAGGCCACTCGCGAGCTGTTGGCCCTGGGCCCCTTCGCCCGCGAGCTGCTCGAGCAGCTCAAGGAGGAGGGCGGGAAGCCCTTGGCTTCGCTGCTGGCCAAGCTCGATCGCCTGGAGCGCATGCGCCAGGTCCTCCCCCGACAAGCCGAGTCGCGGATCCCGCGGCTCCACGAGCGGCTGGTCTCCGAGGACCCGAGCGAGCGCAGCGCCGCGGTCAAGGCGGTGACCTTGGAGTACCCGGAGGCCGCGGGCCGGCTCCTGCTCGAGGTCGTGCGCCTGGA
>Ga0209578_10003528_pt1 | contig 11819 bp, 8 predicted proteins | sample tdAd472_FD_187127 | JGI IMG/M metagenome (GOLD analysis project Ga0209578, IMG submission 187127) | Marine sediment microbial communities from the Atlantic coast under amendment with organic carbon and nitrate - tdAd47.2 (SPAdes)... | ecosystem: Environmental > Aquatic > Marine > Coastal >...
TTCGCAGCAGTTTCGCGGTCAAGGCTTTCGTCGCGGACAGTGACGCTCCTGACCTCGCCGTCGCTCCCGAGAATGACCTGCGTGTTGTTGAGCACTCCGCTGTCGAGAATGACGTCGCTGCTCAGAACCTCTTCCGGAAGATGCGGAAGGAGAACGTGCGATTGTTGCTGGGCGTCGAGCAACCGTAGTGGTCCGGCCTGCGGGGCATAGCGGTCGTAGAACGCGAAGCTCCCGTCGGGGAGCCGCATGATCGCAAACGCCGTCCGCGCGCCACCGGCGGCTCCCGCGTCTTTGATCTCGCCCGACTGAAAGAGCATCGTCGGCGGAGTGGCCGCGAATGTTGACGGCGACTTCGCAAAGAACAGCAGCACGGCCGCGGCAGTGATCATCAGGACGTGTCGCATCAGTCGGCTCTCGGATGGTCGCGCGCGACTGGCTCGTCGCCCGGATCAGATGTCGTAGTACAGAGCGAATTCGTACGGGTGAGGTCGCTCGCGGATCGCGTTGACCTCGTGCTCGGTCTTGTACCAGATCCAGGTGTCGATGACGTCCTCGGTGAACACGTCGCCGCGCAGCAGGAAGTCGTGGTCGTTGCGGAGTGCCGTCAGTGATTCTTCGAGAGACGCCGGCGTCTTCGGCACGTTTTCGAGTTCCGACGGTTCCAGGTCGTAGATGTCCTTGTCGAGCGGCGGGCCGGGATCGATGCGGTTCTGGATGCCGTCGATCGCGGCCATCAGCAGGGCCGACATCGCGAGATACGGGTTCGACGATGAATCCGGGCAGCGGAACTCAAACCGCTTGTCGGCAGGCGTCGGGCTGTGAACCGGGATCCGGATCGCAGCCGATCGGTTCCGGAAGCTGTATGCGAGATTGACCGGCGCCTCGAAGCCGGGCGTCAGGCGTTTGTAGCTGTTCGTCGTCGGGCAGCAGAACGCCATGATCGCGGGCGCGTGTTTCAGGATGCCGCCCATCGCGTAAACGGCCGTGTCGCTGAGGCCGCCGTAACCCGAGCCTGCGAACAGCGGCTCGTCGTTCTTCCACAGTGAAAAGTGCAGGTGCAGCCCGGAGCCGTTGTCGTTCCACAGTGGCTTGGGCATGAACGTCGCCGTGCGACCGTGGCGGGCGGCGACGTTCTTCACGACGTATTTGTAGAGCAGCAGGTTGTCGGCGGTCTTGACCATCGGGCCGTACCGCATGTCGATTTCGCACTGGCCGGCTGTGGCGACTTCGTGGTGCTGAGCCTCGACTTCGACGCCGCATTCCTGGAGCGCGAGCATCATTTCCGTGCGCACATCCTGCAGCGTGTCGGCAGGAGGGATCGGCAGGTAACCCTCTTTGTGCCGGATCGCGTACCCCGAGTTCGACGTCCTGTTGCCGTCGCCGCCTCGCCCGCGGCCTCGATTGCGCCGCCCGCGATTCCATTGTCCCTCGCGACTGTCGATGTGGTAATAGCCCTCGTGCTCGTTCTGATCGAAGCGAACATTGTCGAAAATGAAGAACTCGGCTTCCGGGCCAAAGCTGGCGACATCGGCGATCGCTGTCGACTTCAGATAAGCGTCGGCTTTGCGGGCAACGTTGCGCGGATCGCGAGCATAATCCTGCCGCGTGATCGGGTCCTGAATGTTGCCGGTCAGAGCCAGTGTCTGCCGCATGAACGGATCGACGAACGCCGTGTCGGGCTGCGGCACAACCAGCATGTCGCTCTCGTTGATCGCCTGCCAGCCGCGCAATGACGAGCCGTCAAAGCTGAAACCACGTTCGAAACTCTCCTCGGCCAACGTGCGAGCGGGAATCGTGAAGTGTTTCTGCGTGCCTGGAAAATCCATAAAACGCAGGTCAACAGCCTGAATCTCGCGTTCGCGGATCAGCGCGAGAACTTCGCGGGGCGTCATTCAACGGGGCCTTCTGTACGAGCGACTGAGTGTTGGCGGGAGCCGTACTGCAAGGCAGGCTCCAACAGATGGTTCAGCGTTGGGATCCTGATCCGGGCAGCAAACCGTGGACCAGCGGCGATCGTACGGCGACGCGTCGTGGCCTGCCAGGGACCGGGCAGAGTGGTGATTGATCGGGCAGCAGCTTGCCTGGGCGCCGACGGGATTCCGTCTGACGCCAGACGAATTGCTGAGCGTGCGGATTCGTAATGCGGATCCAGGACGGCTTCCGATATTGTCACGGTGGCCGTGTCCGACTTACTGTGAGTTGTGGTGATTCTTCGGTCGTCTGCAGCATGTCGCAGACGGCAGCTTTCTTGAGATCGAGGCTCGGGCGTCCCATGTCTGACACCGTCGAACAACGTTTGAGCAGGCTGGAGAAAGAGTTTGCTCAGCTGAAATCGCAGTCGGCGAATGCCGGGGAGCGGTCGGGCTGGATTTCCGACGTGACCGGCTCGTTCCAGGATGACCCGGAGTTTGACGAAATCCTGCGGCTTGGTCGGGAGATTCGTGAGGCCGAACGGTCCGAAACTGGCGACCCGGTTGAGGACGCGTAGCCGTGTTTATTCTCGACACGGACCATCTCGGAGTGATTCAGCGTCAGCGAGGCATCGAATTCGAGAACCTGCAGCGGCGCCTGGCTGATCACGACGAGTCGCAATTCTTCGTGACGATCGTTTCCTTTCACGAGCAGGTCCAGGGCTGGCAGGCTTATGTCTCGCGATCAAAGGCGGAAGACGGTGTCGCCTATGGCTACGCGAGGCTCGAACGGATTCTGAGCGACTTCTCGCGGGCACAGGTACTGCCTTATGCGGCGGCAGCGGTCGATGTTTTCAAGGAGCTGCGGAAACAGCGAATTCGAATCGGCACGATGGACCTGCGGATCGCGTCGATTGCCCTCGCCAGCGGGATGACCGTGCTCACTCGCAATGTCGTCGATTTCGAGAAGATACCAGGCCTCCCTTTCGAGGACTGGACCGCTTCTTTGGCCTGATCCGACGCGGTTTGACGGGCAGCAATCGCGATCCCTGGCGTCTACTCCGGCGGCGGAATCGCTCCGGCGGGTGGTTTGCCCTTGCCGGACGCGATGTACTGACCGCGCGCTTTTGCGTACTCGTCGGCGGTCATTGAGTCGGCGTCGGCGGACTGCTCGAAGTATTTCTGCAGAAATGGAATGCACCAGCCACAGCCGGTTCCTGCGCCGCCGCATTCGCTGATCTGACTCGCGCGACGCGGTTTCTCCAGACGGATGAACTTGAGAATCTTCCGCTTGGGAACGTGAAAGCAGTAGCAGATTGTGTCGTCGGCATCCATGAGCAGTTTTCCCTTGGTCAGAGGCAGTCACCATAACTGCTCCGCGTATCGCGGACTATGTCTCGACCGGGTGCCGGGATGCTGTCGCGGAATGGCGAGTGCGATACGATCCTCGCGCCGGACGGCTTTTCGACAGGCGGAACATCAAGCGAACCTCTCATGCGCATTCTGATTACGGCGGGGCCGACTCGCGAATACATCGACGACGTGCGATATCTGTCGAACGCCAGCAGCGGGCGGATGGGGTACGCCGTTGCCCAGGCGGCACTCGATGCCGGGCATGAGGTGGTGCTTGTTACCGGGCCGGTCGATCTGGTGCCGCCGCCCGGTTGTGATGTTCGACACGTTGTCACGACGGCTCAGATGCGTGAGGCGGCGACGGCGGTGTTTCCGCACTGCGACGGAGTCATCGCGGCGGCGGCGGTTTGCGACTACACGCCGCTGCAGCGTCGTTCCGGCAAGATGACGAAGACCGGCGAGCCGATCTCGATCGAGCTGATCGAGACCGACGATGTGCTCGCGGAACTGGGCCGGGATCGTGCGCATCACTGGGTCGTTGGATTCGCACTGGAAGCCGAGAACGCTCGCGAGAATGCGCTGCAGAAGCTGCGTGCGAAGAACTGCGATGTCGTTGTGCTGAACAGTCCGCAGGCGATCGGAGCGGACACCAACGATGTTCAGCTTCTCGGAGCCGCTGGCGAAACGCTCGCCCACTGGCAGGGCTTGAAAGCGGAAATCGCGACGGAACTGGTCGAGTGGATTGGGCAGAATCTGCCACTCAGTCGCTGATCGCTCCGCGATCGAAACGCCGCTGCACTGAGCCACTCAGCGAACAGCCTTCTGCGACCGGGATTCCGGCGTCAACGTCATCCGAAACCCCAGCGGAGGATCGCGGAGCGATCCACGACTCTCAGCACGAACCCCGCACAGGCCCGACTAATCGCGCCATCCGGTGAGGTCTCGCAGCCGGAGTCTCGTCCCAGCTCGGCGTTTTTCGGCAACCCGTCGTTTTCGTGTTAAGTTGAAGGCAGAGCGTTGTTCCAGTCGCCCGGCCAGGTTTTTCCTGCGCGGCGTTCGGGACTCGCTGATCGGCAAAGCTTCTCAAAACTTTCTGACCGGAGACTGACGGACTGCCATGTGGGACTTGAGGCGGCTCAAGACTGATCTGACAGCACTCGGCCTGTTCGCCGCGACGCTGTTCCTGACGCTGAGCATGATCAGCTTTGACGTCGCGGATCCGCCTGCCACTTCCGTGTATCCGAGCCGCCAGTCGGTCAGCAATCTGTGCGGGGAATTCGGAGCAGCGCTTGCGTACGGATTGCGGGTCGCCTTCGGCCTGGGAGCCTGGTTCCTGGTAGCGGCGCTCGCCGCGTTTGACGCCCGCCTTCTGTCGAAAGGCCCGGATCAGCATCTGCGACAGCGGCTGATTGGCGGCACGATGATGCTTGCGGCGGTTTGCGTGCTGCTGCACCTGGTGGCGCCGGGACTCGGAAGCGGACAGCTCGTTGGCAGCGGCGGTTATCTGGGAGCCTGGGGAGTCGCCGCGTTCGAGCGTCATTTCGCGCTGATGGGCATGCTCATTCTGCTGGGCTCGATCTTCGCTGCGGGACTCGTTCTGGCAACCGATACCGGCGTCGTCACGCGCGGTCTGCGACTTGCCATGTTGCCGTTGAGCGTCTTCCTGAATCTGTTCCGCTTCTCAAAGCGACCGAAGGCGGCCGATGAAGTGATCGATCGGCGCGGCGCACTGATCCGTCGTGAAAGTGCTCCGTCGACAGAGGTGGCCGAAGAGGAAGTTGCTGTAGTCGAGGAAGAAGTTGAAGCGGAACCGGAAGATGATGCGGAACGCGGCGAGATTCGAGTTAATCCGCCGGTCAGTGCGATGTCGCCGCGCGACGCGCTGATGGCCGAAATCGAACATGCCAGCCACATTTCTGAAGACGACGTTTACGCATTGCCGCCGCTGGATCTGCTGGAGAACTCAGAGGATTTCCCCTACGAGCTGCTGGCGAAGAAAGCGCGTGTCGCTGCCGTCACGCTGGAAAAGACGTTTCAGGAATTCGGGCTCAATGTGCGCGTTGTCGAGGTCGACACCGGTCCGGTCATCACGCAGTTTGAACTGGAACTCGAAGCCGGCCTGCGACTCAGCAAGGTGACGAGTCTGGCGGACGACCTGGCGATCGCGCTGCGCGTGCCGTCAGTCCGCGTTGTCGCGCCGATTCCCGGCAAGAACACAGTCGGCGTGGAAGTGCCGAACGAAAAGCAGGTCATGGTGCGGCTCAAGGAACTGATCCAGTCCTCACAGCGCGACGTCGACGGCAAACGCATTCCGCTGTTCCTCGGCAAGGATGTCAGTGGTCGACCGCTCGCTGTCGACATGGCGAAGATGCCGCACCTGCTGATCGCCGGTCGAACGGGGACGGGCAAGAGCGTCTGCCTCAACACGCTGATCCTGTCGATCCTGGCAACGCGGACGCCGGACGAAGTGCGGATGCTGATGATCGACCCGAAGATGGTCGAGTTGAGTCCGTACAAACGGATCCCGCATCTGATGCACCCGGTCATTACGGACATGAAAAAGGCCGAAGCCGTGCTGGCGTGGGCCGTCGACAAGATGGAGGAGCGGTACGACCTGCTGGCCCGCTGCGGCGTCCGGCATCTGGACAGCTACAACAAGATGGAGCACGGAGCACGGCTCGAACGCATGGGCGTCGACCTGGCGTCGGACGAGGCGACTCAGATTCCGGACAAGATGCCGTACATCGTCATCATCGCCGACGAAATGGCGGACATGATGATGACGTCGGGCAAGGATGTTGAGGGGCACATCATCAGACTCGCCCAGAAGTCGCGAGCCGTCGGGATTCACCTGGTCCTGGCCACTCAGAAGCCGACCGTCGACGTCATCACCGGGCTGATCAAGTCGAACCTGCCGGCGAGGATCTCGTTCCAGGTCGCCAGCCGCACGGACAGCCGCGTCGTGCTCGACGAAGGCGGTGCCGACAAGTTGCTGGGCAACGGCGACATGCTGTTCCTCGCGCCGGGAACCAGCAATCTGACCCGCGCCCAGGGCACATTCGTCAGCGACGAAGAAGTGAACTCGGTCATCGACTTCTTCGCTCAGTACGAACCCGAGTACAGCGACGAACTCGCAAAGATCAGCACCGCGGGCGGCGGGACGACGAATGCGTCCGCGCTGAAGGAACGCGATGAACTGTACGAGCAGGCAATCGACGTCATCGTCCGCGAAGGCCGCGGCAGCGTCTCCCTGCTGCAGCGCGCCCTGGGCATCGGCTACGGCCGCGGCGCCCGCCTGATCGACTTCATGGCCGAAGACGGCATCGTCGGCGACTACAACGGCTCCCAGGCACGAGAAGTCCTCTTCACCCCCGAGCAATGGGAAGCCTTCAAGTCCGGCACGATCGAAGACGCAACTGCCGACGATCCGGCGTTTGCTTAAAACCACGTTTTGGAATTTGGAATCGCGTCCAGCTTCAACCGCCGATGCTCTGGTAGGAAAGCTCGATCAGTGGCTTTGCGATCTCGAAATCTTCCGCCGTGCGAATCGACAACTCAAGGTCGCCGGTGCCGTAGTGTCCAATCGCTCGCACGTCTCGGGCAAACTTCGGAAGGTCATCGATTGAGGATGGGTCGAGTTTGACGTACAGCAACACTTTCTGTTTTAGAATCTCCATACAGACGATGTTTTGTGAAATCTTATAGGCGACGTAGCACTTCTTCGGAGCCTCTTCGACTGCCGGGTCGAGGTTAACGACAAACTCCCTGACAGTTTCCGCAAGTTCGACCATCGCTTCTGGCTTGCCTTCGGTGTGTTCTGCATACGTGTAGTTCCCAGTCTGCCGTGTAAGTGCGGCCTTCTTGCCGGCAGCAACCATCACAGGATCTTTTGCAGAGCTATCTGGCGATGTTTGCAACGCCTTGTGGAAGACCTCTTCGAAGTAGATGGTGTCGTTCTTAAAGAGGCGATAAGTCCACAGTTCAAGATTTGCTCCCATGACCTGAACCGCGTGAAGGTCGTACTTCCGATAATTTGGCGCGATGCAAATGACTCGAACATCGGACCAGTCGATTTCGATATCAGTCCCGAGTACCTGTTGCGCCGCGATGTGAAAATCGCCGCGGTGGTCGTGAATCCAAGATAGGTAATATAAGCTCTGGTTTATTAGCTCAGATGATTCGACCTTTTTGTACTCGACGATGACCGGATTGTTGTCCTCAGAAAGGGCAAGCGTGTCGATTCGCCCACCGTGCTGACTGCCTGTACTGAACTCAGATGCAACAAAGCGGCAGTTGAAAACTGGCTGCAAGCTGGCTTCGACTAGCGATTGAAGCTGTTTCTCACGATCAAAGTTCGACTGATGGATGGGAGCAAGGGAACCGTTCTTGATCGCGAATAGAGGCATGACCACTCCACGTTGAGTCTTTGCGGGGCAATTGAGGACAGTAATGGTACTAAAACTTCAGATCCGTGTTCTCTGCAAGTCCGACGCGTCAGATTCACGGTGCCATAACCCGTCTCCATTCGTTCCTGACTATGGAAGCCTCTGAAAGTACTTCTTCTGATACTTGCGGTAGAGCTGCAGGTGGCGACTGGTGAGGTCGACGGGGCGGCCCTGGATCCAGGCGGCGGTGACGTTGGACGGGGTTTCCAGAGCGTCGCCGGTGGTGACGAACAGTGTGGCGTCTTTGCCCTTCTCCAGCGAACCGACTCGTCTGGAGACGCCGAGGATTTCCGCGGGCGAGAGCGTGATTGATCGCAGCGCGATGTCGTGCGGCAGGCCGTAGGCGACGGCGACACCGGCGTGGTAGGGCAGGTTTCTCGCGTTCCAGGTGCGCGATGTCGAGCCGCCGGAAATGCAGAAGCGGACTCGGGCTTTATGCAGTCGGCTGGCGAGTGAGTATCCGGAATCGAAGTCGTCGCTGCGGCGGCGCGGCAGGCGATAGGCAGCTCCGATGATGACCGGCACGTCGTGCTGCTTGAGCAGTTCGGCACACAGCGGCGCGTCATAGCCGCCGTGAATGATCAGCCGCAGCTTCTGCTCGACGGCAAACGAGACGGCCGACTGGATCACAGCCAGTGAATCTGCGTGAACGAGCAGCGGCATCTTCCGAGACAGAACCGGCTGCAGAGCTTCGAGCCGGAGATCTGTCGGCTGCGATTCGGGCGAGTCCTTACGAACCGCTGCGTAGGTGCGAGCTTCGTCGAGCAGTTTTCGCAGTCGCTCGACGGTGTCTGACTCTGTGGCGGTCTGGCCTTTTTCAAGTTCGTTCGGGACCGAGGGCCAGTTGACGACCATTGCCGCGCCGGGCTTCAACGCCAGGTCTTCGAAGGTCCAGCCGTCAAGCTGCAGGACGGCGGCCTGGCCAGAGATCAATCCGCCGGACGGCTTCGTGAGTGCCAGCAGCACACCGTTGGCTCGCGTGACGGGAATCAGCTCCGTGTCGGGATTCACCGAGACGTGAGCCTTCACGTTGGGATTCAGTGACCCGACTTCAGAACGATCGTCCGAGGCGCGAACAGCGCTGACCTCTGTCAGGCCGAGTTGCGAGTGAGCTTCAAACAGACCCGGATAAACGTGCTTGCCTTTGCAGTTGATCTGTTTCGCGTCGGCTGGCGGCTCGATCTCGTCAGCGCGACCGACGGCGACAATCCGGCCTTTATTGAAGACGACGATGCCGTTCTCGATCGGCGGTCCAGCGATCGGAAAGACCGTGCCACCGACGAGTGCGATTGCCTGTTTCTGCGGAGCGCCGGGGATTGCATCGGACGAGATCGCGGGTCCGGTTGCCGCCAGAAGGGTGACCACCAGAACGAGGTTTCGAATGTCGAAGAAGCGATTCATCGTGCAACTTACTGGCTGGCGGGATTCAGTAGCAGATCGCGGTTTCAGGTGATCGTCTGAAGTGGCTCTGCACTCTTTGCGGAAGGCCCCGGCTGGGCTGACGCGACGGAGCCGCGTGCCACCTTGGCTCGTTGAGCACGTCTTACTCATGGTCGTGTTCCCCGTGATCGTGGCCGTGGCAGAATTCGTCTTCGCGTGGCCAGAGGCTGGCCGGATCGACGTTCTCTTCACCGGGTTTGAGCATCGGCTCGCCGGAATCGAGAATTTTCTGAATCAGCGTCGCCCGGATCTTCTGGTTTTCGGCTCGCAACGCGGCGTCAGTTTCGCGGCTGAAGTAGAGCCGTCCGTCGATCCAGGTCTGCTCGCAGCGAGACATTGTCGAGAGCGGCGATCCCGACCAGACGACCAGGTCGGCATCCTTGCCGCGTTCGATCGACCCGACGTGTCTGTCGATGCGGAGCTGCCGGGCCGGGTTGAGCGTCACGAACTTCAGCGCTTCTTCAGGTTTGACGCCGCCGTACTTGACGGCCTTCGCCGCTTCGTGATTCAGATGGCGGGCGAGTTCGCGATCGTCCGAATTGAACGAGACGACGACGCCCGCGTTGTGCATCAGTGCCCCGGCGTACGGAATCGCGTCGTAAACCTCGAACTTGTACGACCACCAGTCGGAGAAGGCCGACCCCATCGCGCCGTGCTTTGCCATCGCGTCGGCGACCTTGTAGCCCTCCAGAACGTGCTGGAACGTGCCGATCGTGATGCCGAACTCGTCGCAGATGCGGATCAGGGCGAGGATTTCGTCCTGGCGATAACTGTGGCAGTGGATCCAGCGCTGGCCGTCAAGAATCTCGACGATGGCATCGAGTTCCAGATCGCGACGCGGCGGCAGTCCTTGCGGATTAGTTGACCATTCATCTCGACGCTGCCGGTACTCGATCGCGGCCCGGAATTCGTCGCGGAAGATCTGTTCGACGCCCATCCGCGTCTGTGGGTAGCGCGAGCGGAAGTCGTCTCCCCAGTTACTCTGCTTGACGTTCTCGCCGAGCGCGAACTTGATGCCTGCTGGAGCCCGCTGGAATTTCATCTCCTCGCCGAGCGCTCCCCAGCGCAGTTTGACGACCTGGTTCTGGCCGCCGATCGGATTCGCCGATCCGTGCAGGATGTTTGACGAGGTCACTCCGCCAGCCAGCTGCCGGTAAATGTTGATGTCGTCGCCGTCGATAAAGTCGCCGATGCGGACTTGAGCCGTGACCGCCTGGCCGCTTTCGTTGACGCCTCCGTCCGTTGCGAAGTGCGAATGGCAGTCGATGATTCCCGGCGAGATGTGCATTCCCGAAACGTCAACGACGAGAGCGGCCTTCGGCACTTTGAGCCTGCGACCGACTTTCCAGATCTTGCCGTCGCGGATCAGAACGGTCGCGTTCTTAAGGATACCCTGCCGCCCGCAGGTCCAGACCGTCGCTCCGCGAAAGGCGACGAGAGCTGGCGGTTCCGGAGATTTGCTGACGCCGAATGCCCCCAGAGGGAAGTTCACGGCGAACGAGGCTGCGGCGTTCAGTGACGAGGACTCGGGCTGCTCTTCTTCCTCAGCTTGTTCGTCGTCTGGCGTCTCGTCAGCGGCGGTCTCTTCCGACTTGGCTTTGTCCTTCTTCAGCGTGACCTGCGTCCGCGATCCGTCCGGCCAGACGATCTGACCGACGGCTTCGTTGCTGCCGGGAGAGATGATCGCGGTGAGTCGAGCGACGCCGTCGTGTCCAGAATCATTCGATCGGAACGTCAGGCTGAGACGCGTTTCGTTGAGCGCGACCAGGCCAGCCCTGACCGGTTCGCCGTCGTCTTCGGCGTTGCCGTCCGGGGCAGTGCGAATCTCGGCGGAGAGCTTTCTCGAATCGTTGCGTTTCAGCGTGAGTCGCAGCGTCTTCGCTGCGCCGCCGCTCGAACTGTCCAGTTTGACGAGCCACTCGCCTGCGACGTCGCGTTGTGGCGGTGCTTCGAACTCGAACCGCTCTCCAGCGATCCAGGTTTCGACCGTCTTCGCGTCTTTCTCGAAGAGCGGCTTGTCGGTGATGACGAGACTGGCGAGCCGACCGCGTTCAACAGTGCCAAGCTGATCGGCAACTCCCAGCAGCGTGGCCGGTGTTGTCGTCAGGGCGCGCAGGGCGTCGTTTGACGACAGGCCTCGCGCGACGGCTTTGCGAACCTGCGCGAGGAAACTGCCCCTGTCCTTCAGGCCGCTCGAGCAGAACGCGAATGTGACGCCCGCATCGGCGAGGCGTTTGGGATTCTCTGGAGCGAGGTCCCAGTGCAGCAGTGACTCCGTGGTGACGTCGAGCGAGGCTTCAAACGTGGCGACGTTCGGAGGCTGCGGAAAGTTGACCGGCAGGAGAACGGCACGTCCCGTCTGGCGAATCGCGTCGAGACGTCGGTACTCGTTGCCGCTGCCGTGCACGATCAGTTGCAGACCAAACTCGCGGGCAAAGCGGTCAGCTCGCAGGAAGAACAGTTCGTTCGACGTGTCGATGATCAGCGGCGTGCGCTGCAGGACGACCTCGTTCAGTGCGGCCAGGTCGTCGTTGCGTTCCGGTCGGCTGAGCGTCGCGTCCGCCTCGGCAGCTCGCCAGGCACGCGCGTACCAGTCGGCGTCGTGCAACGCCTGCCGCGCCAGAGCGACCGCGCCCATCGGTGAGTTCGGGTACGAGCGGTCGCTGTTCCG
>Ga0209578_10003530_pt1 | contig 11811 bp, 9 predicted proteins | sample tdAd472_FD_187127 | JGI IMG/M metagenome (GOLD analysis project Ga0209578, IMG submission 187127) | Marine sediment microbial communities from the Atlantic coast under amendment with organic carbon and nitrate - tdAd47.2 (SPAdes)... | ecosystem: Environmental > Aquatic > Marine > Coastal >...
CGGAATGTCCGAGAATGGTTTGCCGCCCGAAATCAATTCGCTATCATGTTCGACGAACGCTTCAATGCGTGACCGTATCTGAAACCCGCGTGGGCCAGACCAGATACACAGAGTTCAGGACACTCCCTTAATGAAGGGAAAAGCAGATCAACACCTTTGATCTCTGACCAGTTATCCAAGACAATTTCTAACGCCTGCCGTGACAATGGAACTGTGTGTTCACGGCGCATCTTCATCCGTGTAGGAGGGATCGTCCAGGTTTTGGCCTCGAGGTCGATTTCGCTCATCCGAGCACCTCGGGTCTCGCCCGGACGAGTACACGTTAGGATCTGAAATTTCATCGCTGCTGGGATGACTGGCCAGCCAGTGTAGTCGTCCAGACGGCGCAAGAGCTGCCCGAACTCCTTTTCGTCAGTAATAGCAGCCCGGCATTTCACTTTCGGAGGCAGCAACGCGTCTTTCAATGCGGCAGAAGGATCTGCAGGCGCGCGCATAGTGACCATGGCAAGGCGGAAGATTGCCGAGATTGTCGCCCGCAGCTTTTTGGCTGTCTCACGCCGCCCACTTCGTTCAATCGGTTTCAAGAGGTAAAGCAGTTCAGCGGCAGTGATCTGATCGATTGGACGGTTGTGCAGAGATTTGGCGAGATCTTCGATGTGCCAGCGCTTCTTGCGCAAAGTGGCAGGTGCCAGTTCTCGGTCAACCAAGCCATCGTAGTATTCGTCAGCTACATCTTTGAAGGTCATCCGCGCCTTCACATGCGCATCAATCTGGTCCAACTGCTTCTGAACTGAAGGGTCTTTGCTGTCCGCCAAGAGGTTCTTTGCGCCGTCTCGCTTCCTCCGCGCGTCCGCCAATGACACTGCCGGATACTGACCAATACTTAAGACCTTCTCTTTGCCCATGAATTGATAGCGAAACTGCCACGATTTCGTCCCGCTCGGTCTGACCAGTAAAAACAGCCCCCAACCGTCGCTTATCCGAAACGGCTTATCTTCCTGTTTTAGCTTGCGTATCTTAAGGTCGCTTAGGTGCATATTGGGTACGAGATCCGGATTCCTGCAAATTCAACGCCCGTACCCAGTTCTGTACCCAGATATGGGTGCGATTTGCTGGGTACAGGCGGTCAGCTATGTTCACTTGAATACAACAAAACCCGTTGTTTTTCAACGGGTTTGAGCATCTATGTTCGGGATGATTGGTGCCCAGGAGAGGACTCGAACCTCCACATCCTTGCGAATACCAGCACCTGAAGCTGGCGCGTCTACCAATTCCGCCACCTGGGCAGGTGTCGTGAGGGCGGGGGGTAAGCGCAGTGGGGCGGGGTGTCAACAAGGTCTTGGTGTGATTTGTCAGTTTTGATGCGGCGCGGCGCCGTCGTCGGGATTGGTGGGGTTGTTTTGCGCACTGAAGGTGGCGGGAAACGACGATACGGTTGGTGCAGGCCTTGAAGCGGATGCATCGGCTCGGGGACCTAAGCACGAAGTCGGTAAAGGAAGCGTTGCTGGCCCGGACGGTATGCATGCCTGCCCCGAAAAGAGTGCGGCGCGGGCCTTGTCGTTGGGGCCAATCAAGCGCTGGTGGCGGCGATGCTTGGCGTTACGCTCTCAGGCCGGTCGCCTGTTCCGGAGCGGCAATTGGCCGTGCGCTACGCAACGCCGTTGGGCTGAAAGACAATGGCTAGGGTGTTTCCGTCACTGTGTTGGGGACTGTCTCAGACCCTGCGAATACGGCCAGAATCCGGGCCGGGCCGGTTCCTGTGTTAGTGCCGTTGTGGCTGGTCTTATAGGCCTCGATGAACGCATCGCCGCGGGTGTAGGTGCGGCTGCCGTCTGGTCCGTAATCAACCGTCAATTCACCCTCCAGCACATAGGCGAACAGCGGAACCTCGTGATGGTGCGGGCCGGTCGTCTGGCCCGGAACCATGGTGACGATCGCCGCCGTGATCTTTGCCGGACCATCCGGATAGGCGACTGTCTGGCCCAGCACGGTTTCGGCGCCCGACAACAGCACATCAAGCGGCGGATAGGAATCGCGCGCCGGGGCGGCAACGGCCAGAAACAAGCCCAGGCCAGTGGCCCCAAGAAGGATATAGGCAAGGCGATACATGGGGCTCTCCGGCGGTTGATATTTGGGCGACCATAGCTTTGACATTGCGGATCGCCCACCCCGCTTTTCCATTGACGCTTGCTGCCTGCACGACGCCCCGATAAAGCTGTGCTGCGTAACGACAGAAAGGGCCGGATGATGAAGCTGGTCACCATCTACGGCGGATCCGGGTTTCTGGGTCGCCACATTGCGCGCCGAATGGCGCAGGCTGGCTGGCGGGTCCGGGTGGCGGTCCGCCGCCCTGCCGAGGCCGGGTTTGTGCGCACCTATGGCTCGGTCGGTCAGGTGGAGCCTGTGCTGTGTAACATTCGCGATGATGACAGCGTGGCGCTTGCGATGGCCGGTGCCGACGCGGTGGTGAACACTGTTGGCATTCTGGCTGAGCGCGGGCGCAATAGCTTTGAGGCCGTGCAGCACGACGGCCCCGACAGGATCGCCAGACTTGCTGCGGCAGCGGGAATTGCGCGTGTGGTTCACGTCTCGGCCATCGGGGCGGATGCTGACGGCGACAGCGATTATGCGCGCACCAAGGCGCTTGGCGAAGCGGCGGTTCTTGCCCATGTGCCGGGGGCCGTCATTCTGCGCCCCTCGATCATGTTCGGGGCCGGCGATTCGTTCTTCAACCGGTTTGCCGGAATGACTCGGTTCGGGCCGATCCTGCCTATCGTAGGTGGCGATACGTTGTTTCAGCCGGTCCATGTGGACGACGTCGCACAGGCTGCGCAAAAGGCGTTGCTTGGCCAGGTCGCCGCAGGAACTTATGAGCTTGGCGGCCCGGATACCGAAAGCCTGCGCGCCCTGATGCAACGCATGCTGGGGGTGATCCGGCGGCGGCGACTGATTCTGAACATCCCGTTCTGGGCGGCGCGGATCAAAGCCGCCGTGTTCGAGTTTTTCGGCAAGATCAGCCTGGGCCTGGCGCCTGTGCCTTTCACGCGTGATCAGGTTGAAGATCTGCGCCATGACAATGTTGTCGCAGAGGGTGCAAACTCGCTGTCCGACCTCGGTATCTTACCTGTTTCGATGGATGCGGTGCTTGAAGATTATCTGTGGCGCTTCCGTCCGTCGGGGCAATATGCCGAGATTACGGAAAGCGCGAAGAACCTACGTATAGGCAATTCCTAGCAGAATCAGGCCAAGCGCGATCCGGTAGATCACGTAGGGTGTATAGCTGACCGAGCGCAGCAGGCGCATCATGATCGACAGGGCGAAAAGGGCCGCGATGAAGGCAAGACCGGCGGCGATGGCGCCGTCGCGCAAAAACCCTGGATGCATGCCGGTCGACGTCTCCCACAGCAGATAGCCGCCGGAAACAAGGATGGCCGGGACCGACATCAACATGGCCAGCCGTGCGGCATCCTGCCGCCGGTAACCCATCGCGCGGGCGGCGGTGATCGTTATGCCGGAACGCGATGTGCCGGGGATCAGCGCCAGTGCCTGGGCAATACCCATGCGCAGGGCGTCGCGACGGTTCCAGCTTTCTGCGCTGTTAAGCGTTGGCCCAAGTTGATCTGCCCAAAAGAGCAGCACACCGAAGATCAGCATCGTCCATCCGATCAACGCGACGGAACGCAGATGCGCGTCGAGGCCAGAGAATTTCAGCAACGCTCCGAAAATCACCAGCGGCACGGTTGCTAGGATCAGCAACAGGCCAAGCCGCGCGCCGGGATGGGTGATGTTGCCTGCAAACAACGCAGGAATGCCCCGCAGCACCGCAGAAAAATCCCGGCGGAAATAGATCAGAACCGCCCCCAGCGTGCCGATATGAACTGCAATGTCGATCGCTTGCCCCTGATCCTGCAGACCGGTCAGTTTTGGCAACAGGATCAGATGGCCGGAGGATGAGACGGGCAGGAATTCGGTCAGCCCTTGCAGGATCGCGACGAGGATGATGTGGAAAAGCGGCATCAGGGCCTCTGTCGCGGCTGGCGGGGTGGGATCGCGGCCTAACCTAATGATTGGATTCCGAAAGGAAAGCTGAGAATTAGGTCCGATATGGGTCTAAAAAAGCCGGTGACGCCCAGAAAATGTCACGGCACGCGCAGTATTTCTTTAATTAGGTCATATATTCTGACTTTTCAAACGGAGTCACAGTTCGTAAACAGTGCCTTCGCGGGACAGGGAAAGTGTGACTCGGATTATGGCTGATACACAGATGCTCAAGTTTATCTCGGTAAGCCGGGACATGCCGGAAAAGCGGATGCCGAATCTGCGCCGCACGGATTTCCGCGAGATTTATGGTGAGTACGCGACCGAAAAGGCGGCTGAACAGGCGGGCCGGTGCAGCCAGTGCGGCGTGCCCTATTGCCAGACCCATTGCCCGCTGCACAACAACATCCCCGACTGGCTGCGCCTGACGGCGCAGGGGCGGCTGCGCGAGGCTTATGACCTGTCGCAGGCCACCAATACCTTCCCCGAGATTTGCGGACGCATCTGCCCGCAGGACCGCCTGTGCGAAGGCAATTGTGTCATCGAACAATCCGGGCATGGCACCGTCACCATCGGCTCGGTCGAGAAGTATCTGACCGATACCGCCTTCGATGAAGGTTGGGTGCCCGCGATTGCCCCGCAGGTCGAGCGTGAGGAAAGCGTCGGCATCATCGGCGCTGGCCCCGGTGGGCTGGCGGCGGCAGATATGCTGCGCCGTGCGGGCGTGCAGGTCACGGTTTACGACCGCTATGATCGCGCCGGCGGGCTGCTGACCTATGGCATCCCCGGATTCAAGCTGGAAAAAGACATCGTCATGCGCCGGATTGATCAGCTGGAAGCGGGCGGCGTGACGTTTGAGCTGGACTGCAATGTGGGCGAGGATCGGTCCTTCGAAGACATTCGCGCGGCGCATTCCGCAGTGATTATCGCCACTGGCGTCTACAAATCGCGCGATCTGCCCGCGCCTGGCGTCGGGGCCGATGGCGTGGTTCGGGCGATTGATTATCTGACCGTGTCGAACCGCAAAAGTTTCGGGGACGAAGTGCCGGAATTCGTCGATGGCTCGTTAAACGCCGGTGGCAAGCGGGTGGTCGTGATCGGTGGCGGTGACACCGCAATGGACTGCGTGCGCACCGCCGTGCGGCAGGGCGCAACCAGTGTGAAGTGCCTCTATCGCCGCGACCGGGCCAATATGCCGGGCAGCCAACGTGAGGTGCAGAATGCCGAGGAGGAGGGCGTCGAGTTCGTCTGGCTAAGCGCGCCCAAGGGTTTCTCTGGCGACCCGGTGGAGGGCGTGATGGTGCAGAAAATGCGCCTTGGCGCGCCGGATGCCAGCGGGCGCCAGGCGCCGGAGTTGATCGAAGGGGCGGATTACGTTGAAGGCGCCGATCTGGTGATCAAGGCGCTGGGGTTTGAACCCGAAGACCTGCCTGCCCTGTGGGGCACCAAGGGGCTGGAAGTGACTCGTTGGGGTACGGTTCTGGCCGACTTTCAAAGCCATGAAACAAGCCTGCCGGGGGTCTATGCCGTGGGCGATATCGTGCGCGGTGCCAGTCTGGTCGTCTGGGCGATCCGGGACGGGCGCGAAGCGGCCGAAGCGATCCTGAATCGGCTGGACGATGCAGCGCAGATGGCTGCTGAATGAGCGGTATGACCGACATATGGGTTTCATATGACTCGCATATGATCGGAACCGGTTCCGGCGATGGCAATGTGTCAGCCTTGCTGACCAACAAGCGGTGGAGGCAAGGCGATGGCTGAATCAAAACTTGACGGGTCCTGCCTGTGTGGCGCGGTGCGCGTGACCGCAACGCCGCTGGGCGACAGCATGCACGTTTGCCATTGCGATATGTGTCGCGCCTGGACGGGCACGGCGCTGATGTCGTTCAAGGCGGACCCCGGCACCTTTGAGGCGACCGGACCAGTGCGCAAACGCGCAACCTCGGACTGGGCGGAACGGGCCTGGTGCGATGAGTGCGGGTCGTCGCTGTATTACCGAGTGACGGCACCGGGCCCGCATTTTGACATGCACCATGTTGCCAGCGGATTGTTTGCCGATGCGGGCGGGTTGACCCTGAACAACGAGCTTTTTGTGGACAAGCGACCCGGCGGATATCGCTTTGCCGGTGACCTGCCGGGCATGACACAGGCCGAGGTTGAAGCGCTGTTCGGAGGCGACGGATGAGTGACACGATCCAGGGACGCTGCCTGTGCGGCGCGGTGACGATCCGCGTGGCGGGCCACCACGACCCGCGCCCAGGTGCCTGCCACTGCCGGATGTGCCAGCGCTGGTCCGGCGGTCTGTTCCTGTGCTTTGAAGCGGACGCGGGCGGTGTGACGATCGAGGGGCCGGTGACGCGCTATGCCTCGTCCGAGTTCGCCGAACGCGCATTCTGTTCGACCTGCGGGTCGCACCTGTGGATGCGGGATCTGAACGCCAGCAGTTACGAGCTGATGCCGGGGCTGTTCGACGCGGTTCTGCAAGCACCGCTGAGGTCCGAAGTTTACGTGGATCGCGCGATGGCCTCCGTGCAGCTGGCGGGGGATCACCCGACGGCGACGGCTGAAGTGTATGAGGCGAAGAACGCCCATGTTGAGGGAGAGACAAGATGACCGAATTTGACCCCAACTGGGCCGTCGCCGAGGAAGCCAGGCGCGCATTTATGGACGAAAACAGCCTCTATTCCGCTGAAGATGAGCATTCGTCCTGCGGCGTGGGCCTTGTGGTTTCGGTGAACGGGACCAAATCGCGCAAGGTGGTCGAGAACGGCATTGATGCGCTCAAAGCGGTCTGGCACCGGGGCGCGGTTGATGCCGATGGCAAGACCGGCGATGGGGCGGGCATCCACGTTCAGATTCCGGTTCCGTTCTTTTATGATCAGGTCAAGCGCACCGGCCATGAACCCCGCGCGGATGAGCTGATTGCCGTCGGGCAGGTGTTCCTGCCGCGCACGGATTTCGGGGCGCAGGAGACCTGCCGGACCATTGTGGAAACCGAAGTTCTGCGGATGGGCTATTACATCTATGGCTGGCGGCATGTGCCGGTCGATGTCTCCTGCCTGGGTGACAAGGCCAATGCAACGCGCCCAGAGATTGAGCAGATCCTGATCTCCAACGCCAAGGGCGTGGATGAAGAGACGTTTGAGCGGGAACTTTACGTGATCCGCCGCCGGATCGAAAAAGCGGCGGCGGCAGCGCAGGTGCCTCAGCTTTATATCTGCTCCCTCTCCTGCCGGTCGATCATCTACAAAGGCATGATGCTGGCCGAGCAGGTGGCGGAGTTTTATCCCGACCTGATGGACGACCGGTTCGAGAGTGCGTTTGCGATTTATCACCAGCGCTATTCCACCAACACGTTCCCGCAATGGTGGCTGGCGCAGCCGTTCCGGATGCTGGCCCATAACGGGGAAATCAATACCCTGCGCGGCAACCTCAACTGGATGAAAAGCCACGAGATTCGCATGGCGTCCTCGGCGTTCGGCGATATGGCCGAAGATATCAAGCCAATCGTGGCGCAGGGGTCAAGTGACTCCGCCGCGCTGGATGCGGTGTTCGAAGTTCTGGTGCGCGCGGGACGGTCGGCACCAATGGCAAAGACGATGATGGTGCCGGAAAGCTGGTCCAAGCAGGCGATCGATCTGCCCAAGCCCTGGACGGATATGTATTCCTACTGCAACTCGGTCATGGAACCGTGGGACGGCCCTGCGGCGCTGGCCATGACCGACGGGCGCTGGGTCTGCGCCGGGCTGGACCGCAATGGCCTCAGACCGATGCGCTATGTTGTGACCGGTGACGGGATGCTGATTGCCGGGTCCGAGGCCGGGATGGTGCCGGTGGATGAGGCGCATGTGGTCGAAAAAGGCGCTTTGGGGCCGGGCCAGATGATCGGCGTTCATATGGGCAAGGGGGCGTTGTTCCATGACGCGGACCTGAAGAACGCGATGTCAGCGGCGCTGCCGTTTGGTGAATGGGTCGGGCGGATTAACGAGATGGATGGCGCGCTGACGGGCGTGACCGAAGCCGCGATGTTCTCGGGCGCAGAGCTGCGCAAGCGGCAGATCGCGGCGGGCTATTCACTGGAGGAACTTGAGCAGATCCTGGCCCCCATGGCCGAGGACGGCAAAGAAACGCTGGCCTCGATGGGCGACGACACGCCCAGCGCCGTGCTCAGCACCAAGTACAGACCGCTCAGCCATTTCTTCCGGCAGAATTTCAGCCAGGTGACGAACCCGCCGATTGACAGCCTTCGGGAATACCGGGTGATGAGCCTGAAGACACGGTTCGGCAACCTCAAGAACGTGCTGGACGAAGATTCCAGCCAGACCGAGATTCTGGTGCTGGACAGCCCTTTCGTGGGGAACGCGCAGTTTGACAAACTGGTTCAGGCCTTTGATGCGCCCTGCACGATAATCGACTGTACCTTCGGCGTCGACGAAGGGGCCGGGGCGCTGAATGCGGCCCTGGCGCGGGTGCGTTCAGAAGCCGAAGACGCTGTGCGGTCGGGCGCGGGGCATTTGATTCTGACCGATCAGGATCAGGGCGAGGGCCGCGTGGCGATGCCGATGATCCTGGCGACAAGTGCCGTGCATTCCTGGCTGACGCGGCAGGGCCTCAGGACCTTCTGCTCGCTGAATGTGCGGTCCGCCGAGTGTATCGACCCGCATTACTTCGCGGTTCTGATCGGCTGTGGCGCGACGGTGGTGAACCCCTATCTGGCCGAAGATTCAATTGCCGACCGGGTGGATCGCGGGCTGATCGACGGCACGCTGACCGAAGCGATGGCACGCTATCGCAATGCCATCGACCAGGGGCTGCTGAAGATCATCGCCAAGATGGGGATCAGCGTCATCTCGTCTTACCGTGGCGGGTTGAATTTTGAGGCTGTGGGGCTGAGCCGCGCCATGGTCGCCGAATATTTCCCCGGCATGCACAGCCGAATCTCCGGGATCGGTGTCAGTGGCATCCAGCGCAAGGTTGCCGAGGTTCACGCGCTTGGCTGGCAGGGCGGCACCGACATCCTGCCGATTGGCGGATTCTACAAGGCGCGCAAATCGGGCGAAACACATGCCTGGGAAGCCACCGCGATGCACATGTTGCAGGCGGCCTGCACGCGCAGCAGTTTTGAGATCTGGAAGCAGTATTCCGCCAAAATGCGCTCGGCCCCGCCGATCCATTTGCGGGACCTGATGGATTTCAAACCGCTGGGCAAGCCGCTGCCGATTGAAGAAGTGGAAAGCATCACCAGCATCCGCAAGCGGTTCGTCACACCGGGGATGAGCCTTGGCGCGCTGTCGCCCGAGGCGCATAAGACCCTGAACGTCGCGATGAACCGGATCGGCGCAAAGTCGGATTCCGGTGAGGGTGGCGAGGATCCGGCGCATTTCACGCCCGAACCCAACGGCGACAACCCGAGTGCGAAGATCAAGCAGGTTGCTAGCGGTCGCTTCGGGGTGACGGCTGAGTATCTGAACAACTGCGAAGAGCTTGAGATCAAAGTCGCGCAAGGGGCCAAGCCCGGTGAGGGCGGGCAGTTGCCGGGGATGAAAGTCACCGAGCTGATCGCGCGCCTGCGCCATTCGACGCCGGGGGTGATGCTGATCTCCCCTCCTCCGCATCACGATATCTATTCGATCGAGGATCTGGCGCAGCTGATCTATGACCTCAAACAGATCAACCCGCGCGCCAAGGTGACGGTCAAGCTGGTTGCGGCCAGCGGGGTTGGCACGATTGCTGCCGGTGTCGCCAAGGCGAAGGCGGATGTGATCCTGATCTCGGGCCACAACGGCGGCACCGGGGCCAGCCCGGCGACGTCGATCAAATACGCCGGTTTGCCCTGGGAAATGGGCCTGACCGAGGCGCATCAGGTTCTGGCGATGAACAAGTTGCGCGACCGGATCACCCTGCGCACGGATGGCGGATTGCGCACGGGCCGTGACATCGTCATGGCGGCGATGATGGGGGCCGAAGAATACGGCATCGGCACCGCCGCACTGATCGCCATGGGCTGCATCATGGTGCGGCAGTGTCAGTCGAACACCTGCCCGGTTGGGGTGTGTACGCAGGACGACGCGTTGCGCGCGAAGTTCACCGGAACGGCGGATAAAGTTGTCAATCTGATCGGGTTTTACGCCCAGGAAGTGCGCGAGATTCTGGCAGAACTGGGCGCGCGCTCCTTGGACGAGGTGATCGGGCGTGCCGATCTGCTGAGCCAGGTGTCGCGCGGCTCGGCACATCTGGACGATCTGGATCTGAACCCGCTGCTGATCACCGTCGATGGCGCGGATCGGATCGTTTATGACCGGGAAAAGAAACGCAACAAGGTGCCCGGAACGCTGGACCGCGAGATTGTGCGCGATGCCCGGCGGTTCCTTGAAGACGGCGAGAAGATGCAGCTGAGCTATGCTGTGCGGAACACGCATCGGACCATTGGGACGCGGGTGTCCAGCCATATCGTGCAGCGTTTCGGGATGCGCAATTCGCTGATGCCGGATCATCTGACGGTCAAACTGACCGGCAGTGCGGGCCAATCGCTGGGGGCGTTCGCGGCGCCGGGGCTGAAGCTGGAAGTGTCGGGGGATGCCAATGATTATGTCGGCAAGGGGCTGAGTGGGGGCACCGTTGTGGTGCGCCCGCCGATGGCCTCGCCCCTGGTGGCGGCGGACAACACGATCATCGGCAACACGGTGCTTTACGGCGCAACGGCAGGGCATCTGTTTGCCGCAGGACGTGCCGGGGAACGCTTTGCCGTCCGGAATTCGGGTGCGACGACGGTGATCGAGGGCTGCGGGTCGAACGGTTGCGAATATATGACCGGCGGCGTGGCGGTGATCCTGGGCAGCATCGGTGCAAACTTCGGTGCGGGCATGACCGGCGGGATGGCGTATCTTTACGATCCTGACGGGACCTCTGCCCCGATGATGAACATGGAAACGCTGGTGACCTGCCCGGTCAGCGAAGACCACTGGGCCGGTCAGTTGAAAGATCTGATCGGGCAGCATCTGGAAGAGACCGGCAGCCGCAAGGCCGCAGAGATCCTGCAGCATTGGGAAGAGTCGCGCAGCCATTTCGTGCAGGTTTGCCCGATTGAAATGCTGCCGCATATCGCACATCCGCTGGGCAATGAGGCGGTGGCGGTCCCGGCAGAGTAGCGGAAGGATTGCGCGGGGCGGGAATCGGTGAATCTGGCCGGGAGTGGACGTTGGCAGTGCTTCGCAAGCAGGGCGCGCGCCGGACCGGTGGGCTGGCGCTGCACCGTTGAGTTTGCATGATTTATGGTTCTGGTTTGGCCATCAACTCGCTTGGACGCGCCAAGTTCAGACCAGCGCCTGACCGGCGGGACCGGTCCGGCGCGCGCCCTGCGCCTTACGGCGCGCACCGGGCGCGGGGGACAGACTGCCAACGTGCGTTTCAGGCCATTTCTGTTTCATCCCGCACCAAACCTGCTTTAGACTGCCATCATGGCGAAACCGAAAAAGCCCGCCGCAAAGCGTGGGCGCAAGAGGCAGAAGAAGAAGACCGGCGGGCTGCGGATCTGGCTGCGGCGCTGGGCATTTCGGGGCGTGTTGCTTGGTGTCGCCCTGGCGCTGTTGGCGGTGCTTTTCTATGCTGTCGTGAATCCGTCGCGGACCCCCTACATGGCTGCCGAGGCGCGGCGGTTGGGCAGCGTCGACCATCAGTGGGTCAATTTCGAGGATATCTCGCCCATGATGATCCGCAGTGTGGTCGCCGCCGAGGATGCGAATTTCTGCAATCACTGGGGATTCGATAAGGCCG
>Ga0209578_10003532_pt1 | contig 11808 bp, 8 predicted proteins | sample tdAd472_FD_187127 | JGI IMG/M metagenome (GOLD analysis project Ga0209578, IMG submission 187127) | Marine sediment microbial communities from the Atlantic coast under amendment with organic carbon and nitrate - tdAd47.2 (SPAdes)... | ecosystem: Environmental > Aquatic > Marine > Coastal >...
CTTGAGCTGGCGCTCGAGGGTCCCGTCGCGGCGGAAGAGGTAGCTCGCGTTGTAGAGCCGGTCGTCCTCGATGATGAACATCGAGCCGCCGATGATGTTCACGTTGCCCTTGATCGCGAGCTGCTGCATCAGCTCCAGGTACTGGGGCGCGAACTCCGCGAGCTTGCGCTGCGCCGCGCCGGGCCGCTCGCGAGTCTGCAGCGAGAGCAGCTGGCTGGTGAACAGCTCGGGGAACACGAGGAAGTCCGAGCGGTGCTCGGCGGCGACGTCGACGAAGAACTCGACCTGGCTCGCGAAGTCCGAGAAGGCCTCGATCCGCCGCAGCTGATACTGCACCGTGCACACCCGCGCCAGCTCGACGCGGCGAAACGCCCGCCGTCGCAGGGGCACGTGCTCCACGTTGGACCACTCGAGGAAGGTCGCGTAGCCGCAGGAGGCGGCGTCCTCGGGCATGTAGTTGGGGATCAGGCGCTTGAGGCTGAAGCCGTTGGCGAGCTGCGCGGTGAGCACCGGGTCGTAGATCGACTTGCGCACCACCGCGTCGACGTAGTCGCGCGGGGACATCTCCTCGGCGTGGGCGGCGTAGCCGGGGATCCGCCCGCCGATGATGATCCGCTGCAGGTTCCGCTCGCGGGCGAGGCGCTTGCGGGCCTCGTAGAGCCGGCGGCTGAGGCGCATCCCGCGGAAGTCGGGGTGGACCATCATTTCGATGCCGTAGAGGGTGTCTCCGTCGGCGGCGTGGTTGCGGATGTAGCCGTCGTCGGCGATCACCTTCCAGTCGTGCCAGTCCTCGTGCTCGGCGAAGTCGACGATCAGCGCGCTGGCCGAGGCCGCCAGCTTGCCGTCGATCTCGATGGCGAACTGGCCCTCGGGGAAGCGCTCGATCTGGCTCGCGATCTGGTCGCGCAGCCAGGGCTTCATCCCCGGGAAGCAGAGCTCGGCCATCGCCACGAGGGCCTCGAAGTCCTCCAGCCGCAGCGGCCGGATCTCGATCTTGCGCTCGTAGTCGTCCAGCAGCAGGTCAGACATCGGGCTCCTCGCGGGGGGGCTGGAGGTGGGCCTCGAAGCGGAACAGGTCGGGCCGGCGGTCGTGGCGCGGGCGCACGCTGCCCTCGTTGATCGCCTCGCGGAGGGCCTCGAAGTCGATGTCGGTGGTGATGATCGTCTCGGTGTTGAGCCCCGCCTCGACCAGGATCCCGTCGCGGGCGAAGGCGAAGTCCGAGGGCGAGAGCACCGCCGACTGGGCGTAGTTGATGTCCATGTTCTCCGCGTCGGGGAGGTTGCCGACGGTGCCCGCCAGCGCCACGTAGACCTGGTTTTCCACGGCGCGCGCCTGAGCGCAATAGCGCACGCGGAGGTAGGCCTGGCGGTCGTCGGTGCAGAAGGGGACGAAGATCACCTCCGCGCCCTGCTCGGTGAGGTAGCGCGCGGCCTCGGGGAACTCGACGTCGTAGCAGATCAGGATCCCGACCTTGGCCTTGGGGGTCTGGAACACCTGCAGCGACGACCCGCCGGCGATCCCCCAGTGTTTGTGCTCGTTGGGGGTCACGTGCAGCTTGGGCTGGCGGTGCACGGTCCCGTTCGGCAGGTAGAGGGTCGCTACGTTCTCGATCCGCTCCCCGTAGCGAATCGGGTGGCTGCCCCCGACGATCGAGACCTGGAACTCGCGCGCCAACTCGACGAACAGCGCGTCCACCTGCTCGGTGAACTCGGTCAGGTGGCGGATCGCCTGGAGCGGGGTCTTCTCCTCCATGTAGCTCATCAGCTGCGCCGTGAGCAGCTCCGGGAAGAGCACGAAGTCCGAGCCGTAGGCCGCGGCGACGTCGACGAAGAACCGCACCTGGCGCTCGAACCCGCTGAAGTCCTCGAGCTTGCGCATGCGGTACTGCACGCAGGAGACGCGGATCGAGAGCGGCTTGCGCGCCCGCGAGCGGAACGCGGGGTTGGGCCACTCCAGGAGCGCGAAGTCCCCGCGCTCGTCGGAGCGGAGGAAGCGGCGGAGCACGGTCTTGAACACGAACTCCTGCCCCAGGTAGAAGGACAGCGAGGGGTCGCTGCGCTCGCCGGCCTCGACCTGGCTGACGTACTCCTCCGACGTCAGCCCCGCCTCACCGTCGAACCCGCTGAGGTGCGCGGGCACGAGCAGCCGCCTGAGGTTCAGGCGCCGCGCCAGCTCCTGCAGCGCCTCGATCACCCGCTTGCCGACCCCGCCGGCGCGCGCCTCGGGCGCGACGGTCAGCTGGGCCAGGTAGAGCGTGTCGCCGTAGGGGTCGTGGTTGCGGAACCAGCCGTCGTCGGTGGCGCCCGCCCAGCTGTGCTCACGGTAGGGGTCGCGCCCGCCCGAGACGACGAGGCTCAGGGCCGCGCCGACGATCTCCCCGCCGCGCTCGACGACCAGCTGCCCCTCGGGGAAGGCCCGCTGGTGCGACCGCAGGTGCTCGGCGCTCCAACGGCCACGGGCTGGCGCGGGCGCGTTGACGAGGTCGAGGAGCGGGTCGCAGTCCGTGCGCGTCGCGGTCCGAATGCCGGGGTCGGGATTGCTCATGCCGTGGATTCTCCCATGCCCGCCTGGGGAAACCGCTCGGCGCAGTCCGCCTCCAGCCCGCGGGCTGCGCGCTCCACGCGGTCCGCTGGGGTGCTAGCTGGCGGTGACGGTCGCGGCCTGCCCGTGGGTCACGGTCTGGGTCGCGGCCTCGACCGGGGCCGCGGCCGGCTCGGCGGGCTGACCGCGCCCGGTGAGCTGCTTCAGGTCCCAGATCGGCCCGACGAAGAACGAGAGCGGGTCGTCGGCGAAGGCGGGGGCGTTCTTCTCGAACAGCCCGTGGCCGATGAAGTTCAGCGTCCAGCCCGCGGTGTAGCCCAGCGCGCTCGCCGCCCACAGCGGCTGCCAGCGCGGGAAGGCGATCATCCCCAGCGCGCCGCTGGCGATCATGGGGATCCCCACGATGTGCAGCGCGCGGTTGACCGGGTTCTGGTGGGTGCGGGCATAGAACTCGCCCGCCTCGCGCCAGCGCTCGCTCCAGGTCCCGTCGAAGCCGCGGTCCTCGCGGTAGACCTGCTCCAGGCCCCAGAGCCCCTTGCCGAACAGGGCCAGCGCGCCGAGCTTGCTCCCGGTGAGCAGGCCGGTCATGCCCCCGGCGATGTAGGCCACGTTGCGGGTCTTCTTGGTCGCGATCCGGTCCAGAATGCTCATACGGCCTCCGCTGCTGGCAACGAGGATTCCATCCTCGGGCGGTCGGCGCCAGAGTTTTCCGCCACCCCTTGTCGGAAACGGCGAGCGGGGCGAGGGGCGCCGCTCGCCTCCAGCAGCCCGTTGAAGACGGCCTGGCGAGGCGCGAGGAGGTCCAGCAACCTCAGGTCAGGGGTCGGGACCGACGAGCAACGCTTGCTAGGGCATGAGCTGGAGCGCGGCGCGGAACAGGTCCGGGCTGGTGCAGATCCCCACCAGCTTGCCGTCGCTGGTGACCACCGGCATGCAGCCGATCTTCTCGTTGACGAAGGTGAGGAACACCTCCTTGATCGGGGTGCTCTCGCTGCCGGTGATCGGCTCGCGGGTCATGACCTTCTCGAGGGTCGTCTCGTTGACCAGCTTCGTCCACTCCTCGCGCTTGGTCAGCAGCGCCGCCGGCGTGGCGCGCTTGACGTCGCGGTCGGTGACGACCCCCAGCAGCGTGGCGTCCTCGCCGAGGATCGGAATGTGGCGCACGTTCTTCTCGCGCATGAAGGTCATGGCGTCGAAGAGGGTCGCACCCGGCCCGAGGGTGTACGGGTCGCGGGTCATGAAGTCGCCGAGGGTGCTCATCAGGTCTCCGGGTGCGCGGTCGCTATTGGAAGAGCTTGGGGTTGGCGGCCGACATGCGCGCGACCTCCTTGGTGATCGTACCCGCTTTGAGGTGCTTCATGATCGACTCGTCCATCAGGCACATGCCCTGCTTCTTCCCGGTCTGCAGCACCGAGATCAGCTTGTAGGTCGAGCCCTCGCGGATCAGGTTCGCCACCGCCGGGGTCCAGAACAGGATCTCCAGCGCGGCCACCCGGCCCTTGCCGTCCTTCTTGGGGAGCAGGATCTGCGAGACGACCCCGCGCAAGGACTCCGAGACCATGGCCCGGATCTGGGGCTGCTCGGCGGGGGGGTAGACGTCGAGCAGGCGGTCGATGGTCCGCGTCGCGCTCGAGGTGTGCAACGTGCCGAACACGAGGTGGCCGGTCTCGGCGGCGGTGATCGCCATCGAGATCGTCTCCAGGTCGCGCATTTCGCCGACCATGATCACGTCCGGGTCCTCGCGCAGCGAGGCGCGCAGCGCGTTCGACCACGAGCGGGTGTGCTTGTGCACCTCGCGCTGGGTGATGTTGCACTGGGCGCCCTTGAACAAGAACTCGATCGGATCCTCCATCGTAATGATGTGGTCCTTCCGGCTCTGGTTGATCATCTCGATCATCGCGGCCAGGGTCGACGACTTGCCCGAGCCGGTGGCCCCGGTGACCAGGACCAGGCCCTGGGGGAAGGTCGTGAGCTTGGCCAGCACGTCCGGGAGGCCGAGCTCCTGGAAGCTGGGGATCTCGGTCTTGACCACGCGGTAGACCGCCGAGACGCCGTTGCGGTTGAAGAGCAGGTTCGCGCGGTAGCGCCCCAGGCCCGGGATCGCGACGGAGCCGTCCCAGTCCTTGGTCTCCATGAACAGGTTCCAGTCCTGGTCGCTGACGTAGGCCGCGGCGTAGAGCTTGCCCGTCTCCGGCGTGATCTCGGGCATGTTCACGAAGTGGATCCCGCCGTGCATGCGCAGCCAAGGCTTGGCCCCGCAGCTCATGTGCAGGTCGCTGGAGCCCGAGTCGCGGGCCTTCTGGAACAGCTGCTTCATGACCTTGGCGGCCTTGGGGTCCACCGGGCGCTTGTGCTTGATCGGCCCCTTGACCTCGACCTGCCCCGGCGGGGGGACGTCGTTCTCGTCCTCGTACTCCTCCTCCTCCTCCTCGACCGCCTCGAACTGGACCTCCTCGACGGGGGCTTCGTCCACCGGCGACGAGCCGTCGCGGTTCAACCCGCGGGCGACGTGCTTGACCTCCTCGGCGCTGAACCCCTTGCCCAGCAGGGCCTTCTCCTGGGCGCGGCGAATGGTCTTGTACTGCCGATCGTCGATGGCCCCGAGCGCCTGCAGGGTGCGGCCGAAGTCCGGCTTCCCGCTGCCCGCCTTGCGCCGGGCGAGCGCCTGGGCGTACTGATCCTGGTCGATCAGCTTGTTGTGCAGCGCGATCCTGCCAAACAGCAGCTCTTCCTTGGTTGGCTCGGCCACGCGTTCTGCTCCCCCCACCCTGCGGATCGCGCTAACGCGCACGCCGCACGGCGCTTAGACGTCAGCACGCAAGCATAAACCACGATCCGTGCCCGAGGAACCCCGGCGCGGGAGTCTCCGCGGGAAGCCCGCTAGGCGACCGCGCCCAGGTTGTCGGCCGCGCGCTGCAGCTTGCGGCTGAGGGCGTCGTCGAGGCCCACGAAGCGCAACGCCACCTGGGTCCCTCGCCCGCGGCCCGAGGTCCCGCTGATCCGCTCGAGGAGGCCGCGCACGTGCAGCGGCTCGATGAATGCGGGGATCGAGAGCCGGATCCAGAGCTCGTCGCCCTTCTGCAGGGTCGAGCCCGCGGCGTCGTCGGGGTCGAGGAGGAATACCAGGCGCTCGGCGGCGAGCAGCAGCATTTGGTGCGAGGGGGCGGTGTCGTCGGGCCACCCGCCCCGCCCCCAGCGCAGCTGGCACTGGTCGACGGTGTAGCGCGTGCTGACCCGCGGCTCGTCGCCGGGGTCGCTGGCCGAGCTGAGCGCGTTGCGCTGGGACGCGGGCATCTCGAGGTCGGCGAGGAACGCGTCTTCCATGGCGTAGGGGTCGGCGCTGGCGGTGCTCGTCGGCGAGCGCCGCCGCCCCGAGGGGGGCCGCTCCGCGCTGACGATGTCCGAGCCGACGAGGATCCCCGAGCCGAAGGACAGCCCGCCGTCGGCCTCGCCCGAGGGGCCGTCGGAGATCAAGCCCACCGGCGCGGAGTCGAGGGCCGGGAGCACGTCCGACTCGAGCTCGTCGGAGAGCGGGGGCAGCGAGCCCTCGTCGGCGCTGTCCATGGAGTCGATGTCCGCCGACTCGGCGAACTCCTCCTCCGAGGCCGGCGCGAAGTCGTCCGAGTCGGCGTCGATGTCCTCCGAGACCGAGTCGTCGAGGGCCGCGCCGGCGTCGATCACGTCGCGAGAGCGCGAGCCGAACCCGCGCGAGCGAGACGCGGGCTCGCGTTCGCCGGTCTCGTCGAAGGGCGAGCTGTGCCGCGAGCTGACCCGCGAGCCGCTGACCGGATCGGGGGAGAGCGCGCTGCCCAGCTCGTCGGCGTCGAGCAGGCGGTCGGCGTCGTCGTCGTAGGTGCCCGAGACGTCGGAGACCTCGGACTCCTCCGAGGGCATGACCTGCACCCGCCGGCTGTTGGAGCGGGGGATCTCGGCGCCGGCCTCGGCGAGGGCCGCCCGCGCCATGCGCGCCAGGATCCGCGAGGTGACGAAGGTCCCCTCGCAGATCGTCTTGATCCCCCGGGTCGGGAGCGCGATCAAGACCTCGGCCACCTTGCGCATGAACGGCTTGGACTCGATCCCGCCCACGCCGTAGATCTTGGCGCCGGTGCCCTTGCAGGTGCGCAGCAGGCTCGCGACCCGCGAGTCGCTGGCGTCGACGAGGAAGGCCAGCACCACGTCGCCGCGGGCGACCTCACGCCCCAGGCGCTTCATGCCCCGCTTCGAGCCGCAGGGCACGACCGAGAACTGGCCCAGGTAGTTGAGGCTCAGCATTTCGATCAGCTGCGAGAGCGGCGGCTCACCGACGAGGTAGATCCGGCGTCCCTTCTGGTGGGCGCGGGCGATCGCCTGGCCCATGGCCTTGAAGCGCGGCCCCTTGCCGAGGAGGAACGAGCTGAAGCGCTGGTGGTCCTCCTGGAGCTTGTCGAGGAACTCTTCCACGCGCCTAGTCCCCCCATCCCGGGCCGCGCAAAGGCGGGCCGCCGCGGCACGAGCGACGCGTGCAGGGGAGGGATCTCATGTTCGCCAGCCTAGCCACTAAGCCCTTTAGGGACAAGACTTCATCGGGGGTCTCCCCCCTGCTCCGGCTCCACGTCGGACCCCCCGTCCGGCGCCGTCGAGGCCGCTTCAGCGAGGGCGTAGGGGTCGAACCCCAGCGGAGGCAGGTAGGGGCAGTCCGGGGCTTCGCGGTGTGCCCGCTCGATCTCGCGCTGGAAAGCCTTTACGTCCTCCCGCGGCGGGGCCGCCAGCCACACCCTGCGCCCGCCCACGCTGCGGCTGAGCCCCGGGTAGAAGCGGTGGCCGTAGCGCAGCTGGCGATAGCCCAGGCCCTTCGCCAACAGCGCGTTGGGTCCGTCGCGGCGGACGTAGACTTTGCCCCCCGCGCCGACGAACACCAGCACGTAGCGCTCGTGGAACCCGCGCTCGAGCTCGAACCCGTGAGAGACCCCCCAGCCCTGGCCCCAGTCGAGGACGACGACCTGGGGCGCGTAGCGCGCCTCGACCTCGGAGAACGCCAGGGGCAGCGCCTCGAGGAAGAGCGGCATTCGCCCGTCGCTGTAGACCTGCAGCCGCGGCCACAGGCGGTGCACCAGATAGCCCCCGACGCCGTTGGTGTTGTAGAGCGGGCCCGCCGGGCGGTAGCGGAGGATCCAGTCGGCTGCCTGCCGGGGGTAGGCGCCGGGGTAGAGCCCGGCCCCCCAGGTTCCGTCGTAGGTCCGGCCCGCGAGGGCGAGGAGCACCACGGTCAACGCCGCGCAGCTGGCGGCGCGCGCGCTCTCGCCCCCCCGGGTGGGCAACTGGGGCGCGACGAGGATCGCCAACAGGGCCAGGGCCAGCGGCGCCTCGCGCGCCACGACGACCCCCAGGATCCCGAACGCCGCGACCGCCCCCAGGAGGGTCAGGTCGACGCGGCCCCGCCGCCCGCGCTGCGCGCTGACCACGAGCGCGAACCCGAGCAGCGCGGCCAGGGGGAACACGAACAGCCGCGTCGCCGGGACGGCGAACACCGCGGCGCACACCCCCAGCAGGCAGGCGGCGAGCAGCGCCCAGCTCGCGGGCCCGCGCACGCGGAGCGCGTAGAGCGCGACCCCCGCGCAGTAGGTCCAGCAGAGGAGCAGGTGCCACACCACCCCGCGCTCGGGCCGCTCGAACAGGCCGCGCAGCTCGAGGACGTCGATCGCCCCCTGCATCTCGCGGTGGGCGAGCAGATACGGGTAGAGCCCGAAGCCCAGCGGGTTCAGCCCGGTGAGCAGGCAGCCCGCGCCGACCCAGGCGGCCAGCCGCGCGTGCTCGCCGAGGCCCTCGCCCCGCCACCAGGCCTGCGCGGTCTCGGCGACCACGAAGCCCAGCGCGAGCAGGACCCCGAACAGCACGCCGGGGTGCGCGTTGGCCCACACCCAGAACAGGGGCAAGACGAGCCACAACCGAGGGCGCCGCTCGGGCTCAGCCCCGACGGGCTGAGGGCTCTTGGCTCCAGGGCGCCGCTCGGCCTGCCCCCTGACCCAGCGCCGCCACGCGAGCAGGAGCCCGATCAGGAGCACGATCCCCACGAAGCTCACCAGGTGCGGCCGCACCAGCAGCCGCTGCCAGGAGGCGACGAGCACCCAGCCCAGCGCGAGCGCCGCGCCCCAGGTGCGCGCGCCGGCGCGGCGGAGGACGACGAACAGCGCCGCGGCGAAGAGCGCGCTCATCCCGAGCCGATACACCGCCAGACCGGGGGTCCCGAACACGTCGACCAGCGCACCGAGCACGAGCTGGAAGATCCAGTGCACGGGCTCGTAGGGTCCCTGGCTGGCGTAGCTGAACAGGTCCTCGCGGGGGAAGGCCAGCTCGTCGCGCATGCGGCGGTAGGTGGCGAGGTGCCAGCCCCAGTCGCGGTCGTAGATCGGCGTGGCCGCCGCCACGCCGCCGGCGAGGGCTGCGAGCAACGAACCCCTGAGTCTCAGAGCTTCAGCCACACGAAGTTCGAGATCCGGCCGTTCCACACCTGGAGCACGACCCCCTCCTTGGCCAGACGCTGGGGCAGGTCGCCGCCGAGGGCGGTCTGCAGGTCCTGCACGGTGTAGACCGGCTTGCCGTTGACCGCTTGCAGCACCATGCCGGGCCGGATCCCGTTGACCGCGGCCAACGAGCCGGGGTCGACGCGGACGATCACCACGCCCTCGGCCTCGGAGGTCCAGCCGAAGCGCCGCCGGAGCCGGTCGCTGAGCGGGGCGACCTCGACCCCGACCTCGGCCTTCTTGCTCACCTCCTGCACGCGCTGCTCGGGCTGCTCGCGCTCTTCGAGGAGCACGCGCACGAGCATCGGCACCGGCGCGCCCGCGCGCACGACCTGCAGCTCGACCGCCTTGGTCGGGCGCGACGACTCGGCCGCCTCGGGTCCGCGCTCGGGCTTGGACTGCGCGATCATGTTCTGCAGGTGGGTCGAGTCGGTCACCGCCTCGCCGTCGAGGGCCACGATCAGGTCGCCGACGGCGAGGTTCGCGCGCTGGGCCGGGGTCTCCGGGCCCACGTAGACGACCAGCGCGCCCGGGGCGCCCGGCCGGTGGCCGTAGCCCATGCGCGCGGCGAAGGCCGCGGTCACGTCCTGCAGCGCGACGCCCAGCCAGCCGCGGATCACACGCTTGTCCTCGCGCAGGGCGCGGATCACGTCGAGGGTCATGCGGGTCGGGATCGCGAACCCGATCCCCTGGTAGGTCCCGTTCTCGCTCGCGATCGCCGTGGTGACCCCGACCACCTCGCCCTGGAGGTTGACGAGGGGTCCGCCCGAGTTGCCGGGGTTGATCGCGACGTCGGTCTGAATGAAGTCCTCGTAGGCCGCGATCCCCACCCGGCTGCGGCCCTTGGCCGACACGATCCCGGCGGTCACCGTGTGGTCGAGGCCGAACGGGCTGCCGATCGCCAGCACCCAGTCGCCCACGTCGAGGGCGTCGGAGTCGCCGAACTCGACGGTCGGGTAGCGGATCCGGCGCTTGGGGAGCTGGAGCAGGGCGAGGTCGCTCAAGGGGTCGGTGCCGACCACCTGCGCGCGCACCTCTTGCCCGTCGTGGAAGCGGACCAGGACCTGGGAGACCCCGGAGACGACGTGGTGGTTGGTGACCACCAGGCCCACCGCGTCGACCACGAACCCGGTGCCGAAGCTGCGCTCGATCTCCTCGGCCCCTGGGTTGAGGATCTGCGTCCAGGCCGAGCTGCTGCGCTGCAGGCGCTCGGTGGTGATCGAGACCACCGCCGGGGCCAGGCGCTTGGCGACGATGCGGAACTCCCGCGAGAGGTCCTGGGCCGTGCTGCGCTGAACCACCGGGCGCTGGAGCGCCGCGACCGGTTCGTCGGTCGCGCTGCCGCGGGTGCCTGCGTAGACCAGCGCGCCGCACACGAAGGTCGCCGCGAGGATCAACACGTTGGGGCGCTGCTGCTCTTGCGCCATGGGGTCCGTCTCCTGAGTCCCGCGATCCTAACCCAGCAGCCCGTTGAAGACGGCCTGACAAGGCGCGAGGAGGTCCAGCAACCTGAGAGGTTGTGACCGACGAGCAACGCAGTCCAGGCCGTCTTCAACGGGCTGCGAGTGCGGCGGCGTCGGCGGTGTGGGTTAGCTTCGGCCTCCATGAGTGACCTGCCGCTGATCGGGATCGAAGTCGACCTCACCGCGACCCCCGCCGGGCGCCGCTACGCCAAGTGCTACGAGACCTACTTCGACGCCGTCTCCGACGCAGGCGGAGCCCCGGTGCTGCTCCCCCCCTGCCCCGAGCCCGCCGCGCGCCGCGTGCTGAGCGCGGTGCAGGGGGTGATCGTCCCCGGCGGCGACGACTTCGCCGCGGAGGAGTGGGGCGAGGTCAACCGCGACAACCCGCGCTTCACCCCCTCGGACCCCCGCCGCCTGGTCCAGGGCAAGCTCCTGATGCGCTTGATCCTCGAGCAGCGCGTGCCCTTCCTCGGCGTGTGCTACGGCGCGCAGCTGTTGAACCTCGCGCAAGGGGGGACCCTGCTCCAGGACCTGCCCACCGACCTCGCCGAGCCGCTGCCGCACCACACCGAGGCCCACGACGTGCGGGTCAAGCCGGGGACCCTCCTCGCGCGGCTGACCGGGGTCAAGGCCATGACGATCAACAGCCGCCACCACCAGTCCAACCAGCGCGTGGGCGCCGGCCTGCGGATCTCGGCCCAGGCCGACGACGGCGTGGTCGAGGCGATCGAGGCCGCCGACCCCGAGGCGCACCCGTTCTTGCTCGGGGTCCAGTGGCACGCCGAAGAGCTCGGCGAGGGACCCGGCGGCGCCCCGGTGTTCCAGGGCCTGGTCGAGGCCGCCCGGGCGCGCGGCCGCTCGTAGTTCCGGTTCCTACTAAGGAAAGGCTGGAAATCGGGAAAACTCGGAGCGAGAAAATCAGAAAGACCCCAGGGTTTTCCTGAGGCGACGCCTGAAGCCCTTCCGCCGCGGTGACTTACGGGGGGTGCTGGTCGTGGGCTCGAACCCCACTGCGAGCAGGTCGAGTTGCTCGCACCGCGGGTCACCCCCGCCGTGCGAGTAACTCGACCTGCTCGCACCGCGGGTCACCCCCGCCGTGCGTGCGACTCGACCTGCTCGCACCGCGGGTCACCCCCGCCGTGCGAGTGACTCGACCTGCTCGCACCGCGGGTCACCCCCGCCGTGCGAGTAACTCGACCTGCTCGCACCGCGGGTCACCCCCGCCGTGCGAGTGACTCGACCTGCTCGCACCGCGGGTCACCCCCGCCGTGCGAGTAACTCGACCTGCTCGCACCGCGGGTCA
>Ga0209578_10003534_pt1 | contig 11806 bp, 9 predicted proteins | sample tdAd472_FD_187127 | JGI IMG/M metagenome (GOLD analysis project Ga0209578, IMG submission 187127) | Marine sediment microbial communities from the Atlantic coast under amendment with organic carbon and nitrate - tdAd47.2 (SPAdes)... | ecosystem: Environmental > Aquatic > Marine > Coastal >...
AAAGATAAACTTGGATATTCCTTTACTGTCCCGGCAAATAATGTTTCTGCATTCTTGATAGCCTGCGCTCTTTCCTGTTGGGCCGTTGTATCCGTTTTTTGCCATCCTTTTTGAGGTGGTAAGCAGTGCAAAAGATGGACTTGGGTATTGAAGCGTTCAGCGAGTTTAATTCCTGCATCTACCGCAAAATCTGCACAAGCTGAAAAGTCTGTTGGAATAAGTATGTTTTTCATGTCTTCGAGTATTAGATAGTAGTGCCAAAACTGTTCTAAGAACTGCAATATAAGCAGTAACTTTTGTCGATCACTATACTAGCTGGATATTGTTGCTGTACCTAGCCTATTTCAAGACTTTTTGTTCTTGAGTGAGGGCCGAAGTGTTTAGAAAACAGGGTCCTATCAGTAAATGATATGACCCTGCACAACTCCTAAAAAACTTGGCTATGAATAATAGACTTTATTCTACAATAAATGCACTGTTACAGCGGGCCTACATCCGTCCTCAGTTGCTTACTCCTCCTGGCGGCTCAACAGCAGCTTGTTCCTGTTACAGCTAGTTAACTGGCATCAGTAGTTGCCCTCGCACCCCTGTTGTTTTGTTCGGTCAAAGTCCATTCATCCGTTGAGGTAGTCTGGAGCCAGATATCGCCTGACTTTCGAAAAACCTGTACGTTGAGGCCATATTGCTCAAAGAATAATTGTTCGAGGGTTTTAACTTTAAGGTGACCATTAATACTCAAGTCACCTGATTTGTGGATTCGTCTAACCGTACCGATTTCTGCTGTGGCCGGTAATAATTCTTGGTTGGTAGAGCCCGTGCCGACTTGGTGCGGAGCACTATAAAATTCCAACTTCAATGCAGGAAATTTCTCCTGAAATTCCAGCTGAATATCTGCTAGTCTTTTTTCATCCGTAATAATCATAAGTCTATATTTTGTTGGATTCTATTTGACGACTAATGTAGCTAGGGTCTCATTTTGAGTCAATATCCGTTCTGTAACACTACCCATCAAGAGACGTTCAAGCGTCGAGTGCCCTTTCGCACCCATCACGATCAAGTCGAATTTTTCTTGTTGGGCAAACTGGAGGATATAGTGTGCTAAACCAGGCCCTTTCCGCTCCACGAGGACAGTGGGAATGTCCTGTTGGTCTTTGGGCGCATAGGCACTCAAAAAGTTCTGAAAGGCTTCTTTCCGGCTCTCCACTATCCAATTTCTGAACTGCTCAGGGCTTCTGCCTACATCATAGGAACTGAAGTTGGGAAGATCGAATACGTTGAGACAAACGACCTCTACCTTATCTTCCATTTGACGTTTCAAGGATAGTGCCGTCTGGAAAGCTTTTACGGAATTGGGAGAGAAATCGATAGGAACCAGGACTTTAGAGATTTTCACCGCTGCTCCTTCTGGTACAACTAGGGCATTTCCCTTTGCCTGCCTAGCCAGGTTCTTGGCTAGAATCCCATGCTCCTGTGGCCGGGCTTTTTGACCAATGATAACAAGATCGGCCTTGCGCTCTTCGGCTACCTCTAGCAGCTCCTTCATCGGGTGTCCCTCCCGTGCTTCATAACTAGGTACCAGCTGTTGACCTTGGAACTGCTCATTGATTTTCTTTTCCAAATTTTGTTGTATACTCTCTTTGATATTAAACCTACTGCCTAAATCTTCATAGAAAGACTTCAACAATTGTGGCGCTGGAATAACATGCACAAAATGAGTCGCTGCGGTAGGGATTTGGTGTGTGATGTATTGACTAAAGGCCAGAACCTTTTCGTCCGTCTGACCAAACTCTAATCCGATCACTGCCTGCTGGATAGTCATGGCTTCAATCGCTGTAGGTGATTTTATGGCTATGGTATCTTTCATAGTTTAGTCGCTTTAAGTAATTATTAATTACTCCAAATGTATAGGAGAATCCCTAGATCCATAATGACCTTTATCAGTACTGCAACTGACTTTAATCAGGATGAAAACGAGGAGAGAAACTTAAATTTGAATAGCGTAAAACCTGTCCTTTTAATTTAATAAGTGCCTTATGTTCTATCCTAACGAAATGATTGCCCCAAGAAAAACTAATCCTCCAAGACGAAGATTGATACCGAAAAAAGGAGCCATTTTATTGGATGTGCGAAGCTTGCCGGAATATGCCGAGGGGCATGCCAAAGATGCCATCCTCATTCCTATTGAAGATTTAGGTTTTTTCAAAGAGGTCATCAAAGGTTGGAGACGACCCATTATGACTTGCTCTGGTGATGGGGTGAGGAGCAGAAAAGCGGTAAATCGCTTGCGGAAAGATGGGATTCCTGCCTTTGATGGTGGAAGATGGGAGGCATGGAAATAAACTTTTACTAGCTACGAAAGACTTCAGCAGTTTCCTCAGTCATGACTGTAAAAACTGCTGAAGTAGAACTTCTTGCTATACCGCCTGACTAAACAGCGCCCCTTCCGGTCGCTTATCCCAATACCTAGCATCCAAGGGTTGACAAATATTGCGAATAAAGGGAAGTCCCTTTTGGGTAACTTTCAATCGGTTAGGAGCCAATGAAATGAGCCCATCCTTTTCCAATTCCTCCATGCGTTCAATTCCTGCGAATAGCGCATTTGACTGTTGGCTAGGATGCGCCCAGTCGGTTTCATGCCGACACATCAAGTTGAGTATATGCTGTCGAATATTTTCATCTTCAGTGGTTAAGGAATGCCCCCTAAAGAAGGGGAATTCGCCACGTTCCACCCTAGCTTTATAGTCGGCGATTTTCTTTTCATTCTGCACAAACCCATCCCAGCTATCACTGATAGCCGAAGCGCCCAGACCAATACTCAAACGCGTTGTATGTGGGGTGTAGCCCATGAAATTGCGATGCAAGGTACCTGCCTGATAGGACTGATACAGATCATCTTCGGGCAAAGCAAAATGGTCCATCCCTATTTCTGCATAGCCGGCCTCTTCCAGTAGTTGACGGCCCAATTCATACAAGGCTCTTTTCTCCTCGCCAAGTGGCAAATCCTTTTCAGAGTAGGCCCGTTGACTAGGCTTGATCCAAGGAACATGAGCATAGCTATAAAAAGCGATACGATCAGGCCGCATCCGTTCTACCTTTTTGATGGTACTGCGAATCGCCGACTTATCCTGCAGTGGGAGTCCAAAGATGAGATCAAAATTGATTGAATCATAGCCTAAGGCCCTTGCCTGCTGTGTTACCATTTCTACTTGCTCCTCCGTCTGCTGGCGATTGATAATCTCCAAAATGATCGGGGAAAAGTCCTGTACCCCAATACTGATTCGCCTAAACCCGATTCGATAAAGGGTTTCCAGGTGTTCAAAGGTGGTACTCGAAGGGTGAGCTTCAAAACTAAAGCTAGCGTCATCGGGTACGACGGCCTGTCGGGTGATACTGGTGATTAGCCGTTCCAGTTCTTCGGGTGAAAAGAAGGTGGGAGTACCACCACCCAGATGCAGCTCTTTGAGGGTAGGTGGTTGGTCAAAAAGCGCCAGGTACATGCTCCACTCTTGGATTAAGGTGTCAATATAAGGGGCTTCTACCTGATGGTTTTTAGTGATGTGCTTATTGCACCCACAATAGGTGCATAGCTTTTCACAATAGGGAAGGTGAATATATAGGCTAATCCCGTCATCCTGGTCAAAACTCGCTTTGACCTTGTTTTTCCATGCTACTTCTCCCGGCGTACTATCCCAGTACGGGACGGTAGGGTAGCTGGTATAACGTGGAACGGGAACATCGTATTTGCGTAATAATAAAGTATCCATGGCTGCAAAATTAAGGGAGTGAGCAAGGGCTAAGGGTGACGAAAATCACCTTCAACTTTGATTTTTGGCATGCTGCCGCGAGCAAAAGAGATGGAATTTTACGGCATGGAAATGGTACCAGAAATTGAAACTGCCACCAGCTGCTACCATTGTGGTGAAAACTGTGATGCTGAGCTGGTTAAATTAGAAGAAAAGACATTCTGTTGTGAAGGTTGTAAGATGGTATTTGAGATTCTACAAGAGAATGATCTTTGTACCTATTACGATTTGGAGAATAACCCCGGACTGAGCCTGAAGGGGAAACGTACCACTACTTACGCCTATTTGGAAGAAAAAGAAGTGCAAGAAAAATTGCTCACTTTTAGCAATGGTCACCTGTCTAAGGTCAGCCTGCACTTACCTCAGATCCATTGTAGTTCTTGTATTTGGTTGCTAGAGAATCTATATAAATTACATCCAGGGATCACGCAATCGCAAGTCAATTTCCCCAAGAAAACGATATATCTCACCTTTGAGCAGGAGCAAACTAGCCTGAGAAAAATCGTCGAGTTATTGGCGAGTATTGGTTATGCTCCGACCATTAATTACAGCCAGTTAGAGTCGAAGGAGCAAGTGAACAAGGATCACAGCTTGACCTATAAGTTGGGCGTGACTGGCTTCCTTTTTGGGAACATCATGTTGATCAGTTTTCCAGAATATTTAGGCTTGCAAGCGTCCGTTTATGCCACCTGGTTTGGGTATTTGAATATAGCGATGGCCTTGCCCTTATTACTATATAGTGGCTCGGACTATCTACGTTCCGCTTATTATGGCCTGCGGCAGGGGCATTTGAATATTGATGTTCCGGTATCCTTGGGCATGCTAGCCTTATTTGGCCGTAGCTTGTACGAGATTTTGAGCCATACCGGCGCTGGTTATTTCGATAGCTTGGCGGGCCTCATTTTTTTCTTGCTGGTTGGGAAATGGTTTCAAGGAAAGACCTATCACAATTTATCTTTTGAACGAGATTACAAATCCTATTTCCCGATCGCCACCTTGGTCAAGCGCAAAAAAGACTGGGTTTCTACTCCTTTAAACAAAGTAGAAATTGGGGATCAGCTATTGATCAAAAATGGCGAATTAATCCCGGCTGATGCCAAGATAAGCAAAGGTGTTGCCCATATCGACTACAGTTTTGTGAGTGGAGAAGAGGAACTGATTACCAAGAGGTTGGGGGATCGAATCTTTGCAGGAGGCAAGTTGCAAGGAGGAAGTATAGAGGTCACGGTGAGTCGAAAGGTCGAACACAGTTATCTCACTCAATTGTGGAATGATCAAGCCTTTAAGAAAGATAAATTTGAGGGAAAACAGAGTCGGTTAGCAAACCAGATTGCCAAATTTTTCACCATTGTCATTTTATCAATTGCGGGCCTCACCTTTTGGTATTGGTGGCGAATCGATAGTAGTATTGCTTTTAATGCTTTTACAGCGGTGCTTATTATTGCTTGCCCCTGTGCGGTAGCCTTGGCTATTCCCTTTACCTATGGGAATGTGCTCCGTATGCTTGCTCGACATCAATTCTATGTTCGGCATACGCAAGTGATCGAGGCGCTGCAGTCCATTACGCATATCGTACTAGATAAAACGGGCACCTTAACAGATAATCGGCAATTATCACTTCAATACGAAGGCGATGAATTGCCTGAAGCCTTCAAAAGAGCGGTGAAATCAATGGTGGTTCAGTCTAGCCATCCACTAAGCGTAGGCATCGCTCGCTTATTATCCACTAGCGAAATACTAGACCAACAAGTTTCCGTCACTGAAATACCTGGCAAGGGCTTAGAAGCCGTGATAAAAGGCAAGACCTATCGCCTTGGCTCCGCGCATTTTGTTGGGGTTGAGCAAAATCACCGCAAAGGGGTCTTTCTGCAAGTTGAAGGAGAAATTAAAGGTCTATTTACTTATAAAAATCAATATCGAAATACGCTGGATAGCTTCATTGCTGATTTACGTCAGTTATTTAAGCTGTCCTTATTATCCGGTGATAATAATCAAGAATTGGAGTACCTCAGTCCCTATTTTGATGCGGATGATCAGCTCCACTTCAATCAATCCCCTCAAGATAAGTTGACTTATATCCAATCCCTACAGCAAGAAGAAGCCATTGTGCTGATGTTGGGGGACGGGATCAATGATGCAGGGGCGCTCCAGCAAAGTCATGTTGGCGTCGTCTTGACGGAGGACATCAACAATTTTACGCCGGCCAGCGATGCGATTCTTGGGGCAGCTCAATTTGGCCAATTCCCAGCATTAATACGCTATATACGGCAAAGTAAGTGGGTTGTATACTTCGCTTATGCCATTGCGGCCTGCTACAATGTAGTAGGGCTGAGTTATGCAGTGCAAGGTTTACTATCACCAGTAGTAGCAGCGATTTTAATGCCATTGAGTGCCATTACGATCGTAATAATTGGGGTAGGAGGGAGTTGGTGGCTTGCCCAAAGAAACCTCGGGTCTGTAGGTGACAAAAATCACCAATGGGTTTGATGTGTATCATCTTATGAGGGAGCAGCTCGCTATAACTTGCCGTCAAATTAAGCAGATATGAAAATTATTTTTTTACTCATCGGAATTAGTCTCATTGTCGCCTTGGGTTTTCTCATGGCCTTTTTATGGGCGGTAAAATCGGGGCAATATGAAGATGAATATACCCCATCTGTTAGGATCCTATTTGATCAGCAAACAAAAAACACAACCGATGATTAGCCTTCAAATTTTATTCTACCTCACCTTCCTCATGTTGTTGGGAGGCATTGCAAAACTGGGCTTTCAAACAGCAAACCCTAAATCTTAGAAAGATGTCGAAGATAGAACAATTCAGTTACGACAATGCGATTGTCAAGAACTTCGCTTACGCGACCGTACTATGGGGGGTAGTCGGTATGTTGGTGGGACTTATAGCCGCCTTCCAGTTGATTTTCCCTTCGCTTAACTTGGGAATCGCTGAAACGACTTTTGGCCGAATCCGGCCCCTTCACACGAATGCAGCCATTTTCGCTTTTGTCGGAAATGGTATTTTTATGGGAGTTTATTACTCCCTTCAGCGTTTGCTTAAGGCACGAATGTACAGTGACTTGCTCTCTAAAGTACATTTTTGGGGCTGGCAAACCATTATTATTATGGCGGCAGTTAGCTTACCGCTGGGCTTTACTAGTGCTAAAGAATATGCTGAACTAGAATGGCCTATTGATTTAAGTATTGCCGCGATTTGGGTAGTATTTGGTATCAATATGTTTGGTACGATCTTACGCCGAAGAGAACATCACCTTTATGTAGCTATCTGGTTTTATATTGCTACCTGGATTACCGTAACGGTATTGCACATTTTCAATAACCTGGAACTACCGGTACATATGATGAAAAGTTACCCTGTTTTTGCAGGGGTGCAAGATGCCTTGTTACAATGGTGGTATGGCCATAATGCGGTGGCCTTCTTCCTGACAACGCCCTATTTGGGTTTGATGTATTACTTCTTACCCAAAGCCGCTAATCGACCCGTTTATTCCTATAAACTGTCGATTATTCACTTCTGGGCCTTGATCTTTATTTACATCTGGGCGGGCCCTCACCATTTATTATATACTTCTTTGCCGGATTGGGCACAGTCTTTAGGAACCGTATTCTCTATCATGCTGATTGCCCCATCATGGGGAGGTATGTTGAATGGTCTGTTGACCTTACGGGGCGCTTGGGATCGTGTTCGAGATGATGCAATACTCAAATTCATGGTGGTGGCGGTAGCCGCATATGGTATGGCTACTTTTGAAGGCCCTATGATGTCCATCAAATCGGTTAATGCGATTAGTCACTATACGGACTGGACCATTGGTCACGTACACATTGGTACTTTGGGCTGGAACGGGATGTTGACCTTTGGTATCCTTTACTGGCTGTTACCTAGAATTTTCAATACGAAACTGTATTCTGCCAAATTAGCGAATACACACTTTTGGATTGGCACATTAGGTATCCTTTTCTATGCAGTACCTCTTTATTGGGCGGGTTGGACACAGAGTTTGATGTGGAAACAATTTACAGCTGATGGTTTCTTGCAATATGGAAACTTCCTGGAAACCGTTACCCAAATCTTACCGATGTATGCCCTTCGAGCCTTAGGGGGAACCTTGTACCTAGGCGGTGTCTTTGTCATGGTCTATAACCTTTACAAAACAGTCAAGAGTGGTAAGTTAGAAGCCAATGAAGCCGTCGAAGCACCTGCTCGCGAGGTATATGTGAAGCACAAAGGTGAACACTGGCACCGTTGGATTGAGCGTCGTCCTGTTCAAATGTTGATCGGAAGTACCATCTTGGTATTGATCGGCGGTATGGTCGAGCTTTTCCCGATGATGATGGTGGAAGAAAACGTACCTAAGATTGCTTCTGTTAGTCCTTATTCTCCGCTAGAATTAGAAGGAAGAGACTTGTATATCCGAGAAGGTTGTATGGGTTGTCACTCACAGATGATACGCCCCTTCCGCTCTGAAACCGAACGATACGGAGAATACTCCAAATCAGGTGAGTTCATCTACGATCGTCCATTCCTTTGGGGATCCAAACGTACCGGACCGGATTTGCACCGAATTGGTGCTAAATACCCAGATAGTTGGCACTATAATCACATGCTCGACCCAGAAAGTATGTCTCCTGGATCAATCATGCCTCCTTATCCTTGGATGCTAAGACGTGATCTCAATACCGACTATACCGCTGCTAAGATCAAAGTCTTGCAACAATTGGGTACGCCGTATCCAGAAGGATATGCGGATCAAGCCGTAGCCGATTTGAAAGCACAGGCGGCAGAAATAGCGAAGAGCCTTCGGGGAGATGGCATTGAGCAAGAAGGGCTAGAAAACAAAGAGATCATAGCCTTGATCGCTTACTTACAACGACTGGGAACAGATATTAAACCTAAACCGCAGGCAGATAATTAGTACCCTATCATAGGGGTACGTGGAGAACTAAAATCGGAGAACGGAGGGTGTACGAAAGCCTTTACACCCTCCAATTCTCAACTCCCACTGTCTCAAAATAGATGAACCATGTATAAATATATTTTAGCAGAAGCCGGAAACATCAATTGGATGGCCATCTTCGCTCTAGTGACTTTCTTTTTCTTATTTCTAATGAGTGCGGTGCTGGTATTTCGGAGAAACGATGCCTTTATCGAAAAGATGTCGAGTCTACCATTAGATGAAGACTAGGAAAAGAAAGAAAGGCCAGCCTGGAAGTTGACCCCTTACCCGTATCAACTTCAAGGCTCATCTTTAATAATATTGAAATCTATTGCAATCATGAATATAAAATATCGTATTCCCATTTTTTTGACGGCCGTACTAATGATGGGTACGACTATCTTGTCGGCACAGGCCGAAGCTGCGGTTGACCCGCATGGGATGGAGAAAATCTTAGGCAATACCCTGCTATGGTTAGCAGGTGTTGTAATCGCGGTTACCTTTGGCGTATTGCTCTACTTGGTCAATATGCTAATGGATGCGCAGAAGATGCGCATGTTGGAAGAACATGGTATCGAGGTAATGGAGAAAGTAGGCTTGGCCCAGCAAAAAGAAGCTTGGTGGAAACGTTTCAATAAGCAGGCTTGGCAACTGGTGCCCATGGAAAAGGAAAAAGATATCCTTTTAAATCACAACTATGATGGTATCCGAGAGCTAGATAATAGTCTTCCACCTTGGTGGGTAGCCATGTTCTATATCACCATTGCTTTTGCCGGGGTCTATCTAGTGTATTTCCACTTCACGGATTATGGTGTGGATCAAGCCACCGAGTATGCCCAAGAAATGGAAAGAGCTGACGAAGCGGTGCAGGCCCATCTGGCCAAGCAAGCAGATCGAGTAGATGAAACCAATGTTGTCGCTTTACAAGACCCCAAGGATTTAGAACTGGGACAGACCATTTTCAATACCTACTGTTCCGCTTGCCATGGTATGTTGGGAGAAGGTGGCGTTGGCCCCAATCTTACTGATAACTATTCGTTACATGGTGGCGATATCACTTCTATTTTCACAACTATTAAATATGGGGTGCCTGAAAAAGGGATGATTGCCTGGAATACGCAGCTGCGCCCTGTTGAAATGCAGAAAGTGGCCAGTTACATCATGACATTGGTGGGCACAAGCCCTCCTAACCCTAAAGAACCCCAAGGAGAAGAATTTCAACCCGGCACCACCGAGGATGCTTCAACTGCTGTAGAAAAAGAGCAGGGAGACCAGGTGATCGGAATGAATAATTAGTCTAAGTATAATTTGATCTGAAGATGGAAGCTAAAGAAGTGGATCAGGACGAATTTTATCGGGATCGGATCGCCACCGTTGATGCAGATGGTAAGCGAAACTGGATTTACCCGAAAAAGCCGAAAGGGCCGCTTTATGAATACCGGAAGTGGGTAAGTTATGTACTTTTGGTATTCTTATTCGGAATGCCCTTTGTTAAAGTAAATGGCGACCCTTTCCTGTTGTTCAATGTCCTAGAAAGGAAGTTTATTCTATTCGGCGTGTATTTTGCTCCGCAAGATTTTCATTTGTTTGTCTTGGCAATGTTGATTTTTATCATCTTCATTGCGCTGTTTACGGTAGTGTATGGTCGCCTATTTTGTGGTTGGGTCTGTCCGCAAACCATTTTTATGGAAATGGTTTTTCGTCGGATTGAATACTGGATCGAAGGTGATGCCAATGCGCAACGGCGCCTTAACAAAGCCCCCTGGACGTCCGATAAGGTGGTGAAAAAGATAGGAAAACAGGCGATTTTTTTTACCATCGCTGTTTTGGTGGCCAATACCTTCTTAGCCTATATTATTGGCATTGATGAAGTGCTTAGAATTGCTACCGAGCCGGTGCAGGATAATTTTGGGGGCTTCAGTAGTATGATCCTTTTTTCGGCCGCTTTCTATTTCGTCTTTTCCTACCTCCGAGAGCAGGTTTGTACCACGATTTGCCCTTATGGACGATTGCAAGGTGTTTTACTAGATAAAGACTCTATTGTAATCACCTACGATTATGTTCGAGGAGAGCCTAGAGGAAAGATCAAAAAGGTACGAAAACAGCCTCAGGCGCAAGAAAGCCTGGCTTTGCAAACTGATCCCATCACCAAGATTCAGCAGCAATTAGGAGACTGTATAGATTGTAAGCTATGTGTACAGGTTTGTCCCACGGGGATTGACATCAGAGATGGAACACAATTGGAATGTGTCAATTGTACAGCTTGTATTGATGCTTGTGATGAAGTAATGGTAAAAGTCAATCGGCCTAAAGGTTTAATTCGGTACGATAGTGACAACGGAATTGAAACAGGTAAGAAAAAACTCTTTACGCCTAGGGTAATGGCTTATTCTGCGGTTCTAATCATCTTGTTGTTAGTAGAAGGCTTTCTGTTTACGGCAAGAACCGATGTGGAAACCCTGCTATTACGTACACCAGGCATGCTGTTTCAAAAGGTAGATGAAGAAAATATCAGTAACCTGTATAACTATCAGATTATTAACAAAACCAAAGAGACCTTTCCTATCGAGTTTCGACTAGTCACCGACTATGGCCAAATTCGCCTGGTTGGGCAGCCACCGCAGGCCAAAGAGAATGGCGTGACGGAAGGCGCCTTGTTCATCGACATGCCCCTAAAGGAGCTAAACGGTCGGAAAAACAAGGTGAAAGTGGAAGTCTACTCTGATGGAAAACTCATTGATGAGATCAAAACGAACTTCTTAGGGCCGGTTAAATAGCGTTTCCTTCCCTTCCCTCCCCTCCTCCTCAAGGGGTGAGTGATTCACCCCTTGAAGGGAGGGAGGAGGGAGGAGGGAGGAGGGAGGAAAAGAAAACGCTACCAAAAGCAATCAATCATGAAAATAAATTGGGGAACAGGAATAGCTATCTTCTACACCATATTTGCCGTTTCTTTAGTGCTAGTGGTGATAAAATCTTTTGATTACGACCACAGCTTGGTCGTGGAGGACTATTACCAGAAGGACTTGGATTACCAGAGCCACTACGATAAGC
>Ga0209578_10003536_pt1 | contig 11801 bp, 12 predicted proteins | sample tdAd472_FD_187127 | JGI IMG/M metagenome (GOLD analysis project Ga0209578, IMG submission 187127) | Marine sediment microbial communities from the Atlantic coast under amendment with organic carbon and nitrate - tdAd47.2 (SPAdes)... | ecosystem: Environmental > Aquatic > Marine > Coastal >...
TGACCGCGATTCGCGCCGGGGGGCGGCGCTCCTACCGCTTAATGCAGGATCTCACCATTGGTGAACTCCAGACACAGTTTGCAAACCGCAGTATCTTCGATATTTCACAAGATTAGAACAGTATGCAGGTCAAAAAGTTGGGCAACTAGCAGGTTTGCCTGGATTACAAGCACTGGGCTAAAAAAGTCGCCCGTAGTCTTCCGGCTGGAAGCCCACCACGCGTCTGTCACCCAGGTCGAGCACAGGTCGTTTGATAATAGCGGGGTTGTCTTGCATGATCTGCAGAGCAGTTTCCCTGTTAATACTGTCACGTGACATTTCCGGCAGTTTTCGCCACAACATGCCGCGACGGTTGAGCAGTGTTTCCCAGCCGATTTCCTTTTCCCAGGCTTTGAGCTGCCCGCTGTCGAGCCCCTCCTTGCGGTAGTCGTGGAACCGGTAGTCGACGCCATGCTCATCCAGCCAGCGCATGGCTTTTTTCATGGTGTCGCAGTTTTTGATGCCATAAATTGTGATCATGGCAATAATCCGCGGGTCAGATATCCCTCAAAAGCTCGTTTATGCCTACCTTGCCGCGGGTCTTTTCATCGACTTTCTTGACGATGACGGCGCAATACAGGCTGTATTTACCGTCCCTGGACGGCAGGTTGCCGGAGACAACAACAGACCCCGGCGGAATGCGGCCGTAGAGTATTTCATCTTTTTCACGGTCGTAGATACGTGTACTCTGGCCAATGTAAACTCCCATGGAGATCACCGAACCCTGTTCGACAATCACCCCTTCGACCACCTCGGAGCGCGCACCGATAAAGCAGTTGTCTTCGATGATGGTCGGAGCTGCCTGAACCGGTTCCAGTACACCACCGATACCCACGCCGCCGGATAAGTGGACATTTTTTCCGATCTGCGCACAGGAACCCACCGTCGCCCAGGTATCAACCATGGTGCCGCGATCGACGTAAGCGCCGATATTGACATAGGAAGGCATCAGCACCACTCCGGGCGATATGTAGGATCCGAAACGGGCGGTTGCAGGAGGTACCACGCGAACCCCGCTGGAACGGAACTCGCGTGCATTGTGATCGGCATACTTGGAACGCACTTTGTCGTAATAGTTGGTAAAGCCACCTTTCATGAATTCGTTGTCTTCGATGCGAAATGACAGTAGCACGGCTTTTTTCAGCCATTCGTTAACCACCCATTCACCGTTCTTTTTTTCAGCGACCCGAAGTTCACCGGAATCCAGCATGCGAATCGCTTCCAGAGTGGTTTCCTTGACGTGGGTTTCCACGCTGCGCGGGGTAATGTCGGCGCGGCGCTCAAACGCTTCTTCGATAGTGGCTTGCAGTTCGCTCATGTCTGTCTCCTGTCATCTCTAGCGACCTAATTCATTCAATTCAAATTTTCGATAAATGTTCGAATGCGGTGTGCGGCTTCAATACATTCGTCCAGCGCGGCGACCAGCGCCAGCCGCACATGATTTTCCCCGGGATTGCCGGTACCGGTATCGCGCGACAGGTAACTGCCGGGTAGTACAACAACGTTCTGCTGCAGGTAAAGACGGCGGGAAAATTCCTGATCATCAATCGGAGTCCGCGGCCAGAGATAAAAACCCGCCGGTGGTATCTGCACTTCGAGAACCGGTGCCAGTATAGCCGCAACCGCTGAGAACTTTTCCCGGTATAGACGCCGGTTTTCCAGCACATGACGTTCATCCTGCCAGGCACGGATGCTGGCATCCTGCGTGGCGGGCGGCATGGCGCAGCCGTGGTAAGTACGGTAGCGGAAGAAGGCGTCGATTAAATCGCCGTCACCGGCGACAAATCCGGAACGCAGGCCAGGTGCATTGGAGCGTTTGGACAGGCTGTGAAAGACCAGGCAGCGCCGGTAATTGTCATTACCCATGGCTGCCGCTGCCGTCAACAGGCCGGGCGGCGGTTGTCCTTCTATCCGGTAGATTTCCGAGTAGCATTCGTCGGATACAATAACGAAGTCATGCTGCTGCGCGCGCTCAATCAGGCCTTGCAGTGATTGCAGATCGATGACGCGGCCGCTTGGATTACCGGGTGAGCAGATATAGGCGAGCTGGCAGCGATCCCAGACCGCGCCTGGAACAGCGTCGAAGTCCGGCAGATAATCGCTTTCGGCGGTGGTGTTCACGAAGTAGGGTTCTGCGCCTGCCAGCAATGCGGCGCCTTCGTAGATTTGATAAAACGGGTTGGGCATTAACACCAGGGCTTGATCGGCGGGATCGACCACACACTGTGCAATGGCAAACAGCGCTTCACGGGTGCCGTTGACAGGCAGTACGTTGTGCCCGGGGTGCAGGCTGTCAGGGGGCAGGCGGAAGCGTTTCACCAGCCAGTCAATGATGGTCTCGCGCAGCCTGTCGGTACCGCGTGTGCTGGGATAAACTGATAGGCCGTGCAAATGTTCGATGACCGCTTCGGCGATAAAACCGGGTGTCGGGTGTTTGGGCTCACCGATAGACATATAGATGCTTTCAAGTTCGCCGGGTGGCGTCACGCCCGCGTGCAGTTCAGCCAGGCGCTCAAACGGATAGGGATGCAGACGTGCTAAATTAGGGTTCATGAAAAAACGGGACAATAAAATCGAAGCGGAAGTATACGGAATCTCATGACACGGTCCAATCATCATATTCTGCCGGTGCTGAGCCTGTTGCTGACGGCCAGCTTATGGGGGCTGATCTGGTACCCCTTGCGTCTGCTGGAGGGGCAGGGACTGAGTGGCCTGTGGGTGACGCTGTCCAGTTACGGCGCAACGCTCGCGCTGGGGCTGATCTGGCTGTGGCGAAACCGTCGCGACTGGCAATACAAGCCGTTAGTGCTGGGCATGATGATGCTGGCGGTAGGCTGGTGCAATGTGGCATTTGTACTGGCTATACTGGACGGCACCGTGCTGCGGGTGTTGCTGTTGTTCTATCTGTCACCCCTGTGGGCGCTGCTGCTGGGCTGGGTTCTGCTGAAGGAGCACCCCGGCACAAGCGGACTGCTGGTGTTCGTGGTGGCGCTTGCAGGCGCGATTACCATGTTGTGGGACTCGGAAATGGGTATGCCCTGGCCACGCGACCGTGCTGACTGGCTGGCGGTATCCTCTGGTTTCGCCTTTTCCTTCGCCAATGTCATGGTGCGAAAAAGCCGCCGTATCTCGATGCAAACCAAGTCTGCCGCCAGTTGGCTGGGCGTGGTGTTGGTAGCGGGAGTCTGGATTTTGATCGTTCAGGAACCGTTCCCGCTTGTGCAGGCGTCAACATGGTTCGCTGCTGCCCTGCTGGGCTGGTTCGGTTTTGTCGTCATGACAGTGACCGTGATTTATGGTGTCAGTCACATGCCGGTGCACCGCTCAGCGGTGATCTTGCTGTTCGAACTGGTGGTCGGCGCCGTATCATCACTGATACTGACCGATGAACAGGTATTGTTACAGGAATGGCTGGGCGGCGCCTTGATTTTGACGGCGGCTTATCTTGCCGCACACGCACACATCGGTGAGCACAAATGACGGAATTCCTGCGCATCCATCACGCCAGTGTTGTGGTCGCGGACAGCCAGCGGGCACTCGGATTTTACCTTGATATACTTGGCATGCAGCTCGATCCTTCGCGACCCGATCTGGGCTTTCCCGGCGCCTGGTTGAAGGTGGGTGAGCAACAGATTCATCTGCTCGAAGTGAAAAACCCGGATACCGTTGAAGGGCGCCCGGCCCATGCCGGGCGTGACCGGCATACGGCTTTGCAGGTGCGTGGTCTCGATGAACTGGAACAGCGGCTGGAAAACGCCGGCATCCCCTATACCCGCAGCCACTCGGGGCGAAAGGCGATTTTCTGCCGGGATCCCGATGGCAATGGTATCGAGTTTGTTGAAGTTGGATCTTGACCGGATCAGGCTGCAATCAACAGCCCGGTGCAGGAGCGGTCTCCTGACCGCGATTTCTGTAATACCTGCCATATTGTATCGCGGTCAGGGGACCGCTCCTACGGCCGGACAAGGTGGTGGAGTTCCAGGGCCTGTTAACAAGCCCTAGGCTGGCACGTCCAGGGTGTGAATCAGCGCTTCTCTCAGTGCGCCCTGTTGTTCCTCGCTCAACGGCCTGTCATCCCTGCCGCTCACATAAAAGACATCTTCCGCCTGGGAACCGAAGGTTGCAATCTTGGCATTTTGTAACAAAACCTCCGAGTCATCGAACACCCGGCCTACGTTTGATAACAGGCCTGGGTAGTCGGTGGTAAACAGTTCGACAATCGTGCGCTGGCTCTTGTCATCGGTGTGAAAATAGACCCGTGTCGGGACCTTGAAATGACGTACCCGGCGCTCGGCGGGGCGCGACACCTGAGTTGATGATTCCGCTTCTGAGTGCAACTCCTTTTCCATGAGGGTGGAAATTTCTTCCAACTGATAATGGTCCAGAACGGGTTCCCCGGCTGCGTTGAGCAGCAGGTAGGTGTCGATGGCATAATCACGCTTTGTGGTGATAACACGCGCATCGGTTATCGTCAGACCTAACTGATCGAGCAGAGCCGTGGTACGGCTGAACAGCCGGTCTATAAGCGGGGTGTAAATGAACAGTGCGCTGCCACCGCGCGCGGATAGTGGACACAGGTCAACGCGCGCACCTTTGCTGTGGCCGGGTTTCAAAATGGTTTCCGCGTGCCAGATAACCTCGTCCACATTGTGGCGCAGGAAGTATTCCTCAGGAAAATCGTCCCACAGGGCTTGTAATTGAACGAGACTGATATTTTTACCGGCCAGTTTTCCCAGTGCGGCTGTCTTGATGTCGAGAATCAGTTCATCGCGGTGCAGGGGGTTTTCCAGGCCGCGGCGTAACGCCCGGTTTGTCGCTGCATATAAATCCTTGAACAGGGCGTCTTTCCAGTTGTTCCATAGGGTCGGGCTGGTACCACGAATGTCGGCGACAGTCAGCAGATACAGATAATTCAGACGCGTGCGGTCACCAACCTGCTGCGCAAATTCATTGACGACATCGGGATCCGATATGTCCCGGCGCTGCGCGATCTGCGACATCAGCAAGTGCTTCTCGACCAGCCACACCACCAGTCGCTGGTCATACGGGCTCAGGTCGTGCCGTTGCAGGAATTTTTGTGCTTCCACGGCACCCAGCTCCGAGTGGTTGCCACCACAGCCTTTGGCAATGTCATGGAAAAAACCGGCCAGGTAAAGCAGCTCGGGCTTGGGTATGGTCTCGAAGATACGGCTGCATAGCGGAAACTCGTGGGCATGTGTTTTGATCGCGAAGCGACGCAGATTGCGTATCACAAACAGGGTGTGTTCATCCACGGTATAGGCGTGGAACAGATCGTGCTGCATCTGCCCGACAATGTTTGCGAACACCGGGTAATAGGCAGCCAGGATGCCGTAACGGTTCATGCGTCTGAGCTCATGGGTCAGGCCCCGTGGCTGACGAAAAATCTCCATGAACAGGCTGCGTGAGCGAATGTCATTGCGGAATGCGTCATCGATTAAATACCGATGGTCGCGTACCAGTCGAATGGTGGAAGCCGAAACACCTTTGAGTTCGGGGCGTTGCTCCATTAGCAGGAACAGCTCGAGGAGGGCGAAAGGATAACGTTTGAAAACTTTATCACCGGTGACTTCAAGAAATCCCTTGCGCACCTGAAAACGGCGGTTGATGGCGACGGCTTCCGCGGGCACATCACTATACAGGATGACTTCCTTGAAAAGCTGTAACAGCAACTCGTTGAGACGGCTCAACTCCTGAATGGCGCGGTAGTAGTCCTTCATGAACAATTCAACGGCCAGTTCGTGATCCTTGTCCAGGTAGCCAAACTGTTGTGCGAGTGTGCGCTGGTGATCGAACAGCAAGCGATCCTCACGCCGCTGGGTGAGTTGATGCAGGCCGAAGCGCACCTTCCAGAGAAAGCGCTGTCCATCCATCAAGGCCCGGTATTCGTTTTCTGTGAGGAAGCCCCTGTCGACCAGGTCTTCCAGGCTGTCCGAGCCGAAGTGCCGTTTTACGACCCAGCCGATCATCTGGGCATCGCGCAGACCGCCGGGGCCTTCCTTGATATTGGGCTCGAGATTGTAGACAGCGTCGTTGAAACGATGATATCGGTTCTTTTGCTCTTTTAATTTGGCGGCAAAAAATTTGCGGCTCGGCCAGACCTGATCCGGGCCCACACGTGCACGCATGGACTGGTACAGATCATCCGACCCGGTTATCAGCCTGGCTTCCATCAGATTGGTAGCGACTGTGATGTCCGCTTCCGCCTGTTCATAGCAATCTTCCTGAGTCCGTACACTGTGACCGACCTCCAGCCCGATGTCCCAAAGCAGCATCAGGAAGGCTTCTATTTTCTGTTTCGTACTTTGATCTTCGGCTTCGGCAAGCAGCAACATAATATCGATGTCTGAACCCGGCAGCAGTTCATTCCGGCCGTAGCCCCCTACTGCAACCAGCGCACCGTTAAAGCCTGCCAGCATCCTGTCCCAACAGCGGTTCAGCACCTGGTCTATCAGCCAGCCGCGCGCGCGTATCAACACTTCGATGTCGGTACCGGAGTGGAATTGTCTGGCCAGCTCCTGGTTCGATGTCTTGAGGAACTCCCGGCATAGCGGCAGGGGTGGGGTGTCGCCCCGGAAAGACCGGTCCAGTTCAGCCAGCCGAAACCATTGTTCGAATTTATCGCTGCTGTTTGTGTCGGCAGTGGATAACTGCTGATTGCCGTCAGCAGACATCAGATTTCTTCATCGCTGCGCAGGGTAAGCACTTCATAGCCATTATCGGTGACCAGTATGGTGTGCTCCCACTGAGCGGAAAGACTGTGGTCCTTGGTCACTACCGTCCAGCCGTCTCTGAGCACTTTGGTGTATCGTTTACCGGCATTGATCATGGGTTCGATGGTAAAAGTCATGCCCGCTTGCAGAATCAGACCGGTGCCTGGTCTGCCGTAATGCAGGACCTGTGGGTCCTCGTGGAACTCACGGCCAATTCCATGACCGCAATATTCGCGGACCACTGAATAGTTATGGGATTCAGCATGGCGCTGGATGGTGTGGCCGATATCACCCAGCCTTGCACCCGATTTTACCATGCAGATACCCAGATTCATGCATTCGTAGGTAATGACCGCCAAGCGCCGGGCAATGAGCGAAGGTTCACCCACGAAGAATATTTTGCTGGTATCGCCATGGAAGCCATCCTTGATGACGGTGATATCGATATTCAGCATATCACCATTTTTCAGTCTGCGATCCCCCGGGATGCCATGACAAACCTGATGATTCAATGAGGTACAGATTGACTTGGGAAACCCGCGATAATCCAGCGGAGCCGGGATGGCACCTTGTGTGTCGACTATAAAATCGTGACACAGGCGATCCAGTTCATCGGTGCTGGTACCCGCCTGGACCTGCGGCCCGATCATTTCCAGCACCTCTGCGGCCAATCGGCCGGCGACACGCATTTTTTCAATTTCTTCGGCTGTTTTTATCGATATCGTCATGCCGCCCTTGCTCCCCCGTGGCTCATGGAAATTGATATTCGGTTAGAATGCAGTACTCCGACGGGTGGCCAAGTCGCCGAAATGATTGCTGTTAGGTGCAGTGTATGGTATAAAGCGCGGCTTGTTAACAGTCTGTTGTACATGGGTTTTGTGACCGTCTGCCACTAAACCTGAAATTAAATCCACACATACGCCGACACATGCGGCCGGGTGCCTGGATAACCGGGTTGCTGCATGGGGCGTATGGAGGCTTAACCCTAAAAAGAGGTTTACTATTATGTCGAGCGTAAGTATGCGCCAGATGCTCGAAGCTGGCGTACATTTCGGGCATCAGGCCCGTTTCTGGAATCCGAGGATGGCCCCATACATTTTCGGTGAACGCAGCAAAATCCACATTATCAATCTGGAAAAAACCCTGCCACTTTATACCGATGCCATGAACTTTATCGGCAAGTTGGTAGGCAATAAGGGTACAGTGCTGTTTGTCGGTACCAAGCGTTCTGCACGCGATACCATTCGTAGCGAGGCTGCACGTTGCAAGATGCCATACGTTAATCATCGCTGGCTGGGTGGCATGCTGACCAATTTCAAAACCGTTCGCCAGTCCATCAAGCGACTTAAGGACCTGGAGGGGATGGATCAGGATGGCACATTCGACAAGATCAGCAAAAAAGAGGCGCTGATGCTGACCCGCGAAAAGGACAAACTGGATCGCAGCCTGGGTGGTATCAAAGACATGAATCGTCTGCCCGACGCCATGTTTATTGTCGATGTCGGCCACGAAAAAATCGCCGTTGCGGAAGCGAAGAAACTGGGTATCCCGGTTGTAGGCATTGTCGATTCGAACAATTCACCGGATAACATCGATTATGTCATTCCGGGCAATGATGACTCGATCCGCGCGATTCAGATTTATGTGCAGGGTGTTGCAGATGCTGTGGATGAGGGCCGTAGTGCCATGGCTCAGGTCGGTGGTACCAGCGAAGATGAATTCGTCGAAGTCAGAGGTGGCACCGAGGCTCAGTAAGCGGAAATCAATCCGCTTTCAACATTATTCAGTCTTTTAAGAGGTAAGAGTCATGGCAATTACAGCAGCGCAGGTTAAAGAACTGCGTCAGCGTACCGGCTGCGGCATGATGGAATGTAAGAAAGCCCTGGTGGAAGCCGATGCCGATATGGAAGCGGCCGCCGAGGCCTTGCGTAAATCCGGCCTGGCCAAGGCAGACAAGAAGGCGGGCCGTGTCGCGGCCGAAGGTATTATAGTCGTCGAAGTCAGTGGCGATGGTAAAACTGCGGCGATGGCAGAAGTCAATTCAGAGACCGATTTTGTCGCCAGGAAAGAAGCGTTCCAGAAATTTGCACGATCCGTTGTCCAGCGCGTGCTGAATGATATGCCGGCGGACATGGACGCTTTATTGGCAATGCCTCTGGAAGATGGTGGCGAAACTGTGGAAGAAGCGCGTCGCAGCCTCATTGCGAGCATTGGCGAAAATATCAACGTGCGCCGTTTCGTTCGTCTTGAAGCCGCTGCCGGGGCACTGTCCAGCTACCTGCACGGAAACCGCATAGGCGTTCTGGTAGGCGTGGAAGGCGGTGACACCGATCTGGCCAAAGGCATCGCCATGCACATTGCTGCCAGCAAACCGGTGTGTATTGATGAGTCAGGGGTACCGCAGGAACTGCTCGACAAGGAGAAGGAAATATTCTCCGCCCAGGCAGAAGCCAGTGGCAAACCGGCGGATATTATCGAAAAGATGGTCAGCGGCCGTATCCGCAAGTTTCTCGGTGAAATCACCCTGTTGGGCCAACCGTTTGTGAAAGATCCCGACCAGACGGTCGGCAAACTGTTGCAGGCGGCCGGCGCCCGGGTGCAGACCTTTGAACGTCTCGAGCTGGGAGAGGGGATCGAGAAAAAGACTGAAAACTTTGCCGAAGAGGTCATGGCGCAGGTTCAGGGCGGCTGATTCCGGACGTGAGATCTGCTTCCCGGTATGATTTATGGGGTCGCGCTGCGGCCCCATTTTGTAACAAAATAAAGAAAGGACTATGCAAAAGAACGAGTTTGCCTACCGCCGGATTCTGCTGAAACTGAGTGGTGAAGCCCTGATGGGCGACACTGATTACGGCATCGAACCCGCGGTAATATGGCGTATCGCAGAGGAAATTCATGGTCTGAGCTCGGCGGGTCTGGAAATAGGCCTGGTGATTGGCGGTGGTAACATATTCCGCGGTGCCGGGCTTGCCCAGGGTGGCATGGATCGGGTTACCGGCGACCACATGGGTATGCTGGCGACAGTGATAAACTCGCTTGCCATGCAGGATGCCCTGGAGAAAGTGGGTAGCCAGTGTCGTGTCATGTCCGCTTTGAAAGTCAATCAGGTGTGCGAGGACTATATTCGTCGCCGTGCAGTACGGCACCTGGAAAAAGGCCGTGTGGTTATTTTTGCAGCCGGTACGGGAAACCCGTTTTTTACCACGGATTCAGCCGCCAGCCTGCGCGCTATCGAGATGGGTGCTGAAATCATGCTGAAGGCGACCAAGGTGGATGGTGTCTATACGGACGATCCTGTCAAGAACCCGGACGCCAGGCGTTATGACCGGTTGACTTACGAAGAGGCGATTGTCAAGAAACTCGCGGTCATGGATGCCACGGCATTGGTGTTATGCCGTGATCAGGGTATGCCGATCCGGGTATTCGATTTACATACACCAGGTAATCTGGGCCGGGTAGCTGCGGGCGAGGACGTAGGTACCCTGGTGGAGTGAGTGCGATGATTGAGGAAATAAAAGACGATGCCAAAGCCCGCATGGGTAAAAGTATCGAGGCACTGAAGAAGGAATTGGGAAAAATTCGCACGGGACGAGCCCATACGAGTCTGCTGGACCACATCAGGGTCGATTATTATGGCTCCGAAGTACCGCTGTCTCAGGTTGCGAATATTTCCGTCGAGGACTCCCGGACACTGATGCTTACACCGTGGGAAAAGCCCATGGTAAAGCTTATCGAAAAGGCCATCATGAGCTCGGACCTGGGTTTGAATCCAAGCAGTGCGGGAACCGTAATCCGTATCCCGATGCCGCCGCTGACAGAGGAGCGTCGCAAGGACCTGGTGCGAGTGGTGCGCTCGGAAGCAGAGGGTGCCCGTGTAGCGATCCGGAATATCCGCCGCGACGCCAATAATGACTTCAAGGAACTCTTGAAAGAGAAAGAGATTTCCGAGGACAATGAGCGGCGTGCCCAGGATGACATCCAGAAACTGACCAATCACTTTGTCGAAGAAGTTGATAAACTGCTCGCCGCCAAAGAAGCGGAGTTGATGGAAATATAGTGTACCCCGCCACTGATATTGACCTGTTCAGAACGTCCCCACGAGGCCATTGCTGCAGGCGGGCCAATATGAGTGATGAGGTACACTAGTTCCCATCATGGCACAGGAAACCGTCCAGGCGAAAGCGCAGCCTACACAACTGGCGTTGCCTCGTCATGTTGCCATCATTATGGATGGTAATGGCCGTTGGGCGAATAAAAAGAATCTCCCGCGTTATATGGGGCACCGTGAAGGCGTAAAAGCCGTTCGCCGCATTGTTTCCGCCTGTCAGCAGCGCGGTATCGAAGCGCTGACACTGTTTGCTTTCTCCAGCGAAAACTGGCGCAGACCCAAGACTGAAGTTGGCCTGCTCATGGACCTGTTCGTTCACACGCTGAAAAAGGAGGTTAATCGACTCGATAGAAACGGTGTGTGTATGCGGTTCATCGGCAACCTCACGGCCTTCGACCCCAAGTTGCGTTCACTGATGGATGCTGCTGAGCGGCAGACCGCCCATAACGACCGATTGAAACTGATAATCGCTGTAAACTACGGCGGTCGCTGGGATCTGGCTGAAGCGGCCAGGCGTCTGGCCGCCAAAGCCGTGGCTGGTGAACTCGACGTGCAGGATATCGACAGCGATGCATTGGGCGGGGAACTCTGCATGGCCGACCTGCCGGAACCGGATCTGTTTATTCGTACCGGTGGTGAACAGCGAATCAGTAACTTTTTATTGTGGCAGCTGGCCTATACCGAGTTGTATTTCACGGATATGTTATGGCCGGATTTTGCAGACGCAGCTTTTACAGAGGCGCTACGTTCCTTTGCCGGCCGCCAACGGCGTTTTGGGCAGACGGGCGATCAGGTTGAACAGTCCAAACGTGCTTAAGCAACGCTTTATCAGCGCGCTGGTCGGAGTGCCGCTGGTGGTGCTGGTGGTATTGAAGTTGAATCTGTCCGGCTTTGCGCTGATCGCCGCGCTGGCCATGCTGCTT
>Ga0209578_10003544_pt1 | contig 11793 bp, 9 predicted proteins | sample tdAd472_FD_187127 | JGI IMG/M metagenome (GOLD analysis project Ga0209578, IMG submission 187127) | Marine sediment microbial communities from the Atlantic coast under amendment with organic carbon and nitrate - tdAd47.2 (SPAdes)... | ecosystem: Environmental > Aquatic > Marine > Coastal >...
ACTCCAGGGCTTCCTCGTAATGCTGCTTTGCCAGCCGCAACTCACCGCTGCGGTGATACAGGTGGCCAAGTTCAACTCTATAGAAACCGTTCTCTGGTTCCAGATCAACGGCTTTGATCTGAGCGCTCAGACTTTTCTCCAGGTCGTTGCCAGCCAACTGCGAATACGTTGAATAAATCACGCCCGATTCCAGTCCTGGCGAAATTACTGATCGTTCGACCTCAGTTCTAAGAAATGCCAGATTTTCTGCGGACTCTACGTCTACTACCATTCCTGCTGGACGTAAACGTTCCCTGATCCCTGCCATGACAGAATTGGCATAGGGCACTGCTGAAGCCTGGCTGATATTTGCTAAAGAATGTAATGCGGTTGATATCCCCTCGACGCAGTAGTCCCCATCCAAAAGCCCCCTTAATTCTCTTAAACAGAGGGTCATCAAGGAATGCTCGACTTCATCGGGGGTTAATCTTCCCGGATCTTTCAATCTGCGGATTCTTCCCCGGGGATTGATATCCGCACGTAGTTGACGAAGAAATTCTGATGCCTCAAGTTCATGATCAGCCTCTCGGTAGCTGTTGACTGCCGCGGCACCGGATCTCCATTTATTGAGATCCGGGGCAACATTGAAATAGCTTTCCACGTAGCACTCCGCCACTTCTTCCGACCATCCTGCGCGCTCATTGTAGCCATGGACACTGTTCAATGAACTCTGTAACGATCTGCAGATAAAGGGATCGGGAGTTACCCGGATAATCCTTCTTTTCCATTGAAGTTTTTCTTCTTCACTGTCGGAGGTTGTCGACAGGCCCAGCATTGCCTGGGTATTGTTCCTGTCGCTGTCATAGACTTCCTGATAGGCGTCCCTGGCCCGTAGTCGATATTTCACGAGTTCTTCAACACCCGCTGATTGTTCCTGCAGTCTTCCTGACCTGGAGAATTCGAAAAATCGGTAGTAGGTATATCCCTTTGCCAGTTTAACTTCGGTATGGGCGGGCTCTGGAATTCGTTCCAGCTCTTGCAACCAGGCCTGACAGGTCGCTATGACGGAGAGTGAACGATTGGCACAAGCGATTTCAAATTTATTCTGCAGGCACATTGCATCGGATGCGAGGCAGCTTTCCGGAGTCGAGATGCCCTCCAGCACATGAGTCTGTTCTGGCCCAGGGCCCCTGCTTACGCAACTGTAAAGGCTGAAAATGCTGGTTAGGACTATTGTCAGATTGCGAATCGACATATGCAGCTTAGTATACGTTATAACGTCAAGGGCCACGGCAACCAATCCCTTTGCATGGCAACAGCCCCGGTATTCAGCGCTATCGGATTACCGTCCAGGCTGAGCTGGTCAATGATCTGGAGGCCGTTCACTCGATGGCGTGTTCCGCGTGAAAATCCGGGCCCGGACATAACCCGTTGTCAGTGTGCCCATGACCACGCTGGCGAATGCAGTTACCAAAGTCTCCTGACAAATTAGCGTATGTTGCAAGGTTTTAATTTCCGATGTGAATGGATAACCACCTACCCGATCAGTCAATTTTATTGAACAGTTTACTCAGCACTGCATGAGCACTGCCCCGGAAATCAGTCGGAGCCGGCAGCCCTTTGCGGGCAGCCATGGATCCTGCCACGGCGTGATTCATGTCTGCCTGGGTATAGCTGATCGGTTTCCCGACTCGAAAGGCGGCTAGTATCTCATCACGTACGATGCCATTACCGCCGATAACGATAAACTCGTCGGCAATGTCCACGAATGCGGTGGAAGTCGGCGACAGGATCTTGTCTGACAGCCTGCCGCCCCACACCGAATCTTCCACGAAAAACACATTATCCACCCCGGGTGACAATGGGACAGAACTCTCGATTGCGCGGGTCGAGACAATTCCCATGGTGGTATAACCAAGATGTTTCGCTACGGCATACGCCTCACCTATTCCGCGAGCTGTTGCGCCGCTGCAAATCAACCAGTGTTGCGGGTCCCTGGAGACCAGTATCTGCCTGACGTACTCCAGCATGCCGTCTACATCCTGATAGCCGGCATCCGCATACCCGACCAAGGCCAGAACCCGTTTGCCGGTTTCCCGGACGAATTGACGGATTCCCGACAGCTTGGTTGCTGTTGGCGGGATACCCACGCAGGGCCACAGGCTGGCTGGCAGCGACAGGTCTCGGTGAGTTTTGACCAGCCAGGATTGCATGGTTCTCTCCTTGCCACGGAAGCCTGGTCTTGAATCCCCGGGCGACAACACGACAATCGGTATTCTATCGTTCCCAGCGATAAGTCGGGGCATCGTGGTTAATAGTGAGTTCGTCGGAATACGTCGTCCATCCCCGGGGAGAGGTATAACGCACGTAAAAAGGCGCATTGGGCCTCAGCGTCGCGCCGAGTTGACCCGCTGCGCCAACCGGGAAAACACCCAGGATATCGGAAACCACCCGATAGCTGCCCGTGTCATAAGGGCCGAAACGCCAGCTGAAGAATCCTCCCTGGTACCGGTATTCAACCTCCAGCGGCGCATCGGCATGCAACGACGTCCGGAAACTTTCCCGGCGCTGGTCAATGGTATTACTGATATCCACCATGCACCGACAGTCGGCATCGTACTCCAGAAGTGTGCTTCCCGAACTGCCCAGATAGATGGGGTCGGGGACCACCTCCGGTGCACTGCTGCCCGGTACCAGGCGTTCCTTGAGCAGGATCAGGTCCGACACAAACCAGAAACTGGTGGTTACCGAGGGGCTTGGAATGAACGCGATACTGTCGTCATTGTTCCAGATCAGTTCAGCCTGGCTGTCGAATTCGGCGCCGGTGGCTGCCGTCTTCCCCTGCATCTGCAAGCCATGAACAGCCGTTGTACCGATCAGCGCCAGCGCTACAGCGGTCAGCATCAACTGCAACGCCTTGCTGCCGGACTTGAAAAACCTGACCGCCAGGCGATGACTGAAGTACCCTGCCGAGAAACAGAATGCCGCCCAGGGCAGGAACAGATACCGATCTGCACTGGCGATTCCGGGGTTTCTGACCAGCGGAACCAGGGGCAGCAGCAACAGCAGCAATACGATGAGACTGATGCGCATCCCCTGCCGGGACTGGAAACCGGACATTACTGCCAGTAATCCATACAGCACGATTACAACGGGCCAGGCAGAGCCGAACAGTAATCCGGGGAAAGTGGTAAAGGTGGACAGCACCTCCGGCATGAAGGCCGGGTCCATGAATACACCCTGTTCCGTGTACCCGCCCAGCAGGTCGCCCAGCATGTAGCCGCGCCAGACCGTGTACAGCGCTGCTACGGCAACAAAGGGCATGGCGGTAATGGCCCGCTCGCGGTTATTGCCGGCAGGCAGGAAGATCAGCAGGATAACCAGCGGTACGTAAATTTCCTTGGCGACAACAGCGAGCCCGTAGCACAGCACACTGACCGCGAGATAGCCCGGGCAGCGCTTCTCTGCATGCAGCGTGTAAAAGAACAGTGACAGCAGGCAGAACAACAGGCCTTCGATATAGTGCCGGGTCATCAGTTGCTGGGCCACCACCAGGACAGGAGCGCCAGCCAGGAACAGGCTGGCACCGAACAGCGCAGCGCCACCCCCGGTCAAGCGGGCCAGAAGCAGGTACAGCACCGCGGCACAGGCAGCCAGCGACACCAGGTGATGGACATAGAAAAGTACGGGATTCAGACCAAAAAGTACCAGGTCTACCTCAAAAGAGAGAGGCAGCCAGGGCATCAGGTTTGTTCGGGACAGGGACTGCCAGGTTGCCGGCGAAATGAAATCCGCCAGGCTACTGAACTGGTGCAGGTGTAGCAGTATCGCGGAATCGTCCCAGCGCCAGTTACCCGACAAGGCGCTCCAGTTGAGCACCAAACAGACCAGCAGCAGCCAGCCGAGGGCAACCAGGAAGCCCGCCCCTCCCGGTATCGTGGCGTTCGTCGATTGCCTGGTTCCCCGGTCCGGCCCGGCAAATCCCGAATACCCTGTGAGCCTGGTCAGCAAGGCAGGCCTGTCGTTCCGGTTCTTATTCATGTGCGGCTTCCGCGGCCTCTGGATGAAAGTTTTCTGCTTGATCAGGGAAGTGCCCTGGGGCCTGCCGGGGACCACTGCGAGGCGGCGTGTGGAGAAAATGGCCGTCGCCCTGCCCGCCCGATCTGGCGGTTCAGACCAAGCCCGAGCCATTTTAACAGACTCCATGCCATCCCGGACTTTGCCGTGGCCGACCAGGCGCGGCGTGATTCCGCTGCCGTCGAACGCCTCCTCGCGGCCGTGACTGGTTCAGGCAGAGAACTCCCCGTAGCCCGAATTTGCCAGCAGAGCTTTGCAGCCTTTGTCGATCGTGCAGACTGCATGCCCTGGCCAGCGATCCGGCCTTTCGCAATGACCCCAGGCTTCGCTATCTCTGGTTGGAAGTCAGACAGCAGTGGCAAAGCGATACAGAGAACATGGCTGCGCAAGCAGAGAACCCTGGTGATGCCGGTGTAATAGTGGCTTATGGCAACACCGATGTCGATGATCCGAGCAGCGGTCTGCTTAACAGAAGCAGAGTTGGAGTTTCAAGAATCCGCGGGTACCATAGGGTCGATGCCGGGGAATTGACCACAGCTCCGTTGTTCGCCATGAAAACTGCCAGTCAGGTTATTGCGACTTTGAACCTATAGCATGCTGCAAATTCAATTATGAACATCCCAGATGGTGGAAGACCTGAATTCAACATTGTGACCTGCCAAATGGACGATACGGATATCCTCGCCCGTTGTCTGCAAGGCGAAGTTGTCATCGTGAGAAACCTGCTGGACAAAATCGGTTGGCAACAGCGATTCAACTCACTGGTGACCCGGGCGGTAGCACAACAGGTGAACAAATCTGCTGCAGCAGAGGTTGCCCGGAACGGATTCGAGCTGATGCACAGGTCGGTAGAAACCGACAGAGCGCAGAATATAGTCAAAGCACTGGAGCGAAAACTTGCCCGGCTGTCTCCGTCGATTCACTACTCGCTTCTATCCAGCGGAATCCTCGGTAATCAGCCTCTCTGGTTTTTGAGCAGACCTATCGTGCGTATTCACTATCCGTTTGATGAAACCTGGCATTATCGGAAATCCCTGCAGAAATTCAAGTCAACCTATGGTGTAGGACGAATGACTCCGTTGCGCCCACATCGGGATAGCTGGTTTTCCGAACCTGCGGAATGTATCAATATCTGGATTTCAATAACACCGGTTGGCCAGGGCAACTCGATGTGTTTTTTTCCTGATTCCTATGGCCTCGAAATGCCGTTTACGCCCAGCCAGGGCATTCGGCGGACACAGCAGGTTGGCAAGGCAGTCTCTATTGAATTGTCCGCCGGCGATGCTTTATTCATGCATGCGGAACATCTGCATGCGTCGGAACTGAATAGTACGGACAGTACACGTTTAACCCTGAGCCTCCGGGTTTCCACGGTATCCCCAAAACAGACTTCGAAGCAACCGCACAGGTATGCAAGAGTAAATCCGGCATATCCCTGGACAGTACTATTTCTTCATGCTTACTGGGGATACCTGACAAGAAAGATCGAATCACTGAGAAGCAAAGCGTTCGGTGCCAGAAAACCAATCCGGCTGGCGAGCGGCAATAGTTCAGCCGACTCTTGTGTTGATCCGATCATCACCGACCATACCGGAAAATTGGCCCTCAGCGAGCTCGAAGTAAATATACCCAGGCTACTTTCCGACAAGCGCTGTGTAGTTCGCTTGAGCGACGACAGTGTCCTGACGTTTGACAGACGTTGTCCACATCAGGGGGCTGACCTTTCGCTCTCGAATATTGCAGGTCAGAAACTTCGTTGCCCCTGGCACAATCTTGAGTTTGATCTGCGAAGTGGTAAGAGTCCCTGTCAATCACTGCGTGGCATTAATGTCCGCCAATGCGAAACGGTTGGCGACAATATCGAACTGAGCACCTTGGAACCGGGTGGATAATCACAGCCGTTGGATTTTCTGGCGTGTCTGGCCGCCCTGGCACCGAAGCCGAGGATGAATCGGTATTTTCCAGTCCGCGGTCAGCGAGGGTGACTGGTATTCAAGAGCCGGCCGGCACAAACATCAGGTCGACACCGAGGTCGATAAAAAGCACATAACCCTGGCGGCCCAGGAAGTCCCGCAGCCGTGCCCTGCCCGCGTTGTTTTCGATGGTGATGAGACCGAAGCGGTAACGCTGGAAATCGATGGATTCCAGAACGTCCAGCTCCCCTCCTTCCACGTCGATGGAAAGAAAATCGATCTGCATAACTGCGGGATGGTTCTGCATGACCTCATCGAAAGTCACCGTGTCCACCTGGATGGTCTCGACGTCCAGCCCCTGCTGGTCAAGCCCGTCCCGGATCCTTGCCGGCATCTGCCGAGCCAGTCCGCTGAGGCCCAGCTGGCCGGACACTTTCAGGAAAGGCGCAGCGTGCCCGCTTTCCCGGGCCAGCGCCGCATTGACCAGGTGACAGCCCCGGTTTGCCGACAGCCGGGCAAAGATCTCCGGTACCGGTTCAATACAGATGCCGTCCCAGCCCAGCTGTTCCAGGGCCCAGGTGTTGCTGATCTCGAGGCCGTCGAAGGCGCCGATATCCAGAAAAAACCCGGTGGAACGACCGTTAAAATACAGGTAGGCGATGAGATCCTGGTTGGAGAAGCCCTTGAATTCCAGGCCGGTTTCACGGGTGATACGCCGGTGATCAACCCGGTATCGGTTTTCCCGCAGCAGGCGCACCAGCCGCCGCACAGAATCTGTCGGGTCGGTGATGTTGACATCGACGTGCCTGCTGATGGCCCGCAGTGAAGTGCGCTCGAAGTACCGCCGGCCGTACCGATCCCACAGTCTGCGCCGCACCGTGGCGGGAAACAGCCGACGAAAGAGCTGCCTGAGTGCCCCGGGAAGATCTGCCGTCAAGTCACTACTTCCTGCCCATGAGGGCGTCAGACCTTTTTAATCAGGCTGACAGCATAGAGCAACACCACGGCACCGACGGTGGCGGTGATGATCGAGCCGAAAAAACCACCGATAGCCACATCCAGCATATCGAACAGGAACCCGCCCACCAGGGCACCGACAATGCCCACGACGATATTGCCGACAAGGCCGAACCCCTTGCCCTTGAGAATCTTACCCGCCAGCCAGCCGGCAATACCGCCGATGAGTAATACCGCAATCAAGCCTTCTGCTTCCATAAAACCGCCTCTCAGCCTGCTAATCCATTTCCATCGATGACCACCAGCCGGCGCCAGGAGGCACGGCCGTTCAGGATACCCTGCCAGGTCACCCGCACCTTGCCGGCCTTGCCACGACCTGCCAGAACCGCCCCATTTCTACTACGCCGACATGATAGGTGGTAAGGTACTGACTTGCCCAGTCAATTCAAGGGGATAACGATAACAATGAAATTGCTGAAGAGCCTGGTCGTATTGATTATCGTTGCCGTCCTGGCGGTGGGCGTGTTCCTGTTCGGCATGCGTTTTCACGACGGCCCCCTGGAAATTATCGCCGGCGGCCCTTTCCGTACCGGCGAACTGACACCCACACCGGCAGACTGGAACTTCCTGGCGCAACGCGACACCATCGAGTTTCAGACCCTCAGGCCGGCACGCTCACGCACGGTGTGGCTGGCCGTCCACGAAGGACGCCTGTTTGTGGTCAGCGGCTACATGACCACCGGGTACGGGGCGGTCTGGAAACAGTGGCCACACTACCTGGAACAGGACGACCGGATAATTCTGCGCATCGATGGTCGCCTGTATGAACAGCGCCTGCAGCGGATTACCAGTGGACCGGCCATTCAGCCCGTACTCAACGAACTGAGCCGAAAATACGGTGACGGCCTGGGAGCCGATCCGGCCCAGGTCATCGACGGACACACCTGGATGTTCGAAGTCCTGCCGCGGTCCGACAGCTAGCCGGCCATCATGGAGTGAAGCAATGCCCAGCAGACTGGAAGGTGAGATCTGGCTGACCGCCGATCAGCCTGGCAGCAATTTTGCGATGGAGCAGGTGTCCCTGCTGGCAGCGATTCACCGGACCGGTTCCATCAGTGCCGCGGCGCGGGAACTGGGCATCAGTTACAGGACTGCCTGGGAAAGACTGGAGCGCATGAACAACCTGTCCCGGCAACCCCTGGTGGAACGCACCGCCGGCGGCAGCCGCGGCGGCGGCAGTCAGCTCACCGATCATGGCCAGAAAATTGTTCAGGGATTTTCCAGAATTCAACAACAACATCATGATTATGTTGAAAAACTTGGTGCTCGCGTGGATCGCTTTGATGACCTGGCCCGATTCGTCAGCAGCAGCAGGCTGATCAGTAGTGCCGGCAACCAGTTCCTGGGCACCGTGACTCACCTGCAGCCTGGCGCGGTGAACGCCGAGGTCAGCCTGCAGGTCAACGAACAGGTTTCCCTGGTTGCCATCGTCACCGAGCAGAGTCGTGCCTCGCTTGCCATAACAAAAGGCAAGCAACTGATCGCGCTGGTGAAAGCCTCTTCGGTACTGCTCACCAATCAGCGTGAGCTTCAGGTCAGCGCCCGCAATATCATCCATGGGCAGATTACCAGGCTGGATGAAGGCAAGGTAAACACCGATGTCTCCATCGACATCGGCGATGAAAAAACCCTGAACGCGGTCATCACCAACCGCAGTGCCAGCCGGATGGGGCTGCGGGAAGGCAGCGGGATAACCGCCTTTTTCAAGGCATCCAGCGTTATTCTGCTGGGCAGCTGACAGGCGCTGCGGCCAGCAGTGCTGCCGCCTTGACCTGGGCAAACAGCTGCTGCCCGGGCACCAGTTGCAGCTGCTCACGGGAATAGCTGGAAATCCGGGCCAGCAGCTTGTCCCCCTGCAGGTCCAGTTTCACCGTGCAGCTGACGCCGGAAGCTGATTCGCTTATTTCCTCAATAACAGCCGGCAGTATATTGATAATGCTGCTTTTTTCTGCTTTTTCCAAAGCCAGGCTGACATCCCGGGCCTGGATTTTCAGGCGCACGCGGCGGGCCTGCTCCGACCTGGCCGCCAGCGGATCATCATTGGTGCCACCATCCGTGCCGGGCAGAGCCGGCATCCGGGGAACCTGGAATACATTGCCATGCAGACTGCGCACCGCGGTCAGACCCGCCAACCCGGATTGCTCCTGGATACCGGGCAGCACGCTGAACGCGTCGTCAACCTGGGACAGGGGTGTTTGCAGGCTGGCAAAGGTCTCCACCAGGGGGCCGCTGGTCATTACGCGGCCCTGCTCCATGAGAATCACGTGGTCTGCCAGCCGCACCAGCTCATCCGGGGAATGAGTTACGTAAATCGCTGGAATATCAAAAAGGTGAAGCGCATTTTCGAGAAATGGAATGAGCCTTGATTTGCTGCCAAGGTCAAGTGCCGCCAGGGGCTCGTCCAGCAACAGCAGGCGGGGATTGCTGAGCATGGCCCGGGCCAGCGCCACCCGCTGCTGTTCCCCGCCGGACAGGTCCGCCACCGGGCGCTGCAGCAGCTCAGCAAGACCCAGGGTCGCCACCACCTGGTCCAGCGACAGGTGGCCATTGCCCCGTCGCCGGGCGCCGAAAGCCAGGTTACCCGCCACCGTCAGATGGGCGAACAGGCCCGGTTGCTGGAATACGTAACCCACGCCACGACGATGCACTGCCAGCCTGAAACCGTCGTCCAGCCAGGTCTCGCCGCTGACCACGATCCGACCGCTGGCGGCTTTTTCCAGGCCGGCTATGGTTCTGAGCAAGGTGGTCTTGCCACAGCCGGAGGGACCGAAGATCACGGTGACGCCCCGGTCCGGAATCCGGCAGTCCACGTCCAGTCGGAAGCGGCCGACAGTCACCTTACTGCAAATTTCAATCATATTGATAGCCCATAAAAATCAGCTGGATGCCAGTTGTTATTGCTACTGTTTCCATAACTATCTGCAGGACTCGTTGCCGCCGATTGCAGTAAATCCCTGGCCGGTTCCTGGAGACCGGCCAGCGTCCGGAAACGACGTTGGCCAGCCTCGCTGCACTGTTGTGGACACGAGGCTCACCGCCCGTTGCGGGCTCCAGCCTGGGCACCACACGCTGATCCCGGACCCCGGGGTCAACAGACGCGAGGCGCCGCTGAGAAACTACGGAATTAACCGGTAAAAATGACAAATAAATCATTGAATACAATTCGTTATCGAATAATTGTGATACACATTCCAGTATTCTATACGCGCAGCTTTAAAAAATTTCCCGCCGTCCCTGACCGGGTACCCCGCCCCGGCCTGCCCTGCTGTCTGCCAGGTTGACCAACAGCAGCACCAGGAACGACAGGATCAGCAAGGTGCCGGCCAGCACATGGGCACTGCCGTAGGCCAGCGCTTCGACATGTTCGTAGATGGCAATGGAGACCACCTGGGTTTCGCCGGGAATATTGCCACCGATCATCAGCACCACGCCGAATTCACCCAGCGTGTGGGCAAATCCAAGCACCGCAGCGGACAGGTAGCCCAGGCGGGTCAATGGCAGTACCACCAGAAAGAAGCGCTCAGCCGGACCGGCCCCCAGGGTGGCGGCCACCTCCAGGGGACGTGCACCGAGGGCGGCAAACGCGCTACGCAGCGGTTGCACGACAAACGGCAGCGAGTAGATCACGGACCCCACTACCAGGCCGGGGAAGGAAAAAGCCAGGCCCGGCAACCCCAGGGCGCGCAGGGGCTGACCGATAAGCCCGTCAGGTGACAGCGCGATCAACAGGTAAAAGCCCAGTACCGTGGGTGGCAGGACCAAGGGCAGGGCCACCAGGGCGTCCACCACCGGGCGCAATCGGGACGTGGTTCTGGCCAGCCACCAGGCCAGTGGCGTACCCAGCGCCAGTAACAGCAGCGTACTGTAGGTCGCCAGCTCCAGGGTGAGTACTAATGCTTGTAAGTCAGCAGGTTGCAGCATTTTATTAAGTCATTATCAAGCATCCGGGAGCAGCAGTCGGCAATGCGACTGCCTTGCCCGGGCCCACCGGCCCAACGTGTTGGCCGCCGTGATTGTCGCAGCCAACACCGCGTCGCCGGGTACATCAACCGATGCCGTGGTCCCGCTTATCGCCTGCCCCGCAAGACCCCATTGCCGTGACGGGGTTTTGACCATGGACGGGCTGATTCCGCTCACTCCGGTGATCCGGCGGATACCGCGCCCGATTCCGGTACCCCGTAGCCGGCCTCCAGTATCAGCCTGCGAGCCCGGGGAGATTCCAGGTAGGCCAGGAATTGCCGTACCGCCGGGGTATCCCTGACCACCAGCAACTGCTGGACGATGGGCTCATGCAGCACTTCCGGAACCAGCCAGAACTCACTGTTATTGTGATGTTTTACCTGTGAATAAGCGACAAAACCCAGCGCTGCGTTGGCGGTTGCCACGAACTGGTAGGCCTGGGCAACGCTTTCGCCGCGCACGATGTCAGTCGCCCTGGAAGTAAGCAGGGCAGCCAGGCCGAGACTGTCCAGGGTTTCCACGGCGGCCTGCCCGTAAGGTGCCAGCCTGGGGTTGGCCAGTGCCAGGCGGTCAAACTGTCCTGCTTCGAGCCGGGCGCGGATCTGCGCCTCAGAGCCTGCCTGGGGCCCCCACAGAACCAGCCTGCCCTGGGCATAGGTGCGCAGGCTGTCCGCCCTCAGATCGAGTCTGGCGCGCAACTCGGCAGGTCTGGCGGCATCCGCCGAGAAATAGAGTTCGAACGGCGCCCCGTTGACGATCTGCGCAAAATGTCGGCCACTGGATCCCCGCACCAGTCGCAGGCGATGGACTGACTGCTGTTCGAAGTCCCTGGCCAGGACCTCCAGGG
>Ga0209578_10003554_pt1 | contig 11780 bp, 12 predicted proteins | sample tdAd472_FD_187127 | JGI IMG/M metagenome (GOLD analysis project Ga0209578, IMG submission 187127) | Marine sediment microbial communities from the Atlantic coast under amendment with organic carbon and nitrate - tdAd47.2 (SPAdes)... | ecosystem: Environmental > Aquatic > Marine > Coastal >...
GGGGAGGTCGGGAGGGGGGTGATGACCGCCGGATGGCGGGGGATGGGGAAGAAATTGGGTTCGTTCCTGAGATTTTTTTGGGAATCGTTTGGAATCAAGGCCTTCCAACCCGCAAAACCCGATTGGAGAACCACAGGGGGAAAATTGGGTTCGTTTCGTCGCTTTTTTTATGATGGCATTGAATCCAAAGGGTTTTTGACCCCGGAAAAACGCTTCCGAAACGATTTTCACGCCGCGCATCGGATTCCCTCGTTGTCGTTGTCGCCGCCGTCAAATTCCAAAGGCCGACTGTAGAGAATTCCGGCGGCGGGTTGCCAGCACTGCGGGAAGTCTAGGGGCTGGTCATGCGGCTGGCAACGATCAGCGGTGCATTCGGAGATCTCCGGCTTGGTCTAGGCTGCTTTTTGCTTCTGGCGTTTCTGTTCGCGGAAGAAGACGTAGAGCCCGCTGGCGACGATGATCGCCGCGCCGGTGATCGTCCACTGATCGGGGAAGTTCCCGAACAGCACGAAACCGTATAGCGTCGCCCATAGGATCGAGGTGTAGGAGAAGGGTGCCACCGTTGCCGCCGGTGCCGCCGTCAGGGCGCGGATGACGGCGAAGTGCCCGACCCCGCCGCAAAGTCCCGAGAAGGCCATCATCGCCCAATGTTCCGGCGTCGGCGCCTGCCAGATGAACGGCATGGCGAAGGCCGGCAGGATGGCGCCCAAGGCGGCCGTGTAAAACAGCGTCGTCAGCACCGGATCGGTTTGGCTGAGGAAGCGCGTCGAGATCTGGTACACCGCATAGGTGCCCGCCGCGCAGAGCGGCAGCAGCGTCGCCAACTGCAGATCTCCCGCCGGGCGCACGATGATCAACGCACCGCAGAACCCGATGACCACGCCGGCCCAGCGGCGCGGGCCCACCGGTTCCTTGAGGATCGGCATCGACAGCGCGGTGACGATCAGCGGCGACACCAGCATCATCGACGCGGCGTCGGCCAGCGGCACGAAGATCAGGCCGGAAAAGAACAGCCCCGTGGTCAGGACCATCAGCACCGAGCGCAGGATTTGCAGGCGCGGATTGGTGGTGCGCACGATGGTCGGAATGCGCTTGGCGAAAATCACCACCAGCAACAACAGATGAAAGAAGAACCGCGCCCAGATCACCTGCACGGTCGGGTAGTGCTGCACCAGGTGCTTCACCGTGGCGTCCATCGAGGCGAAACAGAACATTGCCGCCAGCATCCAAAGGATGCCCTGGCCGACGGCCGATGATTGCGTCGGCGATGGAGAAGGCGTAGTCACACTCACGGATTTCGGTCCCTGACCAAATGACAGCGAAGACCAAGCTTATGGGCCACAACGACACCCTTGCCAAGCCCACCGCGCCGCCGCCCGGTTTCGACCGCTGGCGCCGCCACGTGGCGGAAATGCTGCGCCTGGCGCCGGTGATCGTGCTGGCGCGTTCCGGCATGTTCCTGGTGATCTTGGTCGATACCGTGATGGTCGGGCGCTACTCGGCGGTCGAACTGGGGTACATGTCCATGGGGATGTCGCTGGTGCAGCCCTTGGTGGTCACCTCCATCGGCTTGATCATGGGGACGCTGGTGCTGAGCGCCAACGCCTTCGGCGCCGAGCGGTTCGAAGAATGCGGGCGGGTCTGGCGGCGCTCCATGGTCTATGCGGCGGGGCTCGGTACCATCGCCGCGGCGATCGCGATGTTCGGCGAGACGCTGCTCACCTGGACCGGACAGTCACCGGAACTGGCGCGCGAGGGCGGCAAGGTGATGGCGGTGCTGGGCCTCGGCCTGCCGGCGCATCTGTTGTTTCTGGCCAGCAGTTTCTTCCTTGAGGGGATTCGCCGCCCGGCGCCCGGCTTCATCGCCATGGGCGCCGCCAACGTCGTCAACCTGGGGCTCAATTGGCTGTTCATCTATGGCGCGGTGGAAATGGTCCCGGGCGGCGCGCTCGGCGCGGCACTGGCGACCACCCTTGCGCGCTGGGTCGTGGCCGGGGCCATGGTCATCTATATCCTGACCATGCGCGACCAGGAAAGGTTCGGGGTGCGGCGGCGCGCCGTCGGCGGCTGGGGCGCCTGGGCCAACCAGCGCCGGCTCGGCTACGCCACCGGCATCAGCCTGGCGGTGGAATCGGGGGCCTTCACGGCCGTGCAGCAGTTCGTCGGCTGGTTGGGGCCGGTGCCGCTGGCGGCCTTCACCGCCGCGTTCTACCTGCAGATCGTGTCGTTCATGGTGGCGATCGGTTTCGGCGCCGCGACGGCGGTGCGGGTCGGCAACGCGCACGGCAGGGGAGACCCGGTGGACATGGCGCGCGCCGGCTGGACGGGATTGGCGCTCAATACCTGCGCCATGGTCCTGGTCGGCACCGCCTTGGTGAGCTTCGACGAGACCTTCGTCGCCGCCTTCACCCGCGATCCCGCCGTGGCCGCGTTGGCGGTGCCGCTGCTGTTCTGGGTCGCAATGGTGTTGCTGAGCGACGGCGCGCAAGCGGTGCTCGCCAATGCCTTGCGCGGCCGCCAGGACGTCTGGACCGCCTGTTACCTGCAGACCTTCGCGTTTTTCGTCGTCATGGTGCCGCTCGCCTGGGTGCTGGTGTTCCCGATGGGTCACGGCGTCGTCGGTGTGTTTCAGGCGGTCGGAATCGCGACACTTGTGTCCACCGCTTTATTGGCGACACGGTTTTTCATTCTTTATCGGCGTGACGTGAAAAGCACCGGCTAGCCTTTCGCACAGGAAACGCAGGTCGGTACCGTCGGGTCGTGTTCCAGGCGTTTCAGTTCGATCTCGTCGCCGCAGGCGGCGCAGTACCCGTATTCGCCCTCGTCGATCCGTTCCAAGGCCGCTTCGATGCGTTGCCGTTCCTGGTGCCGGCGGCGCTCGGTCTCGACCTGCATGGCTTGCTCCTGCAACGCGTCCATGCGCGACAGCCGCCCGACCGTGGTCTGGTCCAATTTGACCGGTTTGCGGGCATCGGCGGTGGTTTCCGAATCGCGCTCGTTCTCACTGCGCAGCGCCATTAAGCGCTGGCGGTAGGCTTTGATCTGTTTGTTGTCCATGGCGGAAGCCTGACACGCGGCGGGGCTCCTCCGCAACCCTGCTTGATCGCTGGTGCCGCTTGGCGTATCACCCGGCGGTATGAACGTGTACCATTCCTTCCGCGCCGACATCGACGCCGCCATCGCCGCCTTGGCAGACGAGGGCCTGTTCGAGACCGCGCCCGACACCGGCCGCGTCGCGGTCGAGCCGCCGCGCGATGCCGCGCATGGCGACATCACCACCAATGCTGCCATGGTGCTGGCCAAGCCGGCCGGTTTGAACCCGCGTCAATTGGCGGAAAGCCTTCGCGACAAGTTGCTGGCGCTGCCGTCGGTGGAAGAGGCCGAGGTTGCCGGTCCCGGGTTCATCAACCTGCGCCTGGCCGCCGGGTTTTGGCGTGCCCAGGTGGCGGAAATCCTGCGCGCCGGAACGGCTTTTGGCGACAGCGCAATGGGGGCCGGCACCAAGGTCAACGTGGAATACGTTTCCGCCAACCCGACCGGGCCCTTGCACGTCGCGCACGCGCGCGGCGCCGTGATCGGCGACGCGCTGGCCCGGCTTTTGGCCAAGGCCGGCTTCGACGTCACCAAGGAATACTACATCAACGATGCCGGCAATCAGGTGGCGGCGCTGGCGCGCTCGGCGCACATGCGCTACCGCGAGGCGCTCGGCGACGACATCGGCGAAATTCCCGAAGGTCTCTATCCCGGAGAATACATGATCCCCGTCGGCCAAGCGCTCGCCGAGCGCGAAGGCGATAAGTGGAAGGACGCCGATGAGAGCGCCTGGATCGATACCTTCCGCGATACCGCCGTCGAGCTGATGATGGCGAGCGTTCGTGACGACCTGGCGGCATTGGGGATCGAGCAGGACGTCTTCACCTCGGAGCGCGAACTGGTCGAGGCCGGCGCCGTCGATGCCGTGTTCCAGGCGCTGGACGAAAGGGGCCTGATCTATACCGGTGTGTTGGAACCGCCGAAGGGCAAGGCGCCCGACGATTGGGAGCCGCGTCCGCAGACCCTGTTCAAGGCCAGTGAATTCGGCGATGACATCGATCGCCCGATGAAAAAGTCGGACGGGTCCTGGACCTACTTCGCCAACGACATCGCCTACCACTTCGACAAGCACCGGCGCGGCTTCGAGGTGATGATCGACATCTTCGGCGCCGACCACGGCGGCTACGTGAAACGCATGAACGCCGCCGTCGCCGCGTTGACCGGGCGCAAGGATGCGCTCGACATCAAGCTCTGCCAGATCGTGCACCTGAAGAAGGGCGGCGAGCCGATGCGCATGTCGAAGCGCGCCGGGACTTTCGTCACGCTCAGGGACCTGATCGACGAGGTCGGCAAGGACGTGGTGCGCTTCATCATGCTGACCCGCAAGAGCGACACCCAGATGGATTTCGACCTCGAGAAGGCCGTCGAGCAGTCGCGCGACAACCCGGTATTCTATGTTCAGTACGCGCATGCGCGCTGCCGCTCGGTGTTGCGAAACGCCGTCGAGACCGTCGCCGAAAGCGAGATCACGCCGGCAGCACTTGCCGACGTCGATTTGACGCCGCTGGACGATACGGCGGAATTGGAGCTCATCCGTCATATGGCGGCCTGGCCGCGCATGGTCGAGGCCGCCGCGGATGCGCACGAGCCGCACCGCGTCGCCTACTACCTGAACGATCTGGCCGAACTGTTCCATGCGCTTTGGAACAAGGGCCGCGACGACGCGCGGTTGCGTTTCATCCACGAAGACGACCCGGCCCTGACGTCGGCGCGGTTGGCGCTGGTGCAAGCGGTGGCGATAGTCATCGCGTCCGGGTTGCAGGTCTTCGGCGTCGAGCCGGTCGAGGAACTTCGGTGATCGATGATGTGCGCAGGCTCAGGCGGTCGCTGCGTGCGCTCGCCAAGACCTGCCCGCATATGGCCGCTGCCATCGAGCGCGACGGCTTTCCCGAACCGCGCAACCGCGAACCCGGTTTTGCCACGCTGCTCAATATCATTGTCTGCCAGCAAGTCTCCAAGGAAGCCGGCGCCTCGATCTGGGGCAAACTGGAAAGACGGCTGGGTGAGGTGACGCCGGAAAAGGTCGGGCGGGTGCGCGAAACGACCCTGCGCGCCTGTGGTCTTTCCAGGCCCAAGGTGCGCTATGCCAAGGCCCTGGCGCGCGAGGTCGCCTCGGGCGCGCTCGACCTGGCCGGCTTGGCCGAAAGCAGCGACGAGGAGATCATGAAGGCGCTGACCGCCGTTACCGGGATCGGGGCGTGGACGGCTGAAATCTACATGATGTTCGGTCTCGGCCGGCCGGACATCATGCCTGGCGGCGATCTCGCGCTGGCGGTGGCGGCGGGGAGGCTTCTGGGCCTGGATGAGCGGCCGAGTCCCGATGAGTTGGTGAGACTCGCCGAACGCTGGCGCCCGCACCGCACCGCCGCGGCGATCATGTTGTGGCATGTCTATCGACGCGCGCCTATCGGCGATTGACGGTTTCCCGTTTGAAATCCGTTCGGAATCGTCTAAGTTTTTAGCTCGTAGTGTTTTTTGCTATCCCTGGGGAGGGGTGCACGATGCGAATCGGTTTAGGCTTGGCGACCGCTTCCGTAGCGGCAATACTGATGGTGACGGCATCTTTTGCCGCGGACGAAGCCCCGCAGGTCGGCAAGGCGGCCGAGGACCCGATGGAGGGCATCAATCGGATCACGTCGGGTTTCAACCGTGTCGTGCGTGGCGCTATCGTCGATCCCCTGGTTGACGGCTATCAGGCGGTCACGCCGCAATTCCTGCAAGATGCCATCGGCAACGCCGCCGCCAACCTGAACGAACCGGTGACCGCGGTCAGCAGTTTCCTGCAAGGCGATACGGACAATGCGGAAGCCGCGACCAAGCGCTTCTTCATCAATTCGACCTTGGGGCTCGGTGGGCTCGAGGACAAGGCCACAGAAATGGGATACGAATCACGCCAGGAAGACCTGGGTCAGGCGGCCGGCTATCATGGCACCGACGCCGGCACCCATATCGTGCTGCCGCTGCTCGGCCCCAGCAATACCCGCGATCTGGTTGGCGACGTACTCACCGGGCTGGCGAGCCCGGTGCCGTTGGTCGGCAAGATCGCCCAACAGGGCGTTACCTATTCGCAAAACCAGGACCAGATCAACGGCGTCACCGAGGGAGCCCTCGATCCTTATGTGGTGGAGCGCGATGCCTACGAACAGCATCGCCAGTTCCTGATCAGCAACGGCGAGCTGCCGGGTGTGACCAGCACCGACCTGGACGTCGCCGATTTCAAGTAAACGCGCGGCGGAAAACCGACATCAATGAAAACGGCGGCTCCGGGGAGCCGCCGTGTTTCGTTTCGCCATACGGCAATCGTTCAACGACAACTGGCCGTCGCGTCGAGTTTCGCTTCGCGCTGGTACCAGCCGGGCAGTACGGCGATGCCGAGCCTGCCGGTGGTGTTGCTTTTGGCCCTGACCTTGAATGAGGCGTGCTGGCCCTCGGCCAACCGCATGCGGCGCTTGGTGATCATGCGCGCGGTGCCGCCGGAAATGCGGTAGATGGCGAAGGTGGAGGGTTTCGGCCAGGCCTCGCCGGCGTTTTTCACCTTGAACAGCGTGTTGCCGTCCTGGCATTCGGAGCTGACCTGGATGTTCAGTGCACCGGCGGGCACCAGGGCGGTTTCCGCGCCGTTGGCGGCGGCGTGAGCCGCGTTTCCAGCCATCGACACGACAAAAGCGGCGGCCATGACGACCGTCAAAATCTTCCCGGGTTTGTTCGGCATTTTTCTTCCCCTAATTCTCAGGTGTGCCTTGATTTACGGTCCATTCAGGACCGATCCGTCACCAGGATAGGGGGAGGGGGTTAACAAACCGCCAATGGCGATGGGCCTGTCAGAGTGTATTTTTGACGTTGCGCTCGGTTTGCTGGCGCAGGCGTTCCATCAGCGTGTTGAGAACCGTGCGGATAACCAAGTCGGTCTTGCCCAGCAGTTTCGAAAAGGCGGCTTTCGGAATGATGACCAGGCGCGTCTTGCCCACGGCCATGGCGGTGGCCATGCGTGGCGAGGCGTCGATCAGCGCCATTTCGCCGAACATCTCACCGGTCTTGACCGCGGCCAGCATCAGCTTGGCGCCGGTCTTGGATTCCTTGGTAATCTCGACCATCCCTGATTCGACGATATAGGCGGCCCGGCCGGGCTCGCCTTCGCTGAAAATGGTCTCGCCCGGGGTGAAGTCCCGAATTTCCAGTTTATCCTCGGCCATTCTCGTCCCTTTTCCTGCCAGACTAGGACGGCGCCGGTTGCCATCGGTGGTACGGGTCCGATGTGGATTGTCTCCTGGCGCAGCCGTTGTATCTTACAGGAGCAATGCCTGGGGACGAAGCCTTTCCCCGGCGTGCGAACTGGCGAGGACCGAAAATGCCCGGGGATGTCCCTTTCGTTCGAAAGATTGAATTCGACTATGGCGCCGTCGACCGGGTGTCACCGCTGATCCGCCGGGTCATCGCGCGCAATCCGTCGCCATTCACCTTTCACGGCACCGGCACTTATATCGTCGGGGAGGGCGAGGTGGCGGTGATCGATCCGGGACCGTTGCTGGACGAACACGTGGATGCGTTGATGGCGGCGGTGGCGGGAGAGACAGTTTCTCATATCGTGATTACCCATACCCACCACGATCATTCTCCGGCGGCCGAGCCGCTCAAGCGCGCCACCGGCGCGCCGACCTACGGTTTCGGGCCGCACGGTCCAGGGCGCAGTTGGATCGGCGTCGAGATGACCAACAGCTACGGCGGCGACTATGAATTTCGCCCCGACCACCTGATCGCCGACGGCGACGTGATCGCCGGCAACGGCTGGACGCTGGAGGCGATCCACACGCCGGGCCATATCGCCAATCACCTGTGCTTCGCGCTGAAGGAGGAGAACGCGCTGTTTTCCGGCGACCAGGTGATGGGCTGGTCGACGACCATCGTGTCGCCGCCGGACGGCGACATGTTCGACTACATGCGCTCGCTGGAGCGGCTGCTGACCCGCGAGGAGGAGATTTTCTGGCCGACCCACGGCCCACCGATCACCGAGCCCCGGGCCTTCGTCGAGGCGTTGATCGCGCACCGCATCCAACGCGAACACGACATCGGCCTGGTCATGGCCGACGGGCTCAGCCGTATTCCCGATATCGTCGAGCGCCTTTACGTCGATGTGCCCCAGCACCTGCACAAGGCGGCGGGACGCACGGTTCTGTCGCACCTTGTGCACATGATCCAGACCGGCCGCGCGGTCTGCGACGGTGCGCCGTCGACGGAAGCTGAATTTGCACTGCGTGACGCGTGAGAAAATGAAGGGACGAAACCTGAGATGCTGAACGAACAGGGCGCCATGCCGGAGGAACCGGTGGAGCCGAAACCGGCGGCGACCATCATTCTGTTGCGCGACGGCGACGCCGGGCTCGAGGTGCTGGTGCTGCGCAAGGCGTCCGGCAAGCATTTCGCCGCCGGCGCCATGGTGTTTCCCGGCGGCAAGGTCGCGGACGAGGATGCCGCTTTCGCCACGGCGCGTGGTGCCGAAAACGACAAATTCGAGGTGCTGAAGATCGCCGCCGTGCGCGAGATGCATGAAGAGTGCGGCATCATGCTGGCCCGCCCCGCCGGCAAGGCCGAAATTCTGGATGCCGCCGAGGTCGAGGCGCTGGGCGAAGGTGAAATCCTCGATCTGGCCGCGCGGGCGCCGCTCGACCTGGCGACCGATCGACTTGTGCGCTTCGCGCACTGGATCACGCCGCCCTACCGCCCGAAGCGCTTCGACACGCATTTCTTCATCGCGCCGGCTCCGGATGGGCAGCGCGAACCCAAGGTCGACGGCTACGAAATCGTCGAGGCGCGCTGGCGCCGGCCCGAAGACATCCTCGAAGATGTCCACGACGGCCGTCTCAAGCTGGTGCTGCCGACGATGATGAACATCATCAAGCTTTCGCGCAGCGACAGCGTTGCCAAGGCGCTGGCGGCGGCGAAACGCGCCATCATCAACCCGGTGACGCCGACGCGGGTCGAAACGGAAAACGGTGTCGAACTGCACTTGCCGGACGATTCCGGTTACGGCATCACCAAGGTTCCGTCGGAATACCTGCGCTCGGCCTGAGTGATGGGGGAGGGGGAAATGGTGCCGCCTGTAGGAATCGAACCCACGACCTGATGATTACAAATCAACTGCTCTACCAACTGAGCTAAGGCGGCGCCGGTTTCTGGCGACGACGTTATACACACCAGTTTTTCATCGGCAAGCCTTCAGCGCACCCATTCATAAAGCGCGATGCTGGCGGCGTTGGCGAGGTTGAGGCTTTCCACCCGTTCGTCCAACGGGATGTGAACCAGGGTGTCGCAATGTTCACGGGTCAGGCGCCTGAGGCCGCGGCCCTCGGCACCGAAGACGAATGCCGTGCGGCCGTCGAGACGAACACCGGAAAGCGGGCTTTCGGCCTCGCCGTCGAGACCGATGCACCAAAAATCCGCCTCCTTCAACTGCTCCAGGCCGCGCGCGAGATTGGTGATCCGGACCAGCGGCACCAGTTCCAGCGCGCCGGACGCGGCTTTGGCCATGACGCCGGTCTCCGGCGGTGCGTTGCGGTCCTGGACGACCAGCGCGTGGACACCAAAAGCCGCGGCCGAACGCAGCACGGCACCGATGTTGCGCGGGTCGTTGGCCTGGTCGAGGACGGCGATGCAGGCACGGCCTTCCGCCGGCACCGTTTCCAGCACGTCGGACAGGTCGAGCTCCGTCAGCGGTGCCACCAGCAGCGCGATTCCCTGGTGGACGGCGCCTTCCGGCAGTTCGGATTCCATCTCCTGGCGGCTGACGCTCCTGAATGAGCGGTTCGCCAGCGCTTCCGGATGGGTTTCCAGAAACGCAGGAGTCGCGAGAACGTCGAAAATACGGCGGTTTTCGTTGCCGAGTGCCGCCAACGCGGCGTGAATGCCGAAAAGCCAGTAGCGCGACCCGTGCGGGCGTCCCGGCATTCCCTGGGGCCTGGTGTGGCGGCGCGGACCCGGCTGCCCCCGGCGCCCGGCGCCCTGGGGCGTTGGCTTGCGCTTGCTCATGGGGGCATTTACCATGCCCCGTGTCGATTGTCTGCACGCGTTTTGCGCCCGCGCCCGGAAGGTGGCGGGCGATAACGATATTTGCGTATTTTTGACGTTGACAAGCCGCTGTAAATTCTCATATTTCGGGGCTCCCGACGCGTGTCGGCCAGCTCAATCGGCAGCTTTGATGGAGGGGTGCCCGAGTGGCTAAAGGGGACGGGCTGTAAACCCGTTGGCGTACGCCTACGTTGGTTCGAATCCAACCCCCTCCACCATTTCTGCCGCACTTGGCGTACGCGCGTGGTTGGGACAAGGCGGACGACCCCAAGATAACCCTAAAAAACAAGGGTGTGGGGCGTGCTTTGGCGGGTGTAGCTCAATGGTAGAGCCCCAGCCTTCCAAGCTGGTTACGTGGGTTCGATTCCCATCACCCGCTCCAGCCGCCGCGAGTTGAATAGGCGAAACACTTTGGATGGAAAGTAAGACGGACCATGGCCAAGGAAAAATTTGAGCGTACGAAGCCGCATTGCAACATTGGTACCGTTGGTCACGTTGACCATGGGAAGACGACTTTGACGGCTGCGATCACGAAGGTGATGGCTGAGACTGGCGGTGGCGAGGCGATGGCCTTTGACCAGATTGACAAGGCGCCGGAGGAGAAGGCGCGTGGGATCACGATTTCGACGGCTCATGTTGAGTATGAGACGGAGAACCGTCATTACGCGCACGTGGATTGCCCGGGTCACGCGGATTATGTGAAGAACATGATCACGGGTGCGGCGCAGATGGACGGGGCGATTTTGGTTTGCTCGGCGGCGGACGGTCCGATGCCGCAGACGCGCGAGCACATTCTACTGGCGCGTCAGGTTGGTGTTCCGGCGCTGGTTGTTTACATGAACAAGGTTGACCAGGTTGACGACGAGGAGTTGTTGGAGCTGGTTGAGATGGAGATCCGGGAGCTTTTGTCGAGCTACGATTTCCCGGGCGACGACATTCCGATCGTCAAGGGTTCGGCTTTGGCGGCGCTTGAGGGCCGTGACGACGAGATTGGCAAGAACTCGATCATTGAGCTGATGGCGGCGGTTGACGCCTACATTCCGCAGCCGGACCGTCCGAAGGACCAGCCTTTCCTGATGCCGATTGAGGACGTGTTCTCGATTTCGGGCCGTGGCACGGTTGTGACGGGTCGTATTGAGCGTGGTGTTGTCAAGGTTGGCGAGGAGATCGAGATCGTCGGCATCAAGGACACGACGAAGACGACCTGCACGGGCGTTGAGATGTTCCGCAAGCTGTTGGATGCGGGCGAGGCGGGGGACAACGTTGGTGTTCTGCTTCGCGGCACGGGGCGTGACGATGTTGAGCGCGGCCAGGTTTTGGCGGCGCCGGGTTCGATCACGCCGCACACGAAGTTCAAGTGCGAGGCTTACATCCTGACCAAGGACGAGGGCGGCCGTCACACGCCGTTTTTCACCAACTACCGTCCGCAGTTTTACTTCCGCACGACGGACGTGACGGGCACGGTTGAGCTTCCGGCGGGCACCGAGATGGTGATGCCTGGGGATAACATCTCCATGGAAGTGAACCTGATCGCGCCGATCGCCATGGACGAGGGCCTGCGCTTCGCAATCCGCGAAGGCGGCCGTACCGTCGGCGCCGGCGTCGTCGCATCGATCATCGAGTAA
>Ga0209578_10003555_pt1 | contig 11776 bp, 10 predicted proteins | sample tdAd472_FD_187127 | JGI IMG/M metagenome (GOLD analysis project Ga0209578, IMG submission 187127) | Marine sediment microbial communities from the Atlantic coast under amendment with organic carbon and nitrate - tdAd47.2 (SPAdes)... | ecosystem: Environmental > Aquatic > Marine > Coastal >...
TACCCCGGAACGCTGGGATTACGGCAGGCTGCGGCGCACGGTTCTTGGAACTGCCGGGGGCCTCGCTTCGCTCGGCGCACCGCGCGGGGCGCGGGTGTTGTTGCGGCTGGACAATACGGTGGATTTCCCGGTGGCTTATCTGGCCGCGATTGCGGCGGGTCTGGTGCCGGTCCCAACCTCGGCCGCACTGACGGTGCCCGAAGTTTCACAGATTGCGCAGGATCTGCGCCCGGTCCTGATCCTGTCGGCGCCGGGTGTTGCCTTGCCTGATCCGCTGCCCTGCCCGGTTCTGCCGCATGGTGATCTGCGCGCCATGGCGTCCTCTAAGCCGCTGGACCCGGTGTCGGGCGATCCGGAGCATCCGGCCTATATCGTCTATACCTCGGGCACCGGCGGGCGGGCGCGGGGTGTGGTGCATGCGCATCGCGCGATCTGGGCGCGACGGATGATGTGGGACGGCTGGTATGGTCTGCGCGGTGACGACCGGCTGCTGCATGCGGGCGCGTTCAACTGGACCTATACGCTGGGCACCGGCCTGCTGGACCCCTGGGCGGCGGGGGCGACCGCGTTGATCCCCGCGCCCGGAACCCCAGCCACGGCGCTGCCCGACCTGCTGGCCAGCCACCGCGCGACGATCTTTGCCGCCGCACCCGGCGTTTATCGCCAGATGTTGCGCACGGATGTCCCGCCCCTGCCCGCCCTGCGTCACGGGCTAAGTGCGGGCGAAAAGCTGCCCGATGCGACACGCGCGCAGTGGCAGGCCGCGACGGGAACCGAGGTGCATGAGGCGTTCGGCATGTCCGAATGTTCGACCTTCATTTCAGGAAGCCCGACGCGTCCGGCCCCGCCCAGCGCCCTGGGCTTTGCGCAAACCGGGCGGCGGGTGGCGATCCTGAAGGACGGGCAGCTTGCCCCGCCTGACACCCCCGGGACCATCGCCATTCATCGCGACGATCCTGGGCTGATGTTGGGATACCTTGGCGGCGATGCAATGAGGGGCGACTGGTTCGAAACCGGGGACATGGGCGCTATGGATGATTGCGGCGCCGTGACCTATCTGGGCCGCGCAGACGACATGCTGAACGCCGGTGGCTTCCGCGTCAGCCCGCTGGAGGTTGAGGCCGCCCTGACCACCCACCCCGAGATTGCCGAGGCCGCCGCCGTCGCCCTGCGACCCGCACCAGACACCACATTGATCGGGGCATTCTATGTCTCGACTTCGCCGCTGGACGAGGCCACTCTGACCGCTCATGCAGCCGCACGTCTGGCGCGTTACAAGTGTCCGCGCATCTGGGTGCGCATGGATGCCCTGCCGCGTGGGGCCAACAACAAGCTGCTGCGCCGCGCGCTGCGCGACCAATACGAGGCCGAGAATGGTTAAGCTCGACATCCTATCCGATCCGATCTGCCCGTGGTGCTATATCGGCAAGGCCAATCTGGATGCCGCGATTCAGGCGCACCCGGATCATCCCTTCACGATCGAATGGCATCCCTTCCAGTTGAACCCGGACATGCCCGAGGGTGGCATGGACCGGCGAGACTATCTGGAGACAAAATTTGGCGGCAAGGAGAATGCCGTGAAGGTCTATTCCCGGATTGAGGAGGCTGCGAAGGCGGCGGGCCTGGAGATTGACTTTGCCGCGATGCAGCGCACGCCCAACACCATCGATGCGCATCGTCTGATCCACTGGTCGGGGCTGGAAGGTCGGCAAACGGCCGCTGTCGCCGCGCTGTTCCGCGCCTATTTCGCAGAAGGAAAAGACATCGGCGATCGCGCCATCCTGTTGGATATCACCGAGGCGATCGGCATGGACCGCGCCATGACCGAGCGCCTGTTGGACAGCGATGCGGACCTTGACGACATCCGTGCCCGCGATGCGCATGCGCGCAAGAAGGGTGTGACCGGGGTGCCAACCTTCATCGTGGCCAACCAGCACGTCTTGCCGGGCGCGCAGCCGCCGGACCTGTGGGCGCGGGTGATCGAGGATATCGCAAAACAAGCATCCGAGGCATCGGGTGATGACCCTGCGGCTTGAGTATCGTTCGATCCGCTGGTCGGTGGATGATTGGAAAGGCTGGAGGCGACCAGCCCCTCCAGACCTCCCCGGGATATTTATGGGTCAATGATGGGGGGCGATTTGTGTTTGCGATGAGGGGTTTGGGTCGGGTTGGTGGCGGGGTGTCGGAAGTGCGGGCGGGCAGATGATTACGGCGCATCTTCCGGCGGGGTATGTGGCGGCGCGGTTGGGCCGGGTGGAGGCCCGCGGTCCGTTCTGGGCGCTTATCTTTGCGTCGATCCTGCCGGATTTTGACTTGATCTGGTTCTATTTCGTTGATGATCGCGCGTTTCATCACCACCACTATTGGGTGCATATTCCCGGGTTCTGGCTGATCGTGGCGGCAGTGGCGCTGCCGATACTCCGGACGGTTCGTCCCGACTGGTTGCCCGCGGTTTATGCGTTTTTTGCCGGTGTCTTGCTGCATCTGGTGCTTGATACCATCGCCGGATCCGTCGCCTGGGCCTGGCCATTCGATCCTCAACTCTATCAATTCGTGACAGTTCCGGCGGCGTACCCCCATTGGATTCTGTCGTTTCTTTTGCATTGGACCTTTGCGCTTGAGCTTGCCATTTGGTTGGCGGCCATCGCTTTGGTTCTGGGCGCGCGTCGTGCCAAAGCCGCGTCAGGCGGATGAGCAGCGGGTTGACGCTTGGCATCGGTGCGTCGCTGATCTGGGTGGCAATCCTGTTCTGGTCCGATCGCTACCCAGAGCGCCGCCTTTGGCCGCCGCATCGGGGTGGCTGGGTTACGGCGATCTGGGCCTGGGGGCTGACGGCTTTGATTTATGTCGGGCTGATCCGGGTCTGCGCGGCGGATTGGAACGTACTGGAGCTGCCGACCTGGATCCGCTGGATATTGGGCGGCGGCCTTTCGACCTGGGGATCGGTAATTCAGACACAGGGCATTGCCGCGCTGGGGCTGAAGGGCACCAGCGGTTGGAATGTCGGGCTGGTGACCCGGGGCGCATATGCGCGGCGGCGGCATCCGCAGTATCTGGGGCAGATCGCAACGCTGATCGGGATCGCCTTGTTCGCGGGCAGCGTGCTTGGCTGGGTGGTGGTGGTTGTGGGCACGGGCGCATTGCTCTATGCCGCTGTGGTCGAGGACCGCTTCTGGGCGCGCCGCGATCCCGAATTTTCAAATTACGCCAAGCGGGTCGGTCTGGCCCCGATTTCTGGACGCCCGCAATCGTGACACGCCGCCGCCTGCCCTATGCTGAATTCGTCGCATTGATGGCGATGCTGGCCGCGACGGTGGCGTTTTCGATCGACTCGATGCTGCCCGCGCTGCCCGAGATTGCGGTCGAGCTGACGCCGCACGCGCCGAACGTCGCGCAGGGTATCATTATCAGTTTTGTGATTGGCCTGGGGGCCGGGACGCTGGTGGCCGGGCCGCTTTCGGATGCCTTCGGGCGCAAGACTGTCATGCTGACCGGGACGGCGATCTATATCGCGGCGGCGTTGCTGGCGTGGCGGGCCGAGGGGCTAGAGATGATGTTCGCCGCCCGCGCGTTGCAGGGCCTTGGCGCGGCGGGTCCACGGGTTGCGGCAATGGCAATGGTGCGCGATCTGTATTCCGGGCGGGATATGGCGCGGCTGATCAGTTTCGTGATGATCGTGTTCACGCTTGTCCCGGCAATCGCACCGACAATCGGTGCGGGCATCATCGCGTTCACCGGGTGGCGCGGGATCTTCGTTGCTTTCGTGGTCTTCTCGTCAATATCGGCGATCTGGCTGGGGCTTCGCCAGGCCGAAACCCGATTGCCGGAAAACCGGGTGCCGTTTCGACCTGCTCGCCTGCGGCATGCGCTGGTCGAGGTTCTTCGCAACCGGCAGGTCATGGCGACCACTGGGGTTCAGGCTCTGTGTTTCGCAATGCTGTTTGCGATTTTGGTCAGCGCGCAGCCGATATTCGACATCACCTTCGGGCTGAACGCGCAATTCCCGCTGTATTTCGGCGCGATTGCGCTGTTGGCGGGCAGCGGCGCGTTCCTGAACGCGCGGTTTGTCGGGCGGTTGGGCATGCGCTGGCTGGTACGCGCCACGCTGGCGGGGCAGATCGCCGTCAGCGCCGTGATGGTTCTGGCCACGATCCTTTTGCCGCTGGATAGCTCGCTGTACTTCTGGCTGACGTTGTTGTGGTTCACCGGCATATTCTTTCAGGCCGGGCTGACCATCGGCAATCTGAACGCTTTGGCGATGGAGCCGATGGGCCATATCGCGGGCATGGCTGCGTCGGTTGTGTCGGCGACCTCGACCATCGTGGGCAGCCTGATGGCGGTTCCGCTGGGCCTGGCGTTCAGCGGGTCGCCGATGCCGGTGGCCGCCGGGGTGCTTGCCTATGCCGTTGCGGCGCTGGTCCTGATGCGGGCCGTCCCGAAGGAGCGCGGCTGATCGCAGGGCTGCCTGTGCGCCAAATGCTCAGGCGGCAGCGGTGTCGGCTGTTGCGCGCGCGATCTTGTCGAGCGCTTCGTCCAACACCTCCAGCCCCGCATCAGGGCGGGCCGCGCCTTCGGACAGGGTGCGCCGCCAGCTGCGTGCGCCGGGGATCCCGTGGAACAGCCCCAGCATATGGCGCGTGATCGAATGCAACCGACCGCCAGCGGCCAGATGGGCCGAGATATGCGGGCGCATCCCATTGGCAACCGTCAGTCGCGTCGGGGAAGGCGTCGTACTGCCAAAGATCGCGCGATCCGCGTCCAGCAGGACATCCGCAGGCGTGTGATATGCCGCGCGCCCGATCATGACCCCCGCCATACCCTGATCAAGAAACGCCCGCGCCTGCGCCTGCGAGGTGATGCCGCCGTTGATCGTCAATTCCAGATCTGAAAACCGCGCGGCCATCGCCAGCACCAGCGGATAGTCCAGCGGCGGCACATCCCGGTTCTGCTTGGGCGACAGGCCCTGCAACCAGGCCTTGCGCGCATGAACGGCCACCCGCCGCACGCCCGCATCGCGCATGCGCATCAGGAAATCCGGAAGCACCTGACCCGGATCCTGATCATCCACACCAATGCGGCATTTGACCGTTACCTCGGCATCTGACGCCCCGGCCATAGCGCGCACGCAGCGCGCGACCAGCGCGGGCTGTTCCATCAGGACGGCACCAAAACAACCCGATTGCACCCGGTCCGACGGGCAGCCGATGTTCAGGTTCACCTCGCCATACCCCGCCGCAGCGGCCAATGCCGTCGCCTCGGCCAGTTCCCCCGGATCGGACCCGCCGAGCTGGATCGCAACCGGGTGTTCGGCCGGGTCATGGTCAAGCAGATGCCGCGCCCCACCCCGGATCAGCGCCGCCGAGGTGATCATCTCGGTATATAGCAACGCCTGTTTCGTCATCTGGCGATGGAACAGACGGCAATGGCTGTCGGTCCAATCCATCATCGGGGCGACGGATAAGCGGGACGCCTCAGCGGCTGCGTTGTAGGGCATCACTAATTCTCCGACGGTCCGCGATCCGGTTTTCGCGACCATTTCGCACACATACTGCACAGGAATTGGCGCAGTCCAGTCATCCGAGGGTTTCATTCGCCCTGTTCGGGCCGCAGTGGGCTGGCCTGACAGTGTGGGAAAACGCAAACCGCTCAACGGAGGGCCTTAACTTTAGCGGCGTTAACCCGGATGCGCGCTCAGGTCAGACCTATGGCCTATGTCGGGGTGGTTCTGATGCCGTCTTTTGAGGCGTCGGTTGGCACCAGGGCCACCACCAGGTCAGACATCGTCAAATAGCCGATCTGCGTGTCCCCCTTCATCACCTGATACACCGCTTTGGTGTTGCCCCCCGACTTTGCCAGGACGGATTCCAGCGTTGCATCGGCGTCAACTTGGCCGCTGACCTCGCCCAGGTCTTTGGCATCGCCTGTCCGCATGACGGATCGGGCACGCAGCACGCGGGCGCGATTTATGTCACTGATGAAATCCACGATATAGGGATCGTTGGGATGCAGCAGGATTTCCTGAGGCTCCCCTTGCTGGACCACCGCCCCGTCTTTCAAGATAACAAGATGATCGGCCAGTTTCATCGCCTCGTCCAGATCGTGACTGATGAAGACGATGGTTTTGTGCAGCTCTGTCTGAAGTTCCAGAAGAAGGTTCTGCATATCCGTGCGAATAAGCGGGTCGAGTGCGGAAAACGCCTCATCCATCAACATGATCGGCGCATTTGACGTCAGCGCCCGCGCGATACCAACACGCTGTTGCATTCCGCCGGACAACTGGTGTGGAAACTGGTGGCCTTGCCCGCCCAGACCGACGCGGTCCAGCCATGTTGCCGCGTCTTTTTCGTAGTCACTTTTGCCAACTCCACGCACAGCCTGAGCCATGCCGGCGTTGTCCAGAACAGAACGATGCGGCAATAACGCGAAGTGCTGGAAGACCATCGACATGCGGGTTCGGCGCATCTTGCGAAGGCGGTCTTCGTCATAGGCCAGTACATTTTCGCCATCGATTATGATTTCGCCCGCGGTCGGTTCGATCAAGCGATTGAAATGGCGGATCAGCGTCGATTTTCCGGACCCGGAAAGCCCCATGATTACGGTGATTTCACCACCCTGCATGTCGACATTGATGTTCCGAAGGCCAAGAACCTGCTTGTGCCGGTCCATAAGCTCGGTCTTTCCCATGCCAGCGCGGACGTGGTCCAGCGCTTGCTGGGGGTTTGCCCCGAAAATCTTGTAAAGCTCCCGGACGGAGATGCTCGCCTCTTTGGTCATCGTCCGGTCCTTTAGTGTCGCTGAACGGAGTTGGCTGCATTCACACGCGCCAAGGCTTCTTTGGTGACGCGATCCAGCATGATCGCGATCAAGACTATGCCCAGACCGGCGACCAGACCAACACCAAGTTCCAAATTCCGGATACCGCGAAGGACCAGAACACCAAGACCCGGCGCAGACACGAGCGATGCGATGACAACCAGCGCAAGGGCCATCATGATCGTTTGGTTCACCCCTGCCATGATGTTGGGCAGGGCAAGCGGGATCTGCACCCCGAAGAGTTTTTGCCGCTTTGTCATGCCGAAGGCGTCTGCGGCTTCGATCACTTCGCGGTCAACCAATCGAATGCCCAGATCGGTCAGGCGAATGACGGGCACAATTGCGTAAAGAATGATCGCAATCCCATAGAGCTTGGATTCTGTGACCGAGAACAGGAAAATCAGCGGGATCAGATACACAAATGTCGGCAGCGTTTGCAGCATATCCAGGATCGGGATGATGATCTTTTGCAACCTGTCATTGCGCGACATGGCAATGCCGATCGGCACGCCAAACAGAACGCATAGCGCGGCGCAGACAAAGATGATTGACAAGGTCTGCATGGCGAAATCGAAGTGGTCGATGATGGTCAGAAAAAACAGAATTGCAGCCACACGGGACACAAGACGCCAGGACCGAGACGCCCAGAACACCACCAGCGACAGCACAATGATTGTGACCCACCAAGGCGTCGCCTCGGCCAGGGCCAGCGCCCCATCAAGAAGCCAGCTCAGCGGCTGAGTCATTGGGTCCAGAACGACATTCAGCGGGTCTTTGCCCGCGATAAAGCCGTTTTCCACCGCTTCGGTCATGTCACGGGTGCGCGCTATGGCCGGGCAAGCCTCGTTCAGGTTGTCCAAAGAGGGTGGCGGAACATTCCAGACATCACCAAGGCTAAGGCCTGCATCGGCATCAGCGGTGGCCTTTTTGCCCCCTGCCAGCAGCTCGGCCATGGTCATGGGGGCGCTGCCGGTTTCGCGGGCGCCGCACCAGTCCCTCAGGCCCAGCCAATCAAAGATAAAATCATAGGTCGCCATAGGTTGATATTGCCCGCCCTGGGTAAGAGGGGCGATCCGCTTGGGATCGCCCCGCCTTGTTTTGGTTTAGTTGAACAGGTTGCCAAGCTTTTCAGCCGCACTTTCATTAACCCAACCCATCCAGGTGTCCTTGTTCTGGGTCAGGAAATACACGGCGGCTTCTTCATATGACGCGCTGTTTTCTTCCTGCCAGGCCAACAGGCGGCTGACGTCGTTTGACGTGAAGCTGATGTTTTTGACCAACTCATAAACGTCGGGCTTATTGGTCGCAAAATCAGTTGTCACAACGGTCAGAACCGGCGCTGATGGGTACGCCGAAATGCCGGGCGTCGCACAGTCAGCCGTTTGGTTGCAGGCGTGGATGTCGGCGTTGTACGGGCCTATATCGACGGCAACCATGTTATAGCGTCCCAGAACAGCGGACGGACCATATTGATACCCAAAGAACGGTTCTTTCGCTTCATAGGCTGACGCCATCGCAGCGGCGAGCGTTTCGCCAGAGCCGTGGTTGAAAACCTCCATGCCCTTGCCTTCGAAATCAAAGGCCTGCACCAGGTTATCATTCGCAGTCCGGCATCCCCAGCCGTCCGGGCAATTGTGGAAACGTCCGCCGACCAGCTCTGGGTTGGCCAGAATGCCTTCAATCGTCGCAAGCTCCGGGTGCGCTTCGACCAGGTAATCCGGCACCCACCAATTTTCTACGCCGCCGTCTGAAAAGACGTTGGCGGCGACCTGTGCCTTACCTTCGGCTTCCAGCTTCAGGAACAGAGGAGCAGAGTTGACCCACAATTCCGGCACGACGTCAGGTTCATTCTTTTCCGCAAGCGATGCGACCGAGGTTGTCGTGGCCGAAGGCACAAGTGTTACGTCACAGCCATAGCCCTGAACCATCAGAAATTCGGTAATCCGGGTGATGATTGCCCCGGACGCCCAGTTCATATCGGCGACGGATACGTCACCACATTCGTCCGCCATCGCGACGCCCGGGGCGAGCATTGTGCAAAGCGCGCCTGCTAATAGTGCTTTCTTCATGGTATTCTCCTGTTGGTAAACTCTGGGGCAGCAGCTGCCTTTTTTGGTTGGATGTTCGGCTACAGCACTCTGAATCCTTCGATGTCGATGCCCTACGGAGTTGCTTGATGTCATCGAGTTTGAATGTGAGTCAGAATCCGCTGTTGATTATCTATTCAAGCGGCCGTACATCAAGCAATCGAATACTATTGAAAGAAATTTCAGGTTTTCTGAAATGGTTACCATATGATAAAACTGGACCTTCTTCGCGCATTCGTTGTGATCAGCCGCCATGGCGGTCTGAAGGATGCCGCCAACGAACTTGGCCGCACCCAATCCGCGTTGTCGATGAAACTTGCGCAGCTTGAAGGTCAGTTGGGCGGTGCCCTGTTTGAGACAGATCGAAAGAAGGAACTTACAAATCTGGGTCGATATGTGCGCGACCGGGCCGAGGAACTGTTGCGGGAAAACGATCGGCTGCAGGAGCTTATCTCTGACTACGCCAAGGGCTATTCCGGGCGGTTGCGGATTGCGTCGGTCCCATCTGTCGCAGCGTTGATCTTACCGAACCTGTTGCGCGATTTCATGGCGCAACATCACAGCGCTGAGGTTGAGGTGACAGACAGCGACAGCGTGAGTGTCCATAAAATGATTGAACGCGGGCATTCTGATCTGGGAATCGCCGGACCGGCGCCTTCAGAGCAAGCGTTGCAAAAAACGGCGCTTTTCAAGGATCGTCTGCATGTCGTGTGTCTTTCAAGTTCGCGTCTGGCCTCAAGTGACGGGCCATTGCGCTGGAAAGATCTGGACGGATCAGAACTGATCGCCAATGAAACGCTCAAAGACATAGATTCTCCGATGGCTCAGGCGTTGCATGCAGATAGCAAGCTTTCTGCGCGAAATGTCTCGTCTTTGTTTGCCATGGTTCAGTCAGGGTTGGGGTACACAGTCTTGCCCGGGCTGGCGACGCGCCAATTGGCGGAACCTCTGGTGGCGATTCCGATGGAACACAGGACCTGTGACAGGGAAATCAGCCTGCTGATGCATGGGGCCCGGACACACAGCCCAATCGTCAGGGAGTTTCAGGGTTTTCTTTTGGCGCATCTGCCGGATGTCGCGTCAAAACTGGGGTTGGCGGTCGCAGAGAAGTAGCATTGCAGGTCATGTCTGAGCGACCATGCGGATACGGGTCAATCTCGTGCATCAATTTCGGCGCTGGCACGGTCGCCCTTACTGGCTGCACGCGGCCTCTGCTGTGGTCTTGTCAGACGGCGACGGCGTGGCGTGCCGCGCCTTCGGCCAGATAGGCATCGAATGTTGCCGCGACGACACGCACGACCGGCAATCCCAGCGGGGTAACGGTAATCTGGTCGTTGCGTCGGGTGATCAGGCCGTCACGCTCAAATTCGGCCAGCTTTGCCTCATGGCTTCGATACCAGTTGCCGGGTGCCCCGAACCTTAGGGCGGCCTGGGCCAAGTCCACCGCGCCCGAACACATCAGTTGTTCGATGACGTAACCACGCAGACGATCCTGCCCCGTCAGGGCGACGCCCTTTCCGACCGGCAACCGGCCCTTGGTGATCTCGCGCGCCCAGGCACCGGTTTCCGACAAGTTCTGGACATAGCCCGACGGCGTCCGCCCGATTGACGTCGCCCCGACACCCAGCATGGTTTCGGCCCGGTCGGTGGTATAGCCTTGAAAATTGCGCCTCAGCTGACCGGCCCCGGCGGCCTTGGCCATTGCGTCCGATGGAACGGCAAAGTGATCCAGCCCGATGGCAACATATCCGGCCAGTTTCAGCGCCTCGGCGGCGGCATTGGCCTGGGCAAGGCGTGCGCCTGGGCCGGGCAAGGCGGCTTCGTCAATCAGCCGTTGTTTCTTGGCCATCCAGGGCACATGCGCATAGCCGAACAGGGCAATCCGGTCAGGCCGCATGCCAGCGCAGATGTCGATTGTCGCGAGCAAGGTTTCAACGCTCTGATACGGCAAACCATAGATCAGGTCGAAGTTGATGCCCCCGACCCCGGCGGCGCGCAGACCGTCGACGGATTGCTGCACCATCTCGGGCGGTTGGATCCGGTTGATCGCCTTTTGTACCCGAGGGTCGAATTCCTGCACGCCAAAGCTTGCGCGGGTGAAGCCCAACTGCCCAATCCGGTTGATCATGGCGCTGGTCAAGGTGCGCGGATCGCTTTCGATGGCCAGTTCCGCATCGGGCAGAACCCGGAAACGGCGGTGCACCGCGTCCATGACCCGCGCCAGATCCTCGGGCATCAGTGCCGTGGGGGTACCACCGCCCCAATGCAGGTGCGAGATGGCCATCCGTCCGGGCAGGTGCCGCGCCAGCAGGTCAACCTCCTGCACAAGCGTGCGGGCGTATTGCGCAACCGGGGCGTCGCGTTTTGCCAGCTTCATATTGCAGCCACAGTACCAGCAAAGCTGGCGACAAAACGGAACATGGAGGTAGAGGGATATGGGCGCGCCCACGTCCAGATCCGCCAGCCACGCCGCGTATTCCCGGTCGCCGACCGATTGGGAAAAATGCGGTGCGGTCGGATAGCTGGTATAGCGGGGAACGTTGCGGCCCAGGTAGGAATGGTATCTGTCGGTCATTGCCGTTCCGAAATCTGTCCGCCGACGATCTGATCAGCGGCGTGTTACGTGTTGCGCGCAAGGCCCCCTACCCGCACCGCGATCCCGCGTATGCAACAGGAGGCCCCGTTCATGGGCCACTTGTGACCCAGAGATGCCATAGGGCAGTTGATCCAGATCAGGCCCGATCGCGGCCCCTTTGGCATTGCGCAGGCTGATGGTGGGGCCTGTCATTGCCCGCCCCGGCCTCAGTCGGACCCTTGCAGGAAATGGCCCGGACCCAGCGTACAATCCAGATCGCGCAGCAGCCCGTCTTTCAGCC